>Ga0207715_100005_pt1 | contig 322246 bp, 290 predicted proteins | sample A23M3SouthBayCA_FD_187732 | JGI IMG/M metagenome (GOLD analysis project Ga0207715, IMG submission 187732) | Aerobic enrichment media from Eden Landing Ponds, California, USA - A23 M3 (SPAdes) | ecosystem: Environmental > Aquatic > Marine > Unclassified | place: USA: Emeryville, California... | reverse complement strand
GGAACTCCCGGATCGTCTCGTCGAAGAGGTGCCCGAAGAGCGGGCCGGCGAGCGTACCGAACCCGCCGATGATGCTCGCCAGCAGTGCGTCGCCGGCCGCCAGGAAGTAGAACGTGCTCTCGGGGGTGACCGAGCGGGCGTAGCCGGCGAACAGCCCGCCCGCGACCCCGCCGAAGAAGCCGCTGACGACGAACGCGCCGAGTTTGTAGCGGAAGGTCTCGTACCCCACTGCCTCGGCGCGTTCCTCGTTGTCGCGGATCGCGACCATGACGCGACCGAACGGCGAGTGGACGATCCGCTGCATCGCGAAGTACGAGACGAGCGCGACGATCCCGACCATGTAGAACGACGTCGTGTAGGTGCCCAGTGTGTGCCCGAACAACTGGACTTCCTCCCCGGTGAACGACCCGATAGCGAGGTTCAACTGGTCGACGTAGGGGACGCCGATCTCGAACCCCTCCGGGTGGGTCGAGCCGACCGTGGGGCCGTCGCGGGGGTTGCTGGCGACGTAGTCCCAGCCGCGGACGAAGACGTACATCACCTGCGAGAACCCGAGCGTGATCATCGCGAAGTAGACGCCCGTCAGCCTGAAGGAGACGAGGCCGATGAGGACGGCGAGCAGTGCCGCCAGGAGACCGCCCAGTAGCAGCGAGACCACGAAGGGGGTGCCGGCGGGCAAAAGCGGCACCTTCCCGTTCGCCACGAGGATGACGAAGTAGGCGCCGGTGCCGTAGAAGGCCGCGTGGCCGAAGGAGAGGTAGCCGGTGTAGCCGCTGATGAAGTCGAACGACATCGCGAACAGCCCGAAGTACAGCAGGGCGATCATCGTCGGCATCCTGGGCAGGAGTGCGACCGCCTCGGCCGACACCGGGGAGTTCGTCAGCAGGTGATAGAACCCCGGGTAGGCGACCAGCGCGGCGATAACCAGCAGGTGGGCGGGTTGCGAGCGGAGGTGTTCGACGGGCCAGGCCGTGCGGACGCGCCCGACCCACTGGGTGGCGGAGCTAATGGCCCCCCACCTCCTCGACGCCGTAGAGACCCTGCGGTCTGACTATCAGCATCACGACGAGGATGAGGAAGACGGCCACGTCGGGCAGCCACGTCCAGGTGACGACGTTGACGAACCACCACGTCGTGACGGCGTCGACCATCCCGACGATGAGCGCGCCGACGACCGTCCCGCGGAAGGTGCCCAGGCCGCCGATGATGACGACCACGAACGCCGGGAGCAGCGTCTCGGCGGCGAGCGGGACGTTCGCACCCCAGATCTGGTCCCACATCAGGACCGCGCCCGCGATACCGGCGATGCCAGCGCCGAGCGCGAAGACCACCGTGAACACGCGCCGGACGTCGATACCCAGCGCCTCGGCCATCTCGGCGTCCTCGCTCCCGGCGCGGATGAACAGGCCGTACCGCGTCCGCGTCAGGAACGCCCAGATCCCGACGACGGTGAGAAATCCGAGCAGGATCTCGAACAGCGCCAGGCCACGGATCGACAGCGGACCGATCGAGTGGCGGGTGGCGAGCGCGGCGGGTTTCGTCCCGAACGCTTCCTGCCACTCGCTGGCGGGCTGGAGTCCGTAGAACAGGACGACGATACGGGCCGCCTCTTCGAGTATCAGCGCGACGCCGAACGTCAACAGGATCTGGGCGATCGGGGGCCGGTCGTAGAGTTTCCTGATGAGTCCGACCTCGACGAGGCCGCCGAACCCGCCGACGAGGACGAAGACGACGGCGAGCGCGGCGAAGAAGGCGAGGACGCGACCCCACGCGCCCGTGGCGCCGCCGACGAGCAGGACCATCACGATGCCCGCGAGGTACGCGCCGATCATCGTCAGCGTCCCGTGGGCGAAGTTGAGCACGCCCATCAGTCCGAATATGAGCGTCAGCCCGCCCGCGATCATCACGTAGATGGCGGACTTGGCGAGTCCCTCGACGAACACCGACACGAGCGTGTCCGGCCGGAGGAACTGCCCGAGGCCGTCGACGAAACTCGTCCCGCTCTGGAGCGGGGAGCCGTACTGGAAGACCGGCGCCGCGAAGTCGATAGCGATGGAGGGGTCAGGGATCATGCCGAGAGATACCTCCTGAGTCGTTCGTCGTCGGCCGACACTTCGTTCGCGTCGCCGTCGTCGACGACGCGGCCGTTGTCGAGCACGTAGAAGCGGTCCGCGAGGTCGAGCGCCAGCGGCAGGTTCTGTTCGACGAGCAGGAGCGTGGTCTGGGTCGAGGCCTCGGCCAGCGCCTCGGCGACGTCGGCGACGATCTGGGGGGCGAGTCCCTCGCTCGGTTCGTCGACCAGCAGGAGGTCGTTCTCGCCGACGAGGCCGCGCGCGATGGCGAGCATCTGCTGTTGCCCGCCCGAGAGCGTGCCCGCGTCGCGGTCCCGGTGGTCCGAGAGTTCCGGGAACGTCTCGAAGGCGAAGACCACCGCCTCGTCGACGTCCTCGCCGTCGGGGACCGCCACGCGGACGTTCTCCTCGACGCTCAACTGCGAGAAGATCCGCCTGTCCTCGGGGATCCAGCCGATGCCCCTGTCGGCGACCTCGTGGGTTCGCAGCCCCACGAGTTCCTCGTCGCGATAGCGCACACTCCCCTCCCGGGGCGGCGTCAGTTGCATGATCGTCCGGAGCGTCGTCGTCTTCCCGACGCCGTTGCGACCCACCAGGGCGACGACTTCGCCGGTCTCGACTTCCAGGGAGACGCCCTCGAGGACGTGGCTCTCGCCGTAGTACGTCTGGGCGCCCTCGACTTCGAGGAGACTCACGCGACACCTCCCGTGTCCGCGTCGTCGCCGTCGGTCCCGCCCCCCGGACCGCCGCCGTTCGAGTCGCCGGCCGACCCGCCGCCGACGTCGAGTTCGCCGGGTTCGTAGCCGCCGAGATAGGCCTCCTGCACGTCGGGGTCGTTGCGGACGCTCTCGGGGTCGCCGTCGGCGATGACCTCGCCGCGATTGAGCACGACCACGCGCTCTGAGACTTCCATCACGATGTCCATGTTGTGCTCGACGAGCAGGACCGCGTGGTCCCGGGCGACGTCCTCGATGAGCGCGATGATGTCGTCGACGCTCTCGGAGGAGACGCCCGCGTTCGGTTCGTCGAGCAACAGCACGTCCGGGTCGCCGGCCAGCGCGATAGCGACCTCTAACTGCCGGCCCGCGCCGTGACTCAGGTCGCCTGCCGGGTCGGTCGCCCGCTCGGCCAGTCCGACCCGCTCCAGGATGTCGTGGGCCTGCTCGACGTACTCGTCGTAGGTGTCGACGTGCCGCCAGAACGTCGCGCGGTGCTCGCCGTGGGCCTGGGCGGCCACGCGGACGTTCTCTAGCACCGATGCAGTCGGGAAGACGTTCGTGATCTGGTAGGAGCGGTGGAGCCCCATCGTGGCCGTCTCGGCGGGCGAGGCGTCGGTGACGTTGACCCACTCCTCGCCCGTGGTGCCCGACATGCCCTCACCCGCCGTGTCGTCGTCTCTCAGTTCCACCGTCCCGGCGGTGGGTTCGAGCGCGCCGGTCAGACAGTCGAAGAACGTCGTCTTGCCGGCGCCGTTGGGGCCGATGAGCGAGCAGAGTTCGTCGTCGAGTTCGAAGTCGACGCTGTCGACGGCGGTCAGACCGCCGAACTGCTTGGTGAGCCCGCGGGTCCGGAGCATGTCACAGCGAGCAGTTCATGTCGTCGCTGTCTGCCGGGATCGTCACGTTGTCCCGGCTGATCCGGGCGACGGGTTCGCTGGGCATGATCGCCGCACCCCAGCTATCGGCCCACTCGTCGGTCGTGGGGATGGGGTCCGCGACGGTCATCTCCGAGCGGGCCTGGTTGTTGTACTCCTGGAACGTGTAGGCGTTCTCCCCTTTCGGCGTGTCGGTGACCGTCATCCCCTTCAGGCCGTCGGCGATATCGTCGGCCGAGACCGAACCCGACTGCTCGATGGCCTGGTGGACGGCCGACGCGGCCGTGAACGTCCCCGAGGTGAACAGATCCGGCGGGAGCCCGTAGACCGAGGAGTAGCTGTCGACGAAACTGTCGTTGATCGGGTTGTCGTACTGGTTCCAGTGGTACCGCGTGGTGAACGGGCCGAAGTTGCCGCCCTCGATCTTCTCTTCCGTGAGCGGTTCGCCGAGCACCTGTTTCAGCGTGTTGCCGACGACGGAATTGGTGATCTGCGTGGCGAATCCGCCGAAAGCGCGATAGTCGTAGTCGCCCGAGAGGAACGAACTGAACAGCGCGGGTAGCGTCGTGACGGTGAACCCGCCGACGATACCCTCGGCGCCCGCCTCGGCGGCGTTGTCCAGCAGACCGTCCCACTCGGAGTAGCCCCGCTCGACGAACCGCTTGCCGACGATCTCGACGCCGTTGTCTTTGAGGACCGTCTCGTAGTTGTTGACGACTGCCCGGCCGAAACTGTAGTCGGCACCGAACAGGTACACCCGCGAGACGTCGGTCTCTGTCGCGACGTAGCGTCCACCGGACCGGGCGTCCATCGCCGTGTTCTCGTTGGCCCGAAAGACGAGGTCGCTACACGTCTCGCTGTCGGACGTGAGCGACGCCGACGCCGCGGGCCCCGCGATGTAGAGTGTACTCGACGGCGTGACGACGTTGTTGACGACCCGCCGGGCCGCGCTGGACGAGGAACAGCCAAAGAGCATGTCGACCCCGTCGTCCCGGACGAGCGTCTCGGCCGCCGATTCGGCCGCGTCCGCCGAGAACTGCGTGTCCCGGACGACCAGTTCGTAGTCCACGTCGCCGACCGAGTACGTCGTCGTCCCGGTGCCGACGTCCCCCGGCGGGTCCGAGCCGGCCTTGTGGGCCAGCCCCGACAGGAACCCCCAGACGCCCTGCTGGCCGTAGTACTGGAGGTCGCCGGACATCGGCTGGAGCACGCCGACACGCAGTGTTCCTGACACGCTTCCACTCGGTGTTCCCGTGGGCGTCGCTGTTTCGGTCGGGGTCATGTCAGTTCCGTCACCGCCGTCGCCGCCGTCTCCACCGTCGCTACCCCCGTCACTGCCACCGTCGCCGCCGTCGCCGCTGGTCGGCGTGGATTCACCCTCGGTACACCCTGCGAGCCCGGCGACCCCGGTTACGCCAGCCGCACCGAGCCCTTTCAACAGTCGACGTCGTGTGGTCGGTCCACTCATACCGAATTACTCTACGACCCACGACCGCATATTGGGGGTGGTTAACATGTAAACACCGGCCGATCCAGCGTCTTCGTGGCGTTTCGACGGTCCGCTGTGACGACGTTATTCGTCGTCCAGGTCCTGCAGGGCGTCGACGACGCGGTCTATCATCTTGCGCTGGCCGCGCCGCAAATTCTTCGAGACGGCCGGCTTGGAGACGTCGAACTCGTCGGCGAGCGTCCCCAGCGTGGCGTCGCGGGGCGTCTCGAAGTAGCCCGAGGAGGCGGCGGTTTCGAGCGTCTCGCGTTCGGTGTCCGAGAGGTCCTGACAGCCCTCGACGAGCGTCATCGCGGCCCCGACGTTCCCGACGACGTCCTGAATGTCGGGCAGTGCGGTGTTCTCGCGTTCCAGGACCTCGAACTCGTTGTGACGTTCGAGCGCCGAGAGTGCGTCGTCGGCGTAGTCCGCGCGGTCGAACCCGACGTGCCAGACCTCGCTGCCGGCCTCGATGTGGAAGGGCCCGGTGACGTAGCCGTCGTGGCTCCTGATGGCCGACATCGCCGACGTCTCCTCGATGACGGTCCGGATCTGGGCGACGTCGCCGTTGCGCCTGACCAGCCGGTAGTCGTTCATGTTCTCGTGGTCGCGCAGGACGTCGAGTCCGTTGGTCAGCGCCCCGCGGTCGTCCCCCTCCACGACCATCCGGGTCTCGAACTCGCGCTCGCCGCGGTCGAACTCCCAGTGGACTGCCGCGAAGGCCACGTCGTGGTCCGTGGTCGTGTCGATGAACGGGCAGTCGTATTGCTCCATGTCCATCGAGATATCGATCATGGGCCCTGGACTCCTGGGGGACGTTCGTCCTTGATCACTATAAATTATGCCAATACTCGGAAGGTGGTAATATCGCACTACCGGCGACCTACTCCCCGAACTCGGCGGCGACGGCCTCGCGGTCGATCTTCGACGGGCCGCTCGTGGGCATTGTGTCCACGTACGCGAGGTGTTTCGGGTGTTTGAACCGCGCGAGTCGGCCGTCGAGGAAGCCGGTGAGTTCGTCGAGTGACAGCGAGTCTTCGCCTCCCCTGCCCGTCGCGAGTTCGACGACCGCTTTCCCGACCTGCCCCCACTGTTCGTCCGGGACGGGGACGACGACGACTTCCGCCACTGCGGGGTGGTCGGCGATGGCGTCCTCGACCTCCGCGGGGTAGACGTTCTCGCCCCCGCTGACGTACATGTTCTTCTTGCGGCCCTCGATGCTCACGTAGCCGTCCTCGTCCACGCGCGCGAGGTCACCGGTCGAAACCCAGCCCGCGCCGTCGTGTTTCGAGCCGTCCCGGTCGGCCGCCCCATCCGCTGTTCCGAACGTCTCGGCGCTCTCCCCGGGGGCGCGCCAGTAGCGGTCGGCTGCGTGGGGTGACCGGAGCTGGAGTTCGCCGATCTCGTCCGCTTCACACTCGCTCCCGTCGTCGTCGACGACCCGAGCGTCGACGTGAGGGTTCGGCACGCCGACCGTGTCCGCCTTCTCGCGGGGCCAGTCCTCGGGCATCGCGAAGTTGTTGGGCCCACACTCGGTGAGGCCGTATCCCTGCGAGAGGTCGACGTCGCGGTCCCACCAGGCGTCCATGACCGCCTCGCGACAGGGTCCTCCACCGGACTTCGCGAAGCGCAACGTCGAGAGGTCCGTCGACTCCCACCGGTCGTGTTCGACCATCATCCGCAACACGGCGGGGACCGCGACGAGCACCGAAGCGCCGCGCTCCTCGACGACCGAGAGGACCTGTCCGGGGTCGAACTCGCGGGCGATCACCACCTCGCCGCCCATGTGGAACAGGGGGACCGTGATGACGTTCCAGCCGCCGGTGTGGAACGTCGGGAAGGTCAGGGGCGTGACGTCGTCGCGGCGCAGCCCCCACGCGGTGATCGTGTTCATCGAGTTCCAGACGAGCGCCTCGTGTGAGATGACGGTCTCCTTGGGCGTCCCCGTCGAACCGCCAGTGTGCAAGAAGAGGTGAGGGTCACCCGGTGCGACGTCCGGACCGTCGTAGCCCGCGCCGTGTTCAGGGTCCGGTACGTCTCCCCCGCCTTCGGCCGATTCCGGCAGTTCCTCCCCGACTGTGGGCCAGGTGTGTTCGCCGTCGACTGCCAGCGACCGGACGTGGCAGTCACCGGTCCACTCCTCGCGGTCGAAGGCCGCCGCCACGTCGTCGGCGAACGGCTCCTCGACGACCACCAGTTCGGGGTCGACGTTCGAGAGCAACTCGGCGAGTTCGGGCGGTGCCAGCCGGTGGGACAGCGGCGCCAGGACGCCCCCGGTCTTGCCCGTCGCGAAGAAGAGATCGACGACTTCGGGGCGGTTGCGCGAGACCACGGCGACTCGGCCACCCGCACCGTCGTCCGCGACACTCCCGTCGTCTATGACACCCCCGTCGTCTGCCGTGACGTCGTACCCGTCGAGCCACCGGGCGGTTCGTGTCGCCCGCCGGTCGAGCTCGGCGTAGGTGAACTCGCGACCGGTCGTGACGTCGACGAGTCCAACCCGGTCGGGGGTCAGCGACGCCCGTCGACCGCTCCAGTCGCCGACCCACGACTGGGGGCCGTGATAGCCACCTGGACAGTCCCCAGCCAGTCCACGCCCCGGTCGAGACCCGTCGGATAGCTCCTCAGACATCCGCGAGGAACCCCCGTAGTTCCGCCGTCACGCGCTCGGCACGCTCGATGAAGAAGAGATGCGGTGCGCCCTCGACCGTCACGAGTTCCGCCTCGGGGAGCGCCTCTGCGAGGAGGTGTGCGTTCTCGACGGGGAGGACGCGGTCGGCCGTCCCGTGCATCACCAGCGTCGGCACGTCGAGGTCACCGAGGCGGTCACTCGCGTCGAAGGTACCCGCGGCGGCGCTCTGCCACTCGTAGGCCGTCTCGGAGGGGTCTGTCTCCAGACGCCAGTCGACGATCCGGTCGACGATATCGGTGTTCTCCTCGACGAACTCGTCGGTAAAGGCGGGTTGCATCTTGTATCGGATCGTCTCCGCCGGGCCGTACTCCTCGGGGACGTCGAGCATCCGCACGCGGGTCTCGTCGGGGATTGGGACCGCCTCCTCGCCGCCGGGTGTCGTACAGAGCAGCGAGAGCGACCGGACGCGGTCGGAGCTGAGTGCGTACTCCTGGGCGATCATCCCACCGAGACTCGCGCCGACGAGGTGGACGTCGTCGAGTCCCGCGTCGTCGAGGACGGCCTCCACGTCACCGGCCATCTCGGCGACGGTGTAGGGACCTTCCGGCGTGTCGGAGTCCCCGGTCCCGCGGTTGTCGAGGACCACCGTGTGATACGACTCGGCCAGGGGCTCGCGCTGCCAGTTCCACATCCAGGTGCCGTAGGCGAGTCCCTCGACGAAGACGACCGGCACCCCGTCCGCCGACCCGTCCTCCTCGTAGAAGATCCGCACGCCGTCGTTCGTGGCGTAGGCCATGGACTAGCTACGGTGCCCGTTCCCCTTCAAGTCGAACGTTCACACGTGAACCACGTGGACGACGGTAGACCCACTCGACCGTAACGCCGACACTCTCTCGAAAAAACAAATGAATACATGAGTGAATAAAACGTAGTTCTGTAAAAAAGAATAACTCAGAATATTAGAGAACGATCACTCGAAGGCGGCCGGAAAAGACGGTCGAGACACATTCATCAGAGACGACTCTGAACATATCGCGAATCCGCTACAGTTTAGTCGGTCGCAGCCACACCCCATGTCATGGACTTGCACGGTCGAGAGATAAACCAGGACGTGCGCGAGCTGGGTGAGCTGCTGGGGGAGATAATCACCGAACAGAGTTCCGAGTCGGCGTTCGAGACGGTCGAACGGATCCGGACGGCCGCGATCGACTACCGCCGAGGGGACGCCGAAGACCGGACGGCGGTCCGCGAGGCCCTCGACGGTCTCTCACCCGAGGAACAGGACGTCGTCGCTCGCGCGTTCACGACCTACTTCGAACTCATCAACCTCGCCGAGGAACGCCAGCGCGTCCGGGAGATCCGCGAGGGTGCTCACGAGGGGACGCTCGAAGACAGCGTGCAGGCCGCCGTCGAGGAACTGGCGGCTCGCGACCTCTCGGCCGACACCGTCGAAGGGATCCTCGACGACGTGCTCATCCAGCCGACGTTCACCGCCCATCCCACGGAAGCCCGACGCAAGACCGTGAAGGCGAAACTCCGGGCGGTGTCGGCACGCCTGCGCGAACTCGACGAACACCGCCTGACTCGCCCGGAGGAGGCCGACGTCGAGCGCGATCTCGAAGCCGAGGTGACGAGCCTCTGGCAGACCCCCCAGGTCCGGGACCGACGCCCCGAGGTCACCGACGAGGCGCTCAACGTCCAGTGGTACGTCGAGAACGTCCTCTTCGAGGTCATCAGCGAGGTGTACGACGCCCTCGAAGCGGCCGTCGACGAGGAGTTCGAGGCGGATATCGACGTACCCAAACTCTACGAGTTCCGCTCGTGGGCCGGCAGCGACCGCGACGGCAACCCGTTCGTCACCCCCGACGTCACCGAGGAGACGCTCGACCGCCAGCGTTCGGCCGCGCTCCCGCTCTATCGCGACCGTCTCAAGGAGCTCTCGGGCGTGCTCACCCAGGACGCCGGCCAGATCGACACTGGCGACCGCTTCGACGAGCGCCTCGACGCCCACCGCGACAGGCTTCCAGGTGTTGCGACCGAAGCGCGCGAGCGCTATCCGAACGAACCCTACCGGCAGAAACTCAAACTGATGCGCGAGAGCGTCCTCCGGGTCGACGACGTGCGCTCGGGCGGGTACGACTCCGTCGAGGGGTTCCTCGAAGACGTCGAGGTCATCGCCGAGAGCCTCCGTGAGAACGGCGCCGCAGTCATCGCCGAGACGCACGTCGACCCGCTCTATCGCACCGCCGATACGTTCGGCTTCACGCTCGCGAGTCTCGACCTGCGCGACCACCGGAAGATGCACACCGACGCCATCGCCGAGTCCGTCGACGACGAGGGGATCGACTACGCCGCGATGGACGAGGGCGAGCGCGTCGACTTCCTCACCGAGGCCATCCTCCAGGACGAACCCATCGTCGACATGGAGGACACGTCGGGCCTCTCGGACGATTCGGCCCGCGTGGTCGAGCGCTTCCGGCGGACTGCCGACTGGCAACGCGAGTTCGGCGTCCAGGCCATCGACACCTACTGCATCAGCTGGTGTGAGGAGCCTTCCCACGTCCTCGAAGTGCTCTTCCTGGCCGACCAGGCGGGCATCGTCGACCTGCCGGGCTACTGTGGGCTCGACGTCGTCCCCCTCCTCGAATCCAAGTACGCCCTCGACGGCGCTCGCCGGATCATGGGGACGCTCTTCGAGAACGAGGCCTACGAACAGGCCCTCGAAGCCAGGAACGGCGTCCAGGAGATCATGCTCGGCTACTCCGACTCGAACAAGGAGAACGGGTTTCTGGCCGCAAACTGGAGCCTGTTTCGCAACCAGCGCCGCCTCGCGGCCATCACCGACGACTACGACGTGGAGATGCGCCTGTTCCACGGCCGCGGCGGTTCGATCTCCCGTGGCGGCGGACCGATGAACGCCGCCATGCTCGCACTCCCGAACGAAACCGTCTCCGGCCAGATCAAGTTCACCGAGCAGGGCGAAGCCATCGCCGAGAAGTACGCCAACAACCGTATCGCCGAGCGCAACCTCGAACAGATGCTCGACGCCCAGATGCGCGCCCGCCACAACGCGATGGTCGAACCCGTCGAGGACGTCCCCGGGGAGTGGACCGAAGCCATGGAGACTGCCGCCGAGGCCGCCCGCGAGGCCTACCTCGACCTCCTCGACACCGACGGGTTCGTCGAGTTCTTCGAGACCGCCACCCCGATCACCGTCATCGAGGACCTCAACATGGGCTCGCGGCCCGCTTCACGGAGCGAAGACCGCAGCGTCGACGACCTGCGAGCCATCCCGTGGGTGTTCTCCTGGACCCAGGCGCGCTGTATCATCACCGGCTGGTACGGGCTGGCGACCGGGCTCGGGGCCTACCTCGACGACGGCGGCGACGTCGAGACGCTCCGGGAGATGTACGCGGAGTGGCCGTTCTTCCGGACGATGCTCGACCGGGCTGCGATGGCGCTGGCCCGCTCGGAGATGGACATCGCCGAGGAGTACGCCGCTCTCGCGCGCGAGGACCTGCGTGAACGTATCTTCCCGGGGATCCGCCAGGAGTACGAGGACGGCGTCGACATCGTCCAGCGGATCGCGGGCCGTGAAGGGCTGATCGACCGGGACTGGCTCCGCGAGAACCTCGACCGGCGCAACCCCTACGTGGACCCGCTGAACCTCCTGCAGGTGCGGCTCCTGTCCCAATCGCATCTGACCGAACCCGAACAGCGGACGCTTCGGCTGACGGTCCAGGGTATCGCCGCCGGGATGAAGAATACCGGGTGATTACACACCAGCACCACCCGATTCCCCGGTCGGCCGAAGGTTCAAGTCAGATCACGCGACCACCGGAGCCCGTGACCTGACAGCCCCCACGGATCGGTTTCGCGGGAGTGCGACGCTCCGATTCGTGTGTCGTTCGCGTCGCCTGTTCGCCCCACAGAACGAGACTCGAAAATCGAGCCTGATTCACTCCACCAGCGCCGCTTCGAGCAACTCCAGGGGGTGTCGGACCTCGTAGCCGGTGCCGTGTTCCATCTGCATCGCACACGTGGGACACTCGGTCATGCCCGTCTCGCCGTCGGCGTGTTCCATGTGCTCGAACATCTCCTCGCCGATGACCATCGACTTCTCGTATTTCTCTTCCTTCCAGCCGTAGGTGCCCGAGATGCCCGAACACGACTCGCCGACGTCCTCGACGCCGACCCCGTCGAGGTCCCGGAAGAGTTCGACGGCCTGTCGGTCCAGCCCCTGGTTACGGGCGTGACACGGGGCGTGGTAGGCGAACTCCGCGGCGAGGTCGTCGCCCACGTCCGCTTCCTGGATCGCTCCCGACAGGTCCTCGTGGATCCGCAGGTACTCCACCGACTCGAAGGTGTGGGAGGCCACGTCGTCGATCCCGTCGATGTCGAAGAGTTCGGGGTACTCCTGGCGGAGCGCCATCGAACAGGAGGTGCAGGACGCGACGGCGTCGTACCCCTCCTCGACGAGGTCAGCCATCGACGAGACGGTGACTTCGGCGTGGCGTCGCGCGTCGTCGAGCATCCCGTTGGCGAACATCGGCGTACCAGAACACCCCTGGTCCGGCACCACCACTTCGTAGCCGAAGTGCTCGAAGACCCGGACGAGCGCCTTCCCGACTTCGGGCGTGTTGTACTCGGCGTAACAGCCGTGGAAGTAGGCGATCTTCTTGTCGGCGTCGACTGACTCACCGCGGCGCTTTCGGGACGCCCGAGCTCGCTCGCGGGAGCCGGCCGCCCCGCCTTCGGCGGCCCACCAGTCGGTGAACGTCTCCGTCGCGAACGCGGGGAACTCCCGCTCGCTGGTGACGCCCATCGTCTTCTCCATCACCCAGCGAGCGGGGCCGAAGTTCATCGCACGGGTTGCGACCCGGGGTACCTTGCTCGCCAGCCAGGCCGACGTCCGGTAGTTCGCGAGGACCCGGTTGCGCCAGTACTCGACGGACAGTTTTGACATCTGCTCGTCGACGTACTGGCTGCGGGCAGTGTTGTGCATCTGTGAGAGCGGCACGCCCGACGGACAGGCGTTGTCACAGCGCATGCAGTTCGAGCAGTCCATTATCGAGTCGTCGACCTCGTGGTCGTCGTCGGTCTGCTTGAGTCGCCACTGCTCGGGCCCCTGGAACTTCGGCCCCGGGAAGTCGTCGTCGACCTCCGCGACCGGACAGTTCGTGTCGCAGGTCGAGCACTTGTAACACGAGTCCGCACCGGGCCGCAGGTCGAAGTCGTCGCTGTCCGGGAAGACGTCGACCGGCTCGAACGATTCGCCGGTGTTGGGCTCTGCGGGTTCGAAGTCGGCGTCCGATTCGGTCCCGGTTCCGGTCCCGGCCCCGGTCTCAGTCTCGGCGGTCGATTCCCGACTCGGCGATTCGATGTCGCTCACGCCGACACCCCCGCTGCGTCGCGACCGGCGGCGTAGCCCGTCGCCAGCGAGACGCCGCTCCCGGACTTCTCGGCGGCGAAGTCGTAGCCTCCCAGCACCGACCCGGCCGCACGGAGGTTCGCGAATTCGACCGCTCCGTCGGCGTCGAGCGGCCGGAGTCGGTCGTCCGTCGAGACGCCGAAGGCCGCGAACGGGTGGTCGCCGAACGCTTCGGTCTCGAACCAGTCGTAGCGGTCGTCCGAGTGTGGGACGTGACAGTCAAAGACCGGCTCCCTGACCGTCTCACGGTCGGATTCGACACCCTTGCCGACGAGTCCGCCGGTCGCGAGGACGTACTGCTCGGCACTGTAGGGGATCCGTGCGCCGTTCTTCTCGACGAAGACACGCTCGACCCTGTCGGTATTCCCGTCAGTCCGTTCGCGACCGTCGGTCTGGGCACACTCGTAGTCGACGACGGGATTGCCCGTCTCGATACTGACACCGGCTTCGTCGACTGCGTCGAAGAGTGCGTCTTCCAGCCTGAGGCCTGGGAGCGACGGTGGCCCCATCGGCACCTCGAAGACGTCGACCTCGAGTCGGTCACCCAGTGCGGCTCGAACGGCCCCGGCGCGGTCGTCACCCAGGACCGCCGGGAACCCGACGCGGCCCTCGCCGTCGAGTTCACGTTCGACGCGATCGGCGAGCGCGCCACGAACCGGTCGCTCTCGACCGTCGACCGACACGTCACCGTCGGTGTCCAGCAGTTTCGCGTAGCGGGTCACCTTCGCGTCCGCGCGCAGGTCACCGGGGAACCGGATCGTGACTCCCCGGACGTCGAAGGGCACGCCTGCGGCTTCGAGGTGCGCGGCGGCGTGTGGCGCGTCGAAGTCGACCAGCGACTCGAAACCGACCAGGAGCGCGTCCCGGTCGTCGCTGGCGAGCCCCGCAGCGGCGCCGGCCGGGTACCTGGCCGTCGGTTTGACGGTCCCCCCGTGGGTCGGAAGGAGCGCGTTCCGGTCGGTGTGCTCGCCGCGGTAGTCGGTCGCCACCTCGTCGAAGAGGGCCATCGCCTCGCGGACGGTGACTTCGCCGACGGTGCTGTAGGGGTGTTCGGCCGGCAGGTCCGGGATCGCGGCGTAAGGGTCACTGAGCGGTCCGCCACCGTCGCCACCAGGGGCGTACCCGAGAATATCCACGAGTCCCGAGGCGTGTCTGAGCGTACTCTGCTTGTAGGAGACCAGACGGACGTCCACGCCCGCTCGTGCGGCCGAGAGCGCACTGGTGAGTCCTGCGAGTCCGCCACCGACCACGAGTACCTCCGATTCAATCGCCACCGCGCTCACCCCCGTCGGTCGCGACACCCTGCTGGGAGGCCGCGTCAGTTCCCCGAGAACCGCTGTCGAAAGCCGTGAAGTCGACCGGTTCGCCGTCGGCGGGGTCCCGGTCGCGGTTCTGGGTCGTCGCGTGCAGCGCGTAGTTCAACATCGCCTGTGAGAGTTGCTCGCCCCAGAGTGCGTGGCGCTGTCCCTTCCAGCGTTCTTCGAGGAGTTCGTCCCACGCCCGGCGGACGGTCGACTCGTCGTACTCGCCAGCGTACTCGCTCCCGTCGTCGCCCTCGCGGTCACTGTCATCATCACCATTCACCCCACTGCCGTGCAACTCGCTGGCCAGTCGGTGACAGCAAAAGCCGCCCTGGCAGTTACCCATCGATGCGCGCGTCCGGATGCGAACGGCGTTCAGGTCCGACCCCGACTGTGCGATCGCGTCCTGCACCTCCGCCCGGGTGACGCCCTCGCACGCACAGACCGTGGGATTGGGCGTGTCGGTTTTCAGCACCTCGTCGGCCCGCGAACCGAGCCGTTCGACGCTACGCCGGCCGATCGGCGAGCGCAGACCGAACTCGTCCATGTAGTCTCGCAGGACAGAGAAATCCTCGCTGCCGGGGAGTGGCACCTCGGCGGTCCGGCAGTCGGCGTCGATCCCGAACTGCGCGCAGACGTGGTCGCTGATCTCCTCGCCCATCATCCGGTAAGTCGTGAACTTCCCGCCGACGATGCTCGTCATGCCCGCCAGCCCGTCCCGCTCGTCGTGGTCCAGGAGGAAGTAATCGCGCGTGATGTCGGTCGGGTCCTCGCTGCCCACCTCGGGCGGTTCGTACAGCGGGCGGACCCCCCAGAACGACCGGATCGTCCGAGCCTCCGCGAGCATCGGCACGAGTTCCGACAGCGTGTCGATCATCGTGTCGACCTCCCACTGCTCCTCGGGGTAGTCTTCGGGGTCCTCGACCTCCTCGTCGGTGGTCCCGAGGATGGCCGTCGTCTCGTGGGGCACGATGATGTCGGCGTCCCCCTTCGGCTTGCAGCGGTTGATCACGGTGTCGACCTGCCGAACGTTCATGATGGTCATGACACCCTTCGACGGTCGGACCTCGATGTCGACGCCGGCCATGTCGCCGATGCGGCCGGCCCACGCACCGGTCGCGTTGACGACGTAGTCGGCGCGGATCTCCTCGCGACCCCCCTCGGTACCGTGGACACGCTTGCCCGGACCCGACTCGTGTTCGACCTCGACACCGACGACCTCGCCGCTCTCGACGAGCAGGTCTGTGACCTTCGAGTGTGTCTCGATGCGCGCGCCGTGTTCCCGGGCGCTCGCGGCGTTGGCGACGACGAGTCTGAATGGGTCGACCGCACCGTCCGGGACCCGGATCGCCCTGTCGACGTCTTTCGCGAGGTGGGGCTCGTGCTGTCGCGCCTCGGCCCCCGACACGACCTCCGCCGGGATACCACAGTCCCTGCAGCCCTGGAGTTTCTCCTCGAAGTAGTCCCCGGAGTCTTCGGGACGCTTGACGAACAGCCCGCCAGTGAGCTCGACGCAGTGAGAGGCGATGTCCCGGAGTACGCGGTTCTCCTCGATACACTCCTCCGCACTGGCCTGGTCCGAGACCGCGTACCGGCCGCCGCTGTGGAGCAGTCCGTGCATCCGGCCCGTCGTCCCGTGTGTCAGGTTCCCCTGTTCGAGGAGGGTAACCTCGAGGCCCCGCATCGCGAGGTCGCGGGCGATCCCGATCCCCGTCGACCCGCCGCCGATCACGGCGATGTGTGGTGGCGATGCCATCTCTTGGCCCGACTCTTCGACGCCCACCCACTTTACTTCATCGACGGACCGATATCGATAGTAAATTCAAAGATCGTTCGTGCAGGTCTCCCGGTGTGTTCCGTCGCCGACGCGACTCACGGTGAACGGGATCTCGCCGCGGCCCACTCAGTCTCGGGCTCGAAACGCCCTCTCGACCCCTCTTTTGCAGTTCTGTCCAGTAATATCTCCGATTATCGACGAAACGACTCCCAGAGCCGGCCCACGGCGATCCACCCTTCTGAATACAATTTATTACTAGTCCCCCCATCACCAGCAAGATTTATAACGATCCACCATATTGTTTACTCGCAAGGTAGGACAGTCGATAAACTGTCTGCCGGAGAGAGTCAACCCATGCCAGAAACCTACGTCGGTGCGATCGACCAGGGGACGACCGGCACCCGATTCATGGTCTTCGACCACGGGGGCCAGGTAGTCGCCAACGCCTACGAGAAACACGAACAGATCTATCCGGAGCCGGGCTGGGTGGAACACGACCCCGTCGAGATCTGGGAGAACACCCAGGAGGTCGTTCAGGACGGTCTCGAACGGGCGAGTCTCGACGCGACGCAACTCGAGGCGATCGGGATCACGAACCAGCGGGAGACCACGGTCGTCTGGGACGCCGAGACCGGTGCACCAGTCCACAACGCGCTGGTCTGGCAGGACCGGCGCACAACCGACCGCGTCGAGGAACTCGAATCGGAGGGGAAAGTCGAGTGGATCCGCGAGAAGACCGGTCTCGAAGCCGACGCCTACTTCTCGGCGACCAAGACCGAGTGGATCCTCGACAACGCCGAACCGCTGAAACTGCAGAGTTCGCGGGCCGAGAGCGTCCGTGACCGCGCCGAGAACGGCGAGTTGCTCGTGGGAACCATCGACGCGTGGCTCGTCTACAACCTGACGGGCAACCATATCACCGACGTCACGAACGCCTCGCGAACGATGCTGTACAACATCCACGACATGGCCTGGGACCACGACCTCCTCGAGGAGTTCGACGTCCCCGAGTCGATGCTTCCCGAGGTGCGTCCTTCCTCCGACGAGGCGACCTACGGCTCGACCGACCCCGACGGGTTCCTGGGTGCGGAGGTCCCGGTCTCCGGCGCCCTGGGCGACCAGCAGGCGGCGCTGTTCGGCCAGACCTGCTTCGACGCCGGCGACGCCAAGAACACCTACGGCACCGGGTCGTTCTACCTCATGAACACGGGCAACGAAGCCGTCGAATCGGACCACGGCCTCCTGACGACGGTCGGCTTCCAGCTGTCGGGCGAGCCCGTCCAGTACGCGCTGGAGGGGTCGATCTTCATCACGGGCGCGGCGATCGAGTGGCTCGAGGACGTCGACCTCATCAACAACGCCGCACAGACGGCCGAACTCGCGCGGTCGGTCGACTCGACGGACGGCGTCTACGTCGTGCCGGCGTTCACCGGGCTGGGTGCCCCTCACTGGGACGGACGAGCGCGGGGTACTATCGTCGGCATCACCCGCGGGACCCGAAAGGAACACATAGTGCGCGCGACGCTCGAAGCCATCGCCTACCAGACACGCGACATCGCCGAAGCCATGGAAGCCGACTCCGGTGTCGAAACCACATCGCTCAGGGTCGACGGTGGGGCCGTCAAGAACAACTTCCTCTGCCAGTTGCAGAGCGACATCATCCAGACCGACATCGTCCGGCCCGAAGTCGACGAGACGACGGCCCTCGGGTCGGCTTACGCGGCCGGCCTGGCAGTCGGCTACTGGGACGACCTGGAGGAACTCCGCTCGAACTGGCAGGTCGACCGCGAGTTCACTCCCGAGATGGACGAGAGCGACGCGGACAGGATGTACAGTCGCTGGGACGACGCGGTCGAACGCTCACTCGACTGGGCACAGGAGGAGTAGACCGATGTTCGGCCTCCTGCTCCAGATCCCGGTTATCGGCATGGAAGTCGAACAGTTCGTCCTGTTGCTCGTCGCGGCGTTCGCGGGCGGTGCCTTCGGGGCCTCGCTCGGTGCACTACCTGCGTTCGTCTTCACCGGCTTCCTGGTCTTCCTCGGCGAGGGGCTGGCGATACTCCAGCGGGAGATCGGGACCACTATCGCGGCCGTCCCCGAAGGTGAACTCTCCGTCGGCGTGACCGGCGTCATCGGGTTCGGGGCGGTCACTGGCCCGCACATCGCCTTCGCCGGAGGCGTCGCCGCGGCCGCCTACGCCGGCAAGAAGTACCCCGAGATGGAACCCGAGGGGTGGGACTATCACTTCGGGAAGAACATCCTCTACGCGCACGGAACCAAGATAGACGTCCTCGCGGTGGGTGGAATCTTCGGCGTCCTCGGGATGCTCATCGCCAGAGTGGCGGGCGGTATCGGGTTCCCCACCGACGGTATCGCGCTGTCGGTGTTCCTGACGGCCATGATCGCACGCCCCGTCTTCGGCTACCCGCTGGTCGGCAAGCCGAACGGGAAGCACCTGCTCGACATGTCGCCCTTCGAGAACGAGGAGCCACGTCCGGTCACCGACGGCGGCGAGGTCCCGGCGGAACACGCCGGCCGCCTGGCGACCGAACCCTGGCTCCCCCACCAGTACAGGTGGCCCGGTGTCGGGTTCATCGGGTTCGTCACGGGGATCCTCGCCGGCTTCATCTGGATCAAGACGGGGAGTATCTTCATGGGCTACGCGATCTCCGCGATGAGCCTGCTCTTCCTGGAGCTGGGTGTCGAGAAGATCCCGGTCACCCACCACATGACGCTCGTGGGGTCGGTCGGTGCCGTCCTCGCGGCGGCGATGATCGGCAGCGTGCCGGTCGTCGGCACCGAGCCCGTCGTCGCGCTCGTGGCCGGCGCGTTCGGGGCGTTCAGCGCCCTGGTGGGCGAGCTGACCCAGCGCGTCTTCTACTCCCATTCCGGGACCCACGTCGACCCGCCCGCGATGGCTATCGCCGTCGTCATGCTCCTGGTCGGCGTCCTCTATCTCGCCGGCGCCCTCCCGAACGCGGGGTATCTCGCGCTCTGAGGCGGGACTGCGGGGCCCTGTCGGCCGCGGGACCCACGATTTTTTACAGTGCAGGCGGGATACCGACAACGTACGAACTGGACTCTCACATGGACATCGACGCGCGAATCAAGCGACGACAGCGCCGGACCGAGGGGATCCGCCTGGTGCAGGACTACGAGTCGCTCTCCCCGGTCGCACACATCGACGAGCCGTCGGACCGGGGACCGCTCCTGGAGCAGTTGCTCGACCACCTCGACCCGGTGTTCGACGGACAGCTCCCGCCGAACGCGTATCTCTCGGGGCCGTTCGGGTCGGGTAAGTCCGCGGTCGTGACGGCGCTGTTTACCCACCTCGAACGCCTCTCGACGGAGACTAGGGCTATCATTTATACGAGCACGCGCGCGGCCTCGCCGACGTCACCCGGGTTCGTCTACGTCGATCTCCGGGAGACGTCGAGCGAGTTCGCCTTCTATCGGGCCGTGCTGGACGGCCTCGTCGAGGAGTCGGTCTCGGAACACGGCATCAGCACCGAGGAACTCCGCGACCGTCTCCACGACCTGTTGAGGGGTTCGCGGACGGGCGTCGTCGTCGCGGTCGACCACGTCGGCGAACCCGACAGTGTCGACGCCACGACCCTGACGGACCGTTTCGCCGGGCTCCCGAGCAACGTAAGCTGGCTCGCCATCGGGCGGACGCCGCCGTCCGAGAGTCAGTTGACCGAGTACACGGCGACGGAGATCACGGTCGAACCCTACCGTCGCCAGACGCTGGTCGACGTGTTGATGACCCGCGCCTCCGAGGGGCTCACCCAGCAGGCACTCGACCACGACCTCGCTCGCGAGATCGCCGACTGGGCGGCCGGCAACGCCCACGACGCGCTGGCGGCAGTGTTCGTCGCCGCCGACCGCGCGAGTCAGACCGAACAGACCCGGATCGGCGACGCCGACGTCAGCGCCGCACTGGCGGAGATCCCCCGGCCGTCCGTCTCACTCGGCCGCGTGCTGGCGCTCCCGGGGAACAAACAGGTGGTCCTCCGTGAACTCGTCGACCTGGACGCCGAAGAGCGCGCGTCGGTCACCGCCACGACGGAGGCGATAAGCGCCAGGCCCGTCGTCGACCTCTCGGCCGGCACGGTCAAACGCTACCTCTACGAGATGGCCGAGGTCGGGATCGTCGAGCGGGTCCAGTCCGAGCGGCGAAACGAGAAAGGTCGACCGCCGAGCCGCGTCGAGTTACGGTTCCCTCCGACCGCGTTCCGCCGTCTCTACGACCTCCGGCAGTGACTCACCACCCCGACCGCCGACACGTGCACTCTTCAGTCGGCTGCCTGCCCGCCGTCGACGGGGACCGTGTGGCCGGTGATATACGAGGCGTCGGACGAACAGAGGAACGCCACGACGCCGGCCATCTCCTCGGGGTCGGCGATGCGGTCCATCGGGACGTCCCGCATGGCCGACGTGTCGAAATCGGCCAGGAACGACCGTATCACCGTCCTGACCAGCCTGAACCCCGCTCGCAGCCACTCGGCGAACGATACCGAGGACCCGTCCGGCAGACCCAGCAAACTGTTCTGGATGTTCGTCTTCGTCGGGCCGGGAGCGATCGCGTTGACGCGGATGCCCTGACTGGCGTACTCCAGGGCGACCGACTTCGTCAGCCCCACGACGCCGTGTTTGCTGGCCGAATAACTGGAGAGGCCGCCCATCCCGACCAGACCGGCCTCGGAGGCCGTGTTGACGACCGCACCGTGTCCCTGTCGTTCCATCACCGGGAGTTCGGCCTTCATGCAGTTCCAGACGCCCTTGAGGTTGATGTCGACTATCCTGTCCCACTGCTCTTCTCTGATTCCCGTTGTCTTCACGAAATCGGTGAGCACTCCCGCGTTGTTGTGCGCGAAGTCCAGGGTCCCGTAGGTCTCGACAGCGACGTCGACCATCCGCTCGACCGAGGCCGAATCGGAGACGTCCACTTCGACGAACGTCGCGTCCCCGCCCGCATCCTCGACGAGCTCGACTGTTCGGCGACCGGTGTCTTCGACGACGTCGGCGACGACCACGTTGGCACCCTCTTCTGCGAACCGACGTGCGGACGCACGACCGATCCCGGATCCCGCTCCCGTCACGACTGCCGTCTTTCCGGTTAACCCGTTCATGTCTGATATCTACGCTATTTGTTCGTGGGAGTCACATAATCCTTGAGTCGAGGTCCCGGGTTTCGAGTCGGCTCGACCGACCGTATCAGGTGACAGTCGCCTATCGTCCGGTGCTTCGTCGAGATCAAACACGGCCAGGATACCGGGCGTCTCGTTGAGATAGTCTTCAGTCTCGCGGGGGCTCTTCTCCGGTTTTGAAACGTATCGGGGTCGGTTACTGTGCTAGGAGTGACGTCACCGGACACTTCTCGTTGTGGAAGTACCAGTTAGTAGCCCCGTATGACTGTTCTTTGACCGACGGGAATTGTCTGTAAGGAGCGGTGGACCGGGCCAATATCTCCTCGGTTTGAGACGACGACGCTCTTCCCGAAGTACGAACGTCAAATCGTATCTACTGTCCTGATTTGAAATATCACTCAAAAAATGACAGCAAATCGTCGAGCGAATGCGTATTCAGCACGTTGCTCGCTTCACACCACCCGCGACGGGCCTGCGCGACCCCCAGGTGCATGAAATCCAGTTCGCCCGTTGTATGAGCGTCCGTACTGACGACGTACTGGCCGGTGTCCCGATACTCTTTCACCGACGCCCAATCGAGGTCGAGCCGCTGGGGTTGCGCGTTGATCTCGATCGCCACGTTCTCCTCTGCGGCCGTTTCAATCACGGTCTCCGTATCGAGATCCAGGGGTTCTCGCTCGTTGATCAACCGATTGGATGGATGAACGAAGATATCGATCGGAAATTCCGCGAGCGCATCCACGATCTGTTCGGTGGGATCAGACGGGGTGCTGTGCATCCCCGCGACGATCAGATCACAGCGGTCGTGCCAGGACTCTGGTATCTCCAGTCCGTCTTCGGTGATCTCGGCCTCGATCCCCTGAAGGACCGTGATGTTCAGGTCCTCGTCGACCGCTTCGACATCTGCCACCTGTTCCTCGAACGTCTCCTCGTCCAGGGTGCTCGGAATCGGAGCGTGTGGCCCGTGGTCGGTGACGAGGATGTACTCCAACTCCCGCTCGGCCGCAGCTTCGGCCATTTCGCGGACGCTGTGGGACCCATCGGAGTAGTCGGTGTGCAGCTGTAAGTCGCCGCGAACCTCATCCAGTTCGATCAGATTGGGGAGGTCTTCCGCAGCCGCCGCGTCGACCTCACCCGTGTCCTCGCGGAGTTCTGGGGGGATCCATGTGAGGTCCAGTGTGTCGTAGACGTCCGCCTCGGTTTCACTGGCGAGACGCTCGCCGGCACGTTGGCTGCCCTCCGCAGCGCCGACCCCACTGACGTCGAAGAGACCGTATTCGTTGAGCTTCCAGTTGCGGTCGATCGCCCAGTTCCGGAGGGTGATATTGTGGTCTTTTGACCCCGTGAAATAGACGAGGGCAGAGCCGTATTCTTTTTCGTCGACGATCCGAAGGTCCATCCGTAGGGCGCCGGAGACGACGACCGACGACTTCGTCTCGCCTCGAGACAGCACCTCCTTCACGTCGTCGTGCGTGCAGAAGTGCTCCATCGCTGTCTTCGGATCGGATGCGGTCGCCAGGATATCGATGTCGCCGACGGTCGGTCGGCGCCGTCGGAACGACCCCACGATGTCCACCTGATCGAACGCATCGTCGTCGTGAAGCCGTGATTCGATGTCTTCCGCGATCGGGAAGGCTCGGCCGAGAAGCATCCGCTCCTGACTTTCTTTTGCTCGTCCGATGTGGTCGAGGATGTTCTGCTGTGACTTCTCACCGAACCCTTCGAGGTCGGCGATCTCCCCTTTCTCGGCTGCGCTCTCAAGATCGTCAAGTGTCCGGATATCAAGTTCCAGATATAGTTTCTTGGCAGTTTTCGGCCCGACACCCTCGACGCTCGTGATCGCCTCGATGTCCACGGGAAGGTCCGCTTTGAGGTCCTCGTAGTACTCCAGCTCCCCGGTTTCGAGATACTCCGCGATCTTCTCGCCGATCGACTCCCCGACGCCCCCGATCTCCTGGAGTTTCCCCCGAGCGTGTCTGTCTTCGATGTCTTCCGAGAGAGACTCGATATTCCGTGCAGCCGTCCGATAGGCACGTGGCTTGTACTCCACCTCCCGGATTTCGAGAAAATCCGCTATCTCGCGGAGCACGGTGGCGATTTCCTGGTTTTTCATCCCGAACTGATCCTCCTGGCCCTGACTATCGCAGTCGTCGGGTAATTGGCGTCCTCGGCACCGTCGGGGTCCCCAAGGTCTGTGCTGGCCATAGTACGCTCTGTTTTTCCGACTGATATAGTCCGACAGCAGCAACTGGTCGTCGAGAACGGCAGCGAGAGTGCGATTTGGGCCAGACGGGAGACGTTTTCCACGATCCGTACGCTTCTTCCAAACGCGTCGACCGAAGCCGACACATTTGGTTTCTCGAAGGCCCCTTTCGGGAACTCCGGTACTTGACCTTCTCGATCCGCCCTCCGGAAGGCGAATCTCGGGACCGCTTCGGTTCTCCTTTGGAACGTTCACCTCGTCTCCGTGTTACCGGAAGTTCGGTTTTTGCCCCTGATCAGTCTCGTTCCATCCTTCCGGATGATTCGAGACGGATCGTCCGGATGCCCTCGCATCTCGCATATGAGTGTAGAGTGCCGTTTGTATTCACTCCTGTGGCATTTCCCATGCGATGAGAATCCATGGCACACAACACGGACAGGAGAATCGCGCCGTCTGCATGATCCCCGGTAGAGTACTCCGGATATGTGCCTCCGGTGTCTACGGCTCGGTGTCGGTTTTGGTATCGATGAACTCGATGATGTCGTCGATCGTCCCGGTGTCACCGGTTTCGACGTAATGCGCAGCGCAGGCGTTTCCGCATGCCAGAGCGAGTTCCCAGTCCCACTCGTTCGCCAGGCCGTATCCGAGGCCCCCAGTAAAGCGATCGCCACCGCCGGTATGGCGTTCGGGGCGGTCAACCCGAACGTTATCCACGGTGGTCAGCCCCTCAGTCGTGGAGACGATTGCTTCCGTCCGTGCATGCATCACAACGGCCTCGATTCCGGTCGCTTTTCGAATAGCGGCAAGCCGACCGCCATCGTCTTCGGGGGGATCAGGGAGGGTCGCGGCAGTCGCTCGAATCTCCCCCCGGTTCGCATTATAGATCACGTCGAACGTGTTCTGGAGAGTTGCAAGTGCTTGGTGCAGTGAATCGACATCTTCCGGTTCAGCTCCGACGATATCGCCTGGATCGAGAACGAAGGGGGCCCGCGGCAGGTCCTCGGAAGCCAGTTGATGGAATGCCGGGCCCATCCCGGGAAATGAAACCCAGTTGCTACAACAGATCGCGTCGACGGTAAACACGTCGGGGAGATCGGCGACGGTTCGTAAATCCGCGAGTGTCCAGTCAGCGACGGGAGACGCTTCGACGAACATGACGTCGCTGTCGGTGAAGTTGAACGCATAGACGAGTGCCGGGTCGCCCATCGATACCGTGTCGAAGGGAAGCGTATCGAAGATGGGGTCGTCGAGATGCCCGTAGCAGGTCACCTCACTCCCGAATGCGTGCAGTTGCTGGGCGACGTTAACCGCTTGGCCGCCTGGCTCGGTGGAATCGACGTGCAGACGGAACGTAGAGCGGGTCGCATCCTGAATCTTCTGTCCGAGGGTTTCACGTGTCTGGAGCGGACCGTCAGCCCCGGCCGCCAGTGTACAGTATCGGTCGATGCTCCCGTCCGGAAGGGTGGCGAGCGTCGGTGAAGGTCGTTCCTCGAGATGTCTGCCGAGCCGACCGTAGGGCATAGACACCGTTTCACCTGTCAGAAGCAAAAAGATAGCTCGAAACGGCACTGTCTGGTTCAGGGCGTTTGAGAGGCGAGCAGGTCGTAGCGGGTGGCCGTTATGACACTCGCAGACCTGCTCAGAGAACGCCTGGACATCGACAGGCAAGACGTCCGGGCAAACGAGAAGACGCCGACACCCGTCCGCTGTTTCGCGGTTCGACTTCATTCGATGGGGACCCACTGCGTGAAATCGAGGGCTTCCTGGACGTGCTGGGTGTCGAGTGCTGTTTTCAGACAGTCTGGAGCTGGATGTTTCGCTTGACTACTACGACAACATCCTGGCTGCAACTGCAACTAGCCACAGCGAGGTTGCTCTGGCCGACACGATTACCGAACTCCGTCTGCACTTCGGTCTCCTCACGGAATCCGTCATTGCGACGGTATTCGTCTGGCATGTCCTCGTCGGAATCCTGCTCGTATCGATATTCCGCCGAAAAATTAGACGGTGACCCCACTTCGATGTAGGGGCCGAATTTAGTATTCGGGACGTTGCGCCTGGATGACCGACGCCAGCTGCTGGTTTTCGTCGGCGAGTAGTTCGGTCAGGTCGTCGGCGGTGATGATCCCCACGAGTTCGTCGTTCTCGTCGCAGACTGGCAGGCGACGAACGCCATTCTCGCTCATCACCTGTGCGGCCCTGTAGAACCCGGCGTCGGGACTGACTGCACACAGGTCCGTCGACATGACGTCGTCGGCAGTCTGGTCGGCCGGAGCGGTCTCTTCGGCAAGCACGCGCGTCGTTAGATCCCGATCCGTGACGATCCCGGTCGGGCTGTTGTCGTTCGTGACGACGACGCTCCCCACGTTTTCGTCCCGCATCTGTTGGGCGAGTTCGGGGACCGATGTTTCGGGACTGGCACTGACGACTTCTGTTCGGGCGAGGTCTTCGATTGGCATTGCTGTTGCCTCCATGTAGTTCATTGTCAAGCGATCCCATATATCGGGAGGGACCTTCCCATTAGCCTGGAACTTCCTGAACACTCATTGTGAGGCGTCAAACAGGTGTATCAGTGGACAACGGCGACGAGTCAGTCCCCTGCTGCGGTGGCAACAGATCCGTCTTCGATCTGTATCCCGAGGAGACCGAGGAACTGGGCGAGCCACTCCGGCTGATCCGGCCAGTGAGTTACCCCGGCTGTGAACTTGCGGGTTCGCCGAGACTGGTTTGGTCGAGTGGACGCGCCTGGTTCCCGAAACGCACGGGTAGCCAGTCGTGTCCGTTCCACTCCCAGTACGCCTCATGACCGGGTCGTCTTCCGGGTAACCACCGAGTCGGGGTGTTATGACATCCGACGCCGAACGAGGTAGACGAGGAGAAACCCGGCTGCGACGGCAAGGACAGGGAGTTCGTACGGTCTCTCGTGGAACGTCAGAATCGCTGCAGCCACGACGAGCGCTCCGGCGAGTACCGCGTATCCGAGATCGTGATCGCCCATCCCGTGTCCGTCAACTGGTTCCGTACGGACGACCAGTTCGCCGCGTTCGAGCCGGTACAACGTTCGATCGAATCGGGACGGGACTCGTGCCAGAGCAGGGAGCGATCGGCGAATGTCCGTCCACGTCTCTTCGATGATTGCGTCGAATTCGCTCTCGATGAGTCCCCGCTCGACGAGGAACGAGCGCACGACTGCGAGGAAGTCGAACTCGGGGTCGAGCTGTCGACAGACACCTTCACCGACGGTCCCGACCCGAATGAGTAACATCACGTCCGGCGGAATTCGAAACGGGAAATCGCGGAGCATCGTCGTCAACTCCGTGATGATCATCCGCCAGGTGATCTCAGATCGGCCCTCGAGGTTCTCGATGACGAGTTCGAGAACCCGACCGACCTCGGCACGATTGACGTGTGATTCGAGGACATCGAGCGCGATGAGCGCGTCGACCAGGTCGTCCACGTCCCGACGGACGAGCGCCCGATAGAGCCCGATGATATCCTCCTGCACGGTGGCTGGAAGGCGTTCGCTCATCCCGAAGTCGAAGAGTAGCAGACAGCCGTCGTCTGTGACAGCGAGGTTACCCGGATGGGGATCAGCGTGGAACACCCCGTCGACGAGGCCCATCTCCAGATACACCTCGATGATCCGTGTTGCCATCTCGTGTGGCGTCACGTCGACATCGTCGAACGCGTCGTCGTCGGTTATTTTCCGGCCGGTCAGGTACTCCATCGCCAGCACGCGCTCCGAGGAGAGGTGTTCGTAGACGTCAGGGATTACGACTCGATCGTCGTCGACGAAGTTCTCCCTGATGTCAGCCATGATCGCCCCTTCTCGGTCGAAATCCAACTCGTTCAGGATTATGTCCTCGAAGTCGTCGGCGGCGTTTTCGATCGAATATTGCTGGCGTTCACTCGCGAAGAGCCTCACCAGCGGGACCAGTCCGCGGATGACCCGAAGATCACGATCGATCACGGGTTTCAGTCCAGGACGTCGCACCTTCAGTGCGATTCGCTCGTCCCGATAGTCGGCAGTATATACGTACGCGAGTGATCCACCGGCGATCGGTTCGAGTGTGGACCGGTCGAGTTCGTCACCGAGTTCTTCGTCGACGACCTGCTTCGGGTCACCCCCCGCATCTTCGGGGACTTCATCCTGAAGCGTCCCGAAAACGTCGGCATAGGTCGGTGGTACGATGTCCGGGCGCGTCGAGAGTACCTGTCCGACTTTGATGAATGCCGGTCCAAGTTCGAGCATCGTGTCCCGGATCTGTTCGGCTCGCTGTCGATGTGTCTCGTCAGCAACTCGCCTTCGTGATCCGAACAGAATGAACCGCCGCCGATCACGGAGAAACGCCAGCGCGAAGGGGAGAAGTCGGAAGAGGACGACCAGATACCGGCGGAACAATCCGTTCATTCTATCGGAACGAGTAATGACTGGTTGTCGTCAACTGGCGACACGAGTCCCGTTTTCGAACGAACGGTATATATAAGTGAAGGGATAATTGTGTCGCCTCTTTTGACGATCTCCTCCGCATAAACAGGGGGAATTCTGAGTGTTGGGATATGTTACGTTTCCGGTTCGAATTCACGGGATTGGCTTTCGATCACCGTCGCGGCGTCATCTAGCATTTCGCCGGCCGTCGCGACGACGTCGTCGACTGGAATCCGCCGAACCCGACCTTCGGCCATCGTCGCGGGGAGGTCGACTGCCGTGGCGTCCTCGGGGATTGTCACCGGATCCGGCGTCGGCGTCGGGACTCTCCTGCTGTTCGGCGTCGTGACCGGACTGATCCCGAACCCCCTGTACGTTCGAATGGTGGAGCGTACCCCGGCGGACTACCACTTCCTGGTCGCTGCGGCGACGTTCGCTACCGGCTTCGTCTACCAGCGGTCGCTGACCGTTCACTCGCCGTCGGTCCGAAGCCGGACGAAGCCGGCCAGGAGACCGACGGTCACGGCCGTCACGAGAATCTGGATCAGGTTCCCACCGAGGACAGCGGTAGTACTGCCGCCAGCGACGGCGCCGGCCGCGCCGGTCGACGCCGGGACCGCGACGAGACAGCAGAGGCTCAGAGCGCCGCCCAATCCGAGCAACGACCAGTGCGATCGTGTCGACTCGGCACTTCCGTCCGCGTCGGCCATATCTCGGCTACTGCTACCGCCCGGTCTCGCTTGTGTTTTGGGGTCGCTCACTGGGGCGGAACCGTGCCACTGTCGGGAGCGGCGATCCCGTGCTGTGCGTCCCAGGCGACGAAGGTCCTGGCGAGTCGGGCCAGAGCGGCGAAGACGCCCTCGACGGCGTCCTCGGCCTCGACCGCCTCGTGAAAGTCGTCGAGCCAGCCGAGGCGGCCGACCGTCTCCCGCTGGCGCTCGCGGACCGCTACGAGGTCGTCGGTGGCGTCGCTCGCGTCGGCGAGCAGGGCGGCCTCCCGCTCGCAGAGCGCGCGCATGAACTCCAGTTCGGCGGCAAGGTGGTCGGGAATGGCGTCGCCGCGCTCAGGTTCGAAGCCGACGGCCGCGTGGGACCGCGCGGCCACGGCGGCGGGGTCGCCCAGCAGTTCGCCCGCTGCCCCGGCGTCGTGGTACGGCGAGTCGGACTCGAAGGACTCGCTGGGGTCGTCGGCCCAGGCCGACGCGAACGGGGGGATGTAGTGCGGGCCGGGGACGACGAACAGGTTGTCGTAGCCGACCCGGAGTCCCTCGGCGTCGAGGTCAGGGCGGTCGAGCGCACCGCCGTCTGCGTCCCCAGGGAACCGGACGGCGAGATCAGCCAGCGTCCCGTCGCAAAGCGCGCCCGCGAGCGTATCGTGGTCACCGTCGAACGCCGCAGCGAGCAGTCCGTACACCGCCGCTCTCGCCCTGGCGGCGTCGGCGTCGTCCCCTGCTGCACCGCCCGCGGCCGCAGCCGCGGTGGCGTCAGGTGCGCGTTCGACCTCGTCGGAGGCGGACTCGCTCTCGCAGTCGTCGGTGGGTGACTCACCCTCGGTCGTACGCGCGGTGGCCTCGTCCATCGGGATCACGTCCGTTCGATCTCGACGAAGGCGTCGTACTGTGCGTTGCTCCCGCCGACGAGGTCCGAGAGCCCGGTGTCGCTGAGTTCCTCGTCAAGCGGCTGGAGGTGGTTGATCGCGAACCCGGCGTCGCGGCCCTTCGCCAGCCCGGCCTCTTCGGTCATCGGCTCGTCGAACTGGTAGGGCGTGTGACCGTCGTCCTCGACTGGCCCGCGGGTCTCGCCGTCGATGGTCTCTTCGACCGCGCCGTCGCCGGACCGACCCCAGCCCCACATGGCACCGACGACGCCGGGGCGGATCCCGTTCGTGACCATGGCGACGCCCTCGACGGTGCGTCGGCCGGCGTCGATGACGATCGTGTCGCCGTTCTCGATGCCGCGCTCTTCGGCGTCGCGCGGGTTGATCCACAGCGGGTTCTGTGGCCTGGTCTCCCGGAGCCACGGGCTGTTCGTGGTGCGGTGCATCCCCTGGGTCCGGGGCTTCCAGTTGATCAGCCGCAGGGGGCGCTCGGGGTCGCCGTCGTCGGTGACTGGCGCCTGGACGCCGCCGTCGTAGTGTTCCACGTCGTCGACACGCGGGAGCGGGTCGAACCGCTCGCCGGTGTAGGAGTGTTTCCCCTTCGGTACGACCTCGCTGTAGAAGTCCACGCGCGAGCCGAGTTTGTAGCGCATCTGGTCGCCGTCGTAGGCGTTGCTGTCGTCGAAGCGCTCGGCGTAGTCGTACTCGTGGCCGTGCTCGGCGAACCGGTCGGCGTAGTCGTCGACGGGCTCCTCGAAGCGGCCGCCGCGGTTGAGCACGGTGACGACCTTCGCCCACTCCTCGTCGCTGACGGCCCGCTTCCAGCGGTCGAGGTCGAACGAGTCGCCGAGGCCCTGCTCGTGGCTCTCGCGGAAGACCCGCATCTCTTCCTCGCTCGCATCGGGGACGGGTTCGCGGTCGCAGGCGATGTTCGCCGCGAGCTTCAGGTAGAAGTCCTCGGCTCGTTCGAGCGGCCACAGCTCCCCGTCCGCGTCGGGGATCGCGTCCTCGCCGACTCCGGGGAGGTCCAGCTCCGTCCAGAGGTCGATCAGGACCTCCTCGAACGGCCGCGAGTCGGGAACCACCTCGACCGCGGGCTGGCTGATCTTCTCGTCGGCCAGCCGCTTGTTCGGGTACGTGCCGAAGTTCTCCCACCGTTCGAGGTACGTCGGCTCCGGCAGGATGTAGTCGGCGTACTTGCTCGTCTCGCCGATGACCGTGTCGGAGGCGACGACCAGCGGGATCGTGTCGGGGTCGCCGAGGATGTCGGGGATCTGGTCGCCGCCGGCGACGGCCATCACGTGGTTGTTCGAGTACGGCCGGATGAACAGCGCCTCGACGCCGTAGGGGTACTCGTCGGCGGCGCTGCCGTACAGCTCCTGGGTGGCCTGCGGCGGCGCGACGGGGAACCAGGGCCGCTTCGCGGGGTAGCCGTCGTCGCGCTCGAACAGCGTGGTGTCCTCGTAGTTGACCCCGCCGCGCAGCAGCGGGATCCCCCACGGCGAGTGGCCATCGGGGACCTGCCCGAGCTCGTAGCGGCCGGACATCGTACTGTAGCCGGCGTAGGGCGTGATCTGGCCCCCCTTCCAGTCGTAGTTGCCGATGAGGTGCTGCAGCGTCGCGATGGCACGGGTGTTGTAGAACCCGTTGGTGTGTTTCGCCGGGCCGCGGTAGGCCATGATCGCCGCCCGCTCTCCGTGGCTGGTGAACTCGTCGGCGACCTCGGCGATCCGGTCGGCCGAGACGCCGGACATCTCGGCGTACTCCTCGACGGTGTGCTCGAAGACCCGGTCGCGGTACAGGCTCCAGACACTCCTGACGGCGGTTCCGTCGACGGTCAGCGACACGTCGAGGACACCGGTCTCTACCTCGCTGGCCGGCCGTGGCTCGCCGGTCGATGCGTCGACCGCGACGAAGTCGTCAGCCAGTTCGTGGTCCGCCGGGACGAGCCCGAGGTCGGTGGCGCGGGCCTTGGGACCCGCCTCCTCGTCGACGAGTACGAGGTGGGTCGCGTCGCTCCAGGTCGGCTCGCCGTCCGCCGCGGCGGCGCTCTCGGCGGGGTTTCGGAGGTACTCGACGTCGTGGCGGTCGTGTTCGAGGATCCAGCGGGCCATCCCGAGCGCGAGCGCTCCGTCGGCGCCGGGTTCGACCGGGACCCAGGTATCGGCCTTCTCGGCGGTCTTCGACAGCCGCGGGTCGACCACGTCCATCCGCATTCCGTCCTCGATGGCGTTGGTCAGCTTCGGCGCGAGCCACGTCGGCCCCTTGTTGGCGACCATGGGGTTGGTCCCCCACACCAGCAGGTACTCGCAGTTCTCCACGTCGGGGTACTGGCGCTTCTTCTGGGCCGCGTGCGAACGGACGTTCCCCATGACGCTGGAGAACCCGCAGGTCCCGGCGTGGTGGACGCTGTTGATCGACCCCAGTCCCTGGTGCCACAGGCGGGTCCGGATGAAGTTGCGCCGGAACCCGCCCACGTCGACGATCTGGTTGGCTTTCGGCCCCATGTCGGGGTGGTCGGTGTCGATGAGCGCGTCGCCCCACTTCTCGTCGAAGGCCGACTTGTCCAGCTCGCCGGACTGGACGGCCTCCCAGTCGTCCATCACTTCGTCCTCGGGCGCGTAGCCCCACAGATCGCGCAATCCGGGGTGGCCCAGGTCGTCGTCGCCCTCGACGATGTCCTCGATGGCCTGTTTCCACGAGACGGTCTTCCACTCCCCGGAGCCGCGGGGGCCGACGCGTTTCATCGGCTTGCGCACCCGGTAGCTGTCGAAAGCCGTCTGGATGCCGGCCTGGCCCTTCAGGCAGATCCGGCCGCCCGACAGCGACCACCGGTCGGCGTCTACGTCACCGCTCCCCGCCACGTCGCCCGTGGCCACCTCCTCGGGGTCGCTGCTGTAGGGCACCTGCGAGAACGGCTGGGTGTTCAGGAACGAGTACGGGTTGCCGGCCAGCTTGCGGACGAGCGAGCTGTACTCGCCGGTACCGCTGTCGTCGGCCAGCCGGACCTTGATCGGGCAGAACGTGTTGCACTGCCCGCAGGTCGTGTGTATCACGTCGCTCGCGCCGTACTCCCCGTAGTCGTCGCCGACGTAGTGTTCGGTGTTGTCGGCCCAGAGGTCGTCGGTGTCGACGTTGACGGTCGCGGCGCTGGCGGCGCCGATGGCGCCGACTGCCCCGACCGCCTTCACGAGGTCGCGTCGCGTGAGCGACGGCCCCTCGTCTTCGGTCCCTCCGGCGTCTGCGTCGGTGCTGTCGTCGGTTGACATCAGTGGTCACCTCCGTCGAGCGGCGTCAGCGGTAGCAGTTCCGCGCCGATCGTGTACAGCAGCAGACCGACCGCGATCATCCCGGCACTGGTCGCCCACTCCACGGCCGATGGGAAGTAGGAGCCGTGCGGGAGCCCCTCCATGACGGGACGGATCTGCGGCGGGACGACGATGTTGAATCGCACGGCGACGATGCCGATCACGACGCTGAGCCCCGCCAGCGCCATCAGCCACGGGGTGCGACGCCACTCCCGCTTCGAGAGCAACACGAGCGGGAACACCCACCCGAACCCGACCATGAACCACCAGAACGACCACGACATCTCGCCGAACGCGATGATCTGCCAGGTCTCGACGACGTGCGGGTGGAAGCTGACGATCGCGATCAGCGCCTCGATGGCGGTCAGCGCCACGTCGACGACGACGAACGCCGCCAGCAGCTTCGCGAGCTGGTCGAGCAGGTCCCGGTCGACGGGCTCGTCGTCGAACAGCTTCGTCCGGAGAACGTACAACAGCATCACCAGCGCCGTCCCGGAGAGCACCGCCGAGACGATGAAGATCACCGGGAACAGCCCGCTGTTCCAGTACGGGCGGGCCTTCGAGACGGCGAAGAGGACGCCCGTCCCGCCGTGGACCATGAAGATGGCCAGCGGGATGCCGACGACACCGGCCCGCGTGAGCCAGGTTCGGTCGGTGGTCCGGGAAGCCTCGGTCGTGGCCCGACGACCCAGCGTCAGGAGGGCAGCGAGTCGGGCGCGCAGCCCCGATCCGCGCTCGGCGACGCGCGCGAGGTCGTAGCGCATCGAGAAGTACAGCTCGGTCACGAGCACGCCGATGTAGGCGACGTAGGCGTGGACCTCCCAAGAGAGCGCGGAGGTGAACTGCCGCCAGACGAACGGGTGATACATACGGTCCATCCGGCCGAGGTCGGTCCAGACGAACAGCAGCGCGACGGCCATACTGACGATCGCTGCGAACAGCGCGTCGCGGTCGATCCGGTGCATCGCCTCGACGCCGAAGACGTTCGCGAGCGTGCTGACGAGGAACGCCCCCGCCGAGAGGCCGACAAAGTAGATGTAGAAGGCGACCCAGGCGCCCCAGGGAGTCGTACTCGTGAGGTTGGTGCTCGCCATCCCCTGCGTGATCCGCAGCCACGTCGCATACCCGCCGACGAGCAGGATCGCGCCGAGGAACGCGTACCAGGCGACGCGCAGGCGGTCGCTGACGAACCCGGGGTCGAACTCGAACCGCGAGTGTTCGGTTGCCATGGTCACTTGAGGTAGTAGACGTTGGGGTCGGTTCCCTCGCTCTCTTTCAGCTGGAACGCCCGCGAGGAGTCGGCCATCTCGGAAACCTCGCTGTCGGGGTCGTTGAGGTCACCCATGTTCCGGGCGTCGCCGACGCAGGTCTCGACGCAGGCCGGCTCCTCGCCGCGCTCCAGGCGGTGCGTGCAGAAGCTACACTTGCGGACGTTGCCGACCGGCGACTCGTCGCCCTCGCGCTTCCCGCGGTCGACACCGTACTCCGGGCTGGTCACCTCGCCGGCCTCGTCGACCTCGTCGTCGTAGTTCTCGCCGAAGTCGAAATAGCGCGCCCCGTACGGGCACGCGATCATACAGTACCGACAGCCGATACAGCGGTCGTAGTCGACGTTGACCACGCCGTTGTCCATCTTGTAGGTCGCGCTGACGGGACAGACCTGCACGCACGGCGGGTTCTCGCACTGCATGCAGGGCCGAGGGACGTTCGTCCGCGTGACCTCCGGGAAGTCGCCGTGTTCCTCCTCCATCACGACGTTGTAGGAGACGCCTGGCGGAGTCCGGTTCTCGGCCTTGCAGGCGACTGTACAGGAGTCACACCCCACGCACTTCTGGACGTCGATGACCATCCCCCAGCGCTCGTCGCCGTCCGCTCCGTCGCCGGTCGCGTCGGTTGCGTCCCCGTCGGCGGAGAGTTCGCAGGCGACCGAGTCCATCGAGCCGACCGAACAGCCCAGCGAGTCCGCGGTCTCGTCGGCGATCGTCTGGTCGCCGCTCTCGATCGATGGGTTGGGGGCCTCGCGATAGGCGTCGCCGAACTCGCGTTCGGCGGCCTCGTCGTATCGCTCCCAGTACTCCTCGGCTGACAGTTCGCCTCGGGAGACGCGCTTGGCGTCCTCGGCCATCGCGATCCCCAGGTCCGTGTCGTGGTCGGTCTTCGACAGTTCTTCCCTGGGATCGGCTGCCTCGGCGTCGACCATCGCGTCGGGGTCGGCGGCGCCCGCGTCCGGGACGCCCGGCAGCCGATCGTCGCTCGCGCCGCTCATCGGTACCACCCGCACGTCGGGCCGCGTCCGTTTGGCCGGTCGAACTGAGGCATACGCGTAGACCTACACGAGCCGGAGAGATGAGCGTGGTACCGATACTCTTTGCCCCGTCGGACGGAGCCGATACGGGGGATAACTCCCGACCCAATACTGTTTGGAACGCCGGGAACGGGCCCCTGCCGGTCGCCCGCTGGACCGCGTCCCAGCGACTGGGAAAGCCCGAGGGCTTATACAAGGTGGTGCGAACAAGTTCGAGCTATGACCGCGCTCGTTGACCGACACTCCCGACCCGTCGTCGGAGGTGGACGCTCGTGAACACGGTCCTCGTCGCCTCTGTCCTCCTCAGGCTGGCCGGGGTCGGGTACTCGCTGGTGTTGCTTGCCCGGAGCAGCGACCGTCGGTTCGGGTTCCTGACAGTGATGCTGTCGCTGATGGCCACTCGTCAGTTGCTGTCGGCCCGGAACTCGACGACGCCGGTCGAGGAGCTTCCGGGATTGGCCGTCAGCGTCCTCGCACTCTTGACCGTGTATTACCTGTCGAGCTACGTCGTCGAGGAGCGGCGCGTCACCGAGCGCCTTCGAGGGTTCCGGAAGGCGATCGAGCACGCCGGTCACGCCATCTTCCTGACCGGCCCCGACGGGACCATCGAGTACGCGAACCCGGCGGTCCAGAGCGTTGTCGGTTACGGCCCCGAGGAGGTCGTCGGCGAGAACCCGCGCCTGTGGCAGTCCGGGGAGCACGACGAGGCCTTCTACACGGAACTGTGGGAGCAGATCTCCTCGGGCGACGTCTGGGAAGGCGAGATCATCAATCGTCGGAAGTCGGGGGAACTGTGCTGGGTCGACACGACCGTCGCGCCGATCACCGACGAGAGAGGGACGGTCGAGCGCTACGTCGCGGTCGAGCGGGACGTGACCGAGCGCAAGGAGCGACAGCTCCGGATCGAAGAGCAAAACGACCGCCTCGAGCGCCTTAACAACACGAACGAGGTCATACGGGATGTCAACCGGGAGCTGGTGGCGGCGTCGAACCGGCCCGAAATAGAGCGGGCGCTCTGCGATCGGTTCGCGCGCTCGGATCTGTTCGACGCAGCCTGGGTCGGCACCCGGAGACTCGTCGACGGGGACGTCGCGGTACGAACCGCTGCCGGCGTCGACCCGGGGGAGGTCGAGGCACGCCTCGACGGCTCGTCGACCTACCGTGATGTCGCTGGTACGGTCCTCGAACAGCGGCGACCGGCATTCGTCGACGACGGTGCGGCGCCCGTCGACAACCCCGTAGCGGCCGCGGGCGTCGTCGTCCCGTTATCGTATCAGGACGCCGACTACGGCGCGCTGTTCGTCGAGACCGGGACGGACAGCGCGTTCGAGGCCATCGATCGGTCGGTGTTCGCCGATCTCGGGTTGGCTGTCGGGGACGCCATCAACGCGGCCGAGAACCGCCGGACGCTCGCGTCCGACGAGGTGACTCGCCTCGAGTTCCGGCTTGACGGGACGGACGACCCGCTGGTCTCGCTGTCGTCGGCACTGGAGTGCACGGTCGAACTCGACCGGGTCGGGGACGGCGAGGAGGGCGACTGCGCCGCCTATGTCACCATGCGGGGCTGCGAACCGAACGCCGTATCGGCTCACGCCGGCGACACTCCGGGGGTCGAACAGGCCGAAGTACTGTGCGACAGCGACGAGCGGTGCGGCGTCAGGCTGACTCTCGACGACGCCGTCGTGACGACGCTGGCCCGGTACGGCGCAGCCGTCCAGTCACAGACGGTTACTGAGGGTAAAGGTCGTCTCGTCGCCGATATCGCCCGGTCCAACGATATCCGGTCGGTGGTCGAGGCCGTGCAGTCGTCGTATCCGGATCTGGACATAGTCGCCCAGCGCGAGCGTGAACCCGACGCGGCCACCGAGACGAAACTCCGGACCGCCTTCGAGGAGTCGCTGACCGACCGCCAGCTCGAGGCCGCCCAGACGGCCTACTTCGCGGGCTTCTTCGAGTGGCCGCGTGACGCCAGCGGCGAGGAAGTCGCAGCGACGATGGGGATCAACCAGTCGACGTTCACCCAGCACCTCCGCGCCGCGGAGCGCAAGCTGTTCGCGGCGCTGTTCGACCGTGCGGACGACGCGGTCGCCGAACCGGCTGGTCCGTGACCTTCGATGACACCTCAGGAGATCGCCTCGATACCTGAGGCTGTCGGTCAATCCCTCGTTTCCGGTATTGTGAAGTTCGAGAAATACTTTAGTTCGATCCAGCCGAATCTGCGGCTATGGGCGACACGTTCGTGGCGGTCGGCGGTGACGCAGCAGGGGCGAGTGCCATTGGTCCCGTCCGTGACCCGGTTCTCGCGGCGGCGAAAGTTCGCGAGGGGGAGTTAGAGAGCGAATGAGTGATACGACTCCCCCCGAGTACGTGCGAGCCCACCGCGAGGGACTGCTCTCGCTGACCCTCGATCTACTCGCGATCGATACGTCGAACCCGCCCGGCGACACGCGCGAGATCGTCGCCGAAATCGAGCGGTTCCTCGAACCGCTTTCGGTCGACACCGAGCGTTTTGCGGCCGACCCCGCGAAGCCGAACCTCCTCGTCCGGCTTCCCGGCGAGTCTGACCGCACGCTGCTGTACAACGGGCATCTCGATACGGTCCCGTTCGACGCCGACGCGTGGACCCGCGATCCGCTCGGCGAGTACATCGATGATCGCGTCTGCGGACGTGGGGCGACCGACATGAAAGGGGCCGTGGCGTCGATGCTGTTCGCGATTCAGGCCTTCGCGGCCACCGACACCGACCCACCCGTCGACCTCTTGTTCGCATTCGTGAGCGACGAGGAAGTGGGTGGTGACGCCGGGCTGCCCGCGCTGCTGGAGGCCGGGAAGCTCGATGCGGGCGCGTGCGTGATCGGCGAGCCGACCTGCGAGGAGGGGCGCCACTCCGTCACAGTCGCGGACCGAGGCAGCATCTGGCTGACGCTCGAAGCCACCGGGGACGCCGCGCACGGGTCGCGGCCGGTGCTCGGTGAGAACGCGATCGACCGACTCTACGGGGCCGTGGAGACCCTCCGCGAGCGGTTCGGACAGCACCGGCTGGAGATCCCCCGGAGTGTAGAACCGGTCGTCGAGGAATCCGTCGAGTACTACGCGCCGTCGATGGGCCGTGCGGTCGCACGGAATCTCTTCGCCTACCCGTCGATCAATCTGGGGACGCTGGAGGGCGGAGAGGCGATCAACAGCGTCCCCCAGTCAGCCCGTGCCGAAATAGATGTCCGTCTCGCGGCGGGCGTGGAGACGTCATCGGTGCTCGCCGATATCAGGTCCTGTGCGGCCGACTGCGAGGGCGTCTCCATCACGGACGTGTCCTGGAGCGTGGGGACCGCCGAACCGATAGACAGCCCGCTGGTCGACGCGGTGGCGTCGACCGCGGAGTCGGTCAGCGGCGAGCGCGTGTTCCGACGGAGCGCCACCGGCGGCGGCGATGCGAAGACGCTCCGCAACGCCGATATCCCGACCGTCGAGTTCGCGTTCAGCACCGACACCGTCCACGCGGTCGACGAGTACACGACCATCGACGCGCTCGTGGACAACGCGGTCGTCTACTCGCGACTGCCGGCGGCGTGGACGTCGGCGACCGAACGGTAGCGGCCCGCCGGCCGATCGCCGGGCGGACCGAGCGGATCCCGGGTGGCCCGCACCATCTCGCGCTGTTGCCGATTGTGAATCGACTGGGGGAGCAGGGTTCCGAGATACACGTCATCAGCGTCGTTCCGGAGACGGGGGGAACCGTCGAACCCGTCGACGAAACAGTCTCGGCCCTCTCGGAGATCGAGTCGCTCCACATACACAACGTGACTGCCGACTCCGGCGCTGGGTGTTCGCCAGCACGCCCGACCGAACGATCGATCTCGCCCGTTCCTCAAACGTTCCAGTGCTGATTCACGCGAGCACGAGCGGCGTCTCCGGTCGTATCGAAGAGTACCTCTTCCCCATCTACCGCTATCTCCGACGTCACCTCGGGGAGCGACGTGCGTCCAGACGCATCATCGGGACGCCCAGTGAAACGGAGTAGTGAGCGGCTCAAAGGACAGTAATCCGAGAAATGACCCGACGTGCCAGCGATTCCCATATTTTGAAACTTCTCTATCAACATCTCGGGAACGTCACTCGGACTCGCCGATACCGCCACGGTGGACAGCGAATCGCACCGGTAGTGCGGGACGGCCGGGCCGACGGGTGCGCCTATCAAGCACCGACACGGCATCGCTGTCTGGTTCCGCGATGGTACTGTGAGCTCGCCGGCCCTCTGCTCACCGGTACACGCTACAATCTATCACGAGCATATCGCCCGGAACCGGGCCCGAGTCTCGTTTGGCCGCTCGCTGCCGGTCATTGTCTTTCTTTCAGTGGTTCTCACCCTGTGGGAATACTGGCCAGAGGTATTGGTTGTCAAACATTACGATCGAACGTGATGTACAAGGTACTCGTTCCGGTCGACAGAAGCGAGGATCGCGCGTTCCACCAGGCACAGTACGTGTCACAGCTCCCGAACGCCCCCGACGACGTCGAGGCGACGGTGCTGTACGTGGTGCCTCCCGACGAGTTCAGCGACGCCGACGCGATGGAGTTCTCGGACATCGACGCGGCCGTCGGTGCGGCCAACCTGCTCGAGGGCGAGGGGGTCTCCGTGACGCGAACCGTGGACGACGGCAGCGTCTCGGACCAGATCGTCCGGTCCGCTGACGAACTCGAGGCCGACGAAATCGTCATGGGCGGGCGCAAGCGGTCAGGCGTCTCCCGTGTGCTGTTAGGCAGCACGGTCCAGGACGTGATGCTTTCGGCCGAGCGACCGGTTACCGTCACGAGCGAGACGACCGTGCCCGGCGACGGGATCCGGCGGGTGCTCGTCCCGGTCGACGCCGACGTGGACCGCGCCCGCCACCAGGCAGCGTACGTTGCGGGACTGCCCGAAGCAGCGGAGACAGTCGAGGCGACTGTGCTCGTCGTGTTCCGTCACCAGGACTACAGGGGGGCTCCGCCCCACACGTTCGAGGAGATCGACGCGGCAGTCGAAGCGGCCGATACCCTCGAAGACGAGGGGGTTCCCGTCGACCGTGTCGCAATCGGGGGCGAGGTAGCCCGGAAGATACTCGACATGGCAGCGGAATGCGATGCCGACAGCATCGTCATGGGCGGGCGCAAGCGGTCGGGGCTCCAGGAGGTACTCATGGGCAGCATCACGCAGGACGTGATGCTCTCGGCCGAACGACCGGTCACTATCACCGGCTAGCCCCGGTCGAACGCGCACCCACGTGAGTCGCTTCCGCAGTTCGGACGGTCCGGACGAGGTGGTTCACGTGGCGACGAGTGGCCACGTCCGTGTGTCAGTCTCTGTGGCGCCACTTCGCGAGAGCTACGAGCAGTCCGCTATGTCGGATTCCCGGACTTCTGGAATGACCTGAGAGTTGAAATGTGACCCGGTCGAATATCCGAGGGGGTTGAGAGGGATAGTCTGCGTGAAGAATCCGACGAATGGAGGAATCCATGCCAGACACGAAACGTATCGTCATCGCCGGCGGCGGCCGTATTGGACTACGAACCGCACGGGAGCTCGCAGACCGCGGATACGAGATCGTACTGATCGAGAAAGAGGAGGCCCGGTCAGAAGAGGTCGCGGATGAATACGTCGCGATGGTCTTGCAGGGGGACGCGACAGCGCCGTCGATTCTCGCACAGGCAAATCTCGAGCACGCAGACGCCATCGCTGCGTTGACCGACGAGCCCGGGACGAACCTCGCGATCTGTATGGAGGCAAAGCGAATCGCGCCTCACATCCGAACACTCGCTCGAACCGGCACAGGGACCGAGGACGAGTACGACGAGATCGCCGACGCGACGATCCTGCCCCAGGAACTCAGCGCGAACACGGCTGCCGACATCCTCTCGGGCGACGAGGTACGGACCATTGTCGGCACCCACCACAACCTCGAAATTCTGGAGATCAAGGTGGCCGAGGACGCCCCGGTAGCCGGACATACGCTCGCGGAGATCAGCCTCCCGAAAGGGAGCCTTGTCATCTCGGATCGGAACCGAACACAGATCGCGCGTGCCGATATGGAACTCGAACCCGGTGAGTATTATATCGTCGGCGGGGAACCGGACGTCCTCGACGAGGTTTTGAACCTCTTCCGCGGGTGAAGCCGCGCCATGAACGGCGCGAAGAACGTTACATAGGTCAGAGCGTGTCATAGAATAGTTTCCAAGGATGGTTCACGCTCTCGATCGGTACATCAGCAGTTCGAATGAGCGTGCGAGTGAGGCACCGACGCCCTCTCAAAGCAGGGTCTTTATTCGAGGGACGGGTTGTGTGACATATGCGTGATAGAGAACTCAAGAGACGGTTAGATGGGCTTATTGCCCTCATGCTTATGGCTGTGAGCCTGCTCAGCGGGTTGGTGTTGGGACGGGATCCAGGTAGTGAGACGACTTACGCAATTATCAGCTTCATCGTTCTCGGTCTCGCTACCTTCCTTTTTACTCTCATCCGCGGAGTCGAATGATTATATCGGCCAATCACGGATGACCGGTGCGGTATTGGGAACTGTTCTATGACACGCTGATCGAAGGAAAACACCAACTCCGTCCGTCCTGGGGAGAACAGCTTCCGACGACGACTGCTCGACTAGACGCCGCCAACGTACGGACAGACGTCCCTGTTCACCCGGTGACATCCTCGGAAGTTCGATGCGTTCGAACATCTTCAAGCCTCGGGATACCCCATCGAGCACCCTTCTCGCGCGTGGAAAGTGACCCGGCGACCGTTCCGATTTCGATGGCTTCCTGCAATGATGCCCCGGCTGCGAGTCGGGCCGCCAAGAAGCCGTTCAGGACATCGCCGGCACCGGTCGTATCGACCGCTTTGACCGTCGGTGGCGTTACAGTGAACCGTCGCTCCGCTTCGACGATGACATCGTCGGCACCTCGTTTGCGAACCAGGACTCCATCGAACTCTCCAAGGGAGGACTGTAGCGCCCGATACTCGTTTTCGTTCGGGGTGAGGTAGTCGACCGCATCGCAACCGAGGAGTTCTTCGATTCCATCTGCAGGCGCGGGGTCGAGGATAATAGTCGGCCGGTCCCGTTCGGCAGCCAGCTCCGAAAGTAGTGTCATAACCGGCTCGATCGGAATCTCGTTTTGCAGGAGGAGACACTCGGCCGAGAGAATCGTGTCGTGCTGCTCTCGGATGTAGGCACTATCGATAGCACTATTCGCCCCCGGCCGGACGATGATCCAGTTGTCGCCCTCCTGCCCGACGAACACGTAGGCCGTTCCAGTTGGTTGTGATGCAGTTCCGATCCGAGTGGCGCCGACTCCGGCTTCCGTGAGGTGACTGCGGACCCCGAATTCCCCGTCATCGGGGCCTACCTTGCCGAGCATTTCCGTCTCTGCTCCGGCCTTCGCCGCAGCCACGGCCTGGTTCGCACCTTTCCCTCCATGACGAATACTATCGGGATCGGCTGGAAAATCCGTCGGGAAGTCATCGATCTGGACTGTCTGGCCGCGGTCCGGAAACCAGCTATATCGGTCTCTGAGATCGGCGATCTCGACGTCAGCCACGTGATGAATTTTGTCCACGTTGATGCTCCCGAGACTGACGACGTCTCCCATATCGAAATCTCACTCAATCACAGTTTTTCTCATCGGATGAGTGTCACGGGAACCGTTGCCCGCCGCGCGACGATCTCCGCGATGCTCCCGAATACGGGTCGTTTCTCCTCCGTCCGTCCGTGCGCTCCGAGAACGATGTGGTCGATCTCCTCCTCGTCGGCGTAATCCACGATGATCCGCTTTGGGTCACCGATCTCGGACGTGGTGGAGACCTCGCGGTCGTACTCATCAGCGAGTTCTCGAGCCTCGTCGAAGAGTCGCTCTGAGACTTCTTCAGCCCGGTCGTACCACTCTTCGGACCCCATCAAGGGTTCATACGAAGTTTCGAAGTCAGGATAGGCACCGTAGCCGGGCTCGAAGAGATCGACCACGTGAAGCACAGTGATCGACGCATCCGGGAATTCTTCGAGTGCGTGACGAAGCGCTCTTCGTGACAGCGGCGAGCCATCGAGTGGAACGAGAACGTGATCGGTCACGTCACCACCTCCTGAACGATACACCGTCCGAACAGTTCCGAAGTAACCCTGGCTCGGATTCTCTCTGTAACCAACACCATTGTCGGTTTCTACTTGGGGCGAGGCAAAATAGGGGGCGTCGGTAATTCCAGTCGAGTGAGAATCCGCGAGTGAATCCCCGGACTACTGGTACATCCCTGGCATCGCCGGTTGCTGGTCCTGTTGTTGATACTGCTGGAGTTGCTCCGCGATCTGTTGTTTCTGTTGCTGGATTTCCTCGGCCTGTTCGAGCAGTTCCTGCGTGTCGATGTCGAATTCGACGAGGGGTTCGAGGGCCTCTTCGATCACAGCACGGGCAGCCGCTGGATCGGGGATGTAGGGATTCGAACGCACGATGAGCACCGCAGCCGGAACGTCGTCGTGGTAACAATCAGCCAACAGCGCTCCGGTCACGCCACCGATGGTACCTGAGCCTTCGGCCAGGGTGATTCCCGCATCGGCGAGAGCGGTCTCCAGATCATCCGTCGTGGCAACCCCGACGACATCCCCGATCTCGTCTTCGGACTCCGCCGGAGCTCCTGCCAGGAAGATGGCCTGTTCGAATTCTTCGGCCAGACCGCTCAGGACACACTGACTCAGAGAATCAACTGCACTATGCGGGATCGGGATGTCGCTCTGGAGGGTCATTACAGCCGGGTCCTCCCCTGCGTAGACGCGTACTGCGTCACGAACCCGGCCGTCGTCGAATGCTGCAACTGGCGGGAAATCGTCGGAAACGATGGTCCCGTGCTGGTCCAGTTCGAGTTGCTTCGTGATTTGATCGACTGCGATCGCCGCAACTAATCCCAATCCGGGGAGTCCCTCGATGAGCGTCGGCGATTCGGTCCCTAGTTCTGTGGTCTTCTCGAAACTCGTCGATGGATCAGGATTCATTACTCGACACCGAGTCTACCATCGGATAGTGCAGACTTATCAATACGTCTTATTTCCAATCCGTGAGAAAGGTGCTTGTCTACTCACTCAGTTTCATCAACTGATTCAGCTGGCATACGAACCGTCAACACCGGCGCATCCGAGAGCCTGACGACTTTCTCGGTGATGCTGCCCAGAAGATATCGATCCAGACCCGTGCGGCCGTGCGTCCCCATAACCACGAGATCGATATCGTGTTCGTCGACGTAATCGAGAATGGCCCGGTGGGGTGCTCCCTGTGCCACTACACCTTCGATCGTGTTCACACCAGCTGCCTCTGCCTGCTGGATCACCTCGTCGATCGCGTTCTCACCAGCCTCCTCGAGGGCATCGAGCGTTCCGGGGACCGAGGAGTCGATACCGACGTTCGTCTCGACGACGTATATCGTATGGAGTGGGGCGTCGTAGGTAGTTGCGAGGTCGATTGCGTGTTCGACGGCACCTCGTGTCCCTTTACTTCCGTCGGTCGGAACCAGTATCTGGTCGTACACGTCGAATCTTTGGTGGCGAAGGGACAAAGAGCGACTGTCGATTACAAGAAGCCGAGAACTCCTCAGTTCCCGCTCTATGGGGGATTCAGGCACGAACCTGTGTCCCGGTCTCACCGGCCAGTGCGTCCATCAGATGCTCGGACGAGGTAATCACGGCCCGCTCTCCACCCTGTTCGATAAAGCGGAGACGCGCTTCTATCTTCGGTTGCATACTGCCCTCGCCGAACTCAGCCGCGTCGAGCTGCGCGCGCAACTCCTCCGGTGAAGGCCCACAGAGCGGGCGCTGGTCGGGTGTATCGTAGTTCACGTACGCGAACTCGACGTCCGTCAGGATGACGAGGGTATCGGCGCCGAGTTTCGAGGCGAGCAGTTGCGAGGCCCTGTCCTTGTCGACGACGGCTTCGACACCCCGGAGGCCGTCGTCACGAACGACCGGGACACCCCCACCGCCAGCGGTGATTACGAGGTTCCCTCGCTCCACGAGGCGGGTGATCTCCTCTCCTTCGACGAGTTCGACCGGCTCTGGAGATGAAACGACGCGACGATAGGGGCGGTCACCGGTCGACACGTGTCGCGTCTCGAATGGTTTCTCCGCTGCTTCCGCTTCCGTGTAGAACGGTCCGATGGGTTTCGTCGGGTTCTGGAAGGCGGGATCGTCGGGGTCGACGATCGCCTGTGTTACGACGGTGATAAAGTCGGGCGAGTCAACGAGTTCGTTGTCGAGGGCCTGCTGGAGCAGATAGCCGATCTGCGCCTGGGTTTCGGCGACCAGGACGTCAAGCAGTAACTCCGGCGTCTCGCTGACGCGCTCTTGCTGTAAGAGGAGATTGCCTACTTGCGGTCCGTTCCCATGGGTCAACACCACGTCGTAGCCGGCCTGGATCGCATCCGCGATCTGTCGGGCTGTTCGCGCTATCACGTCGAGCTGTTCGTCGATCGATCCGGGACCCTGCTCACCGAGTAGCGTGTTTCCGCCCAGCGCCACGACGATCGGATCCGTTCCCGTCTCGTGAGAGATGTCACCCATACTAACGTAACGCGACCGTGTAGGGACCCATCACGTAGATGAGGAAGTCGTTGTGAGGGCTGAACCGGGACGGGTGAGGGACCTGCTCGGAGAGGATATCTGAAACAGGTCGACCGTCGTACTGGAAGTTCGTATCACCGTCAAACAGTGGTCTTCTGCTTGTCGTGTCCACATCAAAAGCGTGAGTGTTTCTCAATCACGCCGATAATACAATACGAAAATAAAGAATTTTTTCTTTGTAATCGCCACACTGATATAGACGCGCGTTCTACGCCTGGCCAGTGATGGCCACCGAACAGAGTCCAACTGCGTTCGATCCGGACGGGGCGGACCTGGAGCAGTACGTAGACGACCAGCTGTTCAGCGACAGCATGGGGACGCTATCGGACCACACCGCACGGAAAGCCTCCCTCAGTGACCCGAGACGGTACGCCGTCCTCTATTATCTGTGGGAGCGAAAAGAACTCTCCCGGAAAGAGATCGCCGCCGCGATCGACGACGCGGGATTCGACCTCACGCACCACCTCGGGGAACTCATCGATGCCGGGCTGATCGCTCGGACTGGCGCACCGGAAGACCGGGACGGGCGGCAGACGTTCTACCGGATCACCCACATCGGCCAGCAGGAGATCGCGTCTGACGTCCAGAACGTCACCGGCTCCCGCTCCTGATCGCCGTCGATACCTCGTGACGACACTCACTGACCTCGTCGAGGACTACCTGTTGCTGTGGATCCTGCTCTCGGTCGGGCTCGGGATCGCCCTCCCGCGACTGGCTGTCGTGACCCGGGCGTCGACGGTGATCCTCGCGGTGATGATCGGGAGTATCTCGCTGACGCTCTCGGTCGAGCAGTTTCAGAGCATCGACGCGCGAGCCCTCGGGCTCGTACTCCTCGGCCACGCGTCGATGCCGTTTCTCGCCTTCGGCATCGCCCGGTTGCTGGGGCTGTCACCGGCACTGACCGTCGGGTTCGTGATCCTCGGGGCCGTGACGCCCGAACTCGTGACGCCGGTGATGACCGAACTCGCCGGCGGTGACACGGCACTCTCGACGAGTTCCCTCGTGGTGATCGGTGTCGGGAGCGTGGGCTTCGTCCCGGGCGTCGTGGCACTCCTCGTCGGTGGGACCGACGTCCCGACCGTGCCGATCGTCGAACAGTTGGTCGTCGCAGTCGTCGCACCGATGGTGGTCGCTGTCGGTGCCCGCGCACGCTACCCGGAGCGAGTCTCGCAGTACGACGCGTACTACTCGACGATATCGGCGCTGATGGTGGTCCTGATCATCGGCGGTGTCACTGCCGCCAACGCGATCGTCGTCCGGTCGAACACGGAACTCCTGACCGGGGTCGGAGTCGGTGCCGTCGCGCTGAACGTGGTCGGATACGGGGTCGGATTCCTCGCCGGGAGCCGGAGTTCCCGTCCGACGCGTATCGCATCAGTGCTCTCAATCGGGATGCGTGATTTCGCGGTCGCGGCCGCACTCGTCGTCGCGACTGGTCTTCCGACGGTCGCCTCGTTGCCAGCTGTCGCCTTCGGCGTCGTCGAGATGGTTTCCAGTGCCGGACTCGCACGATGGTTCTCGCGGTCGGAGTAAGTGTAGCCGAAACAGTGGGACCTGGAGTCGTGGAATGCTATAGTCGAATACCGTTTACGCGGTCGAGACGAAATGCCGCCTCTTCACAGTAGAGCCGTCAGAAGTGTTCAAATCCTGCGACAGAACGCTCAGACAGTCGACGACCGTTCGCCGGTGCCGCCGGTGATGGCGCTGGCGAGCGCGCCCTTGACGACGACTTCGTCGCCGAGCTGGGTGATGCGAACGTCGGGGACGTTGACCATGACGAGGTCTTCGAGCTGGTCGGTAATGGGCTCTAAGATCCACTCGGGGTTGTTGAGCGTGACGGCGCCGCCGACGTAGATGACCAGCGGGGCGTAGGCGTGGACGATGTCCGCGACGCCCAGCGCGTTGTAGCGGGCGACACGTTCGAGGACGTCCCGCGCGAAGTCGTCGCCGTCGTTGGCGGCCTCGAAGACGTCGACGGCGGAGTAGTCGGGGTCCTCGAAGTCGAGTACGGTGTCGACGGGTTCGTGTTCGTGGAGGCGGCGGGCGTACCGCGGGATGTTGTTGCCCGAGCAGTAGGCCTCCCAGTGGCCGTCGATGCCACAGCCACAGGTCATGAAGCCGTCGGGGTCGACCGTCATGTGGCCGACTTCGCCGGCGTTGCCGTCCCAGCCCTGGAGGACGTTCCCGTCGACGGCGACGCCGGCGCCGACCCCCGAGGAGATGGTGAGATACGCCATGTCGTCGGGGTTGCGGTCGCTGTAGAAGCGTTCGCCGATGACGCCCGCGGTGGTGTCGTTGTGCAGGTAGACGTTCTCGGAGCCGACGAGGTTCGAGACGGGGCCCGTCAGCGGAATGGTGTCGATAGTGTCCGGGAGGTTCGCGGGGTCGTGGACGATGCCCTCCGCCAGGTCGAGCGGGCCGAACGAGCCGATGCCGACGGCCCGCACGCCCTTCGGGCGGACGTCCGCCGCGTCACAGGCTTCCCGGAGAACCTGGAGGATCGCCTCGGTGACGGCGATGCCGTTGGGACCCTGCGGAGTCGGTGCCGAGCGCACGGCGGCGACCTCCCCCGTCTCGTCCCCGACGACCGCGCGGACGTGTGTCGCACCGAGGTCGACGCCTGCGTAGGTGGCCATACGTAGGGGTGTCGCCTGCACCACTTAATTGCACATATTCGCCCCGGCGCCCCCGGACGGACGTCTCGGTGTCAGGTCGCGCCGCCCTGAACAGACGTCTCGGTGTCAGGTCGTGAGTCACCGGTCGCGGTGGTCGGCCTCGGCCTGCGAGCGCTCGTGGACGGCTTCGTCGTAGACGATGCCCCGCTCGGCGTCGAGCGTGACGACCGACCCCGAGTCGAGGTCTTCGGGGAGCGACACGTCCGAGATCATCGGGATGTCGAGTTCCCGCGCGACGACCGCGGCGTAACTGGTCATCCCGCCGTGGCCGTCGACGATTCCACCCAGTGACTCGACGTCACCGGTGAATTCGCCGTCGAAGCCGTCGGGGACCGCCAGGATCGCCCCTGGCGGGATCCCCGAGAGGTCGCCGTCCTCGGTCCGGTGGAGTTCGCCCGAGACGAACCCCTCGACGACCGACCGCCCCGTGGCGATCGTCTCGCTCGCGACGTGGACCTTGAGCATGTTCGCGGTGTCGACCCCCTCGAGTTCGGTCATCATCCCGGAGAGCACGACCACCGTGTCGCCGCTCTCTGCGGCGCCGACGTCGAGCGCCGACTGGACGGCGTTGTTGATGACTGCGTCGGCACCGCCGTCCGTGTAGGGCGTTGCCACCGGGATAGTCCCCCACGAGAGCGCGAGCCGGCGCCGGACGCCGTCTCTGGGCGTCGACGCCACCACCGGGATCGGCGGGCGGAATTTTGCTGCCTTGAGCGCCGTGTACCCGGACTCGCTGGCCGCGACCACGGCGGTGGCGTCGAGGTCACGGGCGAGGAACCGCGCCGAGCGCGCCAGCGCGTCCGTCCGGGTCTGGTCGGCCGTCGGGACTCTGCGTTCGAGGTTCTCGGCGTACTCGGGGGACTCCTCGACGTCTCGCACGATACGGTCCATCGTCTCGACGACCCGGACGGGGTGGTCCCCGATGGCCGTCTCGCCCGACAGCATGACCGCGTCGGTCCCATCGAGAACTGCGTTGGCGACGTCGGATGCCTCCGCGCGAGTGGGTCGGCGCTCGTGGATCATCGAGTCGAGCATCTCCGTCGCCGTGATGACCGGGACGCCTGCCTCGTGACACTGCCGGATGATCCGTTTCTGTATCATCGGGACGTCTTCGAGGGGACACTCCACGCCGAGGTCGCCCCGAGCGACCATCACGCCGTAGGCCGCGTCGATGATACCCTTCAGGTTGTCGACGGCGACGTCCCGTTCGATCTTGGCGACGACCGGGATGTCGACGCCGCGCTCGTCGAGTGCGCCGCTGACGCGGTAGACGTCGTCGCCGTCGCGAACGAAACTCGCCGCGACGAAGTCCACGTCTTTCTCCGCGGCCACGTCCAGTTCGCGCTCGTCCTGTTCGGTGATGACCGGGAGTCCGAGGTCGACGCCGGGCACGTTGACGCCCTTCCGGCCGTCGAGCTCGCCACCGTTACCGACGCGTGCGTGGACCGTCTCGCCGTCGACGGACTGGACCCTCAACTCGATGCGACCGTCGTCGAGCAGGACCGTATCGCCACTCTCGACCGATGCGATACTGTGTGAGAGTCCGATCTCTTCGGGTGTCGCCTCCTCGCCGGGAACCAACCGGACCGTCGACCCGCCGCTCAGATGGATCGGTTCCTCCAGCGGCGCCGTCCGAACCTCCGGTCCGGGGAGGTCGAGCATCGTCGCGACCGGCCAGTCGGTCGCCGAGTCGACCGCCTCGATCCGGTCTATCAGTTCCCGTCGGTGTTCCGGCGTGCCGTGACTCGCGTTCATGCGGGCGACCGACATCCCCGCCGCCGCGAGCGACTCGATGGTCGACCGCGAGTCCGAGGCCGGCCCCAGCGTGCAGACGATCTTCGCGTTGCGCATCAGTCCCGGCCCCCGCCGCGCTGCGTGCTCGCTGTCTTCATGGACCCGGCTACCCCCGGGAGAACCAAAAGGTTAGCCACCGTCGGAACCACGGCGCCACCAATCGAGGGGACCTACCGCGATATCCCCGACTGTTCGCCCTCGGCGACGACCGACTCGACCTCTTCGGGTGTCACCAGCGCGATGTCACCGGGGACGGTCCGTTTCAGCGAGGCCGTCGCGGCGCCGTACTCCAGGGCTTCGGGAACACTCCCACTCTCGTGATACCGCGCGAGGAAGCCGCCGACGAACGCGTCGCCCGTCCCCACCGTATCGTAGTCGTCGGCCTCGAAGACTCCCTGTTCGAACACCTCTCCGTCGGTCAGCGCGAGCGACCCCTCGCCACCGCGCGTGACGAGGACGACCTCGAAGCCGAACTCCTCGTCGAGGCCGCGAGCGATACGCTCGGCGTCACCCTCGCGGTCGAGCACTGCGCGGGCGTCCCGCTCTGCGACGACGAGGATATCGACGTCGGGAAAGAGGTCTTCGAGCGTCTCTCGGGCCTCGGCGGGCGTCCAGAGTTTCGAGCGGTAGTTGAGGTCGAAGACGGTCGTCGTGTCGTTCTCCTTCGCGAGACCGAGTAGATCCGCGGTCGTCTCCAGGAGGCGGTCGGAAAGCGCTGGCGTGATACCCGTCGTGTGAAAGAGGTCAGCCTCGGCGAGGCGGTCCGTGTCGAGTTCCGATGTCGCGGCCGTCGTGACCGCCGAATCGGCGCGGTCGTAGATGACGTTCGTCCCGCGGGGCGTCCCGCCGAACTCGACGTAGTAGGTGCCCATGCGGGCGTCGTCGTCCCAGACGATCGCCGTGTCGAGGCCGTGTGCGCCGAACTCGGTGGTCACGCGCCGGCCCAGCGGCGAGTCGGGCAGTTTCGAGAGCCAGGTCGCGTCCAGGCCGAGTCGCTGGGCGGCGACCGCGACGTTGGACTCCGCGCCGGCGACGTGGACGTCGAACTGGTCGACGCGCTCCAGGCGGTCGTGACCGGGCGGGGAGAGTCGCAGCATCGATTCGCCGAACGTGACGAGGTCAGTCATATCGCCTCGTGTGACTGGCCGGGGCTTAAAAGGCGCGGACCACCGGCCCTCCGGCATCGGCGAGAGATCGTCAGGCGTGGATAGTCGACCCCGCAGCGTATTTTCAGCCTCGTTAACCACTACAAAAACTTTTGTATTATCATTTGTGAACAGTAGGGGTAAGGTCGGCGGTCTCGCCAGCGGGTGGTAGCCGGGCGGTCGGTTACCGGGGTTCGGCGCCGCCGACGAAGGACAGGACACACTACATATGAGTAGCGAGGACACGACAGAGTCGGACGGGAGTAACCCGGTCATGGGCGTGGTCAGGACGGTGACGCCAGACTTCGTCAGGAAGCGGTTCGCGCTGAAGTTCGTCATCGTGTTGCTGATGATGGGGATCGCCATCATGGCGCTGGGCGCGTACGGGACCGCACAGATCACGTCCGAGACCGAAGACCGGATACAGAACGAGTACAGCGGCCTGGCCGTCCAGGAACAGAACGTCGTCGAGGAGTGGCTGGAGCAGAATCGCGTCTCGACACGGTTGATCTCGGGTGAGGGTGACACCTGGACCGGCGACGACAGCGTGGCCATCTCCGAGGCGGCCCGGAACAGGCAGGCCAACACGGACGCCTCCTCGGTCTACATCTTCGAGGGACTCAACGCCAGTTCGGAGGTCGTCGGGGGCACACAGTCACAACCCGGGACGCGAATGGCGGAGTTACCCCAGCGGTGGGCACTGAACCGCGAGTACGACAGCGATTCGCAGGTGCACGTCTCGACTGTGTACATGGCCAACGGAGAACCCATGATCGGGTTCGCGAGTCGGGTTCCCGACAGTGACCGATACGTTCTCGTCGAGGCGTCGGTGCGGGAGATAGCGGACCTGTTCCAGGGGCAGGAACGTGCGAGCGGCGGGTTCACGGTCGTCGCGAACGAGAGTGGCACCGTCCTGATAGACGAACGGAGCGAGAACGCCACCGCCGAGACCGACATGACGCTGACGGAGTACGGCAGTGGTACTGCTCTCAGACCGGTCAACCGGGCCGGCGAACTCTCACAGGAACCCAGCGGCGTCATCAACGAGATGCCCGCCAACGACGGTATCATCGACGAGCCCTACACGGTCGGGTACGCACCGGTCATCGTCTCGAACGGCCCGGCCGACGACTGGGTCGTGCTCGTCCACGCGCCGCGAACCGCGATCTTCGGCTTCGCACAGACCGTCCAGACGTTCGGCCTGCTGACGACCGGCGCCGCCGCGTTGCTCATCGTGCTCATCGGCGCCGTCCTCGGCTACAACACCTCGACGTCGATCAACCGGCTCACGCGCAAGGCCGAGGAGATGGAGGAAGGCAATCTCGACGTGGACATCCACTCACAGCGCATCGACGCCATCGGACGTCTCTACGACGGCTTCGCCGAGATGCGCGACGCGCTCCACGAGCAGATCCAGGAGGCCGAGCAGGCCCGCAAGGAGGCGGAAGTCTCCCGGGCGGAAGCCATGGAGATGAACAACTACCTCCAGGAGAAAGCCGAGGAGTACTCCGAGACCATGCAGGCGTGTTCGCGCGGTGACCTCACCCGGCGGATGGAACCCGAAGGCGAGAACGACGCGATGGACCAGATCGCCGAGGACTTCAACGACATGATCGCCGAACTGGAGATGACCACCGGCCAGCTCAAGACCTTCGCCGTCGAGGTCGAGGAGGGCGGCCGCGGCGTCCAGCAAAGCGCCGAGACGGTGAGAGACGCCAGCGAGCAAGTCGCCGACTCCGTCCAGAAGATCTCCGACGACGCCTACGACCAGAAAGAGCGTCTCCAGGAGATCTCCGAGGAGATGGACGCCATCGCGGCGCAACTCGAAGACTTCGCCGACCAGCACCCCGACGTCGACTTCGGCGACTCGCTGGAGACCATCCACCAGATCGCCGAGATGATCGGCCAGGCGGTGGAACTGGGCGAGGAGACGATGGCCGAGAGCGAGAACGTCGCCGGTGCCGCCGAGGAACAGGCAGCGGAACTCAACGAAGTCTCCTCGCGGGCCGAGGAACTCGTCCGCTACGCACAGTACCTCGGTGACGGTCTCTCCAACTTCGAGACCGAGGAAGAACACGAGTTCGTCTTCCAGACCGGCGCCGGGTCGACCGGCCCGGCCGGTGACGAGGTCGCCGAGCCCGACGCGGGCGAAGGAGGCGACGCAGGCGGCGGATCCGACACGAGCGACGAGTGAGACTCGGCAGCTGAGACTCGACGGCCGAGACTCGGCAGCTGATATCCGACGACCGACCACATCGGCGCTCGCGACCCATTCTTCGCGAACCGTCTATCGAACCACGACGGTATCTCCGAGGCGGTCACCGAGTCGTCTGTGTTCGTCCGAGAGGACGACCGCGACGATCCCCACGAGGTAGAGCATCGGGAGCCAGTCGACGAGCCGGAGGAGGTTCCGGACCAGCGAGGCCCCCAGCGACGGTGTGGTGCCGTCCGCACCCTGGACGCGGATCTGCACGAGGCGTTTCCCGACCGTTTTCCCGAATCGCCACTCCAGGACCGTGTGGTAGCCGATCCCCAGCGAAAGCCAGAGCACGAACGCCGCGGTCCCGGGGGCGCCGGTGAGTTGCGCGTCGAGTCCAGTCTCGGTCACAACCAGTTCTCCGGTGGCGACGGCGACCGCGTACACGGCGACGAACAGCAACGCGAACCAGACGACCGCGTCGATCGCCATCGCCACACCGCGGATACCGACACCACACGTCTCCGAGGTCTCAGTGTCTTCCATCGCGGTTTACAGTCGGTCGCGGGCCCCGGAAAAACCGGGTCGCGGATCTCCGGGTCAGAGACGCTCCGAAAGCGGGGGACGGTGGCGACGCGACCGAAGACCGCAGGTCACTGTATCGCGGACACGTCGACGACGAGGTCTGCCTCGGCGGTGATCCACGCCGTGGTGGTCTCACGGTCTTCGGGTCGGTTCGAGACGAACGTGACCGTTCCCGAGTCGTCGTCGGGGACCACCTCGACGCGAGACGGCCCGGTGACGCTGGCGTCGCGGGACCGGTCGGCGATCCAGGAAACCGTACTGTCGGGGTCGCGACTATCGCTCATATCGATGGTCGAGTATCCCCGCACCCATAAAAGAGACACGCGGATTTCAGGGTCGGAAACTCGACGAAAGGCCCGGGAGACCGACGACCCGCCCGACTGTCCGGAACGCGACACGATATTTTTCAGGGAGCGGGACGAACGTGCGCGTATGCCCTCCACCAGTACTCACAACGGACTCGCCGGGCGAGTGGCGACCCAGCGGAATCTGACGATCCTCGTGGCGATACTCGTCGCGGTCCCGGCGGCGTACGGGTTCCGGTCGGCCTTCGGCGGTGACGGTCTCGGTGGCAGTTTCCTCCTCCTTATGACGCTCGCCGTCGGCGTGCCGACCGCCTACGACAACCACTGGCCGCAGTACGACCGGAAGTGGATCGCAGTCGGGTGGGTGATCGCGGCCTGCGTCGTCGCCACGGCGGAGTTCGTCGGTCTCTACCTCTTCGGAACGGCAGTACTCGGTCTCACCCCCCTGGTCGCGTCGGTGGGTGCGTTCCTCGTCACCGACCTCGGGAACCTCGCGTGGCTCGCCGTCCGGAAGCGACGGCGGAACGACCGCGCGGGAGCGCCGGCGGCCTGACAGTCCTCCGTATCAGTCGCCGACTTCGATGTCGACGCCGTCCGGTTCGACCTGGAGATGCAGTCGGTCGACGACGACGTGGAATCGCTGGCGGTGGTGGCCGTCGAGGTCGATACGCATGGAACTCTCGAGGACGCCCGCCGCTTCGAGCCGGTCGAGTCGCCGGTAGACGGTGGCTCGCGACATGTCCAGCCGGTCCACGAGTTCCGACGCCGAGAGCGGTTCGTCGACGAGCGCGCTCAACACCCGGCGAGCGTACTCGTCGCTCAACAGCGAGAGCACTTCCGCCACGTCGGGCGAGTGCCCGTCGCTCCCGAGCTGGTCGGGGGCGTGGTCGGTGTAGGATTCGGTTTCGGTCTCGGATCTGGACTCGGACTCGAAACGGGAGTCGGCAGGTCGGTCGACCTCTCTGCGGGGACGCGTTCGGGGCGAATCTAGCTGCGACATCGGTGTCTGTACGCTGTGGCGGGACGTCCCTGTAGGCGGGCGCTACTATCTCGCATCCCCCGCGATGGTCCGACTCTAGCTATCTGCATGTTACTTCTTTACATGCCTCTTCGTCGGCGATGCGGTGTCACGTCGGTGTTCATCACACCGGGATATTTGTACGGACGCGCTCGTATCGCACGACGACATGGGTGAGGCGATGCGCGTGGACGAGCCGCGGGTGCTCATGGTGGACGACGAGCGGAAGGTCGCCGACGCGTACGCGCTCCGACTGGAGGACGTCGCCGACGTGACAGTCGCCTACGGCGGCGAGGAGGCACTCTCGGCTATCGACGACCGCGTTCCGGACGTTGTCTTGCTCGACCGGCACATGCCAGGGCTGTCGGGCGACGAGGTGCTCGACCGCCTCCGGGAGCGGGAAGTGCGGACCCGCGTCGTCATGGTGACCGCGGTCGACCCCGGTCTGGGAGTGCTGGACATGCCCTTCGACGACTACCTCTCGAAACCGGTCGAGCGCGCGGACCTCCTCGCCGCCGTCGACCAGCAGTGTCAGGTCCTCGCGTACGAACTCCTCGGGGAGTACTTCCGACTGGAGTCGACCCGCGCCGTCGTCGAGTCACAGGTCCCGGCCGAGAAAGAGGGGAACGGGGAGAGGGACACAGTCGGGGAGAGCGACGCCCGCGAACGACTCGACGAACTCGAAGAGCGCCTCGCACGCACCGAGGCGCGGGTCCGTAACCTCCTGCCCGAGGCCGGGGACCTGCTGTCGGAATTCTCGGGTATCGACCGCGGCGGCTACTGAGAGCGCGTCTCGTCGTCCCGCCCGCGGGTGCTCTCTCTTTCCATCTCGAAGAACGCCGCGACGAGTTTCCGCTCGGCCCGGCGGAGGTGATGGAGCATGGTCGACCCGGCGATGTCGAGCGTCGCTGCCACCTCCGCGGACGTGCTCCCGCGCGGCGACGCGAAGTACTCCGAGAGATAGGCGGTCCGCAACACCGTTCGCTGCCTGTCGGTCAACCGGTCGTCGAGTGTGTCGCGGAACGCTTCCGCCGGTTCGGGGTTCTGACTCCGTTCCCTCCTGGCCGCCAGGTCCGTCTCGGCCACCGTCGCGTCGACGGCCTCGACCAGGCGGCGGACGTCCCCCTCCGGCGGCGTCTCGGCGACGAGTCGAGCCGACTCGGGCGTGTACTCGGCCGACCGAACCGTCGCACCCCACGCGGCGAGGGCTGTGACCGGCGTCTCCCCCACGACCGTGACTTCCACGAGCGGGTCCTGCTGGCGACGTATCCACCGCACGTCCGAGACGGCCTCGCTCTCTGTCAGCGTCGTCTCGAAACTCCCACCCCCGCCTTCACGCTCTCTCCCACCTTCACTCTCGCTCTCGCCTTCACGCTCTCTCCCACCTTCACTCTCGCTCGACTCTATCCCGCCGAGATAGCAGACGACAGACCCATCACCACGAGGAACCGCGCCATCCAGTGACAGGCGACAGTCCGCCTCGCGGGCGGCGCGGACGAACGGCACCGTTTCGTCCTGAACCTCCACGGTGGCCTCCGTGACCGTGTCGGCGACGAGCAGGTCCTCCTGTCGGATGGCCCGGATCGCGAAACCCGCGACGGTGCCGAGCGTTTCGAGCGCGACCCGCTCCTGCTCTCCGAATCCGTCTTCCCGGCCCGAGTAGACCGAGACGACGCCGTAGACCGTCCCCTGGTAGGCGAGCGGGACCGCGAGACAGGACTGGAGGCCGTGGCCGAACGCCGCCCGACGGACGTTGCGCGGGAGACGCTCCTCCTCGGCGATCGTCTCGACGAGCTGTGTCTCTCCAGTCTCGATGGCCCGCTGTGCAGGGAGCGCGGCGTCCGGATCGAGACTCGATTCTATCTTCTCGGGGAGGTCGGTCGTCCCACCGGCGGACGCGAGGAGGCGTAACTGGTCGTTCGGGAAATCGCGGTCGCCGACCCACGCGAACCTGTAGAGGTCGGTCCCACCGAGGCGCTCACAGACCGTCTCGGCGACTTCCGCCCGGTTCGACGCGCCGAGGACCCGTCGCAACACCGTCACGACGAGGCTGTCGATCTCCCGGACTCGCTCGAAGCGCCGTTCCAGCCGGTGGACCGTCCGCTCTGCCTCCCGACGTTCGGTTCGGTCCCGGACGTACACGAGTACGGTCCCGTCCCCCTCGACTTGCACGTCGACAGCGAGCCACCGGTCTATCTCGGGGTAGTACTCCTCGAACGAGGTGGGGGTCACCGACGTACCGCCGACGGCAGTCGCCGACGCCCCGTCGAACGCCTCGCGAAGCGTGCCGCTGGCCGACCGCGGGAAACTCTCGCGGACGTCGGTCTCCGCCAGCGTTCCGGGATCGGTGCCTATCACCGTCGCCGCCCGCTCGTCGACGTCGACGATGCGTCCGTCAGTGGTCGTCTCGATGACCCCGACCGGGGCCTGTCGTAATCGATCGTTCATGTCCGGTTCAGTCGGTCAGTCGGTCAGTCAGTCAGTCGGTCAGTCAGTCACTCCGTCCCCGAAGACGGCCGGAAATCGAAGCGCGCTCCGCCGAGAGACCCGTTAGCGAGTGAAACCGTCCAGTCGTGCGCCTCGGCTATCTGTTCGACGATCGTCAGTCCGAGTCCGGTGCCTGTCCCCGGTTCACTCCCGGAGTAGCCCGGTTCGAACACCCGTTCGCGTTCGTCGGCCGGGATCCCGGGGCCGTCGTCGGCCACGAACAGTCCGCCGTCCGTGCTTCCCACCCGGATCTGTAGCGACTGGTCAGTGTCACTCTCACGCCCACGCTCGTCGTCGTCCGCCGCTTTCGACGCGGTCTGGGCCTCGGTTTCGTGGCGTGCGTGTTCGACGCTGTTCCGGAACAGGTTCTCGAACAGTCGCTGCAGTCGGTCGCGGTCCGCGTCGATCCTCGGGAGGTCGTCTTCGATAGTCAGCGACGCGCCACGGGTGTCGACGACTCCCCACGCGTCGGCGGCCACGGCCCCCGGGTCCACGTCGGTGGCGACGTCGAGTGCTTGCTCCCCGCGGGCGAGCGTGAGCACGTCCCGGACGATCCGCTCCATCCGGTCGTGTGACTCCCGGACTGCGTCGAAGTGCTCCTCGTTACCGGTCTCGCGGGCCGCCCGGAGGTGTGCGTTCGCGACGTCCAGCGGGTTCCGGAGGTCGTGGCTGACGATGCTCGCGATGCGGTCGACTTCGGCGCTCTCAGGCCTCGTCGACTCCAGTTCGGTCACCAGCAGGTAGCCGTCGACTGCCGTGTCGTCCGCAGTGGTGGCTGTGGTATCGTCGCCCCGGTCCTCGAACGTGCGGAGGCGATACCGTCCGCTCTCTGCCGTGTCGTCGCCGTTCCCGCTGCCGATCCCGGTGTCGACCGCCTCGCCACGGGTGAGCGACGAACAGATGCACTCGGCCGTCGATTCGTCCGCTGCAGTCTCGTTCCGAAGCCATCCGCGGACCGGATCCCCAGCCGATATCCCGTCGAACAGCGTCGTGAACGCGTCGTTCGTCTCCGCGACCACAGCGTCGCCGTCCGAGCAGTCGAACCCGACGACCGGGTCCGGGACCGAATCGATCGGGACAGTGCGAGGACCGCTGAGGTCGTTGCCTTCCCGATCAGCTGTCATAATCGTCACCGCCTCGTGTCCACGGAGTCGCTCCAGCGACGCCCTGCGTGACACGCCGCACCTGTCGGCGAAACACTGGGCCGGAGCCTGTCGTCGGAGTCATGTATTCACGGTCGGGACCACACGACTATAGACACACACTCTAGTAATAGCGAAAACCTGCCTGAAACGTGTTACGCTCGCTTCGCTCGCGTCGAGTGGACTGGGCGGACAGGTTCGGGACGCTCGCTTTTCGAGGCGAAGAACGCCTCGCTGCTGGCGACCCTCGTATCGTCTGGTCGAGGAACGGTTCTCCGAGTCGGAAACGTCGCCTCGGCTTTTATGTTCGGCGTGGGTCGAGTGTCGACTGATGCCGCTCACGGAGGATCTCGACTGATGTCGATCGCGGGAACCCTGGTCGCCGTCGCTCTCGACGCCGGCGCAGTCGCGTTGCTCGGCTGGACCGCGTCGACGGCGTATCGAGCCCAGGAGCGACCGAGCGCGCGACCCTTCGCGGGCCTGGTGGGGCTGTTGACCGTCTGGGCGGCGCTGACGCTCGGGTCCGAACTCCCCCTCGGGACCGGGGACGGACTGGTGGCGGCAGTCGTCACCTTCGGGGAACTCGGCGCCGCACTGTTCGTCCCCGGCGTGTGGGTCGTGTACGCCCTCGGCTACACCGGCCGGGGAACCGGCCTGACGCGGCGGCGCATCGCCATGCTCGCGGGGATCGCGCTCCCAGTCGTCCTCTCCGGGGTCGCCCTCTCCGGGTTCGTCCTCGACGCCGGACCACCGAGACAGATTCTGGAGGGACTGATCGCCTCCTTCCTCGGCACGTTACTCATGTACCTGTTGGGGCTCTTCCTGTACGGGACGTATCTCGTGGTCGGTCACTGTCGGCGACACGCCCGCGTCTCCACCCTGCAGGTAGCCGTCGTCCTCGGCGCTGTCGTGGCCCCGTATCTCTTCGGAGTGGTCGGGAGCGGCAGTGCGGCCGCCAACGGCGTGACTGTCGGCCTCCTGGTCTCCGGCGGGCTCTTCGCGGTCGCTGTCCGTCGCTATCCGGTGCTGACCGGATTTCCGAAAGCGAACTACGTCGCTCGCACCCGCGTCGTCGAGGCACTTCGCGAGGCGGTCGTCGTCCTCGACTGGGACGACCACGTCATCGACGCCAACGCGACGGCGGGCGAACTGTTCGACAGCGACCCGGACCAGCTGGTCGGCCGGCCGCTCCAGTCTGTCGCCGACGGACTCGACGGGAGCGACCTCTCGACGGGAACGACCGCGACGGTCACGCTCCGGACGACGAAGGGCCGACGACAGTTCCAGTACAGCGTGTCTGCGGTCGGTTCAGACGGGACTGGAAGCGACCCGGTCGCCAGGGCCGTCGTCTTCCGCGACGTGACCGACCGACTCACCCGCGAGCAGCGTCTCGCCGTCCTCAACCGAGTCCTCCGACACAACCTCCGGAACGAACTGGACGTCGTGCTCGCGTACGCCGACCGCATCGAGGACGAAGAGCTGCGCGCCGGCATCCGCGACAGCGCGACGGACCTGGTCGAACTCGGCGAGAAGGCCCGCGAGGCCGAAGAGGTCATGACGACCGGCACGGAGTCGCCAGCGCCCGTCGACATCGTGGACGTCGCGGAGACTGTGGTCGAACGGTACAGGGCGGACTATCCCAAAAGCGAGGTCGTCCTCTCCTGTCCCGACGAACTGGCGGTCTCGTCACATCGGACGATCGTCCGGGAGGTACTCTCGGAACTCGTCGAGAACGCACTCACACACACCGACGAATCTCCACCGCGAGTGGACGTCGCCGTTCGACCAGCGACCGACGCAGCCGTCGAGATCTCCGTCGCGGACAGCGGCCCGGGGATCCCCGAACGGGACCGGCAGGTCCTGGCCGACGGCGCCGAGACGCAACTGGAACACGCCAGCGGACTCGGGCTCTGGTTCGTCAACTGGGGCGTCACACAACTCGGCGGCGACCTGACCTTCGACGAGAACGACCCCCGGGGGAGTATCGTGACTGTCCGTCTGTACGAAACCGAGTACGAGTCGTAGGTTCTGGGTACCCGTCTCTGGCCCAGAGACCCGCGGTCGGTATTTACCGGCGTCGGCGTCGTCCGTTCGAACGTACTACGATGCCCTCCAGCGAATCTCGGAAGAAGAAGACGACGTCCCGACGGTCGTTTCTCGCCACAACTTGCGTCGCGACGGCGACAGCACTGACAGGCTGTACGGGCCTGCTCGACTTCGTCGGCAACCAGGTGCTCGGTCACGTGAACGTGTTCAACGGGATCGACCAGCGAGTCTCGGGTGCTATCACCGTGTCGGGTCCCGACGGTGAGACGCGCCTCGACGAGACGTTCGAACTGGTCTCCTCGAACACGGAGAGCAGTGACGGACAGTCCTCCGCAGTGTTCGACGACGTCTGGAGTGGGGCTGGCTCCTACGAGGCCAGCGTCGAACTGGACGAGGTCACGATCGACGGGAGTTCACAGGCGACGGAGACGGTCGAGATCACCGACACCGACGAACAGATGCTGGCGGTCGTGCTCGGCGTTCCCGATACCGACGAACCGATCGCCTTTCGCGTCGGGACGAGTTTCTCGGAGTTCGTCTCGACGGCCACGACGGATACCACGTCCTGACTGCAGTCTGGCCAGCGGAGCCGATTTCGGGGTGAAGCGAGGGAACAGAGCAGAACGGATCGGAGTCGACGCTACGGACTCGGCCGAGTCTGACCGGAAAACCCCACCCAGAGTGTGAACGACACCGCCAGGGAAGATGAGACTACGGCGGGTATATCGGGGGTAAGATGCGCGATTTCGACAGAATAGGTGCTCGTAGACGAGTGGATCGAGCGTTCTCAGAGGGCATTCCTGTTTGTATCGTAAGGAGTTCGCGACGAGATTCGCGATCGAGCCAGCGCTGTCGTTCAGGAATATGGCGAACGCGGCAAGTGAGCTGGTTTCTACCCGATTCCAGTCTCTTTTCGGAGCAGGGTGAGCGTATTCTGGGCGGTCACGACTGGCTCTCGATCGTATCCACCCGTCAGTTCGACCTGTACTAACAGGTCCACAGCCCGCCAGACCGAGTACAGGAGACACGCGAACGCGAAATAAAGGAACCGGAGGACGAAATCCTTCGACGTCGTCGCGGCCATGAACCGTTTGATACTCTTATATCCGCGTTCGATGTCCCAGCGCTTCCCGTATTCCGTGATCGCTCCCGGGGAGGCGTTCGTCATGAACACGGCGTACTGGCCGTAATCCGTTCGATTGGAGTTTTTCTTCCGCCGATACTGAAGCGTCGTTTCGTGGCACTCGTTGTTGCCGAGGTGGAGTTTCCGGTCGGTGATGTAGCGGTCCTGGTCGCGCTGGAGGAGGCGTTTGGCCTGTGCCTTCTCGCTGGTCTGCATCCGCTTGGGGACGACGTACGTGAGTCCCCGGTCGACGCCCACCATCTTCATCGCGGAGTCGAGGAGGTCCTCCACGATTCCCAGACGAGTGTCACCCTTCCGTACGGGACGGACGTCGAGTACCAACGGCACTGAGTCACCGACGGGTTGGACGGTCGCCCACTGGTAGGCGTACTCGTCAGAGTTCTCTTTCGTGCCGATGATCTCGGCTTCGTGGCCCGAGCGGTCGCCGGTGAACGAGTCGGCCTCATAGTGATTATTGTAGATTATTTCCGGATCGCACCGACACCGGGGACGGCGCGTACCGGTAAATCGCTACAATAATCACTATCAGTCGTGTCGATCGCGATCGAACCTGCCTGAAAGAATTCTCGCGTTTCGGCGGTCCGTTCGACGAGTCGGGTGACAGCTTCCCGGTACATGTCGCGGATCCGCGGGACGGATAGGTCACGGATCCGAGCCCGATGATTGTGGCCGAGGGGTGTCCGCTTGCGGGTCGAGTCGTATGTAAAACTGCGTGCGCCCTCGTTAGCCGCCAAATTCTCGCGCAAGCCGAGATACGTCTGGAGGTTCCAGAAGGCGTTCTCGTGGATTTCACACCCCCTGCCGCGGTCAAGCGAGAACGTGGGGTAGACGATTCGACCGACGTGGGACGCGAGTTCTTGTTTGGACGGACCGCTGGAGCACTCGTCGTCGTCTTCGGTGCGAGCCTCGCGCTGGAGGCGGGTTCGCGATGGCTCTCGTGGGAGTGACCCGCCCCCATCATCTGCTTTGCTGAGGATCGTTCTCGCGGCTGTCGCGAGGAACTCCTGGAGGTCAGTCGTAAACCGGTAGTGCCAGCTCCGCCAGAGTGTCGACTGGTCGGGCACTGAATCGAATCCAAGGCGGCGACAGAGTGACGATCCCTGGGCGAGGTACGAGCGGAGTGCCGTCTCGTGGTCCCACCCATGGATTTCTTTGAGGAGAAACGCGCGGACCAATTGCTCCATATCGTACGTCGTACTGTCGGTGTAGCGGTCATGAGCCTGGAAGTCGACGTAGGCCACCGGCCAGCCAACGACGAATTCCTCGATGGAGTCGTGGGCGTCGTGGTCGAACCAGACAGTTGCGAGAACGCGGACATCCTCTTCGAGTCCCCTTATCGAACGCCGGTCGTACAAGGGCGTCGCGGTATAGGCTGACCAGTCGTAGTAGGAGATGTTGACGATGCGTCGGAAGACTACCAGCCGAGAGGACTGTGTCGTTGTCATTGGGTCGGGAGTACAGTATCCGGGACCAAGAGCAACTTCGTTGAACCACCCACTCACCAGTCTTCAATCGTCGTGTTAACTTTGGCACAAGTTGTGCCAGACGGCGAAGACTTGGAGCCACGATTCGACAGTTTCTCGCTTTGCATTTCGAAACGTATTCACAAACGAAGAGGTTCGACGCTTTACCTCACGAAAGACACGTTCAACTGCATTCCGATTTCCGTGACGTTCTGTCTGAAATTGGAGCCCAAGACGGTTGAGTGCCTCACTGAAAAAAGGCGCACCGTCAACGAGAAACTCGGCTTATTCGATGGTGTATTTCCGCTGCAGTTCGCGGAGAAACAACAGCGTCCGCTCAGTTGTTCGTGTTTGAAACAACCGCACGAGGAGAAATTCGTTCGATTCTGGGTCGACGGCGGCGTACAGCCATTCTTGCCGACCGTTGACCCGGATCACCGTCTCGTCGACCGCGATCTGATACGGGATTGTAGCGACTTCCGGCTGTAGATCGGCCTGTTTCACTCACTCGTGGATCGTCGTTCGACTCCGTTCGACGTCCAACCTTTCAATAAATTACTTTGTATTCGGAAGTGAAAAGCCTGCCAGATACAACTGAATACCCACTTCAACGATCTGCTCGGGTGTCCGCTCGCGCTCTATAAACTCCAAATCAATCCACCCTGTCGGTTCGTTGAGACGGTCGATCTCGGGCATAGGCACTTGAAATTTGACCGCCTCACTTCTTAACTTAACACGACGATGTGCCGGATATCACGTTGAAATAGGGTGGCTTGACGCCTCACTGCCCATGATCCGGTCAACTCGGTCCGACGATCGGTTTCTATGATGTCCGGCGCTGGCGGTCTTCAGCGGAATCTACCGCTCTGAGCCCACGCGTATAACTGTCTCTCGACAATTTCGAGTCTTAACGTAACGTCATAATTTTGAGCGTCATGGTTAACACCCTGGCCCAATCAACTCAACGTATGAGTACAACGGCCGAGGAGAGTGAACAACCTGAAATCGAAGTTTCAGAAGCTGCCTCGAATGAGGCTCTCGCTCTCTTAGAAGAAGAAAGCTTGGACACTGACACGGCAGGACTCCGGCTGTTCGTCCAGCAAGGAGGATGCGCGGGGCTGTCATATGGGATGCGGTTCGATACGAGTCCCGACGAAGATGATATCGTCTACGAGCACCACGGTCTGCGAGTGTTCGTTGATCCCGCGAGTATCCAATATATTGCGGGGAGTGTTGTTGAGTATGAGACGGGTCTCCAGGGCGCAGGCTTTGATGTCGAAAATCCCAACGTCGTCTCGGAGTGTGGCTGTGGCGAATCTTTCCGCACCTGAACACGACTGCCAGCACGATGATCACCGCTTCATATAACAGTAGATACAATGGACGCTGAGGAACTCGAGCATCGTCTGCTCTCTATTCTCAAAGAGGATCCGAAAGCTTCCCTCGGAGAGATCGCCGACCGGGCTGGCGTCGCGCGACCTACTGCCCGGAAGTATATTGAGAAACTCGAGGAGGAAGGCGCTATCGTCGGGTACACTGTCGAAATCGACCCAAAGAAAGTCAACCACCAGAGCATTGCGATGGTGGGAATTGACGTCGAGAGCGACCAGTACGTCGACGCGACGAGTAAACTCAGGGATCTCGACTCGCTGACTGCGTTATATACCGCGACCGGGGACCACATGTTGATGGCCGAACTCGAGGCAACAGGAAGTACCGAGCTGAATGAGATCGTTAGCGATCAGATCCTCGCCATTCAGGGCGTGACCACGGCTTGCCCGGCTGTTCTTCAAGAACGGCTCAAATAAGACGGTTCAACGTGGATAGTGGGAATACGGCGAAGGTGGCCATACCGAGGTCTACCCCCACGACAGCGGTACCGCGCAGATCCGAATTTGCCATCAACCCGATGATACGCCGTCTACCGGGTGACGTTCCGGTTTGAAGGCGTGATGGCACCATCGATGTCACGGCCCACGACTCGGAACGTGTCGACTCGGGGGAGGAGGTTGCAGACGTAATACGAGAGTTCGTCCAGTGGCTCTTACCGAACTCAGTGAAACAGTACCCTCTGATTTGTGTCAAAATCGCTCGTGGTGAATAGAACGTGCGTATCTCGCACGCCGTTGCGGCCCTTCGAAAGGGGAAGACCAGCGTGTCCTCACCCGAAAGCCGAAATGACAGGCCCGAAAACAACGATACATGCCGTTAGGAGACGACTCGACTATCTTGATACCAGTTGACGTCTCTACTGACAGCCACCCGGCGCAGCCACTTGTTGACCTCTGTCGCTCGGTTGATGTCGTTCTCCTCGGCTACTATCCGGTTCGGGATCAAGTCGCTCCCGCACAAATCAAACAAGAGCGGGAATCCGAGGCCGCAGCAACCTTGGAAGAAATCGCCGACGTGTTCAGGACCAGCGGCATCGACGTAACGGAGACACTCGTGTTCACGCACGATCGACAGGACACTATCGATCATGTGGCCGAAGAGTACGGCTGCGATGCGGTTCTGACGTTAGGGGACGCCGAGCGTATCGAACGAATTCTCGTTCCGATTCGTGGTGATACGAATCTCGAACGCATCGTAGCACTCCTCGGAGCCGTAATGGGGGCGAGCGAGGCGTCAGTCACGTTCTTTCATTCCATCATGGAGGACAGTGACCCGAGCCACGGGGAGTTCTTGATTCGCGGAGCCGTCGATCGACTCGCGCAGGCAGGGGTCAACCGAAACCGAATCGACTGGCGATTGTCGGATGAGGAGTCCCCCCACGACGAGATCATCGAACTCGGCAAAGAGTATGACCTCCTGATCCTCGGGGAGACGAAACCGTCACTTCGAAACCGAATCCTTGGAACCGTCCCAACTCGCATCGCCGATGAGCTAGACAAACCCGCGTTCATAGTGAGGGATCTTGACGATCAGTGACTCAACCGTAGTCAATATTGAAAACCCAACTGAAACACTCGCAAAACGTGGCCTACTCTCGTTGACATCCCGACCAAACTATTACAAAGCCGCGTCCGCTATCTACAGGTGACTGGTTCCCGCCTGCATGGGCGGCAAAAGATGTCGCGGTGGCTTTCCACCGCGAGTAATTAAATCCCCACCCATGAACCCGAATGAAACAGCGCGTCATACCCGCAGGCGGCAGCCAGGCCGGATATTACACGGCCGAGACCCCCACTAGTGACCACGCAGTACGGTCCTACGGCGAATCCACCGAACAGGCTCTTGCGGTGCTGTGGAGACACGAGGTGCGCCGAGTTGTGACTCCACACAGCCCATGACGGTGGACGCCGGGAAACTCGATCGAAATCTCGGATTTCTGGAGGCGATGACGTTAGGCGGCGGGACGATGATCGGCGCGGGGATTTTCATCCTCCCGGGGTTGGCCGCGGAAGGGGCCGGCCCGGCCAGCGCAATCTCGTTTGTGATCGCCGGTTTCGTTGCATTACTCGCCGCCCTGTCGCTGGCGGAACTGGCCACCGGAATGCCGATCGCTGGCGGCAGCTACCATTACGTGAACCGGGCGCTCGGCGGGTTGTTCGGGAGTATCGTCGGGTGGGGGATGTGGACCGGGTTGATGTTCGCCAGCGCCTTCTATATGATCGGCTTCGGCCAGTACATCGTCGTGCCGGTCCCGTTCCTCGACGGGCGGGCCCTCATCGTCCTGTTGGGTCTCATCGGACTCGGGCTGATCACCGCCATCAACGTCTACGGGACCGACGAGTCCAGCGGCGCACAGAACGTCATGATCGGCGCGGAACTCGCCGTGGTGCTCGCCTACGTCGCGCTCGGGGCCTTCTTCATCGAGCCTGGAAACCTCGACCCGTTCGCCCCGACAGGCGCGTCGGGAATCGTCGCCACGACTGGTACCGTGTTCGTGACGTACCTCGGGTTCGAGATCATCGCCACGGTCGCTGGCGAGATCGAACGGCCAGGGAAACTCATTCCGCTGACGATGGTGTTGTCGGTCGTCTCGGTCACGCTCCTGTACGGAGTGATTATGCTCATCAGCACCGGTGTCGTTCCCTACAGGGAGTTAGGTGGCTCACTCGTCCCGGTGTCTGACGTCGCGGCGATCACGATGCTCGGAACGGTCGGGGTGGTAGCCGTCACGGTCGCCGCGGCGATCGCCGCGATTTCGAGTTCGAACTCGTCGGTTCTTGCAGCATCCAGGGTCATCTTCGCCATGGGACGCGACGGGCTGATGAGTGATCGGCTGAACGCGACCCACAGCGAACTCGGCACACCCCACCGGGCGATCATGGCAACGGGCGCGGTGACCGCGGTGCTCGTGCTCGCCGGGCTCCGTGTACAGGCGATCGTCGCGCTGTTAGCGCAGGTGGCGAGTTTCAGCTTTCTCGTGACGTATGGACTTGTCCACGTTGCTGTCGTGGTCTTTCGGCGTGCTGATCCCGAAGAGTACGATCCGGCCTTCGAGATGCCGAGTCCTCTGTATCCGGCCGTTCCGGTGTTCGGCGTGGCGATGACGGGCGTCGTCATCTCGCAGATGGAACCACCGGTGATACTCGTTGGCACCGGAATCGTTGTCTTTGGGGTTGTGTGGTACGCTGTGTACGCGCGGGATCGTGGGGTAGAAGAGGGGTTGTTCGACGACGCGTTCGGGACACTCCTCCAAAACATATTAGACGGAGTCCCCGGGGCAGGGACCAGCACCATACTCGGCGAGCCGTACAGGGTCGTCGTGGGTGTGGCAAACCCGGAGACACAGCGCGGCCTCCTGCGGCTCGCAGCGGCCACCGCGCGTGCCCATCAGAGCGAGGGCGCCCCCGAACTCGTCGCCGTGAACGTGATCGAGGCCGAATCCGACCCGGAGCGGAACATCGCATCCGAACGGCTCGATCACCAGCGTGCCCTACTCGACACTGCCCACGATATCGCCGCGGAGATGGGTGTCGCTCTTCGGACCAGTGCCATCGTTGCAGAGGATGCGGGCGAAGCGCTCGTTGATGTTATCGTAGAAGAGAGTGCCGACCAGGCTATCCTCGGCTGGCACGGACGGCTGGACCGGAACGAGCATGTGTTCGGATCCACGCTGGACACCGTCGTCACGCAGGCTCCCTGTGACATTTCGGTCGTTGCGATCCGGGACGACGCCATCGGTACGCCGATAGCGCTAGCGGGTTCGGGGCCACACGCTCCCGTGGTAGCGCGTCGCGCCGCCGATTTCGCCACTGTCGCCGATTCTGTTCCCATCCTCCTGAACGTCCAGGAACCGACCCGACAAAAAGGAGCTAATTACGTGAAACAGGGTCGGGCGACAATCCAGTCGGTTGCCGAGTGCGGTGAATTGGATTCTGACGAATATGAGAGCGTTGTTGTTGGTGACTCAGATGTCGAGTCAGCGGTTCTACAGGCGGTCGATGAGTACGACACGGTCTGTGTTGGACTCTCCGAGAAGAACGATCTATCGGGGGGAGTGTTCGGTTCTCTGGCCGAGCAAACTGGCCAAAAAATATCAGGGAATGTCGCAATTGTCCGAAGTGCTGATGCTATTGAACAGTCGTCCAATAGTCACACGCCGGGGTCCTCAAACTAATGAGTGATTTCCGTCTCGTCGTTGCGGTGTCGAATCCAGCGTCGGTTGACCAGTTGACCCGGATGGGGAGTGCACTTGCCCGGGCGAACGACGGGTCACTCATAATCACGAGCGTCGTTGAACTCCCGGCACAGATTCCCGTGAGAGCCGACCACAACGACCTCGGGTCACAACAGGAGGCAATCGTCGAACGGGCGTTGTCAATTGCTGAGTCTGTTGGAGTGCCGGCTGAGGGGAAAGCGCCCCCGAGCCACAGGCCGGTCCGATCGATTGTCTCTCTCGTCGAGGACACCGACGCGGCGGGACTCCTTGTCGGGTCAAATGAACGCATCCCATTCGAAGAGTCACTGTTCGGACGGACGGATCTCGAACGGATCATCGAACAGGTCCCGTGCGATGTCTACGTCGAACAGATCGGGCCGTCACCGGCAGTCCTCGGCGACTCGGTGCTCGTTCCCGTTGCCGCCGGTCCGCATGCTGAGACTGTGATGGACGTGGCCGCAGATATCGGCAGAGCCTGCGATATGCGTGTTCACCTCGTGACTGTCGTGTCCCCGAGCGCTGACGTCCACACGATTGAACAGACAGAACAGCGGCTTCGGACCTACCTGAACACCGGGATTGAGGCCACAGGTGAGGTTGCGGTGATTCCCGGAGAAAGCGTGGTGGAGACGCTCGTGGAATTGACATGTGGGCACGATGTGACTGTGTTGGGAGCCACAGAGGAGTCCACTCTTACGCAATTCCTGTCGGGCACGATCCCGGCCGGCCTTGCAAAACGGAGTCAGAACACGCTGTTGTTAGTCTCTAAGTCTAAGAGTCCCTAATCGTGCAACGGCCAGAATCGAGAACCGGCACAGTCGATAAGCGCGACAAACGTACGCCTCGTACTGAACTCACGCTCTATATCTTGCATGCTACTCAGTACCAATATCACGCACTCTATGATTGTTTCACCAGATTAGGCAAGAGCCCGTCCAGTTTTCGAGGAGAAGGTCGATTAGCGCTACTCTATCATCGGTTGTCGGCTAGTGCTTCCACACCCGCCTCCATTCCGAACGTTCGGACCCGGGGAACAGAACCCCTGACTTCGAGCGCTCGTTGACTGTGCCCCGTCAATCTAAAACGTCGGGATCAACCCCGGATTTGACGAACGCTCTGAGATATCTGGTGAGATCGCTCTTCTGTAGCGGAGCGGGACCGAAGAACGAACACACAAGTATCGAGCGCGTCGAACGTATGGGCATGGCATCATCACTTGCCGACGAAGCATGTGAGGCCTGTACATCAGAGGACGAACCGCTCACAGAGGCAGAGTACGCCGAGTACCTAACTGAAATCGACGATGATGTCTGGGAAGTCGTTAACGACCATCATCTTGAGGCGGAGTATCCGTTCGAAGATTTCCGCGATGCACTTGAGTTCACCAACGAAATCGGGGAACTTGCTGAACAAGAGTGGCATCACCCGGATATCCATCTCCAATGGGGCGAGGTGGGAGTCGAAATGTGGACGCACAAAATCGACGGACTGCACAAGACCGACTTCGTAATGGCGGCGCGCATGGATCGGATTCACGAAGAATACGCTCCAGAGTAGCCTGCACCGATTACAAATACTCACTACTCAGCTGCTGAGTACTCACTAGACAGGGTGTCGTAGAACGGGCATCACACCAGTGAGGAGGAACACCGAAGCGGGAGCAATCGAAGTTATCGTGTACGCTTTTGCGTAGAGGATTGTTGGTGGAGAGCCCTCGGGCGATTTCGCTGTCGTTGTGTCTCACTGGTGGACGGGACCGAACAGGGGTGTCACCGTTTCTACCGAAGGTTCGATTGACCCAGACCGAGACGAGAGTTCGCTACCAACAATCTCCGTCACAAGAGCGTATCGTGTATAATCGCGCGATATCACGCCCGTCGGCTGCTCACGCGTCGTAGGCGTGGCTTTCGAGCGTCTCCAGATCCACGGAATCCAGCACTGCCTCGTTGGTCGCTTCGAGAACAACGGGTGGGACGGTCGTCTCCGGGAGGCGTTCGGCTCGCGTGGCTTCAAGCGCCTCGATCCACCGTCCGAGACAGAGACACCAGCGATCGCCAGGGGAAAGCCCGGGAAACTCTAACTCCGGACGCGGCGTCACAAGGTCGTTGCCCTGCGCTTTGCTGAACGACAGGAATTCGTCGGTCATGACCGCACAGAGCTCGTGTCTGCCTCGATCGTTGGGATGCGTTCCACAGCAGCCATCGCGGCCGAAGCCAGTCCTCGGATCAGTACTACAGGTGGCAAGTTCCTCGCCAAGGACATTTCGTTCGGGCATATCGATAGAGCGTGATCCATCGTCAAAAGCCTCCCCGTCTGTGATTGTTTCTATGATCCATCTGGGTAGAGGCGGATAGTCGAAATCCACAGTCTGGGCATTCGAGCCGGTACTGGCCACTATCAGAAGGAACGTTCCAGTCGCCTTCAATGGGGCTTTCGTGCCCACATGACGAACAGAAGAGGACTGCTTTCCGCGTAGATCCGCTCACCCGCTCGACACCTCGTCTGCTGCTTCGAGAATCTCTGGGTACCGGTTCCGTATCGTAACCTCACTCACGCTCGCGATCTCGGCTAGCTCGGGTTGGATAACGTCTTGATTCGTGAGTTTGGCAGCCGCATACAGCGCTGCTGCGGCAATTCCGACGGGATTTCGCCCACTGTGAACACCCGCTTCGACCGCGGCTTGAGTCAATTCCCGACTTCGACGTTCCGTTTCATCGGGACACCCCAGCTGGGAAGCGAACCGGGCAATGTATGCCTCAGGATGCGTCGGGGCCATTTCGAGCTCCAGTTCATCTGCCAGATATCGATAGGCGCGCTCGATCTCGAGCTTATCCACACGACTCACAGCAGCAACTTCATCGAGTGTCCGGGGTGCGTTCTCCAGACGTGACCCGGCGTAGAGGGCTGCTGTCGCCATTCCCTCGATCGAACGCCCCCGAATCATGTCGTTTTCCAGTGCCCGCCGGTACAACACACTCGTCGTTTCCCTGATCGGATCGGGACATCCAAGCGCGGAGGCCATCCGATTGATCTCTCCCAGCGCATGCTTTAGATTCCGTTCTCGGTCGTTTTTCGTCCGGAACCGCTCGTCCCATTTTCGGAGACGTTGCATCTTCTCTCGCTGACGGGACGAGAGCGACCGTCCATACGCGTCTTCGTCTCGCCAGTCGATAACCGTCGACAGGCCGCGGTCGTGTAATTGCTGGGTTTGGGGGGCACCGACCCGTGACTTGTTTTTCTTTTCGCGCGAATCGAACGCACGCCATTCAGGTCCGCGGTCGATCTGATCTGATTCGAGTACGCGACCACAGTCTTGACAGTGGGTTTCGGCCTGTGCCTCGTCGTGGACGATACGTCCACTGCACTCAGGACACGTTTTGACCGCTGGTTCGTTCTGCTCTTCTTCAGCCGTCTCGCTGTGTTCCTCGGGACGGCTCTCTTCGTGAACCCTTGGCGTACTAAATGGATCAGTCACGTTCAGCTCCCCCCGGCGACAGAGCGGGACCGTCGCTGCCGGCGGGACAAACGGATAGCCCAGTCTCGACAACTCCGGAATGTAGCGTATGAACCTAGAACACCGACTCTAAGCGGAGGTCGGGTACCGGAACGTTTCCTGGACTGACAAGCAGTGAATACTGATACCATATGCCGGTTTTGAGTCTGTACGATAGTAAATTTTTACATCGCAAAAATTAATTTAGCATCTCAATATTCAGAGTCGGAGTTTAGGAGGATATTTGCTTAGAGCACTATTAAAGATAGTTACGAATCAAACTTATATGGCCAGAGCCTCAACGTAAATTCATGAGTTCAGACCAAGACCATCTTCAGGACACCGATACCGAAGCTCGCTTCGAATTCAAGAAGGAGGAGAAATCGGCCTTCGAGAGCGAGAAGGGATTGACCGAGGAGACGGTCAGGGTCATCTCCGAGGACAAGGGCGAACCCGAGTGGATGCTCGAGCGGCGCCTGCGTGCGCTGGAGCAGTTCCAGGAGATGCCGATGCCGACCGACTGGCCCGGACAGCCGGACCTCTCGGAGGTCGACATCGACGAGATCGTCCCGTACATCCGCCCGGACATCGAGACCCGCGGCGGCGCCGAGAACTGGGAGGACCTCCCCGAGGAGATCCAGGACACCTTCGACAAACTGGGCATCCCCGAAGCCGAGAAAAACGCCCTCTCCGGTGTGGGCGCCCAGTACGAGTCCGAGATCGTCTACCAGAACATGCAGGAGCGCTGGGAGGACAAAGGCGTCGTCTTCTGTGACATGGACAGGGCCGTCCAGGAGCACGAAGACATCGTCAAGGAGTACTTCATGACCAAGGCTGTGCCGCCCAGCGACAACAAGTTCGCGGCGCTGCACGGCGCGATCTGGTCGGGCGGCTCGTTCGTCTACGTCCCCGAGGACACGAGCGTCGACATGCCCGTCCAGGCGTACTTCCGGATGAACTCCGAGGGGATGGGCCAGTTCGAACACACGCTCATCGTCGCCGAGGAGAACTCCGAAGTTCACTACATCGAGGGCTGTTCCGCGCCGAAGTACTCCGCGTTCAATCTGCACAGCGGTGGCGTCGAGGTGTTCGTCAAGGAGAACGCTCACGTCCAGTACTCGACCGTGCAGAACTGGTCGAAGAACACCTACAACCTCAACACCAAACGCGCCATCGCGGAAAAGGACGCTACGATGGAGTGGGTCTCCGGGTCGATGGGCTCGAAGGCCACGATGCTGTACCCCTCTACTGTCCTGAAAGGTCCCGGCGCGACGGACAACCACATCACCATCGCCATGGCTGGCGAGGGACAGAACATCGACACCGGTGCGAAGGTGTATCACAACGCGCCCGACACGAAATCGACCATCGAATCCAAATCCATCTCCAAAGACGGCGGCCGCACGAACTACCGCGGCCTCGTCCACATCGCCGACGGCGCCGAGAACGCCTCCACCTCCGTGGAGTGTGACGCCTTGATGTTCGACAACGAGTCGACGTCGGACACGATGCCGTACATGGAGATCCAGGAGAACAAGGTCGACGTCGCCCACGAGGCCACGGTCGGCAAGATCGGCGACGAGGACGTCTTCTACCTCGAATCACGTGGGCTGGACGACGACGACGCCAAGCAGATGATTGTCGCTGGCTTCATCGAGCCGCTCACGGAGGAACTGCCCATCGAGTACGCGGTCGAAATGAACCGGCTCATCGAACTGGAGATGGAAGGATCGCTCGGGTAGTGACCAGGTCGGCTGATCGCTAAACTACTAGAGGATCTCTCAATGGCTATCGATCCGAGTTTCGAGAACAGCTACGAGGAAGTTGACCGCCACGAGGACCACCGGGTATGGACGCCAGATGGCGAGGAACCAACGGAGGACAAACAGGGCATCCACGGAACCCATGTCGCAGTGGATTTCGACATCTGTATTGCGGATGGGGCCTGTCTGGAGGATTGCCCCGTTGACGTGTTCGAGTGGACCGATACCCCTGGCCACCCCGAGTCCGAAATCAAGGCCGATCCCACCTACGAAGACCAGTGCATCGACTGTATGCTCTGTGTCGATGTCTGCCCTGTCGATGCAATCGACGTTGACCCGGGACGTGCTGGGAGGCTCTGAACTCGGGGTGGATGAGCGCAGACGATGATTCTGACATTACAGTGTTACCGGTGCGGGGCCGACTACGAGTACGTTGGCACCTCGCCACATCCCGGCCAGTGCCAGGCGTGTGGCTCGCCGTGTGTTCCCCCTGCAGGAAGCCTCAGCGTCCTCAACAGCGCTCACTGGGAGAGCGCAAACGGCCTCTCGAAAGTCTGGGTGTATGCGCTCGACGAACGGGATCGCCCGTTCGAATTCGAGGTCGCCGCACAGGGCAACCGTGGAAAATTAGTGGCACTGCGAGTCGACGGTATATCAGTTGCTCCACAAATAGACGAGACACTCGAAACGCTTCCCCCGGCAGTGAAAACCGAACTCGCTGACGCAGGAATTGAACGGGTAGATCCCAATACACCCAAACAATCGAAGTGACGACAAGCAGTCATTTGAGCGACTGGTGACCCGGAATGAGAAACAACGCGACAGAGACTCCAGCTGTCAGTATCGAGTGGCAGAGAGGATAGCAACACGATCTCAGACGTCAGATTCACACACTTCAAATCCGGCGAGGAGTATCAGGGCATCATTCACCGGGACGAGAACTCCACCCCCAGAGAACAGCGCGAGGGGTCACCGAGAACATGGTCGATATCCTCGACAGGACCCCGGATGACGCGATTGACCTCGTCCGGGAGTTCCACTGATAGTGATTATTGTCGGTCTGTTCCGGGTCGACCGCACGTCTTCATGCGGTCGTACCGGTAAATCGCGACAATAATCACTATGAGAGACGACAGATACTGACACGTCGGTTCACCGTTCGCCCACTGTCCCAACCGGTGGGGTATCGAACTATCGTGGGTGTGCGGACGCTCTGATTAGCATTGGGGCTGTTCTGAATTGCATGGACGCCGACACTCCCAGACCCAGAATTGCAGGGCTTCCGTATCGATAACACCATGCCAGAATGGAACACCTGCGGAGAGCAAATTTCGGGTCAGTTCATCCGAACGGTTAGCGATGGGACACGCGTAGCGTACGCGTGTCCTGCGTGTTCAGCGAATGCTGGCATCGGAGAAGCCACACCCGAGCGGAGCGATCAGATTTGACATCCTCCTCCGCCTGAAGGCGGAGGAATCCCGACCGCAGTTGGGATATTACGGTTTGGAGTCTACCACCTCTGCCTGCGGTTGGAATCCGCAGGTGAGGTCATACAGATAGACTCCGGGCTGTGCCAACCAGCCGGTACTCCTATCTCCACCCGAACTGGGTGCAGACTCGGAGTTACTTTCCTCGTTGATGTTGAGACGGATGTTCTCCGCCCCGTTCACGTCAGCGTTGAACGCCGCAGTACACTCCTCGCAAACGTACAGGCCCCGCTCAACACGCTGACTCTCGTCTTCCCGACCGCACACGCAACACGTATTACTCGTGTCTCGCTCTGACACCGCTACAACCTTGATGCCCGCAACTTTCGCCTTGTATTCGAGAATCGAGGTGAAGCGGTCGAACGCCCACCCGTGTAAGTCGAGGTTGCCGTGACGACCCCAGTTTTTCGACCCGCCGTTCTCGTTCTCACGCACGCCCTCCAAGTCCCCGACGTTGATGCGGCCAACACCCTTCTCGACACACCGTTGGACGATGTGTTTGGCGAGACTGTGGAAGAAATGGGTACGGCGCTCCGACCACTTCTTGTGAAGGTGCATGGCTCTGTCGCCACCGCTGTCGTCGCATTTGGCGATTTCTTTGGGGAAGTAGTAGCCGTCCTGTTTCAGGCGGTTGCCGGGGTACAGGTCGGCGTCTTCGGTGCTGTACGCGACGGCGGCGAAATTGCTGATGCCAAGGTCGATACCTGCCGTCTCGGTGCCGGGAGCGTCGGGCGTCGCAATCTCGTCTTTACAGACGAGGTGGAGTTCCCAACGCTCCTTCGATTGGTCGTAGACGGCCCTGACTTGTTGCAGGTTTTCAACCGTGACGCCGGGTCGCGTCTCGTATTCGACAAGGATGTATTCCCACGCTCGGGGATGTTCCTTGTGATTCGCGCCTTTTGACAGGCGAACGCGGTTGTTTTTGGTGTCGTGGCGGATGCCGTTTTGCTTCCACGTCACCGTCGAACGGGGATGTTCTTCGTGGACGCGACGGCCTTGGTCGTCGTAGTAGTTTTCTTTGCGGTAGCCCGGCGGATTGTCCCGGTCATCATCACTGGAGTACCACGAGTTGAAGGCTTCAGCGAGTTCCTCCAGAACCCGCTGACTGGACTGACTGTGCAGCCCCTTGTACTTTGGATGGGTATTCAACTCGTCTTTCAACTCCTCGTGGTCGGGAATCTCGCCCGTATCCTCCCAGACTTGGCGGGAGTGGTAGTTGGCGACGTTCCACAACTTGCTGGCACTCCACCCATGCCGGTCGAGCGACTCCGCCACCTGTGAGTGGTTGTGGATGTTCGCTCGGTGGGTGCGGTGGACTTCCAGCATTCTGAACGTCTGTATAATCCCTTATACTCGCTTTTCTTGTAAAAGTGAGGATTGAGAACGGTGGAATATCCTGCCCTGTCGAAGCCGGTGGAGCTGGGTCACAGAGTGACGGCGCGTATCCACGGCCTGAAGGCCGTGGTATTGCGCCTGTTCAGTATATAATTGAATTCAGTAGCGCAGGGGCGAGAGCGCGACGATATCGCTACCGCTGTATTCGTGGCGACTATTTTTTGATCCGCCCTCTATATCAAGGGATCCTACCCCGCGCTTACTCTTCAAATCCGAAGATCTGGCGCAATTCATCTTCGATCCGATCGACGAACTCCGTGAGAAGGGCATCGAAGGTCTCCTCGTCGCCGGGCAAGGTCTGTCTCCGTTCCTCAATATCGTTGGGCAGGGAGACGCGAAATTGTCCATCGCCCTCGTAGACCGGCTCACTCTCGTTGAGCACCTGTCGGTCGATAGCGCGGAGCACCTCTGAGTCGGCCTGTCCGTGGAGTTGCTGGTACGCATTCGAGTATGCCGTCTCCAGTTCTTCGAAGTAATGGACGTATTTGTCTTCGAATTTCTCCGGGTCGAATTCGGTCATCACTGGATCGACGGAAGGAACGAATATACCCTCTTGGGTAAGCGCTTGTTGGTGCTGTCATACAGTTGTTCCGCATAGCGACACGCGATCAATCTATTCTCTTCGCTTTCTCCGTGGAAACGACTGTTGCAAATTCATCGCTGAGGTGTGCCAGTGCAGTACGGTGAACGACAGGTGCATCGAAGTGCTCGTCGTTCAGCCTGCGATCGAACGTTGCTGTCGCATCTGCAACAACGGAGACCTCGAACCCGCGGTTTTCGGCCATTCTGGTCGTCGTCGAGACACAGTGATCGGTCGTCAAGCCACAGATGACGAGCGTTTCATAGTTGCGCTCACGGAGCCACTGCTCTAACCCGGTATCGATAAACGCACCATTGACTCGTTTGACGAATTCCGGTTCGTCTGCTTCTGGGCAGAGGGCAGACTTGTACTGGAACCCCGGCTGGCCCTTTCGAAGAGGCGAATCCGGTTCGGTCGAACTGTGTCGAACGTGGACGACGGGACGTTCACGCTCCCGCCAGATCGAGAGCAGCTGTGCAGCGTTTGTTTCGGCGTCAGGATTATTCCGAGTCCCCCATCTAGGGTCGTCAAATCCTTGCTGGAAATCAATCAGCAGCAGTACTGGGGGCGCGGACCGCATAGGTTACACTGGCGGTGTCGGGATATTTCCGTCGTCTATAAGCCGGTCTGATTTCGGATGGTCACGTGTAATATTGATCGGACACTCATCTGGTGCCTGCCCGTCGTCTTCCGAGAGCATATACTGTGGCCATTCTCGGTCCCCCTCGACGCCCCAGTCACCCAGATCCGCGTGGGGGCAGACATCGTCGTAGTCCTCTAGGCGATCCTGTATGAGTTCTCTGGCGTGCTCTCCTGCAGGAGTGTCGGCAGTGACCCCAAGTTCCGCAAACAGTGCTCGTGGTTGGAACGTGATTTCGAGACCAATCGGGCAGTAGCGGCTTTTCCGAGTGTCGTAAAATGGGGCTCGGCAGGTCGGGAATATCGGTTCACCACTGAAAGAAAACTCCCAGTAGGGGTCGTCTGGATCGGTGGGGATATCTTCGGGCCACGGCTCGGGATCGTGCACGTGCAGGAACTGGAGGATATGCCACAGCGCCCTGTGGTACTCGGCTTCTGAGAGTTCCCGCTCAGGTGGTTTGAAGAACGCAACGAGAGAGGCCCGATCACTGTATTCCTGATGGACGTCGAGGTAGGAACGAAGCGTCCGACCCAGATCCAGGAGTGCGTCCTTGTCAGTCATAGAGGGGACCGCGGTGTATAGTGGATCGCCGTTCGCTACGGATTCGGCACCGAAAAAACAGGGAAATGGCGTGTCGTTACGCTCGCCGAGTAGCCCGTCGCGGAAGGTATTCCAGTGGGCAGCGACCCAGTCGGGGGCCGCTCCCGACTCGACACGTTCTGCAACGGTCGCTTGGTCTTGGAGGCTGCCAACGATACGATCCGGCATAGCAGAATGTACTTACTCGACAAACATTTACCTGCTGGTGTCGGTCGCGTGCTCTAGCGCTGTGATTTCGTCCCCGACGCGGATTCGTCCTCCGTCGCGGATCCGACAGCACACCCCTCCCGGGGGACGAGCGCTTCACGAACGCCGTTCTGTTCGAGATGCCGTTCGAGATACGAACGCGGCTCACGGAGTTCGGTCCCGAGGCACACGGTGTGACCGACTTGGATTCGTCTGTCGATGAGATGGGTGACCGGGATCCCTTCGGTCGTGATATTCCGCCGATGAGTTCCGGGCTCGAGATCAACTGACTTCGGTTGTGCCCCTTGCTCTGGGGCTATGTGGATGTTCCGGACTGTCTCATTCATGAACCTATTGCTCCCGACCGCTTGGGAGTCGAGAGCACTGGAGATTGTACCCAGTCCTCGGTAATTGAGACTCGATTCTCAAATTCAGATTCGTAATTCCGGGATTCATTTCGACTAGTCTGTAACGCGTACCTTACTCGGAGTTCTTCCCGTCCCCTCATGACCCTGAACATTGTTACAGATGATCTCTCGCAACTCGTAGCCAATTCTGTGATGCTAAATCTCCACTGGCGGGTATCCCTCTTCACGACGTATGATCCGGCGATGAAAACATCTATCATGAATTAGTAGCAAGTTCATCCATGGACACAGGCCCCCATAACGATGCTTTGGGGGATAACGGAGAGAGTACCAGCCGCTATAGATCTATCATCGAAGCTGTTCGAGACGGCGTTTTCGTCGTCAATCTGGACGGGACTATCACCTACGTCAACGACTCGCTTTGCTCATTGACTGGACGTGAGCGGAACGAACTGGTTGGCAACACGTTCGACACGCTGGTTGAATCAGGACTGGTTGAATCAGCCGAGTTTGATCGATTCGTTACAACCATCAACTCCATTGCCGGCGGAGAAACTCAGGATGAGATTCTGACCTTCGAAATCGATCAGGAAACCGAACAGATGGTAGACGTTCGCGTCTCGAAACATACCCGGGACGACGGCACTGACGATATCGTCGGCGTTGTCCGGGATGTGACAGACCGCGAGCGGAGGGCCCGAGCGGCAGAACAAAAACAGGAGGTGCTGACAAAACTGTATCAAGTTGGTGCAGCGGACGCTCTCACGTTCGAACAAAAAGCCGAGCGTATCCTCTCTATCGGGTGTGAGTACCTGGATCTGCCGTTTGGGTTCCTGTCGAGAATAACGGAAGACACACAAGAGATCGTACACGCTGTTGGCGATCATACACTGCTCCAGCCAGACGAAACCGCACCGCTGGAACAGTCGTACTGCCGGAAAACCATCGAAAGCGACGATCTGGTCGGTATGCAGGACGCACGAGCGGAGTTGGGCGACGACGACCCGGCGTACGAACTGTTCGACTTAGGCTGTTATATCGGAACGAAGGTCATGGTCGGGGAGACCCTCTACGGGACGTTCTGCTTTGCGGCCCCACACGACCGTGACCGGGAATTCACCGCCGGCGAACGAGAGGTGATCAAGCTTCTCGGACAGTGGGCCGGGTACGAACTCGAACGGCAGCGGTTCGAAGAACGCCTGGAAGGTCTGCACGAAGTATCACAGCGGTTGCTGACGGCTGAAACGACGACGGACGTCGCACAGATCACGATGGAGATGGTCGTCGAGTTGTTCGATCACCCGGTGAGTGCGTTTTGGGAGTACGATGCCAACCAGGACGTGTTACGCCCGGTGACTGAAACAGACGAAGCAGTACGGGTCGTTGGGGAGGCCCCGACGTTCGAGCGAGGTGACGCACTCATTTGGGAGAGTTTCGATAGTGGCGAAATCCGGTACTACGAGGACCTGACCGAACAACCAGGAACCTACAATCCGGAGACCCCACTGCGGTCAGAGGTCCACGTTCCCTGCGGGAATCATGGCATCATCACGAGTTCTGCGACCGAGCCACGTGCGTTCGACGAGATCGACATCGAAAGCCTCCGACTGCTCGAAGCGCTGGTCACAGAGGCCATAACCGCAGTCAAGCGCGAAGAACAGCTAGCCGAGCGTGGTGAAGCACTCCAGCGACAGAACGACCGCCTCGAAGAGTTTGCCGATGTCGTGGCACACGACCTCCGAAACCCAATGACGGGAGCGGTCGGCTTTCTCGAAATCGCCCGCAAAACGAACGAGTCACAGCATTTCGACCGCGTCGAACAGTCCTTAGAGCGGATGGAGGAACTCATCGAGGAGTTGTTGATGATCGCACGCGGTGATCGCCAGGCAGTCAACATACGTACCCACCAATTACAACCAATCGTGGAGGAGGCGTGGTCATACACCGACGCCCCGAAAGCGACCTTGTCCGCAGACGACCCGCTTGGTGAGATACAGGCCGATGAGACACGACTGCTGCAACTGTTCGGCAATCTCTTTCGCAACAGTGTCGAACACGGCGGCGACGACGTTACCGTGGAAGTTGGCCCCCTCGCTGACGAGGGAGGATTCTACGTCGCCGATAACGGGCCAGGGTTTTCCGAGAAGCAACGGACGGAGATCGAAGCACACGGAGACACGGACGAGATGTCGGGGATCGGAATCGGTCTGATGAGCGTTACCGATGTCGTGGAAGCACACGGGTGGGAGCTCTCAGTACCCGCCACAGACCAGGGAGCACGCATCGAAATCCGAACTGGTGATCGGAGCGAATGACCCGTGGAACCAAGCGTCGCCGCGATAAAGTGTGGATAGGAGACGCACATGACCGCCGAAATCGTTATTGCTGAGGACGATGAGACGACCCGGGATGTCGTCGAATTCAATTTGACTGATAACGGGTGGGACGTGGTGGCGTTCACAGATGGTGCTGCGTGTTGGGAGCATCTCGAATCACGGACCAACGATCCACCAGATCTCGTGGTCTTAGACGTGATGATGCCCGAACTCGATGGCCTTTCGACCCTCGAACGTATCCGGGATCACGACGCACTCTCCGATCTGCCAGTCGTCATGTTGACCTCCCGCAACCGGGAGGAAGATATCGTACAAGCACTCGACGCCGGTGCTGACGATTTTGTGGCAAAGCCATTCTCGGAAGCCGAACTTGTGGGGCGAATCGAGGTCGTGCTCGACGCAGTCTGAGTGTCGATACAGTCGTCGTTCGTATGCGTGGAACTTTAGGTATCAGTCTCGTTTCTTTTTGTAATGTGGGTTGCTACGCTTCTGGCCGTCGTGGGGTTACTTGGCGTGGCAGTGACGACACAGTTTACTGGCTACCGACTCGGCGGAACGATCACCGTCCCGGTCCTCGCCGTGTACACGCTCAAAAACGTCCTGATGCTGCCGGTGTTCGTCCTCAGTACTATCGCAGCGTACATCGGTCTCTGGTATCTTCGACAGCGAACCCTGATCTACGGTCGAGACCAGTTCGTCGCCGCATTAGTCATCGGCACGTCAGTCCCGCTGGTAACGCTTCTTGGGCTGATTCAGGTCGGGTTCGATGCAGATCTCATCGTGTTTATCGGCAGTATTCTCCCCGGTCTCGCGGCCTACAACTTCCACAGCATCAAGCCGGAGTTTCGCCGGAACGATTTACTCGCAACGATAGGACTGTTTGCAGGACTGGTCGTCATCGGTTGGGGACTGGTCACACCGGGGGTAGCTGCCCGATTCGGGACAGTGACGCCAGCGGTGTTGTTCGAAGAAACCGCCGACGTTGCGGTGTATAAAAATGCGGTTGTTGACATCTCACCAGAAGCGGTCATCATTTCGAGGGAAGTCGTGGCTGGCCTCTTCGTTCTCGGTCTTCTGTTATCCGAGCGTATCCGGGGGAAATTTGGCGTCCGGGTGGGGGTCATTACGGCTGTCCTGCTGGCAGTCTACGCCCTCACAAACGCCTGGCTGATCGCCATGTATCTCGTGTTAGTGGTTCTTGCATTCGGCTTCGTTCAGGCGGTGAACTCCGCAACACTGCGGTATGGCCGGGTACTGCTCGGAACCACCACCGCGTTTGCACTTCTCGTGGCAGTGCCACTCACGCTCTCGCTCCCGATTAGTCGTGGGCTGTCTGCGTTTTTCATTGCCTTCCTCGCGGGCATCACAGCATACAACGCCCACGTGACAGGGCCATTCGAGCGGCGGCTAGTACTGCCTCTCCAGGCAGTCGTGTTCGTTCCAGCAGTGCTCGTGGCTCGACTGTTCGCCACACCGGAACCGAAGGGTGTCCCACAAGAACTCACGCTTCCAGTGATACTGACAGGCGTGTTCGTCGTGTTAGCCGGCCAGGGGATCGGGCGCTGGTACGCGGTTGACAAGCCTGACGAGTCCGAGATCCTGTCGGCATCCGTTCTTTCGGGAGGTGACTCATGAGCACGTACACGACTGCCTACGAGATATACGGACGTGGGTTCGGCTGGTCGTGGCGACTTCGGGTTCAGGAACGCGTGGTAGCGACCGGGGGCCACCACTACGATACGTCACGGGAGGCCCGGAACGCTGTCGACCGAGTTCGAGGAGCAGTTGCCTCGCTCACTGGTGATGAAGAGGCGTTCGAAACCGAGGATATCAGCGACCCGGAAACGATCGTCAGAGAAGACCCGACGCCGACTGGCGACCTTCCAGAAGACCGGAACAATTGGGTGTGGCAATTACAGACACCCGAGCGCACCCTCGCCAACAGCGCAGACCGGTTTGCCACGGAGAGCGATGCCAGGCATGCGTTGGAGCGGTTCCTAGAGCGGGCCGCGGGTGCCCTCCCCATGTTCATGGTCGGTGCCGAATACGAGTGGCGGAACGAACCGCGGTCTATCGAGGTCGGGAAGCCGAGTCTGACCGGTATCGTTAAAGAGTTAACACGAGGGTTCCGTCACCGCAAAGCACTCCGACGCCTGGACACTCGCATCGCCGTGGCGGGGAGCCGTGGCAAGACATCGACGACCCGCCGCCTCGACGACGTGTTCAATCGCCGGGGCTACGATACGCTCACGAAGATTACCGGGAACCATCCGACACTCATCCACAACGGCGAGGTTCACCCCATCGAACGCCGCGGCCCTCGGACGACGCTGTACGAGAACATCAGCGTGATCGGAGAATTCGCTCCGGAGCTCGATGCCTATGCTGCCGAGGATATCGGTATCTTCGAAAACCAGGGCATCACCGAGTACACCACCCGGCTCATTAATCAACAACTCATCGATCCGGACATCGTCATTCTCACCAACGTCCGCCAGGATCACAACGACACGCTTGGCAAGACCCGAACCAATATCGCCCGATCGTTCGCACGGTCGGTCTCTTCTGGGACACACGTCATCAGTGGGGAACAACACCCTGTTCTCCACGACTATATGCGAGAGGAGATCGAACGACGCGGCGGGACTATCGAACAGGTCGAGATTCCCGACCGCCATGAGGGGATGATCGGGGCAGAAACTGCGCACGCGATCGACGCGGTTCTGTCGTTTCTCGACGAATCGCCGCTCCCCGACGGTGAACTCGAAGCGTTTTTGGACGCGATCCAGCCGGAGTGGGCCCGACTTCCTGACGGTCGTGTGTTCAACGCAGCACAAGTGAACGACGTCGAGAGCACGGAGATGGTCCGTCAGGCACTCGTTTCGGAAGATGAACAGATACTGCCGTTCGTCTATCTCCGGCGAGACCGGCGGGGTCGAACCGCCTCGTTCGCAGAGTACGTTGACCTCCTCTACGACCAAGGCCACGTCAATGAAGCCCACGTTGGTGGGGCCAATACGCGTGCGTTCGCCGAGAATACCGAGCTGCCGGTCACCCGACACGACAACGGAAGCGACGCCGAGACTGTGCTGACCGATCTTCTCGCAGAGGGCGAGCCTGTCGTCATCATGGGAAACACCGTCGATGAGTTCATGCGTGAGTTCGAGGAGGTTGTACGTGCTCAGGAACAGGAAGCAACTGAATCTATCGAATTGACGTAGAACTCTACTGCCGCTGAGTGACTGAATAGGTTGTGCCGACGAATACGATGCCAGCGATGACCGGGATGAGATTCCGCACGAAGACCAGCCCATCGGCGTCGAGGGTGTGAACGAGAGGGCGGGGAGCGCCTACGCGTTCCAGATCGCGTCCGTGAACCTCGCCAACGTCGAGATACCCGTGACGCTGGCCGCGAAGAGCATCCAGCGCCGCGGGAGCATCGAGCACCAGATAGACGAACCCCTCACCTACGCCGATCAGTACGTTGAGTCCGATGTCGTCTGTATGGACGGGGGGATTCTGCAACGCGATGTGGATGGCGTCGAACGTGAAGTGCGCTGTGGAGAACGACCGCCCGGTGAAAGATGACCAGGGGCATTACCCCTTCACCGCCAACCAGTTGATGGTCGCCATGCTGCTTGACATGGAGGATATTGATACCGGAGAAGTGCGAGATTTATCAGTTCGAAGTAACATTGTTCGAGAGGTGTGCGGAGATGGCTATCCGTTCCGTCTCGAAGGCCATCCTGAATTTGAGAACTAAGGTTCAATTACCGAGGACTGTACCAGTTTGAAATACATCAAAAGATCATGTTGATTCAGAGTTATAGGGCCAGAGTCGAAACAGGGGGGTATGAGTTCCGAAGTCAAAAGTGAGGAGACCCTGCGCGAGGAAATCGGGACTTTCCTACAGAAGAACTTCCCACAAATCGAAATGCACGGGGGATCGGCAGCGATCCAGAACCTTGACCGGGAAAGCGGCGAGGTGTCCATCCAACTCGGGGGTGCGTGCAGCGGGTGCGGTATCTCCCCGATGACGATCCAGGCCATCAAGAAACGGATGGTGAACGAGATCGCCGAAATAGAGACCGTTCACGCTAATACCGGCGGTGGTGGTGGGGGTGGCCACGGCGGCGAGAGCCCTTCGTTCGCTGGAGAAACAACCGACAGCGGAGAAAGCGGCGGAGGCGACGATGGACCCCCGACCGCACCCTTCTAGAAGTTCTTTTCAGCAGTCCAGAATCCGGTATTCTTCTTCAGGGAAATCCGCGTGACTGACAGCGAGTCGGGCGGCGCACGCTTCGAGATCACTGGCGTCGAAGTGACGGACTGAACCGTACCATCGTTCAGGTGCCTCGTTCCACCGAATCCCGTTATCTAGACCGCCGACTTATTCACCTCGAACCCGTTGTGATTATATGAGATACGATGTCTGACGACGCTCTCGACGCGCCGACCGAGGAAATCGATCTGGTGGCGTCAGGTATCCCCGAATTGGACGAACTACTCAACGGAGGGCTCGTTTGGGGTCGGACGTACCTCGTCCAGGGCGGTTCGGGAACGGGGAAGTCGCTGCTCGGTCAGCACTTCCTACGGGCGGGACTCGATGCCGACGAGACAGTCGTCTACATCCACGGTGAAGAGTCCAGACAGGACATTCTCGTCAACGCAGCACGGCTCGATGTCGACATTCGGGACGCCGAGTTTTTGGACATCGGTCCCGGGACAGACTTTTTCGCCGAGGACAAGTCCTACAACCTGGTCGAAGCGAGCGAAGTCGAATCCGAACAGTTCACACAGGATATCAAACACGTAATCGAGGAGGTGGATCCGGCCCGAATTCTCATCGATCCGATCACCCAACTCCAGTACGTGGAACGGGACGAGTACCAGTACCGGAAGCGGTTGCAGTCGCTCATCCGGTTCCTTCGGGAACGACAGGTCACGACAGTCGCGACGCGAACCCTCGACAGGGAGCGCACTCGCGAGACCAGACACGACGATTTCGAATCGCTGAGCGACGGCGTCATCAACCTGTCTCTCGACGAGCACGAGCGCCGGATCGCCGTCCCGAAACACCGTGGTCTCGGCCAGATCGACGGGACCCACGGACTGGAAATCCGCGAACACGGGATCGAAGTCTACCCACAGACCATCCCGAAACACGACGACCGAACGTTCGACCCGGAACTGATCCCGACCGGACACGAAGCTCTCGACGGACTCCTCGGTGGCGGGATCGAACGCGGGACCGTCTCGTTTATCAGCGGACCGACCGGCATCGGCAAATCGACCACCGGCGCACAGATACTCTCGGGCATCGTCGAGGACGGTGGGACAGCGCTCGGATACCTCTTCGAGGAGTCGATCGACCAGTTCGCCCATCGCTCGGAAACCCTCGGACTCCCGATCTCGGAGTTGCGGGCGCAGGGATCACTGGCGCTGACAGAGACCGAACCGCTCGTGCGTTCGGCCGAGGAGTTCGATCGGCACGTCCTCGACCAGGTCGACGAGCACGCGCCGGACGCAGTGTTCGTCGACGGGCTCTCGGGCTACAAGATCTCGCCCCAGGGCGACGACCAGCGACTTGTTCGCCGGTTACACGGCCTCACCAGGGTTCTCAAGAATCGCGGTATTGCAGTCATTATTACGGACGAGGCGGACCGCCTCACCGGCATTCCGGAAGCCACGAGCACGAACACCAGCTACATCGCGGACAACATCGTGTTTCTCACGTATGTGGAAGTCGACGGCGAACTGGACCGAGCGATCGGTGTTGTAAAAAAACGGCTCGGGGATTTCGACAGCCGGTTCCACCGGTTCGCGATCGAGTCCGGCGAGGGGCTGGTTATCGAAGGACCGTTCGATACCGTTCGGGGGATCATGCAGGGTAGTTCAACGCATCGCGTTCCAGATGAGTCCCACCAGACAACGGACCAATCATGACCGACCGGTCGAGTCGCGAAGTGGGTGAGAACCATACCATACAACTCCTGATACACGGCGATAACGACCGGGCAGCGCTCGAAGAATTTCTCGACGAGCGCTACGACGTCATCGTCGATGACACGCTTCAGCCCGTCGATTGTTATGTCGTTGGTGAACAGATGGTGCCGACGTACTGCGACGCATTGCGAGAGCACAAAAAAGAGGCCCACCCGACCTTCACACCCGTGCTGTTGATTCAACAGGAAGGGTCGAGGGGAACGGTCCCGTTGCCGTCCGAGCAGAACGGCGACGGGCCACCGCTCATCGACGAGGTCGTGTCAGCACCTGTCGACCGGACGACCCTGTTTCGTCGTGTGGGGAATTTGTTGGCGAGGCGTGAGCAGTCGGTGGAGTTGTCCACGCGCTACGAGGACGTGCAGATTCGATTTCAGCGGCTGTTCGAGTCGACGAACGACGCGATCTTCGTTGTTGCTCCATCTGGTGACGAGATCACCGAGTGCAACCCCGCGGCGTGTGACCTCGTGGGATACTCACGTGACGAATTGCTCTCTGTCTCGCCGACGCAGACAATCCACGCCGACGATCACGAGCGGTTCCGGTCTTTCCTCCAGCAGGTACAGGAGGCGGGGCAGGGATCGACCGACGACCTCACGTGTCAGACGAAGGAAGGAGAAACGCGACAGTTGGAGGTGTCGGCTGCGACGCTCGAGGATGCCGACCAGTCACCGATAATCCTCTCTGCACGCGACGTGACAGACCGGAAAGCCTACGCACGAGAGCTCGAACTGAAGTCCCAGGCGATGGACAAAGCGCCCGTCGGGATCACCATCACCGATCCCGACCGAGAGGACAACCCGATGATCTACGTAAACGAGGGATTCGAAGCGCTGACGGGGTATTCTGAGGAGGAGTCGCTCGGGCGGAACTGTCGGTTTCTCCAGGGTGAGGCGACCCGAGACGAACCAGTCGCCGAAATGCGCACGGCAGTTGAGAAGGACGAACCGGTGTCCGTGGAACTCCGGAACTACCGGAAGGACGGCAGTCAGTTCTGGAACCGCGTCAGTATCGCGCCGGTGAGAGACGACGCCGGAACCGTCGAGAACTACGTCGGGTTCCAGGAGGACGTCTCCGAGCGCAAAGAGCGCGAAATGGACTTACAGCTGTTCAAAAAAGCCGTCGAGAACGCAGGACATGCTGTCTTCATCACTGACAGGGAAGGAACTATCGAGTACGTGAATCCGAAATTCGAAGCCCGAACAGGCTATACTCGTGAGGAAGCCGTCGGTCGAACCCCCCGTATCATCAAATCAGGCAAACAGGAGCAAGAGTTCTACGATCGGATGTGGCAGACGATCCTTTCGGGCGAGCAGTGGGAGGCAAATCTCATCAATCAGCGCAAAAACGCGGAGCTGTACCACGTCGACCAGACGATCTCGCCCATCGCGAACGGCGATGGAGAAATCACGCACTTTGTCACGATCGAGTCCGACGTGACGAATCGTCGGTTGCGCAAACAGCAACTCGACGTTCTTAACCGCATCCTCCGCCACAATCTCAAGAACGCAACGAACGTGATTCAGGGCCGGGCCCAACTACTCCGCGAATCGCTGGGCGATGACGAACATCGGGCGAACGTCCAGACGATCGAAGAACGGGCGGACGCTCTGGCGACGCTGGGTGACAAAGCCGGAACTGTGCGCTCGCTGTTCGAAAACGAAGTGTCCGCTGAGACCGCTACCAACGTGACGGAGTTAGTTAGCGATGTCGTCACCACCGTTTCTGAAGAGTATTCGACCGCTTCATTCGATGTCGATGATTCTGACCCACTCTACGTTCGAGCGGATAGCCGGTTGAAGGTGGCAGTGAAGGAACTACTGGACAACGCCGTCGTCCACAACGACCAACCCAAACCCGAGGTGACGGTCACCACCAGACCGTCCAGAGAAAAGCAGTCTGAACAGTGGATCGACATCGAAATTGTGGATAACGGACCGGGCATCCCGGACCAAGAGCTGGAGATGATCAAACAGGGCGAGGAAACGCCGCTTCAGCACGGCACCGGACTCGGGTTCTGGATCGTCTACTGGACTGTCTCGCTGTACGGTGGCGAAGTCACATTCGTGGATAACTCACCGCGTGGAACAGGCGTCGTATTGAACCTTCCTCGGATGTCCGCAGACTCGTCCGTTCGGGCAACGCACGCCGAAAACCACTGACCAATGGAAGACACTGAGACATCGGAAACTCGGAACGAGAATCAGACGGATCGGTATCGGACGCTCGTCGAAGAGTCGAACGACGTCGCCACGATCGTCGACACTGACGGAACGATGACGTACGTGAGCTCCGCCGTCACACGGGTTCTCGGCTACGAACCCGAGGAATTAGTCGGGAACTCTGGCTACGAATACGTCCATCCCGACGACCGGGAGAAAAACGCCGAGGCGGTCGAAGCTGTTCTTGAGACTCCGGACGAACCCCAGACCGTCGAAGTCCGATTCAAACACGCCGACGAGTCGTGGTGCTGGATCGAAGCCACGATGCGGAACCGGCTCGAAGACGATCTCGTCGACGGGATCCTACTCAACAGCCGGGAGATTACTGAGCGGAAAGAACAGGAACGCGAGCTCCGTGAACTGGCTGGAGAGTACGAGGCCCTCCTCAACAATGCAGAGGACGCGATTTTCTTCGTCGATGTCGACGCTTCAGACGACGACGTTACGTTCGAATTCGACCGGCTCAGCCCGGCATACGAGCGACAGACCGGCCTTACGACCGAAGAGGTCCGGGGAGAAACGCCTCGTGATGTATTCGGTGAGCAAGCGGGAGCCGAACTCGAAGCGAACTATCACCGGTGTGTCAAAGCACGCGAGCCGATCTCGTATCAGGAAGAGCTAGAAATCGATGAGGAGGCACGCATCTGGCAGACGAATCTCGCGCCGGTACTCACTGACGGCGACGTAACCCGTCTCGTGGGAATCACCCGGAACGTCACCGACCGCGTCGAACGGGAACGACAGCTTCGCCGGCAAAAGGAACGTCTCGACGAGTTTGCGAGCGTCGTCTCACACGACCTGCGCAATCCGCTCAACGTCGCACAGGGCCGCGCAACGATCCTCGATGAACAGACAGAGAGCGAACACCTCGATCCACTCCTGCGGGCACTCGACCGGATGGAAGCTATCGTCGAGGACACGCTGACACTCGCTCGGCAGGGCGAGACGATAGACGAAACGGAGTCGGTCAGTCTGACCGATCTCGTCGGGAAGTGCTGGGGAACGGTAGACACAGACGCGGCGACCCTCGAGATAACCGATGAGATGACCTTCCAGGGCGATCGCGACCGATTACGGCACGTGTTCGAGAATCTGTTCCGAAACGCTATCGAACACGGCGGCACGGACGTGACCGTTCGTGTCGGACGTGTCGATGGGGACACTATCTACGTCGAAGACGACGGGTCCAGGATCCCCGTAGATCGGCGCGAGGAGATTTTCGAACCGGGCAATTCTTCGACGAGTGACGGCACCGGCTTCGGACTAACCATCGTCAAGCGGATCGTAGAGGCTCACGGGTGGACGGTGTCTGTGACAGACGGGTCTGAGGGCGGGGCGCGGTTCGAGCTCGTGATGTCACAATGACATCCTCCGCGCCGTGAACGGCGTGGTTTCCTCCGTGGGAGTCTCAGCCGGTCTACGACTCGCCGGAGACAACATTCCCGTTGTGGTGGACGGTACTCGGGTCTGTGCGCTGTTCTTTGGGACTTTCCTGAGAGCATGGTGACTCCGACCACTCGTGGTCGTCCCACTCGAACCGCACGGGCCGTGCCATCGGCCTGACTGCCTGTTCTGTCTGCCGTCTCAGGAACGTTTCTGACGCTGTGAGGTCGGCGTGGCCTTCGAACCCGCAGGGACAGGTAAGCGTGTCCTGATTCGTGCCATCGTTCTATCCCAGACTACGTCTTCATATATTTATGAACTGCGCGAGAATGCCATATGCATCGAGACGACCAGTCTCAACTTCCACACCGCCAGTTTGTATATAGCGGTATGTGGTTTACGAGTCCGACACGGGGCAGTAGAAATAATAAATATGTTTGATATTTTTACTTCGAGTCCGCCTGGATCGAACTCCAGAGCCGGTTTCGAAAGGCTCTGTAACGATGAGGCACCGGGGAGAGAGTAACCCTTCGAGAGCCGCCAGGCGACAGCGTACGGAACGGTTGACGTTTCCTGGATAGACTGGGGTAGTGACAGACTCTTTCGCCCACACAGCGAGCGCCACACCGCTGGCTGTGTCTCCGTCGAAACCCCCAGTCCTGGGAGGCCAGTCAGAGATCTCTGTTTCGATGTATCCGACGTAGCCGTCCGGTTCTGGCCCGTTCGAATCCCGTTCTGCCGCCCACTGACCGATATTCGGGAGCGGTGGCACAGACTGCTCGACGGATATGCTTTGCGTGACTGATCGAGTCTAACACCGACCACTCTTCTGGGGACACACCGAGCTAGTTGTTGAGTACCGATCACGAACGTAATTTCGGGCTTCCGAACGGTGAAGAAAGGGTGTGAGTGTATCATTCTGTGCCACTCGCGGTATCGTGACCGCACTCGACATCGTGAGATGGAAGCCCTCGGCGCGCTCGCGGTCGCTACGCGACATATCCGCGCTCTCAGCACTGCCCGCGCGGATAGGGGTCGCGCAGGCGACGCTACTCGCTCCGCTCGACGCGAGCCCGCCTCACGGGTCGTCCCTCCCCGTTCGGCAAGTGGCGCGTGGCGCCACGCACGCCTCGCCCTTCCAGTCCGCCAGGGGATACAGTTTGCTGGGCCGGCTACTGACCAATCGACGTCAAGACGGCCTGTGAGACCAGATTTATCCTGGCGGACTGAAAGGGCGAGGGTCGCTGGCGGGCGAAGCCCGTGGTCGCCTGAGCGGGCTCTATTCTCGCGAGTGCGGGGCGGTGCGGGTGTTCGAGCGAGAATATCCCGCTCAGCGACCGCCAGCGGCCCGAGGGCTTTCAACGCATCACGACGAGTGCGGTGCTGTCGAAGACACGATTTTCTTCCAGGGTACAACTACACGAAACCAGCGTTACCTTCACAGTGTCCAGATACAATCCCGGCCGACGCACGAAATCGTGGCCGCCCACGTGGTCGAGGGCGTTCTTCACCGGGTTACAGAGTGTTTGATTGCCCAGTGAGTATCGAGGCAATAGTTCCCCGGTCAGACGTACCAATGTAGCAGGATCGTCTCCATCACGTACTGAACAGGTCGATATCCACGGGACCGATCGGGGTTTCTTGACGGCGAATCGGCGACCCGGGAGAGTGGCGTTCCCTCGAACGGGATGACGTCGAGTACTGGCGCCAGCGGAACCCACATCTCTCACGCACCGACTCGATCGAACGACAACGAAGGCGCGACGGGGGAGGGCTGTGACCGATACAGCTCCACAGTTCGCCAGACAGAGGAGCCGACGGCGACGGGTCCTGGTTCTACGACCGCCCTCGCTGCAATCGGCAGGAACGAGTTTACCAGAACGAGCGCTGATTCACCCCCGCTACGAGAACTCACTGTAACGACGGCTCCCGGTCTATCCCGAGCAGCACAATGTGGAGGTCGACCTCCACGTCTCTGCCTGGACTGTACGGGGCATATCTCCAGTCAGGCCGGCTTTACTGGCACGCCAGGGAACGCCGGGGTTGCACTCTCGAACGGGCCTCACACGGCCCAGAGTCGAGGTGTCGAACGAATACGACGGGCGTTACGGACTACGAAGGCAATCCCACAGCCCCGCTGAGAGGACCACCTCCGTCCTGGGTCGTCCACCGTCGAATCCGCACCGGGCGAGCGAACGTCCGGGCGCAATACCACGGGTAACAGGTAGCGATCGATGGTCTCAACTCAGCAAGACTATCGACATCTCTGCGAGACAACATCGATTACATTTGGAGACGAGCTACCGATCCGGGATCCGGATTCGAGACGATCGATCCAGTGTCAGGTGAGTGCGGATCGGAGAAACCCCGTCGAGCCCGCTGTGTGAACGCCACCCCTGGGGTTAGACCCCGACGATCACTGGTCGACGGACTTTCCGGTTGGACTGGCCGATAATGACAGGATGGTAACTAGAACGGTGGATATTTAGATGTGAGTGTAGATCGAGTGCCAATCCAAGTCTACATACACAACTAATAATAGTGGTGAACGACGCTATATCAGATCATATCCACAAATAAGTGTGTTTAGATAGGAATATGGGGATAGATTGAAGTTAGTGGCCGAAAACTGGCAGGTAATGAGCGAGTCCGAGCTCGACACCGAACGAGTGACGGTCCGGACCTACCTGCCGGCCTACCAGCGCGCAGAGTGGGACGACCACGCCGATGAACTCGGGATGAGTCGCAGCGAGTTCGTCAAGGCGATGGTCCAGGCGGGGCGCCGAGTCTTCGACGGGGAGATCGAGGTCGCGGGCGACGCGGCCGAAGGCGAGGGAAGCGATGATGGAGAGACGGTCGCGAGTTCGGACCAGCCCACGGAGGCAGTTCTGGGCGTTGACCTCGAAGATCAGGTGGTCGAAGCGCTCGCGGCCGACGAATTCCGCTCGTGGGACGACCTGCTCGCGGCCGTCACAGACGACATCGAAGACCGCCTCGAAGCCACGCTGCAGGACCTCCAGGCCGAGGGTCGCGTCCGCTACAGCGGCCGGAACGGGGGGTACACGCTCGATGAGTAGCGAGGCCCAGCGCGACCGCGGCCAGGGGGACCCTGTGGGCTACTTCCTCGAGGACATCACGTTCCAGGGCAAGACGCAGCGGACCCACGACGCCTACGAGCGCGTTCTCAGGGAGTTCGAGCGCTACCTCGAGGGGAGGGACCTCACACTCGACGACGCCAACCACAGGGACTGCATGGCGTGGATCCACCAGCTCCGTGGCGACGTCGGCGAGTCGACGGTGGCGACCTACGCCTCCTATCTCCACCGCTTTTACGCTTACATGACGGAAGTCGGCACCTTCGACGCCAATCCGATGGCGCTGGTCATGGAGGAGATCGACGAATCAATCGCGACCGACCCACAGCGTCGCGATGTGGCCGTCCCCGCGATGCGTGCCTTCCTCGCCGACGTCCGCCATCCCCTCGACCGCGCCGTCGTCCTCACGCTGCTCAAAACCGGGATGCGAGCGGGGGAACTCTGCAATCTCGACCTCCGGGACTTCTCGCTGCCCGATAGCGAGACGGGCGTCGAACACCGTCCGCAGCTAGACGGCAAGCCGCTATCGGTGTACGTCCCCGCGGAACCCGCCCAGGGCGAGACGTACAACGGGGAGACCCGTACTGCCTCGAACAAGCGCAAACGGGCGACGACGATACCGATCGACGACGAACTCCGGCAGGTCTTTCGAGAGTGGTTGGCAGTGCGCCCGGACCCACGTTCGGACGCTGAACCACTCTTCGTCAGCACTGCCGACGAGTGGGGAAAGCGACTCACTCCCCACATGGTCCACCACCTCGTCGAGTCACACGCACGCGAGCAAGGCTGGTATCGCGACGGCGGCGGTGCCGAGGAGAACGTCACGCCCCACTACTTCCGGCACTTCTTCACGACACATCTCCGGGACAGAACCGGGGATAGAGGCGTCGTCAAGTACCTGCGCGGTGACGTCGCGACCGACATCATCGACACCTACACCCACGACTGGGGTGACCGCGTCCGTGAGGTCTACGAGGCGAACATCTACCGGCTGATCTGAGGCGGCGTCGCCGAAACGTTCACTGGGGCATGTGAGTGTAACAATCCGCTCTACTCACAATCTCGTGACCGCAGTCATGATCGTAGGATGGAAGCCCTCGGCGGGCTCGCGGGTCGCTTTGCTCCCCGCTCGCGTTAGAGGCGCGTCGCGCCACGCACGCCTCGCCTTCCAGTCCGCCAGGGGAGACAGTCTGCGGGGACGGCCACCGATCATTCACCGTCGAGACAGCCTGTGCAACGTACATTTCCCTGGCGGACTGAAAGGGCGAGGGCCGCTGGCGTCCATTTTAGTCGCCTGCGCGGGCCCTATTCGAGTGAGTGCGGCGCGGTGCTGGTGTCCGAACGAGAATATCCCGTGCAGCGATCGCCAGCGGCCGGAGGGCTTTCACCTCACTACGTCGAATGCGGTGCGGTCTCCAGAGCGAGTTTCTTCCAAAACGTTCCCGCACGAAACCAGCGTTACATCTACTCCCTGTCTGGACCATCACCGATGGGCAAAACCGGGGTTCCAAACGGTTCTATGACGTCCTGAACGAATATATGACACCAATACAATAGTATCCGGACGATCGATCTCGAACTGATAAACTACATATCGCTATATCAATTCTACCCCGATACGAAACGTACTGGTCGTGCCGAGATCGCGTCTGAGACACCGTCTACACGCGATAGGTCTATTCGAGAGTTCCGACAACCATCACATCGTCCGATGACAGCTGGGGGCGTCGATAGAGCCAGGTGCAGACTGGCGGGACGACTCGAAAGTATCACCGTCCGCGAATTCACACCGGCTGGCTGTACCAGTGTAAACGCTCTTTCGCTTTATCGACCCTGGATAGCGCGGACACCTGTGCTGGAGGATGTGAGCTGAGAGGACGACTCCGTGGATCAGCAACCAGCTTCTGACAGCCGACATCAGCACAGCCGGTGGGCTCCGGGACTTCTCCGAGCGGCCTATAATAATAGGGAACCATCTTATCACCACACCGTCTGTTTGTAATGGAAACTGCCGATTTCTCGGAAGAAACTCGATACCAGTGAGCGAATAACCCAAGAGTCCGGCCGAGCCCCTCCCGTGATCGTCAGGTATCGACCTCACAACGCATGAATCTCGATGATTCACAGGCTGTCGCGCAACTCCAAGCCCTGGCCGAGACCACGCCAGACGCGCTCGTCACCATCGACACGAAGAGTCGTATTCAGTTCGTCAACCCGGCGATCGAGGACGTCCTCGGATACGAACCCGAGGAGCTACGAGGCGAGTCACTGACGACCCTCATGCCCGAGGACCTCGAAGGCCAGCACCTCCAGGCCGTCGACCGGTACCTGACGACGGGAGTCAGAGAACTCGACTGGAACCACATCGAGCTCCCCGGATTGCACAGGGACGGTCACCAGGTCCCACTCGAAATCACGTTCAGCGAGGTTTCCATCGACGGCGACCGGTACTTCACCGGGGTCATCCGAGATATCTCGAACCGGAAGACGCTCGAATCGGAACGGGACCTCCTCCAGACGGCAAAGAGCGAAGTCACCCAGACGGCCGAGTTCCCGGAAGCACTACGGAACGCTCTCGGTCTCGTCGGCGAATCGATGAACTGGGTCTACGGTGAAGCCTGGTTGCCCGGTGAATCGTCCGACCTGCTGGTGCCCGACGCGGCCTGGGAGTCGGACGACCGCGACTTGGGGGCGTTTCGAGAGCGGTCGATGGGTACGACGTGCGAACCCGGCGACGGACTGGTCGGTCGCGTCTGGGAGTCCGGCGAGTACGAGTGGACACCGGACGTGACCGCCGACGGGTCCGAATTCGAACGGTCCGAATCGGCGGGTCAGGCGGGGCTGAAGGCCGCACTCGGGGTCCCGATCCACGTCGACGAGGCGGTCGCAGGTGTCGTCGTCTTCCTGATGGCCGAAGAACGAACCGTCGACGAGCGGATGGTAGAGATGACCCGTACCGTCGCCGCGAGCCTCGGCCTGTTGCTTGCTCGAAAGCGGGCCGAAGACGCTCTCCGAGCGGAGCGAAACCTCTTCTCGAACGTTCTCGAAACCACTCCCGCTGGGCTGGTAGTCATCGACGCGGACGGCGAGTTCACGTACGCGAACCATCGCGCGGAGGAGGTCCTCCGTCTCGACCCTGACGACGGCGGTTACCCGACGTTCGAAGAACTACCGTTCCGCACGCTCGACGAAGAGGGGGCCGTCCTCCCGGAATCCGAGCGTCCGTATCACGCAGTCCTGCGGTCGGGTACCGACGTCTCCCGCGACGTCCAGATCGAATATCCCGACGGCGACCGAAGATGGCTGGCCGTGAGCGGGACGGCGCTTCGCGACGACTCCGGGACGGTCACCCGGTCGCTCCTCGCGTTCGAGGATATCACGGACCGGAAACGCCGAGAGAACACCCTCGAACAGTTGAACGAATTCGGACGGGAACTCGCCGAGGTCGAGACGTTCGAGGCGGCCTGTGAACGGGCGGCCACTGCCGCTCGCGACATCGTCGGCCTCTCGATTACCAGCGTCGAACGCTACGACGCCGAGACCGGCCAGCTCGAACCCTGTGCGCGCACCGACCGCGCCGAGGGCCGTTTCGGTGAGGCCCCTCTGTTCGGTCCGGAGAGCGACCTCGTGTGGGACGCGTTCGTCGGGAACGAACCTCGCGTCACGTCCGACCTCGCGGAGAGTGACGAGTTCGACGACTCCCAGACGCCGCTCGCAAGCGCGATCGTCTTGCCGATCGCCGAACACGGCGTGTTGATCTGCGGCGAGATCGAACCTGACGCGTTCTCGGACACGTCGGTCACGCTCGCCCGTCTGCTCGTCGAGAACGTGCGAGCGGCCTTCGACCGCCTGGAACGCGAGGTCGAACTCCGCGAACAGAAGACAGAACTCGAACGGAAAAACGAGCGTCTGCGGCGCGTCCAGCGCGTCAACGACCAGACCCGGGAGATCACCGAGGCGCTGATGGAGGCGACGTCCGAAGCCGAGATCAAGCGAGTGGTCTGCGAACGCCTGGCGAACAGCGACCCCTACCGGTTCGTCTGGTTCGGCGAACGCGACATCGCGACCGACGGGGTGGTGGCGACGGCTTCCGCTGGGGTCGAGGAGGGATACCTCGACGAGATCGAGGTCACCGCCGACACCAGCGAGACGGGACTCGGTCCGGCCGAGCGAGCGGTCCGGACACGGGAGGTCCAGCTCCAGAACGACCTCCAGTCCGACCCGCCGTTCGAGCCGTGGCGACAGGCGGCTATGCAGCGAGGGTATCGTGCGAGCATCGCCGTGCCCGTCGTCTACAACGATACCCTGTACGGCTTGTTGAACCTGTACGCGAACGAACCGGACGTCTTCACTGACATGGAGGAGGCGGTGTTGACCGAACTCGGCGGGATGGTCGGCTACGCGCTCAACGCGATGGAGCGCTACGACGCGCTCGTCTCCGAGGAGTCGGTCGAACTGGAGTTTCTCATCGAGGACTTCTCGAACCCCCTGCTGGAACTGCTGGAAGAACAGGACGCCAGTGCCCGACTGGAGAACATCGGGGCCCGGAAGGCGGGCTCCCTGCAGGTGTTCGTCGCGTTCGATGGGGTGGCGGTCGAGACACTCCGCGACTTCTTCGAGAATCGACTCGGGACCGACGAACTGACGCTCGTCAGGGACCACGACGAGGAGATCATCGTGGAACTGTCCCTGCCCGAAGAGACGTTCCTCGTCACCCTGATAGAACGGGGGGCGATGCCGACCGCCATCAGCGCCTCGCCGGCGGGCGGACGGACCACGATACGGATCCCCAAGTCGACCTCCGTCCGGGAGTTCGTCGAGGTGTTCGACGAGCGATACGACGACGCCGAACTCGTCGCGCGGCGCGAATCGCCCGAGCCGGTGCGGACGAAAGAGGAGTTCGAACGCGCGTACGTGGACCGACTCACCGAGCGCCAGCAGGAGGTGCTCCAGACGGCGTACTTCGCCGGTTTCTTCGAGCAACCCCGGGAGAACACGGCCAGAGACGTCGCGGAGATGCTCGGCGTCTCGCAACCGACCGTGAGCCGCCACATCCGGAGCAGCCAGCAGACACTCTTCTCAATGCTGTTCGACGACGGCGGCACACGCTGACCGTATCAGTATACACCCCGGTCGCGACCGGCTGTAGACAGATACGGGGAAACGGTATCCGGGAACGGCCTGTACGTGGTAGTACGGGGTTCACTGATGACGTCGACAACAACCACGAACGATTCCCGACCTCTGAGCCAGCGAGTAGTCGAGAAAGTCGCAGCCGCGACCGGGGCCGACCCGCGAGAGCTGGGGCCGCTGTACGAGTCTGTCGACCCGACCAGTCTGGACAGACTCTTCAGCGACGCCTCTCCGGCGGCGGACAGGACGGATGGCTACGTCGCGTTTACGATGGCTGGCTGTCGGGTGATGGCTCACGCGGACGGGACGATCGAAGTGACCCCGAAAGCGCGGACGGAAAAGAGCGCAACCGGTAGGGACCGAGTCACGTCGGCTTCACGGGCGGCCGGGTCACCGGACTGAATCGGACAGGAACATGGGACGTGAACAATGGCACCGGCACCGGCATCGGCACTGCCACTCACGATCAGGGGTCGTCGATGCCTGATCGGCGAGGTGGATCGGGAAGAGACGGACCTCACACCGGTGACGGGTGGGCAGAAGACGGGCCCGACACCGGTGACAGGGACACCGACCTGACGGAATGTGTGGTCTGTGGAGCACGGATCGACCCGACCGCGTGGCATCCGGTTGCCACGCGATTCGACGACGAGTTTCAGCTGTTCGCGTTCTGTGACGCCGACTGTCGGACCGAATGGACCGGCGATCGACGGACAGATGACGACTGACCCGAGACTGATCGACTGGCGACGGGACTGTGCATACTGCGGTGTTGAGCTGTTGAACGGCAGCGACAGGCCGATGGCGGCGACCTGTGGGGACGGGAACGGTGAACTGTCGCTGTATTCGTTCTGTAGCGAACACTGTCGGTCGGACTGGGAAGACAGTCGGAGTGACCGGGCCGGAGAACCACTGACGTGGACGTCCGAGGCTTCGTCCGAACGCAGTCTCCACCACGAAGCCCTGAAGGAAAGTCGGGCGCGGTACCGAACACTGGTCGAGGACGTCTTCGAGACCTCGGACGTCGGGACGTACGTCCTCGACGGGGATTTCGAGGTAGTGTGGACGAACGCGGCCGCCGAAGAGTACTTCGGCATCGACAGGGCGGAGGCAGTCGGTCGGGACCACAGGGAACTCGTCCAGTCACGGATCAAAGACCAGTGTGCGCAACCGGACCGGTTCGAGCGACGAGTGCTGAGGGCGTACGAGGACAACACCGGCGTCGAACAGTTCGAATGTCGACTCCTCCCGAAGGGCAACAGGAAAAACCGGTGGCTCGAACACTGGAGCCGACCGATATCTCACGGATGGTACGAGGGCGGGCGGGTCGAGCACTACACCGACGTCACCGACGCGAAGACGCGGGAGCGACAACTGCGGGTACTCGCCCGCGTCCTGCGCCACAGCGTTCGCAACAAGATGAACGTCGTCACGGGACGCGCGGAGGTCATCGCCGGGGAAACCGAGGGCCGAACCGCAGAGCAAGCGGCGGTGATCCTCGCCACAGCGTCCGAACTGATGGAACTGACCGAGAAACAGCGATGCATCGTCGAACTCGTCTCGGACGCGACCGAGAGACAGCCCGTCGACGTCTCGAACGCCGTCGAAGTGACGGTCGAACGCCTGGACGCTGACTATCCCGAGGCCGAGATCACAGTCGAAGTTCCCGACAGGGTGTTCGGTCTCGCGGTACCCGAGATAGACGAGGCGGTCTACGAACTGGCCAAAAACGCCGTCGTTCACAGCAAGCGGTCTGCCCCCGCCGTGGAGATCGAGGTCGTCCAGGCGTCGGACTGGCTCGAAGTCCGCGTCCGGGACGACAACCCCACCGTCACGGACGTCGAGGAATTGATATTCCGTGGCGAGCGGGAGATCACCCAGCTCGACCACAGCCGCGGCCTGGGTCTGTGGCTGGTCCACTGGCTGGTCGTCACCTCGGGCGGGATGACGACTGTCAAAAAGCGGGATTCGGGCGGCAACTGCTTCGGGTTTACCCTCCCGAACTGTGACGGAATTGCGAAACGACCGTGTGAGTGAATCGCAGGACTGCGCCCGCCCGCGGGGACGATCGATTACAGGAGTATCAGTGTAATAGTTGAAAAATTCTTCACAAATATTCACGCCAGATAGCCGGCCCCTCTCGCTCACGTTTCAGTCCTGGGACAACTATCACGTCGGACCGAAATGGAGTGGGGCGGAGTGGACCGGAATAGCCGAGATAGAGCGGTTCGCTTCGGCCAGCCGGCTTACGTGTTGAGGTAGACCGTCTTGAGCTGGGTGAAGAAGTCGAGGCCAGCGTCACCCTGCTCGCGGTAGGTGTTCGTCGAGGAGTCTTTCAGACCGCCGAAGGGGACGTGGAGTTCGAGGCCGGTGGTCTTCTCGTTGACCTTGGCGACGCCCGCCTCGGTGCGGTCGACGAACTCGTGGGCCTCCTCCAGGTCGTCGGTGACGACGCTCGAGGAGAGCCCGAACTGGCTGTTGTTCGCTGCCTCGATCCCCTCGTCGAAGCTCTCGACTTCCGTCACGGCGAGGACCGGCCCGAACACTTCCTCCTGGAAGAGGCGCATGTCGGGGTCGACGTCCGTGAAGACGGCCGGCGTCACGAAGTAACCGTCGTCGTAGCCGTCGCCTTCGAGGCGCTCGCCGCCGGTTTCGAGGGTCGCGCCCTCGTTGACGCCGACGTCGACGTACTCCAGCGTGGAGTCGAGTTCGCCCTGGGAGACGTGGGGACCCATGTCGGGGTCCTCCAGCCCGGGGCCGACCTCGATGGACTCGGCGTACTCGACGATACCCTCGACGAACTCGTCGTAGACGTCCGTGTGGACGATCGCGCGTGAGCAGGCCGTACAGGCCTGGCCGGTGACGCCGAACGCGCCGGCCGCGACGATGTCGACCGCTTCCTCGACGTCCGCGCTGTCGGTGATGACCGCCGGGTTCTTCCCGCCCATCTCCGCCTGGGCGCGCTTCATCCCATCGGTCGCCTGGTCGTAGACGTGGTGGCCGATCTCCGAGCTCCCCGTAAAGGAGACTGCGTCGACGCCGTCGTGGCTCGTGATGACCTCGCCGACCTCGCTCCCGGACCCGGGGACGTAGTTGACGACACCGTCGGGGAGGCCCGCTTCGTCGAGGGCCTTGACGATCTCGTTGGCGACGCCCGGCGCGTTCGAGGCGGGCTTGAGGACGACCGTGTTGCCCGTCGCCAGCGCGGGGGCCATCTTCCAGGCCGGAATAGCCACGGGGTAGTTCCACGGCGTGACGAGGCCGGCGACGCCGAGCGGTTCGCGCTTAGTGTAGACCGAGGTGCGACCGCCCGACGACCCCTTGCGTACGCCGTCGTCGTCGTAGGCCTTCACGGCGTAGTAGTAGAAGATGTCGATGGCTCGCTGGACCTCGGGCGCGGCCTCCGAGAGCGTCTTGCCCTCCTCGTGGCTGAGCAGCTCGGTGATCTCGTCTTTTCTCTCTTCGAGAATGGCACCTGTCTCACGCAGAATCGCTCCGCGGTCGGGTTCGGGCATCGCTTCCCAGTCGGCCTGTGCTTCGTTCGCGGCTTCGACGGCCGCCTCGGCGTCCTCCTCGCCGCCGTAGGCGTACTCGTTGACGACCTCGGAGGTGTTCGCCGGGTTCTCGACCGCGAACGTCTCGCCGTCCGCAGCGTCGACCCGTTCGCCGCCGATGTAGAGTCGTGTGGTCTCCGTCATGCACGTGGAACGTCGCCCGCGCTCTACTTACAGGTTTTCATGGCGGATCGGTCACGGCAGGGATCCACGTGGTCGTCGGGAGCGAGTTGGGAACCTTTATGCTCGTCACAGGGACAGTCCCGAGTGTCATGGTCGACTTCGACAAGATCAGCGACCCCAACGCGGAGTACACGATGCGGGACCTCTCCGCGGAGACGATGGGTATCGAGAAGACGCGCGGCGGCACGCGCGACGCCGAGATCACGGACGTCCAGACCACGATGGTCGACGGTAACTATCCGTGGATCCTCGTCCGCGTCTACACCGACGCCGGCGTCGTCGGCAACGGCGAGTGTTACTGGGGCGGCGGCGACACCGCCATCATCGAGCGGATGAAGCCGTTCCTCGTCGGCGAGAATCCGCTGGACATCGACCGCCTCTACGAGCACATGATCCAGAAGATGTCCGGCGAGGGCTCCATCTCCGGGAAGGTCATCTCCGCCATCTCCGGCGTCGAGATAGCCCTCCACGACGTCGCAGGGAAGCTCGTCGACCTCCCGGCCTACCAGCTCCTGGGTGGCAAGTACCGCGACTCCGCTCGCGTCTACTGTGACCTGCACACCGAAGACGAGGCCAACCCCCAGGCCTGTGCCGAGGAGGCCGACCGCGTCGTCTCCGACCTGGGCTACGACGCCATCAAGTTCGACCTGGACGTCCCCTCGGGCCACGAGAAGGACCGGGCGAACCGCCACCTCCGCCCGGGCGAGATCGAGCACAAGGCCGAGATCGTCGAGGCGACGACCGAAGCCGTCGGCGACCGCGCGGACGTCGCCTTCGACTGTCACTGGTCGTACGCCACCGGCAGCGCCAAGCGCCTGGCCAAGCGCCTCGAAGAGTACGACGTCTGGTGGCTGGAGGACGTCGTCCCGCCGGAGAACCACGACGCCCAGCGCGAGGTCACCCGCTCGACCGCGACGCCGGTCGCCACCGGCGAGAACGTCTACCGGACGCACGGCAACCGCGACCTCATCGAGAACGAGGCTATCGACATCATCGCGCCCGACATCCCGCGCGTCGGTGGCATGCGCGAGGGCCAGAAGATCGCGAACATGGCCGACATGTACTACATCCCCGTCGCCATGCACAACGTCTCCTCGCCCATCGGCACGATGGCCTCCGCGCAACTGGCCGTCGCCATCCCGAACTCGCTGGCAGTCGAGTACCACTCCTACGAGCTCGGCTGGTGGGAGGACCTGGTCGAAGAGGACGGCCTCATCGAGGACGGTCGCATGGACATCCCCGAAGAGCCCGGCCTCGGCCTGGAACTCGACCTGGACGTCGTCGAGGAGAACATGGTCGAGGGCGAGACCCTCTTCGATCCGGCACCCTGAGCCGGACCGAACTCGCCGAGTTTCGCTCAGCGGTGTTCGACGAAGCGTAGACCGGGAGAATCCGCAAGGTTTCGGAACCGTCGCGGTTTTCAGGCCGATTCTTCGGCTTCGGCGACGAACTCCTGGTAGTCGACGGCTTCGCCCGTCTCGGCGCTCTCGATGGCCGCGAAGACCAGCCCCATCGACTGGAGATTCGCGCGGGCGTTCGTCTCCATGGGTTCGCCGCCCTCGACCCAGTCGGCGAACTGCTCTATCAGCCACGTGTTCGACCACTTCGCCTGTTCGTCGAGTGCGACCGGTTCGCCGTCGTCGATGCGGGCGTGGTCGACACAGCCCTCGGCGCTCTCGTCGTAGGGGAACTCGTAGATCTCCGCGCCGTCCAGAACGAGCGTCGCGTCCTCGCAGTTGACCCGGATCTGCTCGCTGCCCCAGCCGTTGAGCGACGTCGCTGCGGTGTTCATCCCCTCGTAGACGACCGACGTCCCGTCTTCCATGGTGAGCGTGACGACGGCGTTCGGGTCGCCCTGAAACTCCGAATACGGGGGGTTCCAGCTGTGACAGAAGACCGTCTCCACCTGGTCGCCGGCCATGTCCGCCAGGAGGTCGAGGTGGTGGACCGAACCGTCGATCAGGAGCGGGTGTTCGTCCCAGTCGTAGAGGCGCTCGCCGGCCCAGCTGCCCCGCGACCGGGCGTTGACCGAGTAGCGACTGTAGAAGTAGTCGGCCTCGCCGTACTCGCCAGAGCGCAACTCCCGCCGGAGGGTCGTGATGTCCTGGCGATAGCGGTGGCTCATCGTCACGCCCATCTTCAGCCCGGCGTCTTCGACCGTCTGGACGATGCGGTGGCTGGCTTCGAGCGTCTCGGCCAGTGGCTTCTCCGAGATGATGTCGAGGTCGTGCTCGGCCGCCGTCTCGACCATCCCCTCGCGGACGTGCGGTGGGACGACCAGTGCGACGGCGTCGGCGTCGTGTTGGGCCATCGCTTCGGCGGCGTCCGTGTAACACCGCTCCGGGGGTAAATCGAGCCCCTCCCGGGCGTTTTCGAGCGCGTCCGCGTCGACGTCGGCCGCGGCGACCACTTCGACTGTTCCGTCTTCGACGTTTGGCGGCAGGAACCGGCGACACCAGGCGCCGCCCTGGTTGCCGGTGCCGACCTGCACGAGTTCGAGTGTCACGCGCGTTCGTTCCGCGAGTTGCCCCTTCGCTCTGTCGGTCGCACCTGTAGCTTGCCGCTGAGTCGAAGACGAGGCGGGAACCTATTCACTCCCGTGGCGAACGTGGTTTTCCAGAGGAGAACAGGTAAGTAGTTCCGGGCCGACCCGTCGGTATGGACGGACCGAAACACCCGGTGACGACGGTCGACCGCACGTTACAGATAGTCGAGACGATACAGGACCTGGACGGGGCGGGCGTCTCGGAGATCGCCGAGCGCGTCGACGTCGGCAAGAGCGCGGTCCACAACCACCTCACCACCCTCGAGAACCGCGAGTACGTCGTCAAGGAGGGCGACGAGTACCACGTCGGGCTCGCCTTCCTCGGACTGGGCGCCTACGCCCGCCAGCGCAACGACATCTACCGCGCCGCACGGAGCGAGGTCGAGGACCTGGCCGAGGAGACAGGCGAACTCGTCAACCTCCTCGTCGAGAAAAACGGCATGGGTATCTACCTCTACCAGGCCAAGGGCGACGACGCAGTCGAACTCGACACCTACGTCGGCAAGCGCGTCCGCCTCCACTGCACCGCGCTGGGCAAGGCCATGCTGGGGTTCCGTCCGGAAGACGAGGTCCGGGACATCCTCGAAGAGCGGGGTATGCCCGAACTCACCCCCGAAACCATCACCGAGCCCGACGCCTTCCTCGAAGAACTCGAAGACGTCCGTGGCCGGGGTTTCGCCATCGACGACGGGGAGCGATTGACCGGTCTCCAGTGTGTCGCCGCTCCCGTCACCGACGACGAGGACCGCTCCATCGCCGCTATCAGCGTCTCCTATCCCGTCCACCGCGTCGACAACGGCTACTACGAGGAGGTAGCCAACGCCGTCCTCGGCGCCGCCAACGTCGTCGAACTGGAGCACAACTACTCCTGACCATCTTTTTCTTCGTCGGGTTTCCTCACACGCCGCCGGGCGGCGTGTTGCGGGAACCGCTCCTCGAAAAAGCTGGGACAAAAAGCCGCCTCCGCGGGTCTTCGACCCGCTTCGGCGGTGAACCGCTCGCTTCGCTCGCGGATGCTAGTGGTGGAAGTCTAAAGAGGAGATATTGAACAAAAACGTCCGTGCGAGCGGAGCGAGCGCGGTTCACCCGAGTCGCCGCGCGACTCGCTTTTTTGTCCGAGCTTTTTTGCGCGAGCGGTACCCGTAGGGCCGCCGGAGGGGGCCCGAGGCTACCCGAGCGAAAAAAGGTCGTCTTACATCATGCCGCCCATACCGCCGCCCATGCCGCCCATCCCGCCGGGGGCGCCACCGCCGGGCGGACCCTCGTCTTCCTCGTCGTCGCCGACAGAGAGGTCACCGGCCGAGATGACGTCGTCGATACGCAGGATGGTCGAGGAGGCGTCGAGTGCGGCGTTGACTGCCGTCGTCTTCACGCGCAGCGGCTCCACGACGCCGGATTCGAGCATGTCGACGATCTCGCCGGTCTCGGCGTCGATGCCGGTCGTCGTGTTACCCTCGTCGTGGCTGGCGGTCAGCTCGACCATCGCGTCGATCGCGTCGTGACCCGCGTTCTCGGCGAGCACCGTCGGCCCCTCCTCGATGGCCTCGGCGAAGGCCTCGACTGCGAGTTGCTGACGACCTTCGACGCCGCTGGCGGCCTCACGGAGTGCGAGCGAGACTTCGACTTCGGGAGCGCCTCCGCCCGGGAGGATGGCACCGTCCTCGACGGCGGCCGTGGCGACGCCGACCGCGTCCTCGATGGCGCGTTCAACCTCGTCGATGACGTGCTCGGTGCCGCCACGGAGGAGGATCGTCCCGTACTCGCCGGTCGGCAGGTCGTCGAACACCATCGTCTTCTCCTTGGCGGCCTGGCGCCGGAAGGTGTGTTCCCTGATGGTCTCCTGTTCGAGCGTACCGACGAAACCGAGGTCGTCGGCGGTCATGGTGTTGAGGTCCGTCACGCGATTGCCGCCGGTCGCGTTGGCGATGCGCTCGCGTTCCTCCTCGTCGGTCCGGTCGAACAACATTACGTCGGCCTCGGCCAGGAGTTGCTGTGCGTAGTCGTCGACACCGCCGGAGGTGACCAGCACGTCCGCCCCGGAGTCGACGACCTTCTCGACGGCGATCTCGAGTTGCTCTTTCTCCCGCTCGACGTAGCCGCCCAGTTCCTCGAAGTTCCCGACCGTCGCCTCGGCGTCCATCTCGGTCTCGGCCACCTCGATGGAGCTCTCGTAGACGAGGACGTCCGCGTCGGTCGCCGACCGGGGCATGTTCTGGTGGCTCGGGTTGTAGTCGAAGAGGATACCCGGGACGAACCGCGAGTCGTCGACCGAGCCGCCGTAGAACTGCCGGATGATGATGCCGTCCTCGTCGACGCCGTCCTCGCGCGTCGCCGCGCGGATACCCTGCACGACCAGGTCCGAGAGCAACTCCCGCGAGGCCTCGGCGCCCTTGCCCGTCATCGCGGTGCTCGCGATCTGTGCGAGTGTCTCCTCGTCGTCGGGGTCGACGTCGATCGCCGCCTCTTCCAGCGCGTCGACGGCCACCTCGGCCGCCGTCCGGTACCCCTCGACGATCGTGGAGGGGTGGACGTCCTGTTCGAGCAGGTCCTCGGCCTCACCGAGGAGTTCGGAGGCGAGCACGACCGCGGAGGTGGTGCCGTCGCCGACCTCGGCCTCCTGGGTCGTGGCGACGTCGACCAGCGTGTCCGCCGCCGGGTGGTCGATGTCCATCTCCTCCAGGAGCGTGACTCCGTCGTTCGTCACGACGACGTTCCCGCTCCCGTCGACGAGCATCTTGTCCATCCCTCGGGGCCCCAGCGTCGTCCGGACGGCCTCGCCGACGGCCTGGGCCGCCGTGAGGTTCATCGACAGCGCGTCCTCGCCGGACGTCCGCTGGGACTCGTCCGAGAGCACTACCATCGGACCGCTCGACATCTGGCGTGACATGTGTCTGATCGTGTCGCGGTGGCGGAGATAAGGCTTACTGTCCGGGAACGACGCCGCGAAAACCGGATGCGAGGGGTCGGCCGGCCGGTCCGGCGAGTCGCCCCGACCGTCAGTCGTCCGAGAATCCGGCCTGGACGGGTTCGGTCTCGTCTTCGTCGGTCAGTTCCGGGCTGTCCCAGTACTCGTGGTTGGGCAGCGCCCGGAAGCAGGCCGATTCGCTCCCGCCCGCGTCGAACAGTTCGGGGTCCTCGGCGGTACACGCCTCGCGGGCGTACTGACACCGCGGGTGGAAGTGACAGCCCGACGGCGGGTCCTCCGGGTCGGGGACGTCGATCCGGCGGACCGGCGGGTCCTCGCTCATCTGCTCTCTGGCGATGTCGGGGTCGATCGTCGGAGTCGACCACCGCAGCACCTCCGTGTAGGGATGGGAGGGGTTGTGGATGATCTCGTCGGGGGGACCGATCTCGACGATCCGACCCAGGTACATCACGGCGATGCGCCCGCCGGACTGTTTGGCGAGATAGCGCGCGTTCGCCAGGTCGTGGGAGATGAAGATGTACGACGTCTTGAACATCTCCTGGAGGTCGAGGATGAGGTCCATCATCCCGACGCGCAGCGAGACGTCCAGCGCCGAGATGGCCTCGTCGGCGAGGATGACGTCGGGGTTCATCAGGAGGGCCCGCCCGAGCGTGATGCGCTGTTTCTCGCCGCCCGAGAGCTGGTGGGGGTAGCGGTCCGCGTAGTCCTCGGGGGGCATCATGTCGACGTACTCCAGATAGCGGTAGATCGTCTCTTCGCGCTCCTCGGCGCCGAGTTCGGTGCGGTACTTCTTCAGCGGGTCGGCCAGTATCGACCGGACGCGCCGCGAGGAGTTCAGGGCGTTGGCGGGGTCCTGGTGGATGACCTGCATCGCCCGACGGATCTCGCCCCACTCGATGTCGGCGTTCCGGGGGTTGTTCTTCGAGTCCCAGATGTCCTGACCCTTGTACTCGACAGTCCCGTCGGTAGGTTGTTCGAGGCCCACTGCCGCCTTGCCCAGCGTGGTCTTCCCACAGCCGGACTCGCCGACGAGGACTATCATGTCGTTTTCCTCGAGTTCGAAGTCGACGCCGTCGACGGCCCTGATCGTCCGGTCGCTGAGGTACCGCTCGATGAGGTTGCCCGGCCTGTAGTGGACCTCCAGGTCCTCGACGGAAAGCAGCGGTTCGTCGGTCTCGTCCGCGCCGTCGTCGGGTGTGGCGTCCGCCTCGTCGGCGGTCTCCGCCGCGGTCACGTCTTCCGGCGTTACGTCGTCGTCGTCAGCCGCTGTGTCGTCTGCGCTCATAGGTCACTCTCCATTTGTTCGGTTTCGAGTGTGTAGGGGATCTCGTCGCGGGCCTGGTCGGGGTAGAAACACGCCGCCGCGAGGTCGTCGTCGACGCCCACGAGTTCGGGGTCCTCGATCTCACACCGGTCGTCCGCGATGGGACACCGCGGGTGGAACGAACAGCCGTTGGGAATGTTCACCGGGTCGGGCCGCTGGCCCTCGATCGGGCGCATCTCGTCCAGGTCGGAGTCGATACTCGGTACCGACCTGAGGAGTGCTCTCGTGTAGGGATGGGCCGCGTCTTTCAGCAGCGTGCGCGTATCGCCCACTTCGGCGAACTCGAAGGCGTACATCACGGCGATGCGGTCCGAGAGCCCGCCGACCAGCGGCAGGTCGTGCGTGATGAAGACGATCGTCAGGTCGAACTCGTCGCGCAGGTCCTGGAGCATCGAGATGATCGACCGCTGCATCAGCAGGTCGAGCGCGGCCGTCGGCTCGTCCATGACGAGCACCTCGGGCTCCAGCACCAGCGACAGCGCGATGAGCGCCCGCTGTTTGATCCCGCCCGACAGTTCGTGCGGGTAGGAACTCATCACGCGGTCGAAATCCAGGTGCAGCGCCTCGAAGAGGTCCCTGACGTGGTCCATCCGGTCTTCCAGGACGGCGTTGTGTGCCTGGACCGTCTCCTGGAAGTGCCCCCGGAGTTTCATCGTCGGGTTGAACGAGTTCATCGCGCCCTGGAACACCATCGAGACCTGCTCCCAGCGGAACGACTGGAGTTCGTCGTCGGTCATCCCCAGGACGTCGATCTCGTCGTCGGTCCCCGAGTCGAACGTCCCGATCTGGTCGGATTCCCCGTCGTCTGCGTCCTCGGGGTAGTACGTGATGTCACCCGTGAGCACGCCCGGGTCCTCGACGGCGTCCATCAGCGCCGCCGCGAACATGGACTTTCCCGAGCCCGACTCGCCCACGACGGCTATGATCTCCTCGCGACGGATGTCCAGGTCGACGTCATTGAGGACCCACGCCTGGCCCCTGGACATGTCGAAGGAGACCCGCACGTTGCGGGCCGACATGATGATGTCTCGGTCCGGTTCGTCCGTCGCCGCCGTCGTCGACTGTGACTGGTCTATCGCCATCTAGAACAACCCTCCGCCTTCGCCTTCGTCGCCCTCTTCGTTTTCGCGCGAACTGCCCTCGTTGCGGGCCCGCAGCCGCGGGTTGAACACGCGGTCGAGACCCTGCGAGAACATGATGAAAGAGAACGTCATGCCACCCAGTGCGATCACCGGGAAGATAAAGAGGAACGCCCGGCTCGGCGTCTGGATCGCGCCGGCCTGCGAGTAGGCGTTCTGGAGCATGACGCCCCAGTTCTGTCCGTTGTACGGCAGGATACCGAGGAAGTACAGCCCGACCGCGGCGCCGATGACGCCGACGGCCTGCTGGGTGCCCCGGATGAGCGTGTACGGCCCGACCATGGGCAACAGCTCCTGGCCGATGATCGTCGGCGAGGAGAGCCCGATCGCCCGGGCCGCCTCGACGAAGTCCTCGCTCCTGAGTGCCAGCACCTGGGAGCGCAACTCGCGAGCCAGCCCCGGCCACCGGTTGATCGAGAGGACGACCCCGATGACGAACGGGTCCTGGGGCGAGAAGATGGCGACCAGGACGATGATCAGCGGCAGCCCCGGCAGGACGATGAACACGTCGGCCAGGGTCATCACCGCGGTGTCGAGCGCGCCGCCCTTGTAGCCCGAGACCATCCCGGCGAGGATCCCCAGGCCGACGGCGAAGGTAAAGCCCGCGAGGACGATCTTCAGCATCTCCGGCGTCCCGTGGATCATCATCGCGAGCACGTCACGCCCGAGGTGGTCCGACCCGAGCGGCGCCTCCATCGTCTGGAACGGCGCCACGAAGTAGTCTACCTCGTTGAGCGTGGGTTCGGGGTAGAACATCACGCCGACGGTCGCCATCAGCAGGTAGACGACGATCCCGATGCCGCCGATGCGCGTCCGCCAGTCGCTCCAGGCGATCGCCAGCGGCGTCCGGATGTAGAAGTCCGCCGCGCGTCGAGCCTGCTCGGCCGGCGAGCGCCGCGTCGGGTCCGTCTCCTCGCCAGTCCCGAAGATGCGTTCCTGTGTGACACCACCGTCCCGTTTCGGTTCTTTGTTCGACATCGTTAGAAGCTCTCCCTCGTGGAACCGCTCTCAGCCCGCGGGTCGATGAGCCCGTAGGTGAGGTCCGCTATCAGTATCCCGACCACCGTGATCCCGCCGAAGAAGATGAACGACCCCATCACCAGCGGGTAGTCCTGGTTGGTCGCCGCCTCGAACAGGAACCACCCCGCGCCCTGGTACTGGAAGATACGCTCGGTGATCACGTTCGAGGAGAACAGCGCCGACAGCCCGATCAGCCACCCCGTGTACAGCGGCAGGATCGCGTTCCGCGTCAGATACCGCGTCAGGATCCGGTTCGTACTGAGTCCGCGCAGTCGCGCAGACCGCAGATAGTCCGACCCGATGATAGAGATCGTGTTCGCGCGCATGCCGAGTGACCCCAAGGCGAACCCGAGCAGGAACGTCGAGAGGATGGGGAGTGCCCCGTGCTGGAGGATACCCACCATGAACTCCACGTTGAAGCCGGGGTCGGCCGCACGCGGTGCCCGTCCGCCAGACGGGAAGATGCCCCACCGGAACGCCAGCAGCGACAGCATCACGATCGCACCCACGTAGTAGGGGATCGAGTTGACCAGCAACACGAACACGGTCCCGCCCTTGTCGATTTTCGTCCCCTCGTTCCACGCCATCAGCACACCCACCAGGATGGTCGCGGTGATCCCGAGCATCAGGCCGTAGACCGACAGGAAGATCGACCACGGCATCGCCCGGAAGAGGATGTCGAAGACGGGGTCCTGGTACAGGATCGACGTCCCGAAGTCCTGTCTGAGGACGATCCCGCTCAGGTAGTTGTAGAACCCCACGAGGATCGGTTCGCTCGGGTTGATACCCGTCATCGACTGGGCCATCCGCGCGATCTGTTCCGTGTCGATCTGCCCACCACTCCTGCGCTGTTGTTGTATGAGGTCCGCCATGATAGCCTGCAGCGGACTCCCGGGGATGATCCGATACAGCGCGTAGGTCAGGAACAACCCCGAAACCATGGTGAAAATTGATTGCGCGACTCGTCTGATATAGTATCGCATGGTTGTGGGAGGTGGCCACTAAGCCTTATATCTTGCTTTCACAACTGTCAGGATCCGCTCCTCGCACGCGTCTCTCTCCCTCGAATTCACGGACAGATATCGCCGGATCGGTCGGTCTCACGGCCGGAACGCGCCGAGTTGTCGCTCCGCCTGTTCAGGGGTCGACCGGCCTGTCAACGAGTCGCCGCCGAGCCGGTGAACCCGCTGCCGGTCTCACCCCCGACGTATCATAACGAAGATATGTATGTGGACAGAGACCGGTAGTCGCTGTACGATAGACTGGTACGGACGGCGAAAGACGAGGAGAGAACCGAGGCGCCGCTCAGAGCAGGGTCGTGACGGCGTCGTAGACGAGGTAGATAGCGAAACCGAGTGTCGGGACGCCGACGACCTTGTAGGCGTCGCGTCGTTCGAGTTTTCGGATGTCCTCGATCGCGTGGAGCGCGATGTAGCCACACCAGAGCGTCACGAGAGCCCCGACGAAGACAGTCGCGACGACGAACGGTTCGCCGGAGACGACGTCCCACAGGATCCGGGTCTTCTGTTCGGGGTCACGGGGGATGGTCCTGTCCGTGAAGTCGCTCTCCTGCAGGGTAAACGCGCTGTAGGCGAGTGCCACCGAGTTGAGCAAGTTGAAGACGAACAGCGGGACGAGCGCCCAGGCGACGTCTTTGAGGACCCGGTAGAACGTGCCCACGGTCGAGTACAGCCAGCTGAGCACGAACAGGGCCGCCGAGAACCCGACCCACAGCAGGATGATCCCGACGAGCGGTTCCGCTGCGATCCCCCAGAGGCTGAACCCCGTCTCGTTCCCGATCCGGGTGGCACCGCTTTCCTCCGCGATCCTGACGAGTTCCGACCGAGCGTAGTAGTGACCCGCGAACCCGACGAGGCCGAGGAACAGGACCAGCACGAATTCGATCCTGATCCCCCGTTCGCCGACGTACTCCTCGTAGAAGCGCCCGGGGTCGAACAGCAGCGCCCGGTACATACCGGCAGTTCGGACGACGTACCCGCGCGGGTTTCGGACTGCCTGAGAGACGCTCATGGTTCGTGGGTCAGGCCGGTGCCTCGACGGTCGGCACGGGGATCTCTTCGAGGACTTCCTCGACGATGGACTCCTTCTCGACGTCCTGGACCTGTGCGTCCGGCGTCAGCACCATCCGGTGGGCGATGACGGAACTGGAGACGGCCTTGACGTCGTCGGGCGTGAGGTAGTCCCGACCCTCGATGACCGACTGGGCGCGCGCACACTCGTAGAGGCGCTGGGTCCCGCGCGGGCTCATCCCGACGCGGACGTGGTGGTGGCTCCGGGTCGCTCGCGACACCTGCGAGATGTACTCCAGCATGTCCTCGGTGACGGTGACCTGGTCGGGGACCCCCTGGAGCGCCAGCACGCGGTCGTGGTCGAGCACCTGGCTCGAACTCGGCGTCGCCTCGAAGCGGTTGTCCCTGCGCCGGAGCAGTTCGACCTCGCCCTCGGCGTCCGGGTAGCCGATGGTGTCCTTGATGTTGAAGCGGTCGACCTGCGCTTCGGGCAGCGGGAAGGTCCCTTCCTGCTCGACGGGGTTCTGCGTCGCGATGACGAAGAACGGTTCGGGGAGCTGGCGCGTGTCACCCTCTGTGGTGACCTGTCCCTCACCCATCGCCTCCAGCAGCGCGGCCTGGGTCTTGGGCGGCGCACGGTTGATCTCGTCGGCCAGGATGATGTTGGAGAAGATGGGCCCCTTGTTGAACTCGAACTCGCCTTTCTTCTCGTTGTAGATGTAGGTCCCCGTGACGTCGTTGGGGAGGAGGTCCGGCGTGAACTGGATACGGTTGAAATCCAGACCCAGCGCCGTCGCGAAACTGTTCGCCGTCAGCGTCTTGCCCGTCCCCGGGACGTCCTCCAGCAGGACGTGGCCCTGCGAGAGCAGACCGACGAGGACGCGCTCCAGGAAGTCCCGCTCGATGATCACCGCGTTCTGGATCTCCTCGATCACCCGGTCTATCTCTTCGCTCGCCTCTTGGATCGTCAGCTCGTTCGCCATGGTATAGGTGCGCATTCTGTTCCTCTTAACTGTGACGGTGTCCAGTCATGAACAAAACTGTGTGTAGCGTTCACGTACCCCGTAATTGACGGGTATTCGGAGTGCCGATTTCGACCGTGGAGACACCCCGTCAGCGCGGCGCAACGGCCGTGGCGAGCGCTCTCTGTCGCGTGCAACCGTACGGTCTGGACAGCGAGCGGCCGGCGAGAAGAGACGACGAAAACGGTGGGTCGCTACTGCCGGATGACCCAGACGAGCAGCATGGCGCCGAAGAGGAGGAAGGCGAGCGAGCTCACCGACAGCCCCTCGAAGGCGGCCATGTAGACGACGGCGGCGACGCCGACGATGACGATGCCGACCGCGAGACTCGCCGACGCGTGGACGAGTTCCCCCCGCGTCGTCTCGGTCTCGTCGGACATCTGGCGCCCCACGCTGAAGGCGTTCTGGCCGATGTCGAACGCGAGGATCGTGGCGAACGACCCCATGACCAGCAGCGCGAGCGAACTCCCCAGGATCCCGCTGAGGACGACGCCGACGAAGACGATGCCGGTGCCGACGGCCATCGCCCGCTCGGAGTCGAAGACGAACAGGCCGCCGACGACCGCGACCAGTCCGAACGCCCCCAGCCCCATCGCGAGTAGCGACGTCGAACTCGCGAACACCGCCAGTATCGACGCGAGCGTCGCCAGTACTGCACTCACCGTCGTCGGCGAGTGGGTCACTTCGACTGCCGTCAGGTTCTCTTCGGAGTTCTGTGTACTCATCTACGCCCACCTCGCTTGCGCGCGGTCGATCGAGAGTCTGAGCTGTTCGTCGGTGTCCCAGTCGATGACGCGGATGCCGCGCTGGCGCAGGTAGCGTACCCGCGCGGTCCGCTCGGCCCGGGTGAGCCGCTGGCCGACCGTCCGGTCGGTGGTCACGTCCGGGCTCAGGACCGTCACCAGGTGTCCCTGGGAGTCCAGCCGGCTGGCGACCTCCATCGCGTAGTCGTCGGCCAGCGGCGTGAACATGAATATCTGGGAGTTGCTCTGGAGCCGCCGCAGGACGTGGGTCATCGGGTCGATGTACTGCCCCTCCACGTTCTGGCGCTCGGGCGGCGCCGGCGACAGCGCCGGGTGCTGGGCGAACAGCATCCGCGCTTTCTCCAGGTGTTCGCTGCCGGCGCCCGCCGAGAACCAGCACGGCACCGTGTCGAAGGCGGCGACGCCGACGAGGTTGCCCTGGTCGTAGAGTGCGCCGAACACGTCACTCGCGGCGTGGACCGAGTGGTCGACGGCGTGGGGTTCGCCGGGTTCGGCGGCCACGTACGAGCTCTGACGCGTGTCGAACAGGAGCGTGACGGTCGCCGCCTTCTCCTGGCGGAAGTCGACCGTCGCGAGTTCGCCCGTCTGTGCGAGCTTCTTCCAGTTGATCCGGTTCATCGGGTCGCCGTTCTGGTAGTCACGCACCGAGTGGAACTCCAGGCCGGGCCCGCCCTGGCGGGTGTTGATGTCGCCCGAGTACATCGTCGTCTGGGCGCGCACCGGCACCTTGTTCGTCACCTTCAGCGACGGCGTGACGGTCAGTTCCGCCTCGGGGGTGACGAGCGAGGTCCGCTCGGCACCGCCGCTGAAGTCCCGGGCCACACAGAGCAACGGCCACTGGTGTTCGCCCCGCTCGACCCGCACCTTGTAGGAGAACGTCGCGCTCGCGCCCGACCGCAACGCGGTGTGCAGGCGCGGGCAGCCCTCGGTCACGATGAAGGAGTCCGGGACAGCGTCGACCAGTCGCAGGTCCGGCAGCATCGAGCCGCTCTCGTTGGTGACCGTCACCAGCACCTCGACTTCCTCGCCCGGTTCGGCGTCCTCGGTTTCGAGTTCCCGCTCGACTTTCAGCTGGTCGGTCGCCGGGACGGCGGTGATCCGTCCGTAGATGGTGTAGGCGACGCCGACCGTCCCGGCCATCATCAGGCCGGGGTTGTACGTGACGACCCCCGCGCCCACGGCGAACAGGGCGAAGGCAGTGACGCCGAGCCAGCGGTTGGTGCGGTGTAAGGAGACGTCCTCGAAGGGTTCGTCCGTGTCGAAGGAGTCGATCGAGGAGTCTGCGGTGTTCCAGTTGGCCTGGACGCCCTCGTCCCCGTCGTCGTCGCCGCCGGCCGAGCGCAGGCCCAGTCGCTGGAGGACCCGTCCCAGGGCGCTGTCGGGGCCGGAGTCGAACTCGAGTTCCTGGGCGGGGATCTCGCCGACGCGGAGCAGTTCCTCGACGGCCGCGCGGAACTGATAGGCGAAGGTGTCGATGTCCGAACTGCCACCCGTCAGCGCGTTGGCGAAACCGGCCTCGTCGACGGCCGACGTCTCAGACTGGAAGAACGCGGCGGCGTCCTCGTCGTCGGTCCACTCGCCCGACTGGAGTACCCGCTCGGCCTCCGTCGGCGAGCAGTCCCTGCGGTCCTGGATGACGGCGACGCCGAGGCGCTCCATGCGCTCTTCCAGGTGTTCGCGGTTCTCCTGGACGCCCTGGCGCAGGACCGTCATCTCGTAGAGCATCCGGTCGACCTCGTCGCCGGGGCGCTCGTTGTCCGGCGGTCGTTCGGGGTCGGGCATGACCGTCTCGACGATTTCGCCCTGCAGGCGGCCCCGGACCGTGAGCGCGGCGAACAAAAGCGCCAGCAGCCCCGGGGCGATGATGACCGTCACTCCCCACGGGAACGGGTCGTCGACGAAGATGAGCGCGGCACCGCCGAGGACGAACACGACCCCCGCGGCCATGATGATGCGACGAAGCGCCTCGTCAACGTCCATCGTCGCCACCTCCGGCGTCACCGTACTGGGCCTCTATCTCCTGGAAGACTTCGATCGCGCGTTCCTCGCGACTCTCGGGGTCACGGCGGCCGTAACGGACCTCCTCGAACAGCGTCGTGAGGTCGTCGACGTGGGACTCGTCGAGGCCGGCCTCGATGGCGGCGTCGGCGAACTCGCCGGGCGTCGCGCTGTCGGGCTTGGGGACGTTCAACAGCGAGGTCATCTCCCACCACGCGCGGTAGACCTCGTTGTCGACGTCGGCGTCGTGTTCCTGGAGGCGCTCTGCGGCTTCGCCGGCCGCGGCCGCCAGGTCGGCGACGTCGGGCTGTTCGCCGGTGTCATCCTCTTCCTCGCCCAGCGTCGTGACCGTCTGGTCACCCGAGGCGCGGAACAGGACCGCGGCGACCGCCACCAGCGCGACACCGAAGACCGCGGCGATGACCACCGGCGACACGTCGGGTGAGAGCAAACTCGACCCGGCCACGTCGGCGATCCGGTCGGCGACGCCGTTGTTCCCGGGTCCGCCGGTCTCGACCGAGACACACCGGGCCGTCGCCAGGAAGTAGGCGGTAAAGGCCACCGGGGCGACGGCGTACATTCCCAGGATCGCGGCACCGAACGAGTAGGCGCGCTTGATCAGGTAGATCACACCCAGGAACGCGCCGAAGTATATCGCGGTGCCGTACCACGCCGATAACGGCTCGACACACCGCTGGAGGTTCGCGACGATACCCTCGCTCGGGCCGCCCTCACTCAGCGACGACGACCCGTTCCCGTCGAGGTCGCTCGTGTTGAGGCTGCCCGATTCCTCTCCCGAGGGGAGGATAGGGTTCGCGTCGGTCCCCTCCACTGCCGCGTTTTGCACTGTCGACTCGACCGTCGCAGCCCCCAGGGAGATGGCTGCGATACTTATCAGCCCCACCGCCAGGAGCTGCATCGAGTCTCTCGACCCATAATCCATAGATCACCCCAGGCTACCCCGATATATGATTTTTGGGATCCCCGGTCGTTTGTCCCTAACACCAGTGTCAGTCCGCGTTCGTGAACGCCTCCGTATCCGGAGCGGGCGACGGCCCCTGACATGTCTGTCAGGTTAGATAGAAGCGAAAGAGTTTTTGCATGCGCTGTGAACGGTTACCACAGACCATGAAACGGAGACAGTTCCTGGCTGCGACGGGGGTCGCATCGGTGACCACACTGGCGGGTTGTGGCGGTGGTGGTGGGACACCGACAGTGGCAGCCGACGAAGTGGCGGCGACGATCACGATAAACGAGGACGACTCCTTCGACCCGCCGATCGTCGAGGTCGAGCCGGGTGCAGCGGTCGAGTGGGACAACCAGGCCGGCGAGGAGCGCCAGATCCGCTCGAACGACCGACTGAACGACGCGTCCGAGTGGCAGTTCGAGGCCGACCTCGAGGACGGGGACACCGCCCGGTTCGTCTTCGAGGAAGGCGGGAAGTACGGCTACCACGAGGCCGAGGAGACCTGGTTCCGGATGTGCGGGGCCGTCGCGGTAGGCGACGCTTCCGAAGACGACATCTCCGGCCTCCGCTGTGAACAGTAATCGGACTCCCGAACAGTGCGCCCTCCCCGCCGACCGCGGTGTCGGACCACGGTGACGGAACTACGACGGAGTCCTTTTCTCTTCGGGTGTCCTATCCGAGAGCGAATGCATCGGTGGGCAGACCCGGGAGCGGCGTCCGGCGGCCACGGTGACGGGACGGGACTGTCTTCGGACGATCGGGACGACGGGACAGGAACGTCGACGGGCGGCCACCACACGACGGGATCGACGCGGACGCGACGACAGTTTCTGACCGGCGTCGGCGCGGTCGCCGCCGCTGGACTCGCGGGGTGTAACGAGGGGGAGAGTGCGTCGGACATCGTCGGGTCGAGCGACGTCTTCGGCCACGCGTTCCCCTACACCCCGTCGTCGGTCAATCTGAACCCCTGGCCCGGTGGCTCGTACCCCTACGACTTCTACACGCTGGTGTTCGAACCCAAGACGCTGTGGGTCCCCGGCGAGGGACACCGGCTGACGGACCTCGTCACGGACCTCACCGTCGAGGGGACGACGGCGACAGTCACCTTTAGCGACGAGTTCCGGTGGTGGAACGGCGACCCGGTCACCGCCCGCGACCAGTGGGTCTACGAACGGATCCAGTCCGCCGCCGCCGACGACGAGCGCCCCGAAGTCGAACTCCTCGACGAGTACACGCTCCGGTACGAGTTCGACGCCGAGCTCGCCCGGCCGGTCGTGCTCTCGCACGTCGGCGGGGAACCGCTGCACACCGCCGACTGGCTGTTCGAACAGTGGGTCGACCGCTTCGAGCGGGCGTCGACGGCGAGCGCCCACGAGGACGTCGTCGACGAACTCCACGAGACGCGGATCCCGCTCGAACGTGCCCTGGACGAGGGGTTCGGGAACGGCCCCTACGAACTCACCGAGGTGTCTCTCAACCGTCTCATGCTCGAACGGTTCGAGAACCACCCGCGCGCGGACGCGGTCGAAATTCCACGGCTCTGGCTCCCCGTCTTGCAGACGAGTGCACGCGAGGCGTACGTCGCCGACGGGAAGATAGACGGCGGCCGCGGTCGTCTCGACCAGATACAGGGCGATCCCGCCGGCTTCGTCGAGGAACTCGACAACTACCAGTCGACCAACGGGACGAAACTCGTCTTCCACTGGGACCACCCCGACCTCCAGCATCGAGCGGTTCGCGACGCGATCCAGGCCGCGGTCCCGGTCGACCAGGTCGTCGAGACCGGCGGGTTCGGCGACGCGACCGCGGTCCAGACCGGCCTCGCCGCGCCGGCACGGCGCCGATGGCTCGGGGAGGACCTCTCGGGGTATCGCTCGCGGCCGATAGCGGCCGACGCCGAACGAGCGAGCGAGTTGATGCGCTCCGTGGGGTACACCCGCGAGGGCGAGGACTGGCGTCGACCCGACGGCACCAAGGCGAGCATCCGTCTCCGGACGCCGATCTGGGAGAACTGGAAGTTCGCCGCCGACGTCGTCCACCAGTCGCTGTCGACGTTCGGCTTCGACGTCGACTACCGGCAGATCCCGGACACGCAGGTCGTCGCGGACGTTCGGGAGTTCAACTTCGACGTCATGCTCTGGCCCAGCGACGCGCGGGCGTTCACTACGTACGACGTGACGAGTCCGCTCGCCGCGACCATCGGGTACGGCGTCACCGACTCCGGGACCGAGACGTCGATCCACGGCAAGCCGGTCACTGTCTCGCTCCCCGGCCGGGAGGAACCGATCGACCTCTTCGAGGAGTGGCAGCGACTCCGAACCGCGCCCGACGAGAGGGCCGTCCGCGGGTCGGTCGCGACGTTCGCACGCTGGTGGAACCACGCCCTCCCCGACGTACAGCTGGCGACACAGCGCACCGCGGTCTGGGGCAACACCAGGGACTTCGACTGGCCCGATGCCGAGGGGGCGACCTACCGCCGCCTGGGTTCGGGCGACCGTCCGGAGTACACCCTCCTGAACCGGGGCCAGGTCGTCGGGGCCGACGACTGACGGGACGCGAGCGAAACTAGTCGGCTGGTACAATTTTCGCGTCATCGAGCGAGTGCGCTGCTGAAACGTCCTCAAAGCGAGCGCGGCGCCGAGACCGGCAGGACTCCCCAGAGACGAGCGACGTGGCCGGCACCAACCTCTGGGGTGTGACGAACGTACCGTTCGCTCGGGAGCGGCGAGTGAGTCGGAAAAATCGGAACGCGGGCGATACGGAGCGGGACGGTGCCGCGTTACCGGTCCAGCTCTTCGTCGTAGCTCGCCTGCAGGATACCGCCCTGGGTGATCGTGTCCGTGATGTTGAAGCTACGCTGCCAGCGCAGTGAGTCGTGGTCCGCGGGCGGCCAGTCGAAGTCGCGGACGTTGCCCCACTCGCCGTACGCGTACTGGTGGAACGCGAACTTGGGCAGGTAGTAGTTGTAGTAGCGGGCACAGAGGTTCAGCCGTTCCTGTGCCGCTTCCTGGGACTCGGCGGGCTTGCGCAGCGTGTCGAAGACCGCGGGCAGGTCGATCTCGACGCTGTCGATGCCGTTGCCCGACAGGTCCGGCGGGTTGTTGGGCGCGGCGGACGCGCCGGTCGGTGCCTCGATGGAACCGACTTCCGACGGGATCTCCACCTGCAGCGGCTGGTTCAGCTCGGTGTACTCGTCGCCGGCGTCTGCCGAGCGGCGCTCGGGCGTGTTGACCGCCGCCGCGCCGTCGCCGGAGACGATAGACCCGTTGTCCCACCACGCCGCCTGGGACTTGTAGTGCCCGAATGCGTTGGGCCGGCCGTACCAGTGGATGCTGATGTCGAAGTTCGGCTGCTGGGCGTAGGTCGACAGGTTGTTGGTCCAGGTCGAGTTGTCCGGCGCGCTGAACGTCATCGGGATGCCGAAGGCCTGCATCTGGTCGCGGATGGTCTGGGCCGCACCGACCCAGTCACCGATGTCGCCGCGGATCTGGATGTCGATCTGGGGCTCGTTGCCGTTCGGACCGACCCAGGTACCGCCCTGTCGCTCGTACCCGCCGTTTTGCATGTACGTGGTCGCCGTCTCGGTGTCGGCGGTCTTGGGCCACGTGTGCAGCGAATCCATGAACTCCTGGGAGAAGGTGGCGTTGGCCACCGCGTCCAGACACCCGGTGTCCTGGCCCAGCGGGATAGAGCGCTGGGGGCCCCACCCGTTGTTACCCGCCTGCTCGAAGTCGATGGCCGTCACCATCGCGCGGCGGAGCCAGAGGTTCTCCAGGTGCGGGTTGTTCATGTTCCACCACAGAGCGTCCCCGCCACTCACCTGGAAGTAGCGGGTGGTCTCTTTCATGTGGTCCGGGAGGCGCTCCGGGTTCCAGTCGGGGCCGTTGGGCGTGACCGCGGCCTCGTGGACGTCGATCTGACCCTCGCCGGCGAGCGTGCGCTCACGTTCGATGCTCCCGAGCTGGAGCTCCATGTAGTCGATGTTGGCGTGCTCCGCGTGGGGGTGCGGGGCCTCCGCACCGAGGTCCTCGGACCGGAGCGTACAGAGCACCGATTCCGAGCCCACGTCGTCGGGGCTCTGGATCTCGTAGGGGCCGCTCCCCCAGCCTTCCTCGGCGAGGCGCTCGAAGGAGATCCGCTCACCACGGAGCTCGCTGATCTGTGTCTGGTAGGACTCCTCCGTGCTGGCCGCCTCGAATTTGTCGATCCAGGGGTCAGACCAGACGGGCGGCAGCGGGAAGTTCCCGTCCGTCCGCTTGGCCTCGTTCCCGAGGACGATGGCGTTTTGCGGATTCGCTTCCGCACCGGGCACCTCGCCCCGCGGGTTGTACCAGTGGTAGTCCCACTGACTGAGTGCTTCCTGTCGGTGGACGGCGCCCTCGGCGAACTTGTTGCCCTCCGAGAAGTACCGGACCTTGTCGAACAGGTACCGGGCTTCGGCGTCGTAGGGTTTCCCGTTCCAGAATGTACAACGGTCGTCGTGGTAGTTGTACATGTCGTAGGGTTCCTCGACCTCCCAGTCTTCGACCCACGTGATAACCTCGATCTCGTCACGTCCGATGTGATGAGGTGTTTCGAACGTGCTGGTGCCGCGCCACTGCGACGCGTCGGTGACCTTGGTGAACCCGTCCAGCTGGGTCAGCAACAGGTCGCCAGCGGTGTTGTCCGAAGGCGTGAAGGGGTTGAAGTTGAACTCGTCGGCCGTGTTGGTCTGGAACACGCGGACTGTATCCGTCATACGGGCCGAATCCGGAGGCTGCGTCTGCTCCGGTTCGTCCGTCGGGGTACCGTCGCCCCCGTCGGTCGGCGTCATCCCGCCGTCGCCACCTTCGGTTGCCGTCGGTGTCGCCGTCGGGGTATCTCCGCCGTCTCCACTCCCGTCAGGTGTGGCTGTGCCGTCGCCGCCGCCACACCCTGCCAGGCCTGCGATCCCACCGGCCGCCAGGAGTTGTGCATACCGGCGGCGCGATAACTTGTCTCGAATGCGGTCGTTGTCCCGCATAGTCTGTACGATCCCCCATCACTATATAAAGCTTTTCCATACTCTGAACCCAATTGGCGTGGCTACTGTTCACACATACCACGGTGAAACCGCCTGACGGCGGTCCGGTTTCGGGATGACAGGGACCACCACGACGGTCACCCGCCGCCACGACCGTCGGTTCCAGCCAGTCCCGATACGTACCGAGCGTTCGTCATTCGTTTGCAGGGTCGTGACCTATTATCCGTGATATATGGCAATTTATTCAATATTTGCCCTCTGATCGAAATCAGTGGGCAACTTTCGTTATAGATTTGAAAAGAATTACACTCGTACTTCTGTAAGCGAACGGACGGCGGTCCGTGGTGAGCTTCCCGGCGCGCAGGTTCGATCCCACCACAGGCTGTGCTGGTCACGCGACGATCCGGCACGTGAGAACCCCGCCAGGGGTCGGGACAGAACGGGGGTGGAGAGACGGAACCGGGAGAACAGGGGTAGAGAGACGAAAGCTTCAAATGGTTCCATGGGGAGGTTTCACGCAGGATGAGACAAGAACTGGAGCGTGCCCGTGAGGAGTCGAGCGGGTACAAGGCGTACCTCCTGGCGGTGTACTACTTCGTCACGGGGAACTACTCGCTGGTGGTCATTCTCACCGGACTGGGACTGATAGCGTTCGGCGCCCTGATACTGTCGGGGCAGTTCGCCGTCGGGCCGCTCGACGCGATCACCCACCAGGTGTTCGCCGGGATGTTCGGCGTCTGGGGCGCGTCGCTCGTCGTCATCGGCGTGAGCGCCTACGCGGTCCTCTTCGCGAACAAGATCTTCGCCCGACTCACCCAGGACGACGAAGGCGAGTCCGAATCCGAGTCCGACTCCAGCACCGAGTTCGACGCCAACATCTGAACCGGCATCTCCCGTCGTTTCTCCGCTGTTTTCGAGGAACCGTCACTCACTGCGCCTGTCGCGCACACAGCCAGAGGATACTGCCGAACCCGAGGGTGAACGCGGTCGTGCCGACGACGTTCAGCGTCGCCAGGACGTACAGCGTCGAGTCCGTGTCGGCGACGAACAGGTACGGCACCTGCAGGAGGAGAAAGACCACAGAGAAGGAGAACAGCCCGATGAAGTACGGCCGTCTGGCACACAGTTCGTCGACGAGGACCTGCCACGCGTCGCCCCCGGACGGCTCGTCACTCATTGACGTCCGTTCCGCCGGGCCGGGCAAAAGGGTTGTCGTGTCCGGCGCGGTCAGTCAGGGTCCACGTCGGAATCCGGACACCCTCAGGCGTCCTCGACGTCGGTGTCCGTGAAGTACCGCCGGCCGTTGCGCGGGACGTCGGCCGTCTCAGTCACCGTCAGCGTCTCCGTCGCCTCGACCGCGTCGGACGCACGGGCGACGCGCAGTTCGTAGTCGCCGGCCTCGACGGCGAGGTTCTCGTGGCGGTCGTAGTAGGCCAGTTGCGTCGCCGAGAGGTCGAAGGTCACGCGCCGGGACTCGCCGGCCGCCAGGTCGAGCCGCTGGAATCCGACGAGTTCCTGCACCGGGCGTGCGAGGTCGGGGTTCTCGGGACTGACGTACAGCTGGACGACCTCGCTGCCGTCGCGGTCGGCCGTGTTCGTCACCGTCACCGAGAGTTCGAACGTCTCGGCGGGGCCGACGGCCGCCTTCGAGAGGTCGGCGTCGCTGTACTCGAACTCGGCGTAGCTCTCGCCGTGGCCGAACGGGTAGACCGGCTGGCCGTCGTCGTAGACGTACGTCTCGTTGGCCGTGTTGGGTTTGCGGCTGTAGTGGACCGGGAGTTGCCCGACGTTGCGGGGCATCGAAACCGGGAGACGCGCACCCGAATCGACTCCGTCGAAGAGGACGTCTACGATGGCGTGACCGCCCTCCTCGCCGGGGAGCCACGACTGGACGACGGCCGGAGCGGATTCGGCGATGTGGGGGATCGCGTGGGGTTTGCCGCTGACGAGGACGACCACGACGGGCGTGTCCGTCGCCTGGAGTTCCGCCACGAGGGCTTCCTGGACGCCGGGGAGTCCGAGGTCGGTGACGTCACACCCCTCGCCGCTGGTCGGGACCGTCGGGCGTGCCTCCTTCTCGGCGTCGGCGTCCGAGAAGTCGACCGCCGAGCGTGCGCCGACGAACGCCAGTGCGACGTCCGCGTCTTCGGTCGCCGCGACGGCCTCGCCGAACCCGTCCGTCTCGGGACCGGTCGCGGTACAGCCTTCGGCGAACGTGACGTCGGCGTCGACGCGCTCCTCGATGGCCGTGCGGGGCGTCGAGGCGTCGAACTCGTACTCCTCCTCGGGGTAGTGGGCGGCGTAGGCGTAGTCGCCCAGCATCCCCGTCCGGTCGTCGGCTTTCGGTCCCACGACGGCGACGGAGTCCTGCCCCGAAAGCGGGAGCAGGTCCTCGTCGTTGTCCAGGACGACGACCGACTGGCGGGCGGCCTCGCGAGCCAGTTCGCCCGCGCCCTCGTCCTCGAAGGGTTCGGCGGCCGCCTCGGCGTCGACGGTCGGGTCGTCGAAGACGCCCTTCTCGAATTTCATCCGGAGGACGCGTTCGACGGACTCGTCGAGCGTCTCCTCGGCGAGGTCACCCTCGTGGACCGCGTCGGCCAGCGTCTCGTAGGCGTCCGTGTAGGGCAACTCGATGTCGAGTCCGGCTTCGAGCGCGCTGACGGCCGCTTCCCGCTGGGTGGCGGCGACGCCGTGTTCCTCTTTCAGGAAGTCGATGCTGTAGTAGTCCGAGACGACGGTGCCGTCGAAGCCCCACTCGCCCCGCAGGACGTCGGTGAGCAGCCACTCGTCTTTCGCACACGGGACGCCGTCGACGTCGTGGTACGCGTTCATGATCGACTCGGCGTCGGCCTCCTCGACGGCCGCCTCGAAGGGGAACATGTGGACCTCACGGAGCTGGCGGCGGCTGACGTCGACCGACGAGCGGTTCTTTCCGCCCGCGCCCGCGCCGTGGCCCACGAAGTGTTTGGGCGTCGCGGAGATTCCCTCCGAGCGGTCGCTCCCCTGCAACCCCTCGACGTAGGAGGCCCCCATCTGCGCGACGAGGTACGGGTCCTCGCCGAAGGTCTCCTCGACGCGGCCCCAGCGCAGGTCCCGGGCGACGTCGAAGACCGGCGACAGCGCGTGGGCGGTGCCGATGGCTTCCATCTGACCGCGGATCGTCTCGGTGATCTCCTGGACGATGTCGGGGTTCCACGTGCTCGCGAGGCCGATCCCCTGGGGGAAACTCGTCCCCTCGGGGCCCATGTAGCCGCTGAGACACTCCTCGTGGGGGATCGCTGGGACGCCCAGCCGCGTCTCACCGAGAATCTCCTGGAGTTCGTTCGTCACGCGCGCGGCGTCGGCCGGGTCGAGGCTGCCCTCGCCCCCGATGCGTGTCAGGTGGCCCATACCCTCCGCGAGCAGCTCCTCGGCTGCCTCCCGGTCGAGTTCTCCGTCTTCGAGGATCCGGTCGGCGTTGACCGAACCCAGCTGTGCGGCCTTCTCCTCGACCGTCATCCGCGAGAGTAGATCCTCCACACGTCGCTCCGCGGGCGCGGTCTCGTCCCGATAGAGGGGGTCGCCTGTCTCGTCTACCATGACGACTCGACGGTCGGCATCCCGAATCTTAATGATTCCGGCAGACGCCGCGACTGTCAGCCGACGGAACGTATCACATGCATCGAGCGTCCTGGCCCGTGACCGTCTCGAAGGGCGTGTATCCGGGGGAATGCGACCGAACCCTGTGACACGATATCGTTCGACTATGACATCGAAAATTATAATACGGTATCGAGTAAACGCCAGGGCAATCGGGGGAACGGGTCCTCCGACGCGGGGGTAGCCCCGCCTGTGCCCCCTCAGGCGCTGCGGGGGCCCGGGTCCGAGAGCCGTTTCTCTGTCTGTACTCGATAGTCGTCTCCTCCCCGAGTGAGCGCTGCTGTCCGGGCGAGAATATCCCGCGCGGTTCGTGAGACCGTAGCTCTCTCGGCATCCCGAAACTATTCGGTTTTCGGTGACAGCGACCGCTGGCTGCGAGGCGCCCCGTGCCTCGAATGAACGCGGGGACACGACCCGCGAACGGCCCGGGGCTTTCATCGCATCACGCCGAGTGCGCTGTTGCCATCGGATCGGCTGTCTTCCACACTACAATCGACTGAAACCGACGGTAACGCGATTCCCTGTCTCTACGGTTCACGGGCGACCGAGAGAACCGAAAGCGCGCAGTGAAACGTCCGGTTGCGTCTCTACTCCTCGTCCTCGCCGAGGTAGCGTTTCGCGACGGCTGCGAGTCCGCCGATACTCGCGACCGTCGAGACGATGCCCATCCCGGGACCCGTCGTCGTCGTGGTGCCGCCGTCCGTTCCGGCCGGTTCGTCCTCGGCGGGTCGCTCCGTAGTCCCCGCCGGGAACGGCGTGGCCGTCGGCGTCGGACTGTCGGTCGGTGACGCCGTGGGACTCGCGGTCGGCGACGCGGTGGGACTGTCCGTGGACGAGGCGGTGGGACTGTCGGTGTCTCCGTCGGCGTCGGTGAGGGTGTCTCCGTCGGGGTGGCCGTGGGGGTGGCCGTCTCGTACTCGATCGGGGAGTAGAACAGTTGCCATTCCGTCGTTATATCCGGGTTGAACGGCGACGTCGCCGAGGGGAACCCGTCCGCGTTGCCGTTTCTGGCGTTGACCTGGATCGTCGCGTCCTCGCTGTCACCCCGAAGGTACGCAGCGGCCAGTAACACGTCCCCCGATTCGACGGAGCGATACGCCGAATCGTCGGGTTCAGGCCGCGCCTGTGCGTCGCTCCCGCTCCCCGGTTCCGACGTGATGTCGAACGTCGTCGCCGCCGAGGTCCGTCTCTGACGTCTCGCCCACGTTGTTCTGGAAGAAATACGCGTTTCGCGTCCCGGCTTCGGTATTCGCGTGAGCGAACTCCGGCGTCGGAAACCCCCGGCCGGTCACGTCGTCGACCAGTTGCTGGTAGTAGGGGCCGTAGATCTGGCCGGCGACCCCGCTGGGGAGTTCGTCGACGGAGGCGTTGGTCCCGAAGTCGAGGACAGTGACCCCGCCGACCTCGACGGTCTGTTCTTTGGCGCCCAACTTGAACTGGAAGTATCCCAGCTCGTCGGCTGCCGTGTCCGCGCTGAACTCGATCGGGAAGTAGTGACGCCCCACTCCGAACCGACCGTCGGCTGGCTGTTGGCGGTGATATTCCCGTAGTTGCCGCTGTCGACGGCGTCCATCACGACCGTCGGGCTCTCCGTCGGTGAGCGCAGATATGCGACGCCCAGCATCACGTCCCCCGAAGAGAACGCCTCGGAGAAGTCCCCTCGCAGCTGGACCCGGTAGTCGCTCTCCGGAGCGGTCGTCACCTCGAAGCGCGTCGCCTCCGTGAACGGTACGTCGGCGCCCGGCGAAAACTCGGTGACGGTGTCGTACTGTCCCTCCTGTCCGGCCTGTGCGAAGAACGCGTCCCGCGCGGCCGACTCTGTGTCGGCGTACACGAACTCGGCCGCCGGGAGCCCGAGCCCGTTCTGGACGTCCTCCACCAGTTGTTGGTAGTACTCGTCGCCGCCCGACGCCCAGCTACTCGGCGTGTCCGCGGTCGCTGTCCCCGTCGTCATACCGCCCAGTGCACCTGCCGCGCCGGCCACGCCCATCGACTGGAGGAGCGGCCGTCGCTCCACCCCCGGACGGTCAGACTCCTGGCCGTCGAGGTCACTGTCACTCTCTCATTGACCCGCGAGTAAGTGACGATCAACGATACATAAAACCTTTCAAAAATTACCGATAATTACGGAGTTAGTTCGTCTCGAAATGGATTTACGCGGTTTCGACTCATCCATCGACCGACATACACTGCCGCTTCGTGGCGGTGGTCCCCGGCCGCGATCAGGCGGGCGAGAGGTCGACGGTGGCGCCACCGTCCGAGAGTTCCACTGTCTCGGTCACCTCCTCGCCGTCGACGGTCGCGGTGACCTCGTAGGTACCCCTGAACCCCGTCGTCGAGAAGGCGCCCTCACCGTCGGTCGTACCCGACTCCTCGGTCCACCACTCGTCGAAGACGAGAGTACGGTACTCGGCCAGCGGCGGTTTCTCCTCCCACTCCTGAGTGAAGAAGGGTGCGTCGTCCTGCCAGTGGCGGCCGTCCCAGAAGCCCCAGACGAGGAAGTCGTCGACCGCCGGGTGGCTGAACGTGGTCTTGAGGAACTGGTAGAAGAAGTCCGCCTTGTCCTCTTCAGCCCAGCCCTCGTCGTACATGTCGAACTCGGTGATCCGCAAGCGGACGTCGTGCTGGGCGTACGTATCGAGGCCTTCCATGACCTCCGGGGGTGAGAGCGTCTCGTTCTCGCTGAAGTGACACTGCATGCCGACGCTGTCGAGGCTGTGGTCGGTCAGGAACTCGACCTGGCGCTCGTACTGGCCCCGGGTCGCCGGGTACGGTCCCGCGAGCGTGTTGTAGTCGTTCATGGCCAGCGAGATGCTGTCGGGGGCGGCCTCGCGGGCGGTGTCGTACCACTCGCCGAGGACCGGCGCTTCGACCGCCGAGACGTCCTCGAGAGTGGTGTCGTCGGATCCACGGACTCCGTTGACGGCCTTGATGAGGCCGGGTTCGTGGATGACCTCGTTGGCGACCTCCCACTCGTCGATGTCCTCGCCGTAGTGGTCGATGATCTCGGGGACGTGTTCCATCGTGCGCTGGCGGACGTACTCGGGGTCGAGTTCCGGGTCGGAGACGCCGCCGCCCTCCCACTCGACGCCCATCGCACTCACGACGTCGTTCGGGACCGAGTAGGCGTCGACGCTCCCCCAGATGCAGACGTGGCCTCGCAGGGTGAGGTCCCGGTCGACGAGCCACTGGGTCGCCTCGTCGGCGAGTTCGGTGTTGCGCTCCCAGAAGCGCCACTTGTGGTGGTTCTCCATCACCGCCGTGTTGAACAGGTCGGTGATCGTCGTCCGGTAGTCGTCGCCCTCCGAGGAGTCGTTTATCAGCGTGCCGGCGTTGACCGCGGTGCCGAAGCCGAACTCGTGTTCCTGCATGGCCACCTCGACGTCGGCTTCGGAGACGGCGTTCCCGTCGGCGTCGGCGACGTTCACGGTCAGATCGGCCGTCCGGTGTTCCTGGATGCGTTCGTCGGCGGCCGCTTCCCAGTCGCCCGAGTCGCCGTCACTGTCACCGTCTCCGCCGTCACCGCCGGACCCACCCGCCACGCCGCTCGGCAGTTCGTCCACCGAGGCGCGGCCGCCGAAGTCCAGCAGTGCGACGCCGCCGACGTCGACGACCTGCGGGCCGAACCCGAGGAACAGCTCCGTCCACCAGGTCCCCGCCTCGCTGTCGTAGTCGAACTGGACGGGGACGTAGTAGCGTTCCCAGTCGGTGCCGGGGGCGACCTGGGCCTGGCTGCGCACCATGTTGGTGCTGAGGTTGTCCTCGTCTTTCGAGACGAACTGCGCCGTCGGCGTCGTCTCGCTGTCTTCCGGCCCCCGGAGGTGGACGACCCACAGCAGCGTGTCGCCCTGGCTGACCGCCCGGTCACCGACGTCGGCGCGCATCGTCACGTCGTAGGAGTTGGTCGTCGACTCCGTGACGTTCACCCGCAGGGCGTTCGAGAACGGCTGGCCGTCACCCACGTCGAGTTCCGAGGAATCGGCGGCGTCGCCGTTGACGCCGTACGTATCGAGCGTGTCCGCCTCGTTCCCGGCGTAGACGAAATCGGCCGGCGGGAGCCCCATCTCCCCCGAGAGCGTCGAGACGAGGCCACTGTAGTACGAGTCCTCAACTGAGGGCCAGTCCGAGGGCGTCGACTGGCTGGTCCCGTCCCCGCCGTCGCCGCCGTCCGGTGTGTCTGTGTTCGTGTTGTTGCCACAGCCGGCGACGGCCGTCGTCGCAAGGACGCCGAGGAGGTGTCGCCGTCCGACCGACAGTCGGTCGTTCCCGTCGCTCCCGTCAGCTGAACGCTCGTCTCCCATGATATGATCCGGGTAGGCAAGCCTCTACTAAAGCGTTCGGATACGTCCAGTGTGTTCACACGACGTGGTCGCCCACCGTCGGGCGATGCGTTCCCGGAATCCCGGGAGTCCACGTCGCTACCGTTTTGGTCGGGGGCGATATTGAACCGATCAGATGCAACCTGACTACGACGACTGCTGGCTGCGCTACGAGTCAGTCGACGACCGGGACCGTCGCGACTCCTACCGACGACTCTGTTCACACGCGTACGTCTCCGAGGCGTCCAGGGAACTCGGGGCCGTCCGCGAGGAACTCCGACGTGGTCTCTCGGGGTTGCTCGGCCGGGACCCGCACCTCTGGCAGCACCCACCGCGCACGGTCGAGGGCTTTCTCGCGGTCGGGACGCCGAGCGACATGGACGTCGTCGCACAGGCCGTCGACGAGGAAGCGGTCGCTGATCTCGACGAAGATGGCTACCTCCTCACGACCGGCGAGTGGGAGGGCATCGACACGCTCGTCGTGACCGCCTCGTCCGACAGCGGTCTCGTCTACGGCACGTTCGACCTCCTGCGGCGCATGTCCACGGGCCAGCCCATCGAGGACCTCCACGTCGTCGAGGAACCGGCCTCTCCCGACCGCCTCGTGAACCACTGGGACAACCCCTTCCGCGGGTCGATGGAGCGAGGGTACGCCGGCCAGTCGATCTTCGACTTCGAGACGCTGCCGGACCTGCGCGAGCGCTACCGCGACTACGCCCGACTGCTCGCCTCCGTGGGTATCAACGGCCTCGTCCTCAACAACGTCAACACGCAGATCCCCGACAGGGACAGCGCCAACGAGGCGATGGACCACCTGGAAGGGTGGCGCCTGCTCGAAACGAGGTACCTCGAAAAACTCACCGGGCTGGCCTCGCTCTTCAGGCGGTACGGCATCCAGCTCTACCTCTCGGTGAACTTCGGCGCACCCGAGAAGATCGGCGGTCTCGACACCTCCGACCCGAACGACCCCGACGTGGCGAACTGGTGGGCCGCGAAAGCCGACCAGATCTACGACCTGATCCCCGACTTCGGGGGCTTTCTGGTCAAGGCCGACTCCGAGGGCCAGCCGGGACCGTACAACTACGACGCCGACCACGTCGACGGCGCGAACGTGCTGGCCGAGGCGCTGGCACCCCACGGCGGCCGCGTCTGGTGGCGGGCGTTCGTCTACGGTTCGCACAAGGACCGCGCGGTCCAGCAGTACGACACCTTCGAGCCCCTCGACGGCGAGTTCCACGACAACGTCACGGTCCAGGTCAAGAACGGTCCCATCGACTTCCAGCCCCGCGAGCCGGTCTCACCGGTGTTCGGCCAGATGCCCGAGACCGATCTGGGACTGGAACTCCAGATCACCGGCGAGTACACCGGCCAGCACGTCCACGCCTGCTATCACGTCCCGATGTGGAAGGAGGTCCTCGAGTTCGACACCGACCCCGACGGCCACGGCCGCAAGGTCAAGGACCTCTTCCGCGAGGAGGGAACGGGCATGGCGGGCGTCGGCGGCCCCGGCGAGGACCGCAACTGGACGGGACACTACCTCGCGCAGGCGAACCTCTACGGCTACGGCCGTCTGGCGTGGGACCCCGACCTCGAAACCGGCGAGATCACCGACGAGTGGGTCCGCCAGACGTTCGGTGGCGACCCCGACGTGGTGGAGACGGTAACGGACGTCCTGCACCGCTCCTGGCCGGCCGTCATCGACTACTCGACCGGCGGTCTCGGGCTGATGCACATGATGTACAACGGGAGCGCCTACCTCGAGAACCACTACGACCCGGGTCCCGAAGAGTGGCCGGGCTACACCGGCGCGACGGCCGACGGCATTGGCAAGGACCGCAACTCCCGGGGCAACGGCTACAGTCAGCAGTACACCGACCACTGGGCCGACGTCTACGACGACCCCGAGACCTGTCCGAGGGAGTTGCTGCTCTTCTTCCATCACCTCCCGTGGGACCGCGAACTCGACGACGGGCGGACGGTCGTCCAGACGTTGTACGACAACGCGCACGCGGGCGTAGAGGAAGCGGAGGCGATGCGCGACGCGTGGGCGACACTCCAGGGAGAGATAGACGACGAACGGTTCCGCCACGTCGCCGAACGACTCGACGAGCAGGTCGCACACGCCGGCGTCTGGCGCGACAGGCTCTGTGAGTTCTTCTACGAGCACGCGGGGATTCCCGACGAGAAGGGGCGGGTCCCACGCGAGAACTGAGAGACTGACCGATTCTTCTCGGTGTCCTGCTCTGACCGCTATTCAGCGTAGGTCGACGCCTCGTCCAGCACGCTCGCCTCTTCGACGTTCCAGTCGTCGAGGTACTCGGCCTCGGCAGCCACGAGTTCGCCGAACAGGTCGGCCTGGTCGTCGGGCGAGAGCGTCTGCACCTGGTCGTCCGTCGAGAATCCCTCGAAAGCCAGGTCGAGGTCACCCGTTCGCGCGGCCTCGATGACGGTCTCGATGGTGTCGACGTGGCCGCGGATCATGCGCCGGACGGGGCGCGGGAACCCACCTGCGGAGACGGGTTTGACGTTCCCGGCGCGGACGACGGCGTTCGTCTCGACGACGGGCCCCTGTTCTACGTCGCCGACCTGACCCTGGTTGGGGAGGTTGACGTTCGTCACGTGAGTGTCTTCGCCGGCGAGAGCTTCGAGGATCGGGAGGAACTCCTCGCCGGAGGCCTCGAGTTCGAACTCGCGCTCGCCCGAGAGCCACCCCTCGACGTTCGTGGTCTGGTCGGACTCGGCGGGCGTCCAGTGTTTCGCGCGGTAGTCGGCGTCGGTGCGCTTGACCCCCCACCGGTTCAGCGTCTCCTGGCCGCCCTGCAGGAAGGTCGTGGCGTACTCGACGATGTGACGGTCCCCCGCCGCTGGGAGGATACCGTGTCGGCGGAACAGTTCCCAGGTGACCTGCCAGTTGTCGGTGAAGACGCTCTCGTCTTCGAGGTCTTCCCAGTCGAAGGTCTTCGTCGCGCGCTCGCCGTCTTTCAGTTCCTCCAGGAGCGGCCACAGGTCGACGCCCTTGCAGTAGGCCTCGTCGACCCAGGTGAAGTGGTTGATCCCCTTGACGTTGACCGAGATATCGTCCCGTTCGGCGTCCATGCCCAGTTCCTCGCGGGCGAGCATGGCGAGGTGCCAGCGCGTGCCCAGCACCTCGTGACAGAGGCCGAGCGCGTTGATGTCGGGGTACTCGTCGTAGAGCGCACGCGTCACGAAGTGGACGGGGTTGGTGTAGTTGAACACCCAGGCGTCGGGGCAGTGTTCGCGGATCGCGGCGGCGAACCGGCGGAAGACGGGGATGGTACGCATCGCGCGGAAGATACCCCCCGGTCCGATGGTCGCCGAGACGGCCCCGTAGATGCCGTACTCCCGGGGGATGCGCAGGTCGTGGACGAACGTCTCCCGGGGGTCGTACTGCGTCGAGAGGATGACCACGTCCGCGCCCGCGAGGGCCTCGCCCAGTTCCTCGACGGCCTCGTAGGACCACTCCGCCGTGGCGTCGGGGTCTTCCTGGACCCAGTTTCCGAACTCGGCGTTCAGTTCGGCGGCCTCGTAGTTGGTGTCGTAGAGGCGGACGTGGCCGTCGAAGTTCGAGAGAGCCAGGTCGCGGATGAGGTTGGGCGCCCACTGGCGGCTCCCACCACCGACGTAGGCGATGGTCGTGTCTGACGGGTCTACCGGTCGCTCGGACAGTGTCGCTTGAACTGTCATCGTTGCTGGGTTCGTGCGCCCGAAAATAAGGATATCGACTCACTTTCCGCTCGCGAGCGAACGGTGCGTTCCTCGGTCCTAGCGGGGGCCGCCGGCCACGTCGCTCGTGGCATGCACGGGGAGATCACGTCGAACGGCCAGTCCTCCACCGCCACCTGGACGTGTCTATTAACGACCCTACAGGTCCCCAGTGATATCTCCGACCAGCGAGAGAACCCCGGCGACCACGAGTACGCCAGCGCCCACGACAGTCAGACGGACAACGAGGACTCCGTGGGCGGTGAGCAGAGCCGGATCGACCAGGAGCGCACCGCACCAGCCACCGACGACGAGACCGACGAGCGCGAGCGAGACGCCGACGTCCGGGTGCCACAGGGAGAAACAGAGGACCACACCCAGGGCGACGAGGACGCCAAGGAGGACGACCGCAGCGAACGGCGACCGGTCGGCGGCACCGACGGCCAGCAGGAAGACACCGACGGGACCCTGGCGGACGAACGGGTTCCCGACGAGCGCCGTCGAGGAACCGAGAATCGTCCGGAAGACGGGGAGCGACCCGACGGTGAGGAGCCACCCGACGAGCGCGATCCACCCCTCCGTGGGCGTAGCGGGCAAACCCGGGACGAGCACACTCAGTCCGAGATCGCGGCCGTAGCTCTCGGCCACGAGACCGCCGACCGCGATGAGGAGTCCACCGGCCGTCGCGACGAGTCGTCCGCCATCGAACGGGCGCTGGCCGGTCGCGAAGACGGCGACGAGGAGTCCGAGAGCGACCACGACGCGCATGGCGGGGACTGTCCATCGGACCAGTCCGACGAGGAACGCGGCCGTCGCCAGTCCGAGCACGAGGTAGTAGCCGGGCACCCCGACGCCCGCTTCCGGGAGTGGTGAGGGCCCCGCCAGGCGGAGCACCTGCGCGTGCCACGGGAGGAGACCCGCGAGGAGAACGAGCAGGAGGCCGCCCCCGACGCAGACGAGCGGGAGCGTCCGGACGTGCGAGAGCGGGCGACCCTGTTCGTGGCGGAGCGCGACCGGCGGGCCGACGAGCGAGCCGACCACCGCCGCGTTCCCGGCGTAGGTGAGCCCGACGCCGAGGAGACAGGTGAGCCCGGTGGCGAGCGCGACGACGAGAAAGCCCACGACGGGGTCGACCAGGCGGGCGAGCGGCGTCGCGACCAGCAACGACGAGAGCACGACGGGGAGCCCGAGGACGGCGACGCGCAGGTCGGGACCCCAGCGGTAGAGCGCGACCACGGCACCGAGGACGAGGACTGTGCCACCGAGCAGAGCCCCACCGAGCACGTCGAGAACCCCACTGGCGGACCCGACCGCGATCAGGGCAGCCAGACAGGCGAGCACGAACGCACCGAACAGGGCGATCCAGCCGTCTATCGGCGGGGAGGGCCACTCGACGTCGAGAGCCCGGAGGTCGAGCGTCGGGTCGGAGTGGTAGCCAGCCCAGGACCCGAGGACCACGGCAGTCCCGCCGACGAAGGTGACGACGCGACCGGCGCTCCAGACGCTGCCCTTCGCCGCGAGCGCGACGGCGAGCCCACCGGCCATCGCGACGATGCAGGTCCGCCGGGAGGGACGAAGCGCGACGAGCAACAGGGCGAGGACCGGGAGCGGCGCGACGGCGAGGTAGGCGGCGTGGCGGTAGCCGGGTTCGCTCCAGGCGGGTTCGGCCCACCCGAGGAGCGCGCCGACAGCGACGAAGACCACGCCGATGGCGGCGCCCAGCACTGGAACGGGGACGGGAACGGGGACGGAGAAACCGACGAGTGTGACGGGGACGGTGAGCGGGCGGGGCCGATTCCGTTGCATGGTGTGACACCGCGAACGGGTCCGAAAAGTAACTGTCGAGGTGGAGATACCGTCGTCGGATTCCGCGGTCGGCAACGAGTCAGCCCAGGTCGAGCGTCCCGCGGATGGCCTCGTCGATCGTCGTCCCCTCGCTGGTCTCGAAGAACTCCATGCCGACGTAGCCGTCGTAGCCCGCGTCGTCCAGCGCGTCGAGAATGTTGCCGTAGGCCATCTCGCCTGACCCCGGTTCGTACCGCCCGGGGTTGTCCGCGACGTGGACGTGCCCGACGTCGTCGACGTTCTCGGTCAGGTTCCGGATCACGTCGCCTTCGGTGATCTGCTGGTGGTAGGCGTCGAACAGCACCGTCACGTGGTCGCTATCGACGGCGCGGACGATGTCGAACGCCTCGCGGGACGAGGAGAGGAAGTACCCGGGGTGGTCGACGAGCGTGTTGAGCGGTTCGACGACGACCGTGACGCCAGCGTCCTCCGCAACTGGTGCGACCACCCGGAGAACGCGTTCGAGGGCACGGCGCTGCGTGTCGCGGTCGAACCCGCCCTGGTCGGGGCCGACAGTCAGTATGAGATTGGCGGCGTCGACGGCTGCCGCCTCGTCGAGTGCATCTTCGAGCGCCGCGACGACCGTATCGTGGTCGTAGGGATTTACTGCCGCTGGGGCGTCGCGGTCGTCGATATTGGCGGCGTCGCCGCTACCGAGCACTGCCGCGATTTCGACGTCGTGTTCCGTGCAGGCCTCCCGGACTGCTCCCGGGTCGGCCTCCGCGAGGTCGAAGAACTCGACGGCACCGACGCCGAGGTCGGCCGCTTTCGCGATCCCCTCGGGAACCGGCGCGTCGGGAGCGACGACGCCAGTGTTGACGGCGAACTCGACCATCAGTGTCCCCTCCCGACGCGTTGACTGTCGTTCGCTGTCACGAGCCGCTGTCTCCTCGCTGCGTGTCGCTGTCTCGCCGCCGCGGGTCGCGGTCGGTCTGTCGGTCGCATCGCGTTCGATCGGGCTGGCATGCAACCGAGGACGGACCGTGGTCTCTTCAAGTTCGGCTTCGCGGCGAGGCGACAACCCTTAAATCGGGTGAGTTCGACAGAGGTGGTATATGGTTCACGAGGGCGCCGAGACTGCGGTGAGTGACGCGTTCGAGAGTGACGCGTTCGAGGACCTCCCGATGCGGGTGGGCGCTGGACAGTTCATGGACCCCGCCCCGGACCGACTCCGGTACATCAGCCAGCTCGGCTGTGAGGACATCCTCCTCAACATGTACCAGTACGACGAGCCGGACTACGAACACATGCCCGACGACGAGCGGATGCCCCTGGAAGGCGACGGCGAGTGGTCCACGGAGAACCTCCGGGCGCTCCGCGAGCGCGTCGAAGCCGAGGGACTGCGCCTCAGCGCCATCGAGAACGTCCCCGTCTCCTTCTACGAGGACGTCATGCTGAACGGCCCGAACCGCGAGGAGCAACTGGCGAAGATGAAACGGACGATCCGCCACATGGGTGAAGCGGGGATCCCGGTCTTTGGCTATCACTGGGCACCCGCGGGCGTCTGGCGGACCGGCCACGAGACGGTCCGTGGTGGCGCGCGTGTCTCGTCGTTCGACGCCGAGGCGGCCGACCTGGAGACGCTGACCCACGGCCGGGAGTACTCCGAGGCGGAACTCTGGGAGAACTACGAGTACTGGCTCGACGAGATCCTCCCGGTCGCCGAGGAGGCGGGCGTCACGCTGTGTCTCCACCCGAGCGACCCGCCGATGGAACGACTCGGCGGCGTCCCGCAACTGTTCCGGAACTTCGAGAACTTCAGGCGGGCGATGAACTACCGCGAGAGCGACCACCACGCGCTGGACCTCTGTCTGGGCTGCTGGTCGGAGATGGGTGAACCCCTCGACGAGGTAATCCGCTACTTCGGCGAACGCGACGAGATCTGCTACGTCCACTTCCGTGACGTCTCCGGCACTGTCCCCTCGTTCAGGGAGGACTTCGTCGACGCGGGCAACTACGACGAGTACGAGATCCTCACACTTCTCGACGACGTCGGCTTCTCGGGCATGATGATCCCCGACCACACGCCACACCTCGAAGACGACACCGACTGGGAACACCGCGGCCGTGCGTACACTATCGGTTACCTCCGCGGGATGCTCAAAGCGATGCGTGCAGAACGGGCGGACGAATAACGGAAACAGAATTCTCCATGCAGCGGTGTATTCCATCCATCCGAGAACCGGCTACGTCCGAAGTTCGGCACGACCGGAACCCACCACTCGGTCGCCCACGCTGCCCGACGGACAGATCGGCCGGACTCCGTGCCTGACGGGCTGACTGGCGGCCCACCGTGACTGCAGCCGGCGATTCCGCCACGAACGATCACGAACGTCCAGCGTCAGCTCCACGCATAGTGGAGGATCGATCCCGATCGAATATTCATCATCTACGCCGGGTGTGGGTAGTATTCGGGCGCAATGGCGCTTGTGAACGGTTCGCTCGGCCGGTTGCGAGCGGGATATTATTACAGTACTACTACTGTAATTGATGTCGCCGTTTCCACCATTAGTAGATCTTATGTGTGCAAGGACGTAGACAGGCGTATGGGAATTAGCGACAGCGGAAACGGGGGCAAGCGCGTGAGTTCGGTCGAGCGTACATTCGACGTGATCGACGTCCTCCGGGGGGGTGGGCCGATGCGGATCGACGACGTCGCGGAGGCGCTCGACGTCTCGACGAGTACGGCCCACGTTCACCTCAAAACTCTGGAGAGCGTCGGCTACGCCGTCAGGGAATCGGACGGATACCGACTCGGGTTCCGGTTTCTCAGGGACGGCATCGGCGTGCGTCGGCAGTCGAACGTCTACGAGATCACGCGCCCGGAAGTCGACGCACTGGCCGACGAGACCGGCGAAGTGGCCAACCTCGGGGTCGAAGAGGAGGGGAAACGGGTCATCCTCTACCAGGCCGAGGGAACGGAGGCCGTCTACGACAACGCGCCGACCGGCGAGTACACGAACATGCACTGGACGGCCCTCGGCAAGTCGATCCTGGCCTATCTGCCGGACTCGTACGTCGAGGACGTGATCGAGGCCCACGGCCTCCCCCGGCGCCAGGAGAACACGATCACCGACCGCGACGATCTCGCCGAGGAACTCGCTCGGGTCCGCGACCGGAAGTACGCCGTCGAGGACGAGGAGCGCCGCGCGGGCATCCGGTCGGTCGCGGTGCCGATACTCGTCGACGACGCCGTCAAGGGCGCGATATCCGTCTCGGGACCCAAGGAGCGACTCGACGACCGCCGCATCGACGAGGAGCTGCTCCCGGCACTGCGCAACCGCGTCAACGTCGTCGAAGTCAAGTATGCGTACGAGTGACATACGCTGTGTTGTCTGAGAGAACGACCACCAAAATATATAGAATTAGTCTTCTGCGAAGCGAGACGAAGGTGTGCGCTACGCGCGGAAGTAGGGGATGACCGTCTCCTCGTAGTGGGCCACCGTCTCGTCGAAGTCGCCGACCGGGATGACGACGAGGTTGTCGAGGCCAGCGTCGACCCAGCGTTCGATATCGGCGATGGCCTCCTCCGGGGTGCCGGATATCGTCACCTCGTCGACGGCCTCGTCGGGGATGCGCTGGGCGGCCGCGAGGAGTCGTTCTTCCTGTTCCTCGTCGAAGGCCATCTCGAACATGATCGGCGTGTCCTCGGCGATCTCGGGGTAGCCGAGTTTTTCCAGTAACGGCGGGCGGAGCGCGAGCGACGTCCTGTTGCGTTCGATAGCGGCCTCGCGGGCCGCATCGCCGTCCTCGGAGACGGTCGTCGGGACCATCACTGCACGGTCGAGCGCGGCCGGGTCCCGACCGCGGTCGGCGGCCACGTCGAGGACGCGCTGGAGGTCGGCCTCGTAGGGTTCAGGGGCGTGGATCCACGGGAACCAGCCGTCGGCCAGCGCGCCGGTGAACCCGCGCATGCTCGGACCGTAGCCGCCGACCCACATCGGCGGTCGGGGCTCCTGGACAGGCCCGAACCCCATGTGCGCCTCCTTCAACTGGTAGTACTCGCCGTCGAAGTCGAGCGGGTCCTCGGCGGTCGAGCCCCAGAGCCCGTCGATCACCTTGAACGCCTCGCTGAACCGGCCGAACGGGTCCGACCAGTCGATATCCTCGATGGGCGTGAAGTTGAACGCCTCGCCGGCACCGATGCCCATGCCGAAGCGGCCGCCGGTCATCCGGTCGATCGTCGCGCCGACGTGGGCCAGTTCCGTCGGATGCCGGCGCACAGAGTCGGTCACGCCCGGCATCAGCATCGCGTCGTCGGTGTGCTGGGCGATGGCCCCGAGCACGCTGAAACACTCCCAGGGCGGTTCGGTCAGGAACTCATCGGAGCCGGTCGGGTGGAAGAGGTGGTCCGGCACGGTGATCGTGTCGAACCCTGCTTCCTCGACGCGGGCCGCGTCCGCGATCGTTCCCTCGACGTCGCCGTACGTCACGACCTGACACCCGAAGTTCAGGTCCTCCGGGTCTGGTCCACTCATGCGAGTCCATTCTCCCGATCGGATGAAATAGTTAGCCCTGTCTCGTCGCCCCGTCGTCGACCCCAAAGTATTTGTCCACTGTGAACACTCCACAACCTGCGGCTGACTCGCGAGTGCAAGCGTGGGTCAGACAGCCGAGAGAGATGGGGGAAGATAGATGACAGACAAACCCGATACACGACCGACCGACGAGAGGCGTGCCGAGGAGAACGGCGCTCCGAGACGAGGAGTCGTCCGGCACAACTACGACCCGAACGCTGACTGCGACCTCACGACCGAGGTCGTCCGTGCAGTCGCGGAGAAAGAGGAGGTTTCGCCGACGGAACTACCGGCGCCACTCTACGAGAGCGTCGACGTCGAATCGCTCGAGGAGACGCTGTTCGGAGGCCGTACGGGGAACGGAACTCGACAGCGGAGCGGGTCCGTCGAGTTCGACTACACCGGCCACCGCGTGACGGTCACGGCCGAGGGGCAGATCGAAGTCTCCGAGGGCGACGCCGCCGCGTCCCGCTGAACCGACGGGCCAGGGGTGGACTCCGTCGCGAAGCCACCGAAACTGTGTTCGCGGTCGAAGCGTTCACCGACACCGACGGACCGTCAGCGGACGCCCTCCGACCTGCAGCGGACGACGATATCTTTACGGTCGCATCGCCGGAAGGACCGACCGACATGAGTTTCCTGGACGAGGATTACCTGCTCGAAACACCGGCGGCCCGGGACCTATACGACCGGATCGCCGAGAAACCGATCGTGGATCCACACACCCACGCGGACGTCGAGGAGATCGTCGAGAACGACGGCTGGTCGGACGTCTGGCAGGTCGAAGGTGCGACCGACCACTACGTCTGGTCGACGATGCGCAAACGCGGCGTCGACGAGGAACTGATCACCGGCGACGCATCGAACCGGGAGAAGTGGGCCGCGCTCGCGGAAGTCGTCCCCGAACTGGCGGGCAACCCCGTCTACGAGTGGCTCCACCTCGACCTGCAGCGCCGCTTCGGCATCGACGAGCCCGTCTCGGCCGAGACCGCCGGCGCCATCTGGGAAGAGACCCGCGCACAACTCGCGAGCGAGGCGATGCGCCCGCAGGCGCTGCTCGACGAGATGAACGTCGAGGTGGTCGGGACGACCGACGACCCGGTCGACGACCTGGGGTATCACGAACGTGCACGCGACGAAGTCCCGGGCGTCGACCTCCGACCGACGTGGCGGGGCGACCGCGCCGTGAACGTCCACCTCGCCGACTTCTCGGACTTCGTGACGGCCCTCGACGACCGGGTCGAACGCGACGCGACGACCTTCGAGGGCTTTCTCGACGGGCTCGCGACCACCCACGACTATTTCGCCGAACGGGGGTGTGTCGCCTGTGACATCGGTGTCCGCGATCCGGTCAGTCGGCCAGTCAGCGAGGAGCGCGCCCAACGGGTCTTCGAGAAGCGACTCGCCGGCGACCGACTCACCGACCGCGAAGTGGGGGACTTCCAGGCGTACCTCCTGGAGTACGTGACGGAGTTGAACGTCGAGAAAGACTGGGTCACCCAGTTGCACATGGGCCCGGTGCGCAACTACCGCGAGAAACTCTACGAGGAACTCGGCCCGGCATCGGGGGGGACGGTCACGACCGGCGACGTCGACTACGCCGAGGGGCTGCGCCACTTCGTCAACCGCTTCGACGGCGAGGGCGAGATCGTCCTCTACTGTGTCGACCCCACGCACTACCCGACGCTCGTGACCATCTCGCGGGCGTTTCCGAACGTCAGTATCGGGCCCGCGTGGTGGTACAACGACAGCCCGTTCGGGATGGACCACCAGCTGGCGTACGCCGGCTCGGTCGACCTGCTGGCCAACCACGCCGGGATGGTCAGTGATTCACGGAAACTGCTCTCCTTCGACTCGCGCTTCGAGATGTTCCGTCGCTCGCTGGCGAACGTCGTCGGTCGGCAGGTCGACCGCGGGCAGGTCCCGGCGGCGGTGGCCGGCGACCTCGTCGAACACGTCGCCTACGACCGCCCGAAGGAACTGTACGGTATCTGAAACACCCGCTATTCGCGTGCTCGGGGTACCGGCTTCTCGCCGGGTGTCCCGGCTGGCGACCTCCACCAGTCCGACCTGCCGGGATCGCCCGTTATAAGAAGCGGGGTCACCGTCGTATCTGATATGGACCTGGACATTCCGACACAGTTCGACGAACGCGACTGGGCACGCGACGTAGACGGCGCGCCAGTACGCTTCGCGGTCGTCGGTCTGGGCTGGTTCGGCCCGGACGTGGCCATCCCGGCGATCGCCGAGTCGGACTACTGCGAGACGACGGTCTGTGTCAGCGGGGACAAAGACAAAGCCGAGCGCGTCGCCGACGAGAAAGGCGCCGAACACGGCCTGACCTACGACGAGTACGCCGACGGTGAGGCGGTCGACGCCTACGACGCCGTCTACGTCGTCACGCCCAACGCGCTCCACCTCCCCCACGTCGAGACGGCGGCGGAGTACGGCAAGGACGTTCTCTGCGAGAAACCCCTGGAAGCGACCGCCGACCGCGCCCGACGGTGCGTCGAGGTCTGTGCGGAAGCCGGCGTCGAACTGATGGCTGCCTACCGGATGCAGACGACTCGCTCGGTCAGGTACGTCCGCGAACTCGTCGCCGACGGGGTGATCGGCGACCCCGTACAGACGCGCGGGGCGTTCTCGTACAACCTGGTCGCCGCGGGCGAATCGATGGACCAGTGGCGGCTGGACCCCGACCTGGCGGGCGGCGGCCCGCTGATGGACCTGGGCGTCTACCCGCTCAACACCTCGCGGTTCGTCCTCGACGCCGACCCGACGGCAGTCCACGCCTCGACCGTGGAGGGGCCCCCTGGGTTCGACGGACTGGAGAAGTTCTGTGCGTTCACGATGGAGTTCCCCGGCGGGCCGGTCGCCTCCTGTGACACCGGCTACGAGATCGCCGGCGACAACTACTTCGAGGTCGGGGGCACACACGGCCGTATCCGGATCGACCAGCCGTTCAACGTCGACGCCGACCGCCGGATCACGGTCCGGACCGGCGGCGAGGAGACGGTCGTCGAGGTCGAGGAACCCTCGGAGATGGTCGAGGAGTTCGATTACTTCGCCACCGCTCTCCTGACGGACATGGAGGTCGGTCCCGACGGCGAGCACGGCGCCTTCGACGTCGCCGTCACCGAGGCGATCTACGAGTCCGCCGAGACCGGCGAGCGCGTCGAGTTGTAGCGCCCGAGGAATCGTTGCTACCCGTCTACCCCTCGTAGTTCGCCAGCGTCTCCTTGATCGCGTGATACGCCGGTTTTGGGTCGTTACCCGAATCGAACAGGAGCGGGTCGCCGGTCAGCGACTCGAACCAGTTGGGGACCCACGAATCGGAGTCGCGCACGCCCCAGACGACGAGCGTGTCGACGCCCTCGTCGAGACACACCTCGGTGATCTCGCGGTAGAAGTCCGCCTGCATCTCCCAACGGGCCTCCCGGTCGCCGGGGTCGTCTTCCGGAGTGTAGGCGACGTCCATCTCGGTGATCTCGACCTCCAGACCCAGGTCCCTGAACCGGCGGACGTTCTCGGCGACCGACTCGGGGTCGGGTTTGCCGTGGAGCGCGTGCATCTGGAGGCCGACACCGTCGATGGGGACGCCGCGGTCGAGCAACCGTTCGACCATGTCGTAGATGGCGTCGGATTTCACGTTGACGCTGTCGGCGCCGTAGTCGTTGTAGTAGAGGTCGGTGTCGTCGCCGGTGACCTCGTCGGCAAACCGGAAGGCCTCGTCGAGGTACTCCTCGCCCAGCGCCTCGTACCAGAGGTTCTCGCGCATCGTCCCGTCGTCGGCGACGGCCTCGTTGACGACGTCCCAGGTGGCGAGCTTGCTCCGATAGCGGCCCGCAGTGGTGTGGACGTGGTCCCGGAGGAAGTCGCGGATCTGCCCGCGCGTGTGGTCCCACTCCTGGAACCACTCCGGTGTCTGGTTGTGCCAGGCCAGCGTGTGTCCACGCACAGTCTGGTCGTGCTCGCGGGCGTAGTCGACCACGGCGTCGGCGTCGTCGAAGTCGTAGGTGTTCTCCGAGGGCCGGAGCGGGCCCATCTTGAGGGCGTTCTCGGTCGTCACGTAGTTGAACTCGTTGCGGAGCGTCTTCTTGTAGCCCGCGTCCGTCCTGAGCGGGGTGGCGGCGACTGCGGCGCCGATGTTGAATCCTCGCTCGTCAGCGACGTCACGGAGTCGGTCGTCGTCCGACATACTCCGACGTGTCACCGTCTGCCGGTTAAAGATACCGGGTCCGATATTCAGTGGTGAGAACGTCCAGCGACGACGAGACCCCGGAGCGCTGAAGTTCCCCCCGGGTCAAGCGGGTTCCGATGCAGGTCAGAGCCCTCACGGTCGAACCCGACGGCCCCCTGTTCGAGACCGACGCCGGACCGGTCAAAATCCAGGTGATAGACGACAGGATCGTCCGCCTCGTCCACACGGACGGCGAAGCGACCCCTGACCACGAGAGCCCGACGATCCCCGACCACGAGGGCCCGACGATCCCCGACCACGAGGGCCCGACGATCCCCGACCACGAGGGCCCGACGGTCCCCGACCACGAGAGCCCGATGGTCCTCCCCCAGGAACCCAGCGAGGACTGGGAGGTCAACGAACGCGACGAGCGGGTCGAACTCACCACGGCCGACCTCCGGGTCGTAATCGAGCGCGAGACGGGCGCCGTCACCTGGCACGACCGGTCTGGCGAGCGACTCGTCGGCGAACCCGAGGAGGGCGGGAAGTCGGTCACGCCGGTCTCCCCGGCGGACCTCTCACCGGGCGACAGCGAGACTGCGACGCCCCGTGAGAGTCTCGATCGCCCGGCCTACTCGACGCGGCTGGACCTGGACTTTTCCGACGACGAGGCGATTCTGGGGCTGGGACAGCACGAAGAGGGGATCGCGAACTACCGCGGGGGGTCCCAGATTCTCTACCAGGGCAACACGAAGGTGGCGATGCCGGCGTTCGTCTCGACGAAGGGGTACGGCATGCTCTGGAACACGGGGTCGGTGACGACGTTCCGCGACGACGGCGCCGGCAGCTACGTCTGGACGGAGTGTGACGACGCGCTGGACGTCTTCTTCGTCTACGGGCCCGCCATGGACGACGTCGTGAGCGGCTTTCGAACCCTGACCGGCGAGTCGACGATGCTCCCGAAGTGGAGCTACGGCTACGTCCAGTCGAAAGAGCGCTACGAGAGCGGCGACGAACTGCTCGACGTCGTCAGGGAGTATCGCGAGCGCGAGGTCCCGCTCGACTGTATCGTCCAGGACTGGCAGTACTGGCCCGACACGACCGACGAGGACCCGGACTTCGAGGAGTGGGGCGGCCCCGCCGGCGACTGGGGTCAGTGGGGCCAGAAGTCCTTCCACCCGGAGCGCTATCCCGACCCCTCGGCGACGACCGACGCGCTCCACGACCTCGGCGCTCACCTCATGATCTCGGTCTGGCCGAATACACTGGCCGGAGAGAACTACGAGGAGTTCCGCGAGAACGACCAGTTGCTCGACGACGCGGACGTCCCCGCGCCCGAGAACGAACAGCGCTACTACGACGTCTTCGACCCCGATGCGCGCGAGACGTACTGGCGCCAGGCCCGGGAGGGACTGTTCGACCACGGCGTCGACGCGTGGTGGTGTGACTCCACGGAACCGTACGACCCCGACTGGACGCTCCCCACCGAACCCGACACGTTCCGGCGTGCCCAGCACTCCACGGAGGCGCTCAAGCGGGTGCTAGACCCGGGATACGTCAACACCTACTCGCTGTACCAGGCCATGGGGATGTACGAGGGTCAGCGCGCGACCACCGACAAGAAACGCGTGGTCAACCTCACGCGCTCGGGCTACCCCGGTCAGCAACGCTACGGCGCAGTCACGTGGTCGGGCGACATCGAGGCCACGTGGGACCGCTTCGAGTCACAGATCGCAGACGGACTGCAGTTCACGGCCGCCGGCAACCCGAAGTGGACGCTCGACGTCGGCGCGTTCTTCGTCGAGGACGGCTTCTCGTGGATCACGGACGGCGACTTCGACGATGGCCACGAGGACGCCGGCTACCGCGAACTCTACACGCGGTGGTTCCAGTACGGCGCCTTCCTGCCGATGTTCCGGTCACACGGCACCGACACGCCCAGAGAGGTCTGGCGTTTCGGCGATCCCGGCGACCGCGTCTACGACACGCTCGTCAAGTTCGACCGGCTCCGCTATCGTCTTCTGCCCTACGTCTACACGCTGGCGGGGTGGGAGACCCACCGGGATTACACGATGTATCGCCACCTCGCCTTCGAATTCCCCGGGGACGAGCGCGTACACGAGGTGGCCGACCAGTTCGTGTTCGGCCCGTCGTTGCTGGTGTGTCCGGTCACCGACCCGATGTACTACGGGCCGGATTCGACACCCCTGGACGGGCGTGCCAGAGCCCGCGAGGTCTATCTCCCGCCGGGCGAGTGGTACGACTTCTGGACCGGGGAGCGCTACGCGGGTAGTCGGGAGATCGTCGCCGACGCACCCCTCGAAAAGATGCCGCTGTTCGTGCGCGCCGGGAGCGTCCTCCCGATGGGACCGGTCGTCCAGCACACGGGCGAGCGACCCGACGCGCCGTGGGAAGTCCGGGTCTACCCCGGCGCTGACGGCGAGTTCGACGTCTACGAGGACGCCAGCGACGGCTACGGCTACGAGGACGGCGACTACGCGTTCACGCCGCTCCGGTGGGACGACGCCGGGGGTGTGCTGACGGTCGAGGAACGTCGCGGTTCGTTCCCCGAACTCACGGAGGAACGTCGCCTCGACGTGACTGTCGTCGACGACGGAGTCGGGACGGGCGTCGGCGAGAGCGATACTCACGCGAGCGGGGTCTACGACGGGACCGAGACGACTATCGACCCGGACCGGTAACGGCGAAGGTGCGAGGGCGAGAGACCGCGAGGCGAGAACGCGACGACGTTCGTTCCGGTCGCTCACAGTCTTGCCGGTTGGCGAACCAGCATGTCGGCGGCCCACGACCACCCGAGTATGACACGGGTCACAGTCTGGAACGAGTTCGTCCACGAGCAGGAGAACGACGCCGTCGCCGAGGTCTACCCCGACGGCATCCACGCGACAATCGCCACGGCGCTCGAAGAACGAGGTTTCGAGACGCGGACGGCGACGCTGCAGGAACCCGAGCACGGACTCACCGAGGACGTACTCGACGAGACGGACGTCCTGACGTGGTGGGGCCACGCCGCTCACGACCAGGTCGAAGACGACGTCGTCGAACGCGTTCACTCGCACGTCCTCGACGGGATGGGGCTGCTCGTGCTCCACTCGGGGCACTTCTCGAAGATATTCCGCGAGCTCATGGGGACGACCTGCGGGCTGAAGTGGCGCGAAGCCGCCGAGCGCGAACGCCTCTGGGTCGTCGAACCCGGCCACCCCATCGCGGCGGGTATCGACGACTGTATCCAACTCGACGAGGCGGAGATGTACGGGGAGCGCTTCGACGTCCCCCAGCCTGACGCGCTCGTGTTCAACTCCTGGTTCGAGGGCGGCGAGGTCTTCCGGTCGGGCTGTTGCTACCGCCGGGGCAGCGGCCGGATATTCTACTTCCGTCCGGGCCACGAGACGTACCCGGTCTATCACGACGAGGAGATCCAGCACGTCCTCGCCAACGCCGTCGAGTGGGCGGCACCCGCCGACGACCCCGGGACCTCGTCGTCTGGGAACTCCGAACCGCGAGAAGACATCGACACGAGCGACGACAGGACTGTCCACTGACGGCAGACCAGGGTCGACGACACAGTTACTCCGGCCTGCCGGTACGCACCCGGGGAGAATCGGTCCCTGGGTTACGCCTGTGTGGGGTCTGGCCCCGAGGTTACGCCTGCGTGGGGTCGAGTCGCTGGCTGTCTCCGCCACCGTCGCCGCCGTTGCGGCCCTCGCCGTCCTCTTCCTCGTCTTCGGTCTCGAGATCGACGATACGCGGGCCGACTCTGTAGCCGAAGTACACCGACCAGACGGCCCCAAGGACCAGCATCGCGGCGATGCGGAACGGCGTGAGGTCCGGGATCTGTGCTTCCGCGATCGCTATTCCCGTGATTATCACGGCCACTGTGTAGACGTACGCCACGAGATAGCTTACTCGGTTTTCCATACCCGGATTGAGACGTGGGGCGTAAAAGAGGTGGCGTCACGCTCCGGGGAACTGTTTCGTTCGACGGACGTCAGTTCGGACCGACTGTCTCGTTCGGCGAAGGTCAGTTCGGACCGACTGTCTCGTTCGGCGAAGGTCAGTTCGGACCGACTGTCTCGTTCGGCGAACGTCAGTTCGGGCGGACCGTCCCCGCCACGAGGTGGTAGTGGTGCGGACTCGCGGGCGACTGACGGGAGACGGTCAACGACGGGTGGTCCTCGGCCGGGACGTCGAACGACTCCGTGTCGGCCCAGAGACCGACGCGGTCCTGCACGAACTGGAACGTCGGGAGGGCGTAGTTGTACCACCGCGCACAGACACGTGCGGCCTCCCGATAGGTCTCGACGTCGACGTCTTCTCGGACGCGCGCGGCCGCTTGACAGACCGAGCGCTCGGCCCCCGCCCCGGGCCATCGATAGGTCGTCCCACCGTCGGGGTAGTCGACGCCCCCGATGCGGAGGCCCGGTTCGGTCGGCAGAGTGACGGCGGCTGGCGTGGAGGCGACGGCTTCGTCAGCGTCGGCGTCAACGTCACCGTCACCGCCAGCGTCACCGTTCCCCTGCCCGTCCTCCCGACACGACCCCAGTGGGTGTCCGACGGCGGTCAGGACGGCGGTCGAGAGCCAGCCGACACGACCCGAGACGCCGGCCTCGAACCAGTCGCCGTAACTCGCGGTCGGCCGCCAGTTGGCCGGGCCGGTGCTGACCGCCAGGTCGAAGTCGGCAGCGAGCAGGCGCGATTCGTACTCCGTGTTCCGGACGCTCGTCACCTCGACCGGCACGCCGAACGACTCCAGCCCGTTCGCGAGCGCGGTGGCGATCGTCTCGTCGCGTCGCCTGTGGGCGAGGAACTCGAAGCCGAGACGGTCGCCGTCGGGGCCGGCCCACCCGTCCGACCGTCGTTCGTAACCCGCCTCCTCCAGCCAGGCTGTGGCCGTCTCGGGGTCCGCTTCGACCGGGTACTCCACGAGCGAGTCGAGAAACGCGCGGTCGAAGACGCGCTCTTCGAGGCGCGACGGGAGGCCAGTCTGGTGGGCGGGAGTCGTGACCGACGCGCCGCCGATATTCGCGGCGACGCGGTCGAAGGGCGCGGCCGCGACCAGTGCCCGGCGGACCCAGAGGCGCCGGAGGTGCTCGTCCCCCCAGTCGAACACGAGGACGCTCCGGAGTCCGTTCGCCGACGGACAGGTCCCGACCTGTTCGACCTCTCCGGCGACCGACGACGGCGCGAAGTCGGCGTTCTCGCCGATGACGCCCGACCCCACGTCGAGCGTGCCGTTGCCGACGAACGACCCCTGTTCGGAGACTGGCGAACCCCCCGTCGGACCGAGGACCCTGAGTCCGCCCAGCGGCGTCGACCCGGGATACTCCGACCACGGCCGGGCGTAGACGACCTCGGCGTTGACGGCGAGCCCACCACCCGATTCGAGCGCCTCGCGGCGGACGTCGTCGGTCGACTCGACCTCGTAGGGCCCCGTTCCGTAGCCCTCCTCGGCGACCGTCTCGATCCCCGCTTTCCCGCCGACGTACTCGGCGAATCCGTCGCTGAGTTCTTTCTCGGTCGACGCCGAGGTGAACCGGTCGACCCAGGGTTCGGTGACCGAGGGCGGCACCGGTGGCAAGCCGGGGTGGGCGGCGACGGCACCCTCGAACTGGTTGGGCGCGGCCCCGGTGTAGAACGACCGGTATTCGGTCCCGGAGACGAGTTCACCGGGGAACGTTCCGTCGGTGAACACACCGCCGTTGCCGAGCCACCTGACGCGGTCGCGCAGCCAGTAGGCCCGACCGTCCAGGGACTCGCCGTTCCAGTAGGAGAACCGGTCGTCGAAGGAGAGGCGGACTCGCTCCTCGGATTCGACTTCGTAGTCGGCCACGACACAGGGGACGGACACCTCGCGAGCGTCCCCCTCCGCCTGGCCGCCCTCGACCGTCCAGGTGTGACCGCTCGTGAGCGCCTCGCCGGTCGATGCCCGGACCGGCAACACTGGCGCGTGGAAGTAGCCGCCGACGATAGCTTTCACGGCGGACTCGGTGAGGGTTCGACCGAGGTCGACGCTGTTGGGCGCGAGCGGGACCCACGCAGTCGCGGCGGTGTCGGGGAGGCTCGGCGTCCGCGGGTCGGTTCCCGTCTGGTCGCCCCCACAGCCCGCGCTCGCTGCCGCCGCCGCGCTCCCGAGGGTCGCGAGAAAGCGCCGCCGGCCGGTCCGGGGTCCGGATTCGTCGTCCGGTGGCACCGTCTCATCAGTCGTGCTCCCCGCCCCGCCGTCGCCAGTCGAGCCTCTCAGTCGTGGATCCGACGCTCCGGAGCCCTCCCGCATGCTGTTTCCGTGTCACGTCGGGGTGCAAAAAAGGTTGGGGTGGACTCTCTCGCGTCACAATCATTTACTCGAACCCGCCCCGACGGTGACCCGTGAGCGACCCAAACTGCCCACAGTGTGAGACCGCTATGGAAGCGACGACGGTGACCGCGGAGGGGATTGGCGACCTCTACGTCGAAACCGACCGAGACGGCGGGATCCTCGACCGACTCGGTATCGGCGAGCAGACGTCTCTCGACGCGTTCCTCTGCCCGGAGTGTGGCTTGACGCAGTTGTACGCCGACCTCCCGGAGTGAGGAGTCGAGTCGCGACGGGCGGCGACACGTGACACCGGAAAGGAGGTCGTACCGTCGGCACACCGGAAAGGAGCTCGTACCGTCGGCACACCGGAGAAGGGCTCCTACCGTCGGCACACCCGATGTCGGCGGACACGCCACCACCGCAGTTCGGTTTCCGATCCTTTAACTCGGGTCGACTCTTCGCGGCGGCCATGGACAGAACGTTCGAGCGGTCGACCCGGCGCCGACGCCGGACGCTGGACGGACAGTGGGAGTTCGTGACCGACTCCGAAGACGAGGGCCGCGAGGCTGGCTACGCCGAGTCGTTCCCGAGTGCGGACGCCGATACCGTGCCGGTCCCGTGCTCGTGGAACGCACTCTCCGAGTATGCCGAGTACGTCGGCCCGGCCTGGTATCGCCGGACGTTCAGCCTGCCGGAGTCGACGGCCGCCGCCTTCACGTTCCAGGGCGTGGGCCAGGACGCCACGGTCTACCTCGACGGCGAGGAGATATTCTCACACGCGGGGGGGTACACACCCTTCTCGACGTACGTCCGCGACCTCGACGCGGGCGAACACGAACTCGTCGTCCGCGCCGACAACCGCCCGAACGAGGCGGCGCTGGTCCACGGCGGCACCGACTGGTTCCCCCACGGCGGCATCCACCGCGAGGTCGTCGTCGAGGAGATCTCGGGGCCCTGGGTCTCGGACCTCGACGTCGAGTACGAACTCGACGGCGACGACGCGACCGTCGACGTGAGCGTCACCGTCCACAACATCTCGGCGACGCCCAGCGAGGGACACCTCGTCGTCTCAATCGGCGACGCGACCGGGACCGCGGAGGTCCAGGTGGGTGGGTTGAACGTGGCCCAGGAACGCTTCGAACTCCCAGTCGAGGACATCGACCGCTGGTCGCCCGAGGACCCGACGCTGTACGACCTGGTCGTGGCGGTCTCGGACGACGGGGCGGGCGGCGACGACCTGCGCGAGCGGATCGGCTTCCGCGAGGTCGAGGTCGACGGCCGCGAGGTCCTGCTCAACGGTGAGTCAGTCACACTGGCCGGGGTCAACCGTGAGGAGTTCCACCCCGACTGGGGCCACGCCGAACCGCTCCGCGTCCAGCAGGGCGACGTCGAGGCCATCGCCGACGCCGGCTTCAACACCGTGCGCTCGGCGCGCTACCCGCTCCACCCGCGATTCCTCGACCTCTGTGACGAGGCCGGCATCCTCGTCGTCGAGGGTATCACCCCCCACGAGGCCGACACCGACTGGGAGGTCGAGGAACCACCGGGACTCTTCGAGAACGTCGACGAGGAGGAACTCGAACCGGTCGAGGAAGTAGACGACCCCACAGGGGAGGCCCGGCGGATCGCGACCGAAATGGTCCAGCACGACGCCAGCCACCCGAGCGTCGTCGCCTGGGACCTGGGCAACAGCGCCGCTTCGCCCGGTGCGGGGATCCAGGAAGCCCTCGCGCAACTCCGCGAGAGCGTCACCGGACTGGACGACTCGCGACTCGTCACGGCGTCGTGTCGCCTCGACCACGTCGACGAGAGCAGCGCAGTCCTGGAACACTCCGACCTCGTCTGTGTGGACGCCGACCGGCGCGCACGCCGCGACTGGGCGGAGACACTCGACGGGCTCCGAGGGGAGGTCGACGACAAACCCGTCGTCGTCTCGGAGTTCGGCGTCGAGGGCGTCCCCGGTGACCGGTCGCTCGCCGGCCGCAGGGAGTCCGAGTCCCACCAGGCCACCCACCTCACCGAAGCCGTCGACGCGTTCCTGGAGAGCGACGACGTCGCCGGGTTCGCCGTCCGACAGTTCACCGACACGCTGGCCGGCACCCGCCCGGCGGCTCCCGTCCGCGCGACCGACTACTCCGGCATCCTCACCGGCCACCGACAGCCCAAGGCCGCCTACGACGCGCTCCGCCGTCGCCTCGACGAGCAGTAATCTCTCGTCTTGTAACCCCACACCGTGTTGTTTATTTTTGAAGAACGCCATCCGTTTCTGAAGAACGAATGGTCCATGGAGGGGAATGGAACCCTTACGGGATTAGTATCGTAAGGGAAATTTGAACGACAGACTGTCGAGCGACGAATCGTCGGCAGAGTGCCTCACTCCGGCATCGACGCATACGCCGGAACGAACTGACGCTCGCTGTGTGGCAGTCCCGACGGCTGGCCGTCGCGTGGTCGTGGTCGAGAGTGGAAGGGGGCTATTCTGTCTGAACCAACATAATTCGAATTTCGTAGAAAACAACCGTGCTAATGAAGAACAAAATTTCGTATGCCGGGAAAATCGGGAGGGGATCGACTGCTCCGGGAGCTCCGGGGGCCGTTATTCGTCGTCGGGCGAGGCGGGGTCGAGGTCACCGGATTCGACCATCGCTTCGAGCGGGTTGTCGTCGACCTCCAGCGGGAACTCGACGCGGCCGCGACGGCGGGCGGACTCCCAGGCGCCGAAGATTATCTCGGTGGCGTTGAGCGCGTTGCGAGCGCACAGTTCGGAGGCTTCACCGGTCTCGACGGCCTCGACGACGTCGGCGACGGCGGCCTCGATGAGGTCCTCGCCGTGGAGGTGGTCGCCGTCGGTGTCGAGTTCCTCCCAGTCGCCGCCGTCGCGACGGATCCGTAGCGGCGTCCGCGAGCCGATACCGCCGGGGCCGACTTCGACGACGCCCTCGGAGCCGACGAGACGGTTGTGACACGAGAGGCCGTCACTCCCCACGCCGGTCGTGGCGAGCCCCTGGACGCCGTTCTCGTAGGCCCACTGGACGACCGCGTGGTTCTCGTTGTGCGCACCGAAGAGTTTGTCTTCCTCGCTGTAGTCGAGGCCACAGAGCACCCACTCGGCGGGCGTCTCGTCGACGAAGTAGCCACAGAGGTCGAACGAGTGGCTGCCGTAGTCGAAGATGTTGGGTGCGGAGAACTCGACGCGCTCCAGTTCGCCGATTTCGCCGTCGTCGAGCAGTTCCTTGGCGCGGCGGAACGCCCGACTGAAGCGGCGCTGGTGGTTGAACGTGAGGTGGACGTCGTTGCGCCAGGCGGCCTCGGCCATGTTGCGCGCGCCGCCGTAGGTCAGCGCCATCGGCTTCTCGCAGTGGACCGCCGAGACGACGCCGCTCCGGATGCAGTCGACGGAGATGTCCTCGTGGATGGCTGGCGGGACCGTGACGCTGACCAGGTCCGGTTCGACGGCCTCGACCATCTCGTTGTAATCCTCGAATATGCCGTCGTCGTCGATATCGTAGCTTTCGGCGAACGCCTGGGCGTTCTCGGGGACGATGTCCGCACAGGCGACGAGGTCGACGTCGTCGTGAGCCTCGTAGGCGTCAGCGTGTCGGTAGCCCATGGCGTAGCCGTCGCCGGAGGGGTTCTCGGGGTCGGGACCGGTACCGATGACCGCTGCAGAGTAGGTCATAGGCCCCGTTGCGGGGTGGGGAGTAAATATCCGAGCCTCCCGGCAGGACAGGCGGGCAACCGACCCGGTCGTGCGAGAGTCACCGGTCCCATCGCCCTGCAACTGGTCGCTGTCGGTCACCGAATCAAGCCCAGTAGTGTTAAATATCGCCTGACCCACCGTGGGGACATGAGATACTACCGCGTGACAGTAGCGGGTGAATCGCGTGTCGTCGCCGACGACGGGACAGGTACGTACGACCTCTCCGGCGTCGACGGCGGGCCCGACGAACTCGAGGACCTCTTCCGGGCGGCGGCGATGACGGAGAAATCCATCGACGACGTCGCGCGCGCTCGCATCGACGACGCCGAGGCTGTGGACCTCTCGGGGGCCGAGGTGGAGACACCGGTCACCGCCGGGGAGGTCTGGGCGTCGGGCGTCACCTACGAGATCAGCGAGGAGGCCCGCCAGGAAGAGAGCGAGGACCCCGACGTCTACTTCAACGTCTACCGCAACGAGCGCCCCGAGGTGTTCATGAAGGCGACCCCCAGCCGGACCGTCGGGCCGGACGAGGAGGTCGGCATCCGCGGCGACTCCGAGTGGGACGTCCCCGAGCCCGAACTGGGCGTCGTCCTCCACGAGGGCGAGACCGTCGGCTACACCATCGGTAACGACGTGAGCAGCCGCTCCATCGAGGGCGAGAACCCCCTCTATCTCCCCCAGGCCAAGGTCTACGACCGCTGCTGCTCCTTCGGCCCCTGTATCGCCTCGACCGGGTCGATCGAGGACCCCCACGACCTGGAGATGACGATGACGATCCGCCGCGACGGCGAACCCGTCTACGACGAGGCCACCAACACCGGCGAGATGATCCGTAGCTGCGAGGAACTCTCCTCCTATCTCACACGACACAACGTTGTCCCCGAGACGACCGTCCTCCTGACCGGCACCGCGCTCGTCCCCGACTCCAGTTTCACGCTCCGACCCGGCGACGAGATCGAGATCCACATCGAAGAGATCGGCACGCTCTACAACGGCGTTCGCACCGTCTGAACGCGGAGTGACTGGAGTCTGGAGAGTGGTTATCCCGACGCTTCCGAAAAGTTATTTCTCGTATATTTCTATCAAACACTACAATATCAGTCACTACTGGCCCAAATGAGGGATTACTTCGATCCACGCAGACATATGGCCGTATCACGGGCAATAAACCACGATATACTGTGTGATCAAATCTGGAACTCAGTTTAGTTCCAACTACTCCAGTTTCGAATCGGCTCGGACATATCATGGCCATTTAAGGCCCTCTATACCACATATTCGGCAGCCGGTTGTCGGAGAGAGACGGATTCCGTTTCGCCACCCATAACAGTCTCCAATATATAGTATATTTATTATATTTTCGCGAGAGTAGAACGAAACGCCGATACGGCGTCCCCGCCTATCGGAGGACGTGACAGAGGACGCGGAGGGGGACTCCGAGCCACCGACGGAGACGGAACCGGAGATAGAAACGGAAACGGAGGCGGAGACAGAGACGAAGACGGAAACGGAAGACCCGCTGGCGGCGTTGCACGCGGCGATCGAGCGGGCGGACAGTGCAGTGTTGACCACCGAGGAAGTCGCACGGCACCTCGACCGTTCGAGGGAGGACGCCGAGCGCCTGCTCGCGGACCTGGAGGCGTCGGGGCGGGTCTCGGGCCGGGACGTCTCCCAGGACCCGGCGGTGTGGTACCCCGCCGAGTGGGACGCCTACGTCGACCGCGAGCGCGTCGTGGTGTTCCCCGACCGGCGGCAGATCGTCGTCGACCGCCCGGCGCAGTTCACCCGCGCCCAGCTCTCGCAGTTCGCCCGCCTCGAAGACGCGAACGGTCGCGAGGGCTACGTCTACGAGATCCAGGAGGCCGATATCTGGGGCTCGCCCTACGACGACATCGACGCGCTCCTGAGCACCGTCCGGGACGTCCTGCCCGAACGGGAACCCGACCTCGAACGGTGGATCGAAGACCAGTGGAGACGGGCCCACCAGTTCACCCTGCAGACCCACGAGGACGGCTACGTCGTGCTCGAGGCCGCGAGCGAGGAACTCATGGGCAACGTCGCCCGGCAGAAACTCGACGACGACCACCTCCGCGCCCCCATCTCCGATACCGAGAGCTGGGTTGCAGAGGAAGCGACCGCGGAGGTAAAGCGCATCCTCTACGAGGCGGGCTACCCGGTCCAGGACGACCGTGATCTGGACAGCGGCGCCGACCTGAACGTCCGGGTCGACCTCGACCTGCGCGAGTACCAGCACGACTGGGTCTCGCGGTTCATGGAGACGAAGTCGGGCGTGCTCGTCGGTCCGCCCGGCAGCGGCAAGACCGTCGCCGCGCTGGGCATCCTCTCTCGGGTCGGCGGCGAGACGCTCGTACTGGTGCCCAGTCGCGAACTCGTCCGGCAGTGGCGCGACGAGATCCTGGCCCACACCAGCCTCGAGGAGTCACAGGTCGGCGAGTACCACGGCGGGACGAAGAACATCCGACCCGTGACCATCGCGACCTACCAGACGGCCGGGATGGGACGCCACCGGCACCTCTTCGACGACCGCGAGTGGGGGCTCATCGTCTACGACGAGGTCCAGCACATCCCCAGTGACGTGTATCGCCGGAGTACGGACCTGCAGACACGCCACCGGCTCGGGCTGTCCGCGACGCCAGTTCGGGAAGACGATCTCGAAGAAGACATCTTCACCCTCATCGGGCCGCCGATCGGGACCGACTGGGACGCGCTGTTCGACGAGGGGTTCGTCGCCGAACCGGAAGTCGAGATCCGCTACGTCGGCTGGGGCGAGGAGGACGACCACCGCAACCAGTACGTCGGGAGCGAGGGTCACGAGCGCCGCCAGCTGGCTGCCACGAACCCCGCGAAAATCCCGGAGATCGAGCGGATCCTCGGCCAGCATCCGACGCAGAAAGCACTGCTATTCGTCGACTACCTCGACCAGGGCCGGGAGATCGCGGCCGCACTCGACGTCCCGTTCGTCAGTGGCGAGACGCCACACGGCCGCCGCGAGTCGCTCTTCCAGCAGTTCCGCGACGGCTCTCTCACCACGCTCGTCGTCTCGCGCGTCGGCGACGAGGGGATCGACCTCCCCGACGCCGAAGTGGCCGTCGTCGCCTCGGGACTCGGCGGGTCGCGCCGTCAGGGCACCCAGCGGGCGGGCCGGACGATGCGTCCCGCGGGTCGCGCACTCATGTACGTCGTCGCCACGCGGGGGACCCGCGAGGAGGAGTTCGCCCGCCGGCAGATGCAACACCTCGCGAAGAAGGGCGTGCGAGTCCGCGAACACACCGTCGACGACGACCGCTTCACCGACGAAAGTGCTGCCGACGAAAGCGGCGACGACGAAAGTGGCGACGACGAAGGGGCCGCCGAGGAAGAGACCGCCGAGGAAGACGACAGCGACGGCACAGCCGACGCGGAGTAGGTCGGCCGCTCACGGTTTTTCGAGGGCGACTCGATAGAGGTACTCCGGCCCGTACTGGACGTCCGCGACTCGCCAGTCAGTATCGGCGGCGACTTCGCGGACACGCTCCGGTGTGAACAGTCGGTAGAGCCAGGGTTCGCCGAGCGTGCCGTCGTACTCCATCTGGAGAACGCGATAGGCCAGTCCGTCCGAGGGGTCCTCGTAGTAGTCTATTTTCTCCCTCGTGTGCTCGTGACCGGGGTCGTAGCCGTCGACGATGGCGACCCCGTCGTCCGTCGTGACGTGAGCGAGGTCGTCAAGGAACTGTTCGAGACCACGCATCGAGCGTGAGAGACACGCCTGCGTCCCGAGTGCGATCGCCGACTCGAATCTGTCGGCAGGGACGGCCTCGGGCAGTTCGAACATGTCGACCAGTCGTGGGTCCTCGACGCCGCGGTCGTGCAGTAGCTCGACGAGTTGCTCTGTCTGTTCGATCGCGACCGTCTCGAACCGGTCCTGGAGTGCGAGCGCGTGGCGACCAGCGCCGGCACCCATATCCAGCACCGGTCCGTCGAGCCACGACGCCAGCCAGGACCCGTCGAGTTCCACCTCGTCGAAGTAGAACTCGATCCCGACTTCCTCGACGCGCTCCCCTCTCCGGTAGCGCAGTGGCTCTCGCAGTTCCTCGAAGTGGTAGTCGTGCAGTGCCTGCGCGAACGGGTCCGACATGGTGTCCCGGAAGGGGAACCCGGACGGTGAAATCACTGGTGAGTGTGTGCTATTCGGTGGCACGGTGCGGGATGGCTGGGACTACTGCTCTCCAGCGTGTCGTAGAACGCTTCACAGACCTCATTTCTCGTCGTCCGTGAACGGTAGAGATAGGGAACCGCGTTACCGTCTGCTTCAGTCGGTGGTGGTGTAGAAGAAAACTGATCCAGAGACCGCACCGCACTCGTCAGTGAGAATTGAAAGCCCTCGGGCCGCTCGCGGTCGCTGAGCGACATATCCTCCCTTCGGTCGGATAGGGGTCGCTCAGACGACTAAAATGAACGCGAGCGCCCCTCGCCCTTTCAGTCCGCCAGGGAGATCCTGGTTGCACACGCTGTCTCGACGTTGAATGGTCGATAGCCGATCCCACAGACAGCATCCCTGGCGTCCTGTCGAGCGAAGCGAATCAGGGCTCGGAAGTCGAGCGTATCGAGTCTTCCGGCGGACTGGAAAGGCGAGGCGGAGCTTCCATCTCTCGGTCGTCAGTCCGCCACCGTCGACACGCCGGACTCGGCCATCCGCCAGACAGTGAGTGTGCCGACCACCCCCAGACAGACCGCGAACCCGAACAGGACGGCGTAGGTGCCAGTGATGGCGACGAGTTCTCCGGCGACGACGGGTGCGACGAACGAGCCCAGCCAGCCGGCCACGCTCGCGAGCGAGACGGCCGTCCCTGCGGCGCCGGGGTCGACGAACTCCTGGATGGACTGGTACATGAGCCCGATCTGGAGCTGGATGAACACGCCTGCGAGGACGAGCATCGCGACCAGCAGGGCGATCGTCGTGCTGTAGAACATAGCGACCGCGAGCACGGTTGCGCCGACGAACGAGGCGGCGAAGACGGGCCGTCGACGCTGGGCCAGCACCGTGTCCGAGAGCCAGCCGCCCGCAGGCCGGGCGAGGATCCCGACCGCCGGAAACAGCGCGACGAACGTGCCGCTCTCTGCCAGCGAGACGTCGAACTGGCTGGTGATGTACGTCGGCATCCACGAGTTGAAGACCATGTACAGTGAGTAACCGAGGACCGTGACGACGACGACCGTCCACACGTCACGGTTTCGGACCACTCGCTCGAAATCGGCCAGTGTCATCGGGTCTGTCGACGTCTCGAACCGCGAGACACGCCCGACCGCGACGTAGAACGCGAGCGACAGCACCACCACCGCGCCGCCGAAGACGGGGAACACGCCCGGCCAGCCGACGACCTCGGCGAGACGTGGCGAACCGAGCTGTCCGAGCGCGTACCCGGCTGGATACCCGGAGATGATCACCGACGTCGCCGTCGCTCGACGGTCCGGTGGGACCGTACTCGATGCGACGTTGATGCTGACCACCCACAGGACGAACATCCCGACGCCTGCGAACAGTCGTGAGGCGATCAGCAGGGAGACGGTTCCCTCGCTCGCGGCGAACCAGTCGCCGAGACTCCCAGCGAGGAGGACCAGCGCCGCAACGGGGACGACTGCGCGGGTCTGGACGCGGTCGAGATAGACCCCGACGGGGATCCCGATCACTGTCGCGGCGACCTGGGGCATCGAGACGAGCGCGGCGGCCGTGGCCTCGGTGACGTCGAGGTCGTCCATCACCAGCGTGAGGATACTGGCCGGGGCGATCAGGTAGGCACCGACGAACAGGAGTACCAGCCATCCCGACGCGATGGTTATCACCTGCCACGTCGACAGCCCCGTGGGGGTACGGGCGTCGTCTGGTCTGGTGTCCAATACGTCTCTGCTGGAGGGAGATTGCGAATAATCCTTTCGGTCGCGACGTATCGGTCCCAACGTACCGTCGGGAGGAGGGATCGCCCGGGTGAGGCTGTCGAGGGTACGAACGAGTCCGTCCGGCCGGTATCCAAACCGCTAACAGGGCCCCACGCGACAGCGTCGACTATGGTTCGACTCTCGCTGATACTGCCGCCGAAACCCGACGAGCGCTGGGAACTCGCCAAGCAGATGGGCGTCACAGACGCCGTGATCCACCCGCTGGAGATCGGTGACGGCAAGACCGACTGGAGCTACGAGGACCTCCTCGGGACCAAAAACTGGCTCGAAAACGACGGCCTCTCCTTTACCGTCCTGGAGGGGTCGGTCCCCCTCACCGACCGCGTCCGACTCGGTCTGGAGGGACGTGACGAGGACCTCGACGTCTTCAAGGAGTTCGTCCGCAACTGCGGCCGACTCGATATCCCGGTCGTCTGTTACGACTGGATGGCCGGCGTTCGCTGGGCCCGGACGGGAGCCCATATCGAGGAGCGGGGCGGGTCGCTGGCCACGGGCTTCGACATCGAGAAGGTCAGTGGCGGCCCGAAGAGCGACGCCGCGGACGTGACACGCGAGCAACTCTGGGAGGCGTACAAACACTTCGTCTCCGAGGTCGCCCCCGTCGCCGAAGAGGCAGGGGTCAAACTCGGACTCCACCCCGACGACCCACCGCGCGAGGAGGTCCGTGGCATCCCCCGCATCGCGACGAGCGTCGAGAACTACGACCGTATCCTCGACATGTACGACAGCGAGTACCACGGCGTCACGTTCTGCCAGGGCAACTTCGCGGCGATGGGCGTCGACATCCCCGAGGCGGTCCACCACTTCGGCGACCGCATCAACTTCGCACACTTCCGGGACGTCCGCGGCGACGCCGACCGCTTCGTCGAGACGTGGCACGACAACGGCCCGACGGACATGCAGGCCGCGATAGACGCCTTCGTCGACGTCGGCTTCGACGGCCCGATGCGTCCCGACCACGTCCCGACGATGGCCAGCGAGGACAACTCCAACCCCGGCTATCACACCAAGGGTCGCCTCTTCGCCATCGGATATATGCGTGGCCTCCTCGAAGACGCCGGGGAGGGATCCCGATGACCGACACGAACGAGGACGCCACTCCCGGCGAACCCAGGATCGTCGCCGACACGCACTGTCACACCGGCGAAGGCCCACTGTATCACCCAGACGAGGAGGCCGTCTACTTCCTCGACATCCCGCAGGCAAACCTGTACCGCTACGACCTCGCTGCGGAGTCCCACGAGCGCGTCCTCGACGCCGAGGGCGCTATCGGGGGGTTCACGATCCAGGAGGACGGCGAACTCCTCCTGTTCTGTGACGAGGGCCGCATTCAGCCATACTCGCGCGAGGACGGCCTCGGTGACCCGGTCGTCGAGTCCATCGACGGCGAGGAAGACGCACGGTTCAACGACGTCATCGCCGACCCGGCGGGGCGCGTGTTCGCGGGGACGATGCACCGGTCGGAACCGGCCGAGCACCCGGGGTCGCTCTACCGACTGGACACCGACGGCTCGCTGACGGAGCTCGAAACGGGCCTGCCGATCCCCAACGGGATGGGCTTTACGCCCGACCGGAATCAGCTGTACTTCACCGAGACGGTCGCGGGACAGGTCTACCGGTACGACTACGACGAGTCGACCGGCGAGATCTCGAACCGCGAGGTGTTCGTCGACGCGAGCGGGGGCGAGGGCAACCCCGACGGCATGACTGTCGACGCCGAGGGGTACGTCTGGTCGGCGTTCTGGGACGGCGGCCGGGTCGCCCGCTACGACCCCGGCGGCACGGAAGTCGAGCGCGTCGCGTTCCCGGCGAAGAAAGTCTCGGCCGTCACGTTCGGCGGGACGGACTACGACGCCGCGTACGTCACGACGGCACTGGGCCCCGGAGAGGGCTCGGCTGGCACGCGCGAGGAAGAGGGGTCGGGCGCCGGTGCGCTCTTCGAGGTCGACCTCGGCGTCGACGGCGTCCCCGAGTTCCGCTCGGACGTCGAGGTCTGAGGCGGCCCCGGGGGGGATTTCTGACTGACCGCAAGACACTTGTGTAGTCGTGGAGACCTGTCGACGTAATGCGAACAGGGCCCCTTCTCTTCGTCTCGCTGCTCGCTCTCCTGACTGGCTGTGCCGCCCTGCCAGGGATCGCGACGCAGACACCGGGGTCGCCCACGGCGACCGGGACGGGTGTGGGGACGGGGACGGTCGCGACGACCGGCGCTCCGACAGGGACGGGAACAGGCACCGCGGGCACCGCGTCGACCGGGACCGGAAGCCCGACGTCGACTCCCCAGCCCGGAAATCTGACCGTCGAGTACGTTGTCAGGAGCGGGTCGGTCCCGTCGGAGTTGGGGTCGGTGACCGTCGAGTTCGAGGTGGTCTTCGCCGAGCGGGCGGGGGACCTCCAGGAGTGTATCGGGACCCTGCTCGGGAGCAGGTACGAGCCGACGGCGACGCCGCTGCCGACGCCCGCGGGCGGGTGTCACTCGGAGTCGGGACTCAGCGTCGACCTCGCGGCACTGGACGGGACACAGACGCTGGGACCGTTCACCGTCGACGGCCGGTTCGACGGCGCACACGCACTCGTCGTCAGGGACGTCGTCCCCGCCTACGGGAACGGTACGGCGCCGACGGCGATCCACGATACCGACTTCCGGGCGCACGTCGAGTCGGGGCGGAGTCCGGGTCGCTTCGGCGTCGAGATCGGCGTCGCCATCGCGGCCGGGGCCGACACGCCCTGGAAGTACGCCGTCGTCGACCGTGACTTCGTCCCCGGAACAGGAAGCGACAGCGGCAACGCTACCGGGACGGACACGGGCAACGGTACTGGGACGGGGACCAGCACGGGAACGAGTACCGGCACGGGGACTGGAACGGGGATGGGCACCCACGCGGGGTCTGGGACGGGCACCAGTACAGGGACTGGAACCGGGACGCAGGGGTCCGGAACGGGGACGAGTACTGGCACGAGTGCGGGGACAGACACGGGTTCCGGGTCGTGAACCGCGACAGGGACCGGGACTGAGAGCGTGAGCACGAGCGTGGGTGTGACCACAGCCGTGCGTGTCGCGACCGACGGGGAGCATAAGTCCGTCCCGGACCTTCTGCCCGTATGAGCGACGCCGACACTGACTCTGACCCAGCGATGACCCGCTTTCCGGTCCCGGACGTCGAGGACCTGCCAGCGGACCTGCGCGACCGCATCGAGGCCGAACGCGAGGACGCCGGTTTCGTCCCGAACGTCTTCCTCGCGCTGGCCTATCGCCCGTCGCACTTCCGGGCCTTCTTCGACTACTACGACGCACTCGTCGAGAACACCGAACTCGAACGCGCCGAAGTGGAGATGATAGTCGTCGCCGTCAGCGGCGCCAACGACTGCCTGTACTGTACCGTCGCCCACGGCGCGCTCGCACGTATCTACGCCAGCGACCCGCACCTCGCCGAACAGCTCGCCAGCAACCACCGGACTGCGGACGTCTCCGAGGCTCATCGAGCGATGCTGGATTTCGCCGTGAAACTCACCACGGACGGACCTGCTGTCGAGGAATCCGACGTCGAAGAACTGGAGTCGTACGGGTTCTCCCGGCGGGCAGTCTGGGATATCGGCAGCGTCGCGGCCTTCTTCAACCTCTCGAACCGACTCGCCCACCTCGCGGATATGCGGCCCAACGAGGAATTCTACGACCTTGGTCGGTGAGGCTACCGGGTTGCAGTCGAGGTCGTCCACGCGAGCGGAACCAGGGTATCGGTCCAGCGACGAGGTTCGACCCCTGATTTTATCACCTGTGTTCCACAGATTTACGAATCGGACAGTAGCTACATGTCAGAGACTGGTGACCAGATCCGCGTCCTGCACGTCGACGACGAACCGGACTTCGCGGGCCTGGCAGCGACGTTCCTCGAACGTGAGGACGACCGGTTTGCCGTCGAGAGCGAGACGAGCGCCAGTGACGGACTGGAGCGACTGGCCGCGGAGTCGTTCGACTGCGTCGTCTCCGACTACGACATGCCGGGGCGAAACGGGATCGAGTTCCTCGAAGCCGTCCGGGCGGAACATCCGGACGTCCCGTTCGTCCTCTTTACCGGTAAGGGGAGCGAGGCGGTCGCCAGCGAGGCTATCTCGGCCGGCGTCACCGAGTACCTCCAGAAGGAGAGCGGGACCAGCCAGTACACTGTCCTCGCAAACCGGATCCGGAACGCCGTCGAGAAACACCACGCCCAGCGCGAACTTGCCGACCGGGAGCGGCGACTCAACCTGTTTTTCGAACAGTCGCCCCTCGGCGTCATCGAGTGGGACGAACAGTTCGACTGCGTCCGACTGAACGAGTCCGCCGAGGAGATTCTCGGGTACGAGGAGTCCGAACTGGTGGGGCGACCGTGGGAAACTATCGTCCCGGCATCGGACCAGCCGGCGGTCGATGACGTGGTGTCGGCGCTCCTCGAAGACGAGGGTGGCTACCACAGCGTCAACGAGAACGTCCGCGCTGACGGCGAGCGGGTCGTCTGCGAGTGGCACAACTGGGTCGTAACCGACGAAGGCGACGAGGTCGAAGCTATCTTCTCCCAGTTCCGGGACATCACCGATCGGCGCCAGCGCGAGCGCCGCTTCCAGGCCGTCTTCCACAACACCTTCACGTTCGCCGGGTTGCTGTCACCCGACGGGACCGTACTGGAGGCCAACGAGCGCGCGCTCTCGTTTGGTGGCCTCGACCGGGCGGACGTCGTCGGGAAGCCGATGTGGGAGACTGAGTGGTTCCAGGCGGACGAGTCGGTGGGGGCGACCGCTCGCCGTGCAGTCGAGCGTGCCAGTGAAGGTGAACTGTTCCGCGACGAGATCCGGATCCAGGGAGCAGACCGTGAGGCGGTGATCGACTTCACCGTCCGCCCAGTTACGGACGAACGGGACGAAGTGACGCTCCTCGTGCCCGAAGGGCGCGACATCACCGAACGAGAGGCACAGGAACGGAAGCGCCAGCAGATCATCGACCGGGTGACCGACGCGATCGTCGAGGTGAATTCGGACTGGGAGTTCACCCTCGTCAACGACCAGGCCGAGGACCTCTACGACATGACCGAGGCGGACCTCCTGGGACGGGATTTCTGGTCGGTGTTCGGCGGCGCAGTCGGAACCCGGTTCGAATCGGAGTACCGCGAGGTGATGGAGTCGCGTGAACCGACGTCGTTCGTCGAGTACTACGACGGCCTCGACGGCTGGTTCGACGTCGAGGTCTATCCGGAAGACGACGGCGGGATCGCCTTCTACTTCATCGAGGTGACAGAGCGTCGCGAGCGCCAGCGCGAACTCGAACGCCAGCACGAGCGATTCCGGTACGTCGAAGGCGTCGCCGATATCGGCTACTGGGAGATCGACACCCGGACGGCGCAACCACACGACGTCACGGCTTCCAGGGGTGTCTACCGGATCCACGACCTCCCGCCCGACGAACCGTTCGACGTCGAGAAGGGGCTCGAGTTCTATCACCCCGACGACCGTCGACAGGTCAGGGAGGTCGTCGAGCGGGCTATCGAAGACGCCCAACCGTACGATTTCGAGGCGCGGATCGTCACTGCCACCGGTAGCCAGCGCTGGGTACATTCGGTGGGCGAACCGGTCGAGTGCGACGGGGCAGTTGTCTCGGTTCGGGGCGTGTTCCAGGACGTCACCGAGCGCAAGCGTCAGGAACGGCAACTGGTCCGGCATAACGAGCGCCTGAACGAGTTCGCCAGCATCGTCTCGCACGACCTGCAGAACCCACTATCGGTCGCCGCTGGGCGACTCGAACTCGCCCTCCGGACGAACGAAGACGAAAGCGAACACGTCACCCAGGCTGCCAGCGCGATCGAGCGGAGCCAGGAACTCGTCGACGACCTGCTGGTACTCGCCCGACAGGGGGAGACACTCGGCACTGTCGAGTCGGTCGACCTGACGGAACTCGTCGAAAACTGCTGGCGAAACGTCGCGACAGAAGAGTGTACCCTCGTGACCGAAACTGGCCGGGCGATACGCGCCGATCCCAGCCGACTCGCCCAGCTGTTCGAGAACCTGATACGAAACGCGGTGGAGCACGGTAGCGACGAGGGGACGGTGACGGTCGGCGAGACGGACCGTGGGTTCTACGTCGCCGACGACGGTCCAGGTATCCCGGCGGCGGAACGCGAGCAGGTCTTCGAGTCCGGTTACACGAGCGACGAGGGAACCGGGATCGGGCTCGCGATCGTCGAGTCGGTCGCGGACGCCCACGACTGGACGGTATCAGTCACCGAGAGCGCGGCTGGCGGCGCACGCTTCGAGTTCAACGGCGTCGAGTTCGTGTGACTCCCCGACGTCGGTCCGTGCTCTCGCTACGCCCCGGTGGCTTCGTCGAGCTCACTGACCCCGTATTCGGCCCGGTCGAACCAGTCGGGGTCGACCTCGACGCCCCAGCCCGGCCCCGACGGGACGGCGACTTCCCCGTCTTCTACCGTCAACTCGGGCGAGAGCAGTCCGCCTGCCCAGTCGTCCTCGATCGTGAACTCGGCGTAGGGGCCGGGATTGTCGATGGCGGCCAGCAGGTGCAGCGCGAAGACGGTGACCATCGAGCGGTTCGCCGAGTGGGGGATACACGGGAGGCCCGCGTCGGCCGCCAGCTCGGCGACCTGCAACGTGCGGGAGAGCCCACCGATGTAGCAGACGTCGGGCTGGACGAGTTCGACCGCGTCCATCCCGATCATGCGGCGCCACTGTGCGAGGTCCGTGTCCTGTTCGCCGCCGGTGACGGTCACGTCGTCGAGGGCGTCGGTCACCTCGGCGGTCCACTCAAGTTCCCAGTACGGACAGGGTTCCTCGAAGTACGCGACGTCGTTCGGTGCGAGAATTCCCTCGCCGATCTCGATGGCCCGTTCCGGCGTGTACGAGCTGTTGGCGTCGATGAGCAGTGTGACGTCGTCGCCGACCGCCTCGCGGACGGCAGGGACCAGTTCCTCGGTGCGCCCCGGCCAGGCGTCCTCGTCGTCGCCTTTCGACGACCAGTCACCGGTCCGGATCTTGAACGCCTCGAACCCGGACTCGTCGCGCAGGCGGGCCAGTCGCTCGGCCTCCGCGTCGACGTCGATCTCCTGGCGCATGCTGGAGCCGTACACCGGCACGCTCGTCGGTTCGCCGCCGAGCAACGAGACGACGGGTTCGCCCTGGCGCTTGCCGCGCAGGTCCCACAGCGCGGTGTCGAGTCCACCGGTCGCCCGACAGACGTACGACCACGGATACTTGTACTCGGCCTCGACGATTTCGTCGGCGAGCGCGCCGATATCCTCGATGGTACGGCCGAGGGCGTGGTCCGCGACCTGTCGGTGGAAGACCGTCGCGGTGATGTCGGCGTTGTAGGGTGCGAACTGGCCGATACCGACGTCGCCGTCGGTGGTGTGTGCGCGGACGAACCCGACCCGCTCCGTCGAGAACGTCTCCAGTTTCGCGAGTTCCATACCACCCGGTCCGGAGCGTCCACCAATAAACCGCCCGCCGGAGAGCGTTCGCCCCAACAAACTTATGCGATAGATGACCCAAACTCGGCGTGTGCTCAGCGCCAAGATGGAGGATTACCTGAAGGCGGTGTACGAGGCCCAGCGGGAGACGGACGGGCCGGTCTCGACCTCCGTAGTCGCGGAGATGCTGGACGTGACGCCGCCGACGGCCACGAGCATGCTGGAAAAGCTGGAGGAGCGCGACCTGGTCGAGCGCGAGAAGTACAAGGGGGTGCGCCTGACGCCCGAGGGGGAAACGGTCGCGCTCGAAGTCGTGCGCCACCACCGGCTGCTCGAAACCTACCTCACCGAACAGTTGGGCTACGACTGGGCGGCGGTCCACGACGAGGCCGACCGGCTGGAACACCACATCAGCGAGGAGTTCGAGCGCCGCGTCGCCGACCTGCTCGACGACCCGACCGTCGACCCCCACGGCGACCCCATCCCCGACGACTCGCTCCAGCCCGTCGACGAGAGCGGTTCGACGCTTGGCGAGTGCGAGGAGGGCGAGACGGTCGTCGTCAGGCGGGTCCGCGACCGCGACCCGGAGGAACTCGCCTACCTCGACGACGTCGGCGTCACCCCGGGGACGACGATCCAGGTCACCGAAGTCGCACCTATCGGCATGGTGACGGTCGAATTCGACGACGGTGACGTGGTCTCGCTTCCGGACGGGATCGCCGCGTCGATATTCGTCGAGTCGCCGGACGAATCCCGGGAGTTCGGCGAAGTCGCCGACGCCTGATACACCCGTTCGGCCCCGGACCGTCTCCCCACAGTCCGTTTTTCCGCGTCTCGGAACGCTGGTCAGTGCCGTGAACGCCCAGCCACGCGACAACCCCCAGCAGCGACGTCACCGTGACGGGACCGCTCGCCACGTTCGCCCCTCAGATCCCACGATCTGGGATAGAAACATCGGAATTTGCTGCGACACATTTAAGGTTTAGATTAGTCTAAATCACCGCATGCCGAGAGCGAAAACGAAAGACTATCTCGATGCCGTCTACGAGGCCCGTAAATACGGTGGGGTCGCCGATGCGTGACGAACGCGAGCAGGCGGCCGACCTGACAGAGGGCTTGCGCGAGCGACTCGTCGACTCGGTGGCCGAGGACGCGGCCGTCAGCCGGCGTGCGGTCCTGGGCGGGCTCGGACTCGCGGGGGCAAGCGCCGTCGGCCTCTCCGGACGGGGACGGGCGAGCCAGAACGGCACCGGAGGAGCCAGCGAGGACGACGACCACGGCGACGGGATGAGCCCCCACGGCGCCTTCGGCACTGTTGGAGAATACCAGCAGTCGCATTTCGACCCGCACTCGTTCCTGCGGGCGTTCAACACCGGCTACGATGGCGAGGACGACGTCACCCAGCGCGTCTTCGAGCGCGACGGCCAGCGCGTCCGCGAGTTCGAACTGAACGCCTCACTGGTAGACGTCGAGATCGCGCCCGGCGTCACGTTCCCCGCCTGGACGTACAACGGCCGGGTACCCGGTCCGACGCTACGGGTCACCGAGGGCGACATCATCCGCGTGAAGTTCGCCAACGGCCAGGAACACCCCCACACCATCCACCCGCACGTCAAGAACGTGAACCCGCGGATGGACGGCATCCCGCAGAACGGGCCCGGCGTCATCGAACTCGGCGAGGAGTTCGTCTACGAGTGGAAGGCCCAGCCCGCGGGCTGTCACCTGTATCACTGCCACTCGCTGCCGCTCAAAGAACACATCCACCGCGGGCTCTACGGCGCGCTCATCGTCGACCCAGACCCCGAGCGCGTCGCCGAGAACCCCCGCGATTACGTCAACTATCAGGGGCCGATTTCCGACGAATACCGCCAGCAACTCGTCGAGGAGGCCGAGTTGCGCAATCACGAGTACCGCGCGGACGAGGTGGACGAGATGGTCATGGTGATGAACGGCTTCGACACGAACTTCGACGGCGACAACGAGGTCTACGCCGTCAACACGCGAGCCTTCGCCTACGGTGTCGGCAGCACCGACGCCGAGAACGGCGAGTGGGAGGCCGGCGAGACGATCAAACCCATCCAGGTCCAGCGCGACACCCCCGTGCGAGTCTACCTCGTCAACACCATCGAGTTCGACCTGGTCAACTCCTTTCACACCCACTCGCAGTTCTTCGACTACTACGACCACGGGACGACGCTCATGCCGACCCACAAGACTGTCGACACGATCATGCAGTGTCAGGCACAGCGCGGGATACTCGAGATAGACTACTCGGACCACGAGCCCGGCCTCTACATGTTCCACGCCCACCAGTCGGAGTTCGCCGAACTCGGCTGGATGAGCTTCTTCGAGGTGCAACCATGACCGACGACACCCATTCCGAAACCGACGAACGGAGAGCGACCGACGGCGGGGAGCGGAAGACGACTGACGGCGGCGCAGTCGGCGGGACTGGCGAGGGAACCGACCTCTCGGGGCTCGGTGTGACCGGCTGGCTCGGTGCGGCGGTCCCGCTGATCCTGCTCGGAATCGTCGTCGCGGGGTTCGTCCTCTTCCCGCCCTTCGCGGGCGTCCAGACCGGCGAACCGTTGCCGGATCTCACGGTCACGCACGCGACGCTGCCCCACGACGAGGCCATCGTCCTGCACGTCACCAACAGCGGCGCCGACCCCCTGACAGTGAGTCAGGTGCTGGTCAACGACGCCTACTGGGACTTCCGGATGACTGTGGGCGGCGAACAGACGACGACCATCGCGCCCATGGCGAGCGGGACGATACGCATCCCGTATCACTGGACGCCGAGCTGGGACCTCGGGACGGCGGTCGTCCTCGACAGCGGCGCGACGTTCCACCACACCATCGTCGCGCCCCAGCCGGCACCGGGGTTGACCGGTGAGGTCCTCGGGTTGCTCGCCGTCGTGGGGCTGTTCGTCGGCGTCATCCCGGTCGCGCTCGGAATGTTGTGGTTCCCGTTCATGCAGCGGCTCTCGGACCGGGCGCTCCACGCGGTGCTCGTCTTCGCGGCGGGCGTGCTCGCGTTCCTCGCGTTCGACGCCGGATTCGAGGCCTTCGAGGTCGCGGCCGAGGTGCCCGGCGCCTTCGAGGGGACGCTGCTCGTCGTCGTCGGCATCGTCGGCGCTGCGCTGCTCGTCCAGTCGGTCTCGGCGTGGAGTCGTGGCGACGAGGGGAGCGCGTCACCGCTGACGCTCGCCTACCTCGTCGCGCTCGCGATCGGGTTGCACAACTTCGCCGAAGGGCTCGCGATCGGGAGCGCGGTCGCGCTCGGTCGCGTCTCCCTGGGCGCGTTCCTCGTGATCGGGTTCATGGTCCACAACGTGACCGAAGGACCCGCCGTGGTCGCACCGGTGGCTCGCGACGAGCGCCCGCCGCTGTATCACTTCGCCGGCCTCGGACTGCTCGCCGGAGCGCCGATCATCGTCGGCGGCTGGATCGGCGGTGCGGCGTTCTCGCCGACGCTCGGTGCGCTCTTCCTGGCTATCGGCGTCGGCGCCATCCTCCAGGTCGACTGGGAGATTGCGGGGATGGTCCGGCGCTCGGGTCGGCTGGGCTCGGCGACGAACCTGCTCGCGTTCCTCGCGGGTCTGGTCGTGATGTACGCAACCGACCTCCTCGTAACGCTGTAGGTCGTGACGCTGTAGGAACCGTTTTGCCTCCGGGCCTTCGACCGTGGCCTATGCGCGACATCGACGAGACGGACAGACAGATCCTCGGGCTCTTGCTCGACGACGCGCGCCGGTCGTGGCGCGATATCGCCGATACGGTCGACCTGTCACCGCCGGCGGTGGCCGACCGCGTAGAGCGCCTCGAAGAGGTGGGCGTCGTCCGCGGGTTCACCGTCGACGTCGACCGCACGAAACTCCGCGGCGGTACACCCGTACTCGTGACCGTCGACGCAGTACCGGGGACCGCCGAGGGACTCGCCGACGAGCTCACCGACGGGGACCGCGTCGAACACGTCTTCGAGACTGCCGACGACCGGGTCGTGTTCTCCGCCGTCGTCGAGGACGGCGACCCGCTCCCGGTGCTCCGTGCGGCCGGCGCCGGCGACCTGGACGACGTCCGCGAGTACGACGTGTCACTGCTCCGCCGACAGGACTGGAGCCCCTCGGTCGAAGGGGTCGAACTCGCGCTGACCTGCGACGAGTGTGGCAACACCGTCACCAGGGAGGGCGAGAGCGAACGCCTCGACGGCGACGTCTATCACTTCTGCTGTAACTCCTGTCGCGAGTCGTTCGTCGGGATGTACGAGGACCTGCGCGAGGGCGCCGACGTCTGATTCCGGGGGTCTCGATTCGGTTCCTCACTCCGGTCCGAACTGCTCGCCCTCTCTCGCGTCGGCTTTCATCCGCCGGACCGTCGCTCTGGCGTTGCTCGCGTCGTAGCCGAACAGCACTCGCTCGCCGTAGGCCTCGGCGACTTCCGTCGCGTGCAGCAGGTCGTCCACGTCGACGTTCACCGCGTAGAGTTCGATAGAGAACGGGGCGTCGAGTTCGTCGACGAACCCGCGAGCGAGGATCTCCAGCCAGTAGGTCGTCGAGTAGGCCATGTCGTACAGCGGGACGACGAACTCGTCGACGTACTCGGCGAGGGCGTCCACGTCCAGCCCTGCGCGGTCGTAGATGTGGCCGGGGTAGGGGTCGGGATAGAGCGTCAGGAAGAGGTCACCGGGCACCCGCTCGCGGGCCTCGCCGACGAACTCGGTGATGACCGACGCGCGCCACTCTCGCCAGTCGTCGTGGTCGCTCTCTGCGAAGGCCGCCTCACAGCGGTCGCAGTGACAGTACTCCTCGCGGGGAAACCCCACGTCGTCCAGACGAACGTCCGGCCGGACGGCTGCGGCCTCCTCGATGATTTCGAGAAGACCCTCCCGGTAGCGCTCGTGGGTCGGGCAGACGTAGTCCCAGTCGAAGTAGGGTCGGTCGCGAGTTGCCGGATCGCCGTCGTCGCTCACGGGCACGAGGTCGGCGTTGCCCTCGGCGGCGGCGTTGTCGGCGAAACACGAGACCATGTTGATCCCATCGGAGACCGGCTCCGACGCCCGGCCGGTGACGTCTTTGACCTCGTAGAACCCGACGTCGAACTCCTCCCAGGCGAGTTCCTCCTCGTTACGGGTGACGACGCCGTACATACCACGAGATGGCCACGAGTCGGGGTAAGTGGTTCGAAAACCGCGCGGCGGCGAGCGGCGTTACGATAGCTAGCTGGCTGCTCGATGCAACCGGGACTGTGCTTCGACTGCGCGGATCGGAGCGGTCAGCGACCCCTCACTCGCTGATGACCATCTTGTAGGTGATGGCCACGGCGATCAGGAGGACGACCAGGAGGAGTACTTTCTTTGACATCACGTGGACGTGCTCTCTGAACGATTAAAGTTTTTCCGGTGATGTCAGTCGGTTCACGGACCTCGTCGGGAAGTCAGCCGGTTCCCCGAGGTCGCCGAGAGAGACACGGAGAACGGGGGCGGGACCGCCAGGCGTCTCAGCCGACGTCGATGTGGTCGGCGATGTGCTCCCGGACGATCGTCTCGCAGTACTGACAGCGGATGCCGTCGTCGAGGACGTCGAAGCGCGAGGCGACCGGTTCGTCGCCGGTCGTGATGCAGTGGCGATTCGGACACGAGAGCACGCCGGTGACGACGTCGGGGCGCTCGACGCGGTGTTTCTCGACGACCTCGAAATCTCGGACGATGTTGATCGTCGCCGCGGGCGCGATGAGCGAGAGGACGTCCACCTCGTCCTGGCTCAGTTCCCGGCCCTCGACCTTGACGATGTCCTTGCTCCCGAGGCGGTCGCTGGGGACGCGCATCCCGACGCTGACGGTCTCGCCGCTGTCGGCGTCGATGCCGAGGATGGCCAGGACGTTCAGCGCCTGACCGCCGGCGATGTGGTCTATTACAGTGCCGTTGCGGATCTTGCTGACGCGGAGTTCGTGGTCGCTCATCGGTCACCCTCCAGGAGCAGGTCGAGCAGTGCCATCCGCACGGGGACGCCGTTGTGGGCCTGCTGGAAGTACGCGGCGTGGTCGGTCTCGTCGACGTCGTGGGCAATCTCGTCGACGCGCGGGAGCGGGTGCATCACGGTGAGGTCGTCGCGGGCGTCGTCGAGTGTCGAGGCGTCGATCTGGTACTCGCCGGCGACCGCGCGGTACTCGCTCTCGTCGGGGAAGCGCTCGCGCTGGATGCGGGTGACGTAGAGGACATCCAGTTCGCCGAGGACGGCGTCGAGATCTTCGTGTTCCCTGATCGAGGCGCCCTCCTCGTGGAGGTCGTAGCGGACACTCCGGGGGAGTCGCAGGCTCTCGGGGCTGACGAAGTGCTGGCGGACGTCGAAGTTCGTCAGCGCGTGAGCCAGCGAGTGGACCGTCCGGCCGTACTTCAGGTCGCCCATGATCCCGATGGTGATGTCGTCGAGTCCCGCCGACTCCCGGATCGTGTAGAGGTCGAGCAGCGTCTGGGTGGGGTGCTGACCGGCGCCGTCGCCCGCGTTGATGAGCGGGACGTCGACGAACTCGCTGGCCATCTTCGCCGACCCCTCGCTCGGGTGGCGCAGTACGAGCGCGTCGGCGTACCCCTCCACGACCCGGACGGTGTCGGCCAGGCTCTCGCCTTTCGTGACGCTCGAAGACTCGACGGTGCCCATGTCGACGACGTCGCCCCCGAGTCGCTTGGCTGCGGCGGTGAAGCTCATCTTCGTGCGCGTGCTCGGCTCGAAGAAACACAGCCCCAGCAACGCCCCCTCGTGGCGGTGGCCCCACGCCGACGGGTCGGCCGCGATCTCGGCCGCGCGGTCGAGCACCTCCTCGATGCCCGCCCGCGAGAGCTGTTTCGCACTGATGACGTGGTCGTGGCGCATTACCGATACCCCCGCCCTCCGCGCTCTTGAATCCCCCGACACCGAGTCGCGCGTCCGAAGGTTCAAACCGGAGCGGGCGCCCATCCCGGGCCATGCTCGCGATCGTCGGTGGAAAGGGCGGCTGTGGGAAGACGACGACGGCTCTCGGGCTCGCACGCGCGATGGCGTCCGGAGCGGGTCGACCCGTCGTCGTCGACGCCGACTGTTCGATGCCGAACCTGCACACCAGAGCCGACACCGACCGTCGCCCCGGCGTCGGGGCCGTCGCCGACGGGGTCACTCCAGAGCGGGTACTCCACCGGAGTCGGGCCTATCCCGGCGTCGATATCGTCCCGGCGGGGGGCGCTACCGGGTCGCCGGAGGAGTCGACGCTCCGCCGACTCGGGCGCGCGACTGGCCCGGTCGTCCTCGACTGTCCTGCGGGGGCGACCGAAGCAGTGACGGCGCCGCTCGCCGTCGCCGACGGTGCACTCGTCGTCTCGACGGCCGAGCGCGCGAGCCTCCGTGACGCTGCCAAGACCGCCCGGATGGCACACACGCTCGATACGTACCTCCACGGCGCAGTCGTCACGCGCACCAGACGCTCCGATCCGCCCGAGTGCCCGGAACTCGAGGCACTCAGCCGGCAGTGCCCCGTCGTCGGGACGGTCCCGGAGATCGAGGGCCCGGACGTGCTCGCCAGTCGGACGGGCCGAGCGGCCTACAGTGGGCTCGCGGACCGCCTCGACGAGCGGAATATTTAATCGGTTGCACGTCAGTAGTACCAGTACCATGGCCAACCGGCTGCACACGGGGATCGACGTGCTCGACCGGAAGCTCGGGGGTGGGATACCTGAGGGGAGCCTCGTGGCACTCTGTGCCCGGCCGGCCAGTCAGGCGGAGCTGTTTCTCTACGAGTTGACCGCGACCCGCGGGACGCTGTACCTCTCGCTCGACCGCACGGCCCAGTCGGTCAACGCGAGCATCGAGCAGACGCCCGCGAACACCGGCGACCCGACGGTGCGTCACATCTCCGGCGAGGCGCCCCTGGACAACGCGGGCAAACTCGTGAGTGCGCTCCCGGAAACCTCGAATCTCATCCTCGACCCAGTCGACGTCCTCGAGTCCCAGGAGCCTCCCTCGCGGTTCCGGAGTTTCATGAACGACCTGCAGAACCACCTCGTCAACACCGGCAGTCTCGGCGTCATGCACTGTCTCGACGGGCGGAGCGTCCCGCCCCTGCGCGACAGCACCGAGCACTTCGCCGACGTGATCTTCCAGCTCGAGACGACGACCACCAACGACGAGGTCGAGAACCGCCTGGCGATCCCCAAGTTCCGCGGCGGCCGCGCGCCCAACGACATCATCAAGCTCGACCTCGTCGAACAGGTCAGCATCGACACCAGCCGCGATATCGCATAGGATCGTCCGCTCGGCGGACGGTTCGGTCGCTCTCCTACCGGCTTCTCACCGATCGGTTCCCTGCTGGCTTCCTCCGCACCGCTCGTACGTCGGTTCTAGCAATTCGGGATTGAACACGTCTCCGGGGAGGCCGTCGAACCACCGGATATCCGCTATCTCCTCGTCGTCCACGGAGGGGTCGCGGTCGATTTCTGGGGAGTCGGCCACCGCCTCGAAGACGACGAGTGTCCAGCCGGCCAGTTCGCCGGTCTGCTCGTTCACGAACCGGAACTCGTCGACCGCCCTGGGCGCGACGGGCGAGACTTCGACGCCGGTCTCCTCGCGCAGTTCCCTGGCCATCGTTTCGCCGAGAGTCTCGCCGGGCTTGCGCGCGCCACCGGGCAGGACCCAGCCGTCGGCCCACGGCTGGTCGATCATGAGGGCCCGACCGGCGTCGTCGAACGCGAGACCGAGAACGACCCAGCCCGACTCGACCGCCTCGGAGTCGGCCGCGTCCGCGAACTCGTCGGGTGGGACCCGCTCGCGGCTCTCGGTTTCCAGCAGGTCGTCCCGGCGGTCGCGCGGGTCGGTGACGGGCATCAGTGAGAACTGTGGGCGAAACTGAGCGACGTTATTCGCCCGCGCCTTCGAGTTCCTCGACGAGTTCGTCGGCGTCGATGTCCTCGTCTTCGAGCGCGTCCTCGATGTCTCCCCCGCCCATGCCGCCCATACCGCCCATCATGCCGCCGAGACCGCCCATGCCCATGCCCTCGCCGAGGGTCTCCTGGACGATGACGCGGTCGATGCCGAGCTGGTCGACCAGTTGCTGGGCGATCTGCTGTTTGCCCATCATCCACTGCTGGTTCATCGTCAGCTGGGGCGTCGCCTCGATGTAGAGCGTCTCCTTCTCGACCTCGACGGTCTCGTACTCGGGTTCGGGCGCTTCGTCCTCGTCTTCGTCGCCCTCGTCAGCGGCTTCCTCGTCCTCGTCGGGTTCGACGATCTGTTCTTCCTCTTCGACGTCGGTCTCGAACCAGAGTTCGAGGTCGATGTCGAGGAAGGTGTCCATCAGGGCCTGTGCCTTCGCCTCGCGGTCCTCGACCTCGTCGAGGATCTCGTACTCGTACTCGACGTCCTCGCCGGCGAGCGGGTGGTTGAAGTCCACGCGTGCGCGGCCGCCGATGACCGTCTCGACGTGGCCGTGTTCGCCGTCGATGTCGACGTGAGCACCGGGGTAGCGGTCGTCCTCGGGGATGCGGTCGACGCTCACAGTGCGAACCTCGTCCTGGTCGAACTCGCCGAAGGCTTCGGCGGCACCGACCGTCACAGTGCCCTCGTCGCCGACCTCCTTGCCGACGATGTCGTCCTCGACGGCACCGAAGACGTGGCCCTCGCCGAGCACGACGGTCCGGGGAGCGAACTCCTGGTCCTCGCCGACGCCCTCCTCCTCTGCGACCTCGGGGTCGGTCGTGTCCACGAGCGTGCCGTCCTCGACGGTGCGTGCCGTGTAGGCGATCGTGACGAAGTCGCCCCGCTGGAGTCCCGTCTCCTCCTCTTCGGTCTCCCCGGCGTCTTCGGCGTCTGCCTCGGTCTCCGCTTCCTCGGCCTCGGCTTCCGTCTCCGTCTCCTCGACCGCTTCGGTCGATTCGGACTCGGTTTCGTCGACGTCTTCGGCCGCCTGGGCCTCTGTCTCGGCCTCGTCGGCCTCCTCGTTGCTCATACGGATACGGACTGGCGTTGCACTCTTAAGAACAACGTTTCGGGGGCGCGGGCCGCGACCGGGTCGTCGATGCGGTCAGTCGGCCGAACGGCTCTTGAACTCCACGGTGTAGCCGGCCGGGTCCTCGACGTACACGCAGGGGAGTTCGCCGACGGCACCCTCGCGAACCGCCTCGGTCTGGATCTCGACTCCCGCGTCGTCGAGTCGGTCTGTGACCGCGGACAGCGGTTCGTCCACGAGGACGGCGAAGTGATTGGAATTCTCACCGGTCGGTTCGGGTACCGACTCGCGCGGCGAGACGTGGAGGATACAGGACTCGCCCAGCCGGACGTAGAAAAAGCCCCGCTCCCCCGACTGGTAGGCGTCGTAGTACTCCAGGTCGAAGCCCATGTGGTCGCGGTAGAAGGCGACGAACTCCTCGACGCCCGACTCGGGAACTCGTACGTTGACGTGGTCGATGGCTTCCGCGTTCATATCGGCCGAAAAGCCGGCTTCCGAAAACTCGTTTCGGGTCCGAGTCGGTCGGTTTTTGTCGCGACGGTTCGCCCTCCAGGTATGTACGAGGTCGAGATCAAGGTCCGGGCCGACCACGACGTCGTCCGGTCGCACCTGCACGGGCTCGACGCGGCGCCCGAGGGGACGATCACGCAGGTCGACACCTACTACGACGCGCCCCACCGCGACTTCGCCGAGACCGACGAGGCGCTCCGTGTCCGCCGCGAGACCACCGACCGTGACGAGCGCGTGGCGCTGACCTACAAGGGGCCGCTCATCGACGACGACTCCAAATCCCGCGAGGAACACGAGACCGCCGTCGACGACCCCATCGCCGCCGAGGGCATCCTCGACGGACTCGGCTTCGAACCGGCCGCCACCGTCGAGAAAGAACGCGAACGATTCGCACTCGACGGCTACACCGTCACGCTCGACGACGTCTCGGGCCTCGGCGAGTTCGTCGAAGTCGAGATCGAGACGCCCGACGACGACATCGCCGACGCCCGCGAAGGCGCGAAGGGCGTGCTGAAATCGCTGGGTCTCGACCCCGATGCCGGCATCCGGACCTCCTACCTCGGACTGCTCCTCGGAGACGGAAACGAAGGCGAAACGGGCGACACGAGCGAAGACGAACCCGGGAACGCAGACGGCTGGGGGTGAGAGCCGGGACCGTCAGCACGGCAGGGAGTAAACGGCCGGACGGAATGTTCTGTAGTAATTTCTAAGTCGGGAAAGGTTTCCGCAAGTTATACGAGGGGGCGAACGGAAAGACCGAGCAATGACCGAGCGGAACATCCGCGTCCAGCCGGCGACGGGACGCGCAGTCGAAGACCAGGAAGTCGAGATCGTCGAGCGGAAGGGACTGGGCCATCCGGACTCGATCTGTGACGGCATCGCGGAGGCCGTCTCGGGGGCGCTCGCCCGGGAGTACATCGAGCGCTACGGGAAGGTGCTCCACTACAACACCGACGAGACACAACTCGTGGCGGGCGAGGCCGCGACGGCCTTCGGCGGCGGCGAAGTGCTCAGGCCGATATACCTGCTCGTCGTCGGCCGGGCGACCAAGAAGTACGAGGGTGAGACGTTCCCGGCCGAGACTATCGCGCTGGAAGCGGCCCGCGAGTACCTCACCGACAACTTCCCGTACCTCGACGTGGGGACCGACGTCATCGTCGACGTGAGTCTCGGCGAGGGCAGCGGCGACCTCCAGTCGGTCTTCGGCGAGGAGGGCGCGGTCCCGATGGCCAACGACACGAGCTACGGCGTCGGCCACGCGCCGCTGACCGAGACCGAGGAGATCGTCTACAACGTCGAGCGCCGACTCAACGGGGAGTACGCCGAGGAGAACCCCGTCGTCGGACAGGACGTGAAGGTGATGGGCAAGCGCGAGGGCGACCGGATCGACGTGACCGTCGCCGTCGCGGCCATCGACCATCACGTCTCGGGACTGGAGGCGTACAAGGACGTCGTCGCCGGCGTCCGGGAGTACGTCCGCGAGGTGGCGACCGACTACACCGACCGCGAGGTGGCGGTCAGCGTCAACACCGCCGACGACTACGAGGACGGCTCTATCTACCTCACCACGACCGGGACCTCCGCCGAACACGGCGACGACGGCTCGGTGGGCCGGGGTAACCGGGCGAACGGTCTCATCACGCCCAACCGGCCGATGAGCATGGAAGCGACGAGCGGGAAGAACCCGGTCAACCACATCGGGAAGATCTACAACCTCCTGAGTACCGAGATCGCCGAGTCGGTCGTCGCGGACGTCGACGGCATCCGCCAGCTCCAGGTGCGACTCCTCTCGCAGATCGGTCGCCCGATCGACGAACCGCACGTCGCGGACGCGACCGTCGTCACCGAGGAGGGCGTCGCAGTCTCGGACGTCGAACCGGCGATCGAGGCGGCGATCGACCGCGAACTGGCGGACGTCACGGACGTCACCCGGCGGGTCATCGAGGGCGAACTCTCGACGTTCTGAGTCCGGCGTCCGCGCTGTCCGGGGGCGAGAGGCGAAACCGCTTAGGGGGACGGACTACTCGACGCGTCCATGACGCGGGTCTGTCTGGTCGGCGACGGGGACGTCAACCTCCAGTACGAACTCCTCTCGCGCGAGACGGCCCGCGAGGCGCTGGCCACCTACGACGTCCACGAACCCTTCGAGAACAGCGTCGGCGTCGAGACGGTGAGTCTGGGGGCGGCCGTGTCGCTGTTGAACGACCTCGACTGGTATCTCGTCCGCTTCGTCGCGGAGGCGATGGTCCTCGAACCGAGCGTCAGCGAAGACGAGTGGCTCTCCCGTGACCTCGCGCGGGCGGTCCGCGACGACGAACTCGCTCCCGAGGAGACGGGCCGGTTCATCAGACTCTACGGGCTCGAATCGGTCGAGACCGGCCCGGATGGCGCGGAAGGTTCGGGAGAGGCCGACGACGCGGACGGCCCCGAACGGGACGGAGAGGCAGGGGGCCAGAGGACGGCGCCACCCCGTCGACTCGTCGAGCCGATGTACGTGACCCGGACGGGTGGCGACCTGCCGACCTACGACCTCAGGGACGTCGAGGAGACACTCGTCGAACGGGTCACCGAAGAGGAGTTCGGCGCCTGAGACCGCGAGGGGAACAGCCACTCGCTGCGTGACCTCCGACGGACCCGAGGTTCGCCGCTGCCGGGGCGGGCCGGAACGACATCGGACCGAGGTTTTATGCGATGCTGTGACACATACCCCACCCGTGTCGCCGGTTCGACGTATCGTTCCGTTCCTCGCCGCGGTGCTGGTCGTCGCTGGGCTGGTCCCGGTGACGGTGGTTGCCGGGGCCGGCGCCCCGACCGACGGGTTCGGGACGACGGAGGTCGAACTTTCGGAGACTGCGGCGCCCGAGGTGGTTCAGACCGTCGAGTACAGGCTGTTGCCGAACGCGTCCGGGCGGATCGGCGTGACGCTCAGCTACGAACCGGCGGCGAACGTCACGTCGCTGGTCACCTACGGGGCCCGGACCCGGACGTACGTCGATTCGGACGGGTTCGCCGAACACCAGAACGGTCGCTGGGTCTGGACGCGTGAGACGACGACCCCCTCGCTCACGTTCGAGGTGACGGTCAACAGGAGCGGGCCGACCTTCCGGGGACTGGGCTACGTCGACGCGGGCGACTGGGCGCTGGCCAACCCACAGACCGCCTTCGCGTACCGGAACGCCAGCCAGCCCTGGCGCTACTCCTGGCAGGACGACGCGCGGGTCGAGCGACGGACCGAGATCGACGGCCCCGGCGCCGTCGGTTCGTCGATGGTCTACCTCGGGCCACACGAGACCAGGCGTGCGAACATCAGCGGCGGGCGGCTCAGGGTCGTCGAGCCCGCCGCGGCGAACACGTCGAACGTCGACCGTGCCGTCGTGTCCGTTCGGCGGGCGTCGGCACAGCTCGACGTCGGCGCTCGCGACAGCCGGGTGACCGTCTTCGTCGGCCCGCCACCCCTCCGCGAGGGTGGACTCGCAGTCGCCGGAGACGACGACAGGCAGGACGTCTGGGTCTCCGACGGCGCGCGAGTCGGGCCGCCGGACAACACCTGGGTCCACGAGTACGTCCACACGCGCCAGGCGTTCGACCTCGGCCCCGGGATGCGGTGGTTCAGGGAGGCCAGCGCCACCTACTACGCCGGCGTCCTCTCGCTCCGGCAGGGGCTGGACGGCCGCGACGGGTTCGAGGCGTTCCTGACGACTCTCCGGTCGAACGGGTCCAGCGAGGTAGTGCTCACGAACCGCTCGGACTGGAACAGCGCCTATACGCCCTACTCCCGCGGGACGCGAACGCTCGCTGCACTCGACGCCCGTATCAGAAGCGACACCGGCGGAAACCGCACGCTCGAAGACGTCTTCACCCGGATGAACCGCCACAACGGCACGGTCACCTACGAGGAGTTCGGCCGGATCGTCGAGAACGTCTCCGGGACGGACCACGAGGTCTGGCTCGACAACCACGTCGCCGGGTCGACCACTGTCGTCGCGCCCACGGACCCGTTCGTCTACACCGCACCGGGCGACGACAGCGACGCCGACAGCGACGGACTGACTACCGCTGGCGAGCGCGCGAACGGGACCCATCCCTTCGACGCCGACACCGACGACGACGCCGTCCGCGACGGTCGGGAAGTCGCGCTGGGTCTCGACCCGGACGACAGTGACACCGACGGCGACGGCCTGCCCGACGGCTTCGAACTCGTGCTCGGTACGGACCCGACCAGCGAGACCGACTACTACGCGTTCACGCAGTGACGCCGGGGCGAACTCGGTAGCCGTGGCCGAGGTGTCCCGGTCTCACCATCGTAGAACGGCGCCTTCAAGACGCTCTCGACCCGAGCGAGAGGTATGACGACAGTCGCAGTCCTCGCGGACCCGCCCGGCGAGACGGACGCACTGGCCCGACTCGTCGAGCGCGGCGTCCTCGAGGCCGAGGCAGCGACGGCACTCTACACCGCCACGCTCCGTGACGCCTGCGTCGCGGTCGAACGGAGCGGCGGTGACCTCCTCGTCAACTACCGCGTTCCCGACGGCCTCGAGGACGACGTGGCGAAAGAATCCGTCGCGTCGGCACTCGAACCTGCTCTCGACGACCCCGACGGCGCCCGATACGAGGTACAGGTCGGGTCGACGCGTTCGGCCCGCGTCGGGAACACGGTGACCCACCTCCTGGAACAGGAAGGCGTCCGGACCGCCGCGGTCGTCGACGCGACCGTGGCGCTGCTGGAGCGTCGCCACGTCGACAGTGCCGCGATGAAACTCCGGGGCGACGAGGTTGTCCTCGGGCCGACGCCGGGTGGTGAGGTCTGGTACGCCGGGTTCGCCGAACCGGTCGATTTCGCAGACGCGCTGGCGGCGCCCGCACTCCGGACGCTCACCGAGCGCGCGACCGCCGGGGAGTCCGGTGTCGACTTCCTCGAATCCCTGCCGCGGGTGAGCGACCCGGCGGGGCTGGCGTCGGCGGTGGTGCTCACACGGACTCGCCAGCTGGCCGGGAAGCCGGTGCCCGAACACACTGCCGAGTGTATCGCGGACCTCGACCTGAACGTCGACGCGGACGCGGATGCGGGTGGGCTCCGCGTCCACACGGGCCGGGACACCGACAGGTCTTAGACGGGAGGCGGACAAGGTGCGTTCGCGGTGGGATAGCGAAGCGGCCTAACGCGCCTGCCTTGAGAGCAGGTGTCCTCACGGACTCCTGGGTTCGAATCCCAGTCCCACCGCGTTTGCTCCGAGCAATCACGCGAGAACTTGTTGTCTCAGAGGCCCGCTCGCAAACGCGAGCGGAGCGCGTTGCGTTCGTCGAACTGCTCACGGCACGCTCGCCTATCCCTCGGTGAGTTCCTCGGCGACAGCTTCCGGGTCGAGCAGTTCGGGGTCCATCGCGACGATACGCTGGCCGCTGACGAACTCGGGGAGCGAGTCACCGGTGTATGCGACGACCCGCAGGTCGGGGTTGAGGTCGCGCGCGACGACGACCGAGGTCGCCTGTCCGACGTCGGTCAGGAGGTAGACGTCCGCGTCGTGGATGCCGGCTTCCTCCAGCGCCGGACGGTTGGCGATGCCGTCGATGTGGGTCACGTCGGCACCCCGGTCGCGCAGGGCGGCTCCGAGTCCCTCCTCGTCCGGCCCCGCAAACACTACGTTCATGTCACCGCCGACGGGGTCCGGGGGCTTGTGTCTCACGTTTCGGACCGTCGAGTCAGAGGCTCCCGGTGGCCGTGCCGTTCCTGGCCAGCAGCGTCCGGAGGAGTGCGGCACCGACCAGTGCCACGCCACCGAGCATCCCCGCTCGCCCGAGTTTGCTGTGGGGGTCGGACGCCGGTTCGAGGAACGCACGGTTCGGTGCTCCCGGCGGGACCCACGCCGTCACCGTCTCTCCAGCGTCGTACTCGGCGATGACGGCCTCGGCGTCGGATTCGACGTTCGTCGTGTCGGGCGCACCGCCGACCACGTTCCCGCTCCGGTACTCGCGCCCGTCGTAGCGGTACTCGTAGGTCACCTGCACGACCACGTCGTCCCGATACCTGCCCTCCCGCTCGTCGAGTCCGGAGGAGAGTACCGTCGCGTCGACCGGTTCCGCTCGCTCGACCCGGTCGGCGACCGAGGCGTCGAGGAACCAGCCGCCGCCGACCGCAGCGCTCCCCACGAGCACCAGCACGGCTATCTGTCCCCATCGGTTCCTCGCGGCACCCATCCTGTGACCGGGGAGACAGGTCGGCCCCCAACAAGTGCTTTGTGGGACCGTCCGTATCGCTGGAGCGAGTGGTTCGTTCTGTGTACGCAGAAATCAGACCCCTTCCCCGGGAAACGCGTCAGGACACGTTCGACTCACCGACCACTTCCCCCGGCACCGACCACTTCCCCCGGCACCGACCACTTCCCCCGGCACCGACCACTTCCCCCGGCACCGACCACTTCCCCCGGCACCGCCCGCTACTCGTACTCGATCGTCGCCGGCGGCTTGTGCGTCACGTCGTAGAGGACGCGGGCGACGTTCTCGTTCTCGCCGGTGATGCGCGACTGGATGCGCTGGAGGGTGTCCCAGTCGACGTTCTGTGCGCGGGCGGTCATGCCGTCGCGGGACTCGACCGACCGGACGGCGACGACCCAGCCGTGGACGCGGTTGTCGCCCTTGACGCCCGTCGCCTTGCCGATGACCGCCGCCAGCGCCTGCCAGGGGTCGTGGTCCTCGAGTTCCTCCTCGACGACGTGGTTGGCCTCGCGGGACACCGCGAGTTTCTCCTCGGTCACCTCGCCGATGATCCGCACCGCGAGCCCGGGGCCCGGGAACGGCATCCGCTCGGAGATGATCTCCTCCAGGTCGAGTGCCCGCGCCACCTCGCGGACCTCGTCCTTGTAGAGGTCGCGCATCGGTTCGACGATCCCCTCGAAGTCGATCACCTCGGGGAGGCCGCCGACGTTGTGGTGGGACTTGATCGTCCCCTCCGACTCGATGCGGTCGGGGTAGATGGTCCCCTGGACGAGGTAGTCCGCACCTACCTCGCGGGCGACCGTCTCGAACTCGCGGATGAACTGCTCGCCGATGGCGTGGCGCTTCTCTTCGGGGTCGGTCACACCCGCGAGTTCGTCGAGAAAGCGGTCCTGGGCGTCGACGATACGCAGCGAGTCCATGTAGTCGAAGGTCTCACGTATCTGGTCGGTCTCGCCCTTGCGCATGAGCCCGGTGTCGACGTAGACGGGGGTGAGCTGGTCGCCGACGGCCTCGTAGGCGAGTGCGGCGGCCGTCGAGGAGTCGACACCTCCCGAGAGCGCGATGACGGCCTCGGCGTCGCCGATCGAATCGGCGATCTCGGCTTTCGCGTCCGCGACGAACTGCTCCGTGTCGACCATCAGAGCTCGACCTCCCCGGCGTCGGATTCGTCGTCACGACTTTTCGGGACGTGTTCGCCCCCGGAGTGCTCACCGTCCTGCAGGTCGAGTGCGGCCGCGAGCAGTCCCACGAACGGTGGACTCGCCCGCGTCGGTCGCGAGCGGAACTCGGGGTGAAACTGCGTCCCGACGAAGTACGGGTGGTCGGGGAGTTCGAGTATCTCCATCCGGCGACCGGACCTGCCGGAAAAGCGCATGCCAGCGGCCTCGATGTCGTCGATGTACTCGGGGCTGACCTCGTAGCGGTGGCGGTGGCGCTCGGTCGCGCTCGTCGTCCCGTATATCTCGTGCGCCATGGTGTCGGGTTCGATCTCGGTGGTGTGGGCGCCCAGTCGCATCGTCCCGCCCATGTCCTCGACGCCCTCCTGTTCGGGGAGGATGTCGATGACCGGGTGGGAGGTGTCCTCGTCGAGTTCCGCCGAGTGGGCGCCCTCGAGGCCGAGGACGTTCCGGGCATACTCGACGACGGCCATCTGGAAACCGAGACAGAGTCCGAGGTAGGGGACGCCGTTCTCGCGGGCGTAGCGGATGGCCTCGATCTTCCCCTCGGTGCCGCGCGCGCCGAACCCGCCCGGGACGACGATGGCGTCGACTCCCTCGAGTTCGCCCGTCTGGCCGTCGGCGAACGTCTCGGCGTGGACCCACTCTGTGTCGACGTTGACGTTGTGGGCGAGGCCGGCGTGTTTCAGCGCCTCGTAGACCGAGATGTAGGCGTCCTCGAGGCCGTACTTGCCGACGAGGGCGACGTCGAGGTGGCCGGTCTGTTCCTGGGTGACGAGTTCGCGCCAGTTGTTCTCCCGCTCGCCCGGAGGGAGCGCCCGGTCGTCGAGGGCGAGGCGTTCCATCACGTAGTCGTCGAGGCCCTCGTCCTCGACGACGAGCGGAACCTGGTAGATGTCCTCGACGTCGGGGTTGGAGAAGACGGCGTCGGTGGGGACGTCACAGAACAGCGCGATCTTCTCTTTGGTCTTGGGCTCCAGCGGGTCGTCACAGCGCCCGACGAGGATGTCGGGCTGGAGGCCGATAGAGCGCAACTCCTTGACGCTGTGCTGGGTCGGCTTGGTCTTCTGTTCGCCGTTTTTCGAGTACGGGACGAGCGTGACGTGGACGAAGAGGATGTCTTCCTCGTCCTGTTCGTGAGCGAACTGGCGGAGCGCTTCGAGGTAGGGCATCCCCTCGATGTCACCGACCGTGCCGCCGACTTCGACGATACAGACGTCGTTGCCCGCGGCGACCTCGCGGATGCGTCGCTTGATGTCGTCGGTGATGTGCGGGATGACCTGGACGGTCTTGCCCAGGTAGTCGCCCGCGCGTTCCTTCTCGATGACCGAGCGGTAGACCTTCCCCGTGGTGACGTTGTGGTCCGAGGTCATGTCGATGTCGAGGAAGCGTTCGTAGTTGCCCAGGTCCAGGTCGACTTCGCCGCCGTCCTTGAGGACGTACACCTCGCCGTGCTGGAAGGGGTTCATCGTGCCCGCGTCGACGTTGAGATAGGGGTCGACTTTCACCGCAGTGACGTCGAAACCGGCGTTCGAGAGGAGACGGCCGGTGCTGGCGGCGGTGATCCCTTTCCCCAGTCCGGACATGACGCCCCCGGTGACGAAGATAAACTTGTTCCCCAGAGTCTCGTCGTACTCTGTCTCCGCGTTGGTCGGCATACTGACCGTGCGCCGTGGGCCCCCAAAACCGTTTCGGGAACCGCCAGTATCGCCACGGAATGTCACACTGTGGCCCCCGAATCCTGACGGGTCTTCGGGCGTGACTCCGCGGTTCTCAGGTGTTCCCCGACGGCCAGTCGGCCCGACGGGTCCACCGGGTGGCCGGCACCTGCTCACCGGAGCAGTCGGTGGCCAGCTGCGGGTGACGTTTCCTCGTCCCATTTAAACGTTGTCCAGGACTTCCGGAGTAGCACCCCGGGAGCCGGTTATACCGGGGTGTCGTCAGTAGGAAGAATCGTGACCAGCGATACACCCCGCTCCGGCGCAGTCGCAGCGCCCTCCTCGGCGGCGAGTTCCCGGTCCCGGGACCGCCGAGCGAACCGACGAACCTCCGGGAGGCGAGGGCGATGGCGATGAGACGTCGCGGATTCCTCGCCGGGGCCGCGACGGTCGTCGCCGCCGGTGGCGGGTGCATCGCCGTCAGTGCCGCGGAGACGACCGAGACCCACAGGTACGATATCGGCGACGAGCGCGTGACCGTCGACAACCCGGCGGGCGACGTCACGGTCCGGACCGAGGACCGCGAGGACGTCCACGTCCGTGCGAGAAAGCGGGACTCGATGGGCAACGAGGATGCCTTCTCGAAGCTCTCGGTGACGACGGCCCGGTCCGACGACACGCTCGCCGTCGGCGTCGAGGACGGGACGGACCCGGGGCTGGCCGATACGACCTCGCTGGACCTGGACGTGACGGTCCCGTCGTCGAACCGGGTGACCGACCTCGACGTCGCGGACGGGGACCTCGACCTGCACGGGACGGTCGGCGACCTGACGGTAGACGCGGACGACGGCGACGTCTCGCTCCGGTCAGTCGACGGCGCGGTGACCGTCGAGGCCGGGGACGGGGACCTGACAGTCGACGGGGTCTCGGGAGCGGCCACAGCGACGGTCGGTGACGGTGACGCGACCGTCCGGGGTGTCGACGGCGCCGTGACTCTGGACGGGAGCGACGGCGACCTGACGGTGACCGACTCCGGATCCGTCGACGCGGTCACCGGCGGCGACGTGAGCGTCGAGATTCCCGCTCTGCCCGGCGACGCGACCGTCTCCGTCGGCGACGGCGACCTCGACCTCTCGCTGAGCCCCGGCCTCGACGCGGAACTCTCCCTCACCGTCGGCGACGGCGATCTCGACGTCAGCGGCTTCGATTTCGTCCGCGGTGAAGACGTGAAACGTGTCGAGACGACGCTCGGCGACGGGACGCACACACTGGACGTCTCGGCCGGCGACGGCGACGTTTCCGTCTCCCGTCTGTGAGGGCGACCGCTCTCCCAACTACGGTGTTTCGTCCACCAGGTGTCCGGCGAGAAACGGTGCGACGACCGCCGCGATCCGCTGGTGCTGTCCGACGAAGTGGTGGTCCGCCGCGAGGTTCTCGACGGTGTGGCCCCCCGCCCTGGCCGCCTCGACCACCGGCTTCCAGTCGACCGCCTCGTCGCGTTCGCCACAGACGATGAGTGCCGGAGCGACGAGTTCACCGACTGCCCCGACGGCGTCGCTCCCGTCCGGGAGGGTCCGGGCCGGTGCGAGCACCGCGACGGTGTCCGGTCCGGCGACGTCCGGGCCCCCGGCCTCTGCCTCGGCCCGGTCGGCGCCGGCACGGAGCGCGACGGCACCCCCGAAACTGTAGCCGAACAGGCCGACGCTGTCGTAGCGCTCGCTCGCCCAGTCGAGTGCGCAGACCGCATCGCGTCGCTCGCCGCGTCCCTCGTCCCAGGGGCCGTAGTCGATGCGCAGGCACGCGACACCCCGTTCGACGAGCGCGTCGGCGACTGCCCGGAGGCGCGGGTCGGAGCGACTGCCGCCGTGCTGGGGATGTGGCGGACACGCGACCACGCAGGCGGTCGGGTCGACGTCACCGACCGTCGCGTCAGGGGACCCACCACGGACAGTCGCGGCGCTGGCGCTCGCATCGGGGGTGTCCAGAATCCCGCGGACGTCCCGCGGACACGGGAGCCGGAGGCGCCCGGGGTCGGCGGCGCCGCTCTCACTGTCGCGCTTGCGGGTCACGTCGGAACGTGGGTGTCCGGGTACCCTGAACGCTTCGTCGTCGATTCGGCCGGCAACGTCTCGCGTGAGTGAGTCCCGGAGGATACTCGATCCGGAGACCACAGCGCAGCCGACGGAGTGCGGTGACCGTCCTCGGGCCGCGAGCCCGTGAGGGGGTGCCATCGCACGACGATGACTGCGGTCGCAAATACCGGTCCAGCGACGTTCAGAAGGCGTCGCTCTCGACGCTGATGTCGGCGTGGAGTCCCTCGCGGAGTGCCGAGTGGACGTGACAGATGTCCTCGCCGAGTTCGGCGATCGGGGTGGCGTCGTCACCGAGGTCGGCCTCGACGCTGACGTCGAAGGCGATCGATTCGAGGTCGTCGTCGTCGTCCAGGTCGGCAGCGACGTCGATCTCGACGCGGCCGACGTCGTCGTAGCCGTGCTGGTCGGCGGCGACGCGGAACGCCGGGATGTAACAGGAGGCGTAGTCGGCGGCCAGTACCTGGTTGGGCGACGGGCCGTCCTCGCCCAGGGCGTCGACGACGAGTTGCCACTCCCCGTCGATGTCGCTCTCGGTCGTGTACCCTTCCTCGCAGACGCTCGTGACTTCGATATCTGCCATTGCACGCGACACGTCGGAGGGCGGGGGCAAAAGGCTACCTGACCCGGTTCGCAGCGACAGCGGAAACCCACGCGGGCAGCCTGAGAACACGCGGTCGGCAGGACACGCGGCCGGCGGGACGTGCAGGCGACCGACAGGAGAGACGCGCGAGCGTCGAAGCTGTTCGTCAGTGGACCTGTTCGGCCGAAAGACTGAAACTCGAATCCCCCCTCTATCGGGAAACGGACGATGGGTGAGCAGACAGTTCTCGTCGTCGGCGACGAGGAGCACGCAGGGACGCTGACCGCGGCACTCGACGGGCAGGCGGCGGTCCGGTCGGTGGAGACAGTCGTCGAGTTGTTCGACGAACTCTGTTACGAGACCGTCTCCGCGCTCGTCGTTGCCGGTCCAGTCGAGGGCGCAGCCCCGTGGGACGTGGTCCGTGGCGTCCGCGGGTTCTACCCGGGTCTCCCGGTCGTCGTCGTCGTGGACGGTAACGCCGGAACGGGCGACGAACCGGTCGGGGAGGGTGACGAACCGGTCGGGGAGGGCAACCGGGACCTGACCGGCGACGACGGCGACGCGGAACCAGTGGCGGTCGTCGAGGCGGACGCACTGACGGACGAGCGGGTCGTCGACGCGGTGAGAGAGGCCCTCGCGGTCGAGGACGTCGGAGCCGCCGGTCGCCCGCCCTCGCGACTGGAGACGCTGGCGATGTCGCTGTTCGACGAGTTCCCGGACCACTTCTACGCAAAAGACGCCTCGGCGCGACACCTGCTGACGAGCGACGCGGCGATCCAGACGCCGAGCGTGATCGGGCAGACCGACGAGGTTCTCGAAGCGGCCGTCGACGAACACCCGCACAAGTCGGTCGACGACGACCGGTACGTCATCACGAGAGGCGAGTCAGTGATCGAGCGCGAGGAGTACACCGACGGCGAGGACCACCACGCGCTGACCTCGAAAGTCCCGTGGTACGGTCCCGACGGGTCGGTCGTCGGCCTCGTGGGTGTCACCCGCGATATCTCCGGGCGCAAGAGCCAGGAGCGAACCCTTCGCCAGCAAAACGAGCGCCTCGCGAAGATCGCCATCGTCGCGGCCCACGAACTCAGGAACGAACTCCAGGTGGCCGCCGGTCGCTTCGACCTCGCTACCGAGGACCCCGAGCACGCCGAGGTGGTCGCCGACTCGCTGGCGCAACTGGAGACGATCACCGACGACGTCGTGCGACTCGCGAACGCCGAGACCGACGAGGCCGACGAACGGGCGGTGTGGCTGTCGACGCCCGCACGCGAGGTCTGGGAGACGCTGCCGACGTCGAAGGCCCGTCTGGACGTCGCCGACGACCGACTCGTCGTCGCCGACCCACGGGCGCTCCGGCTCTTTTTCGAGATCCTGCTATCGAACGCGATACAGCACGGCGGGTCGGACGTCACCGCCACGGTCGGCACCACGGACGACGGGTTCTACGTCGCCGACGACGGGGTCGGGATCGAACTCGACCCGCCCGAGCGGGTGTTCGACGTCGGGTTCGAACTGAGCGGCGGTGGCGTCGGGATCGGACTCTACGTCGCGCGCCGCATCGCCGCCGACCACGGCTGGTCACTCGACGCCGGTAACCGACCCGAGGGCGGCGCTCGTTTCGACGTCACCGGGGTCGCCGATCCCCGGAGGGCGGACGACGACGACAGCTGAGGCCGTTTCTGGATCCGAGCTACAGTTCGAACGTCTCGTCGCCGTCGAGGACGTGGACCTCGGCGTCACTCCCGGTCGCTTTCACCTCGCGGACGAAGTCGTCGACCTCGATCTCGACCGGCGGGAACGTGTCGTAGTGCATCGGGAACGCGTGGTCGACGTCGAGCCAGTCCACGGCGACGGCACCCTGCCACGGCCCCATCGTGAAGTGGTCGCCGACCGGGACGGCCGCGGCGTCGGGTTCGAGGAACGGCCCGATGACGTCGCGCATCTCGGTCATCAGCCCGGTGTCCCCTGCGTGATAGAACGTCGTGCTCTCTTCGTCGCTGACCTGCGTCGGCACCGTATCCGAGACGACGTAGCCCGCGGGCGGACCGCCAGAGTACTCGTAGTCGGTGTTGATGCCGTTGGTGTGGTCGGCGCGGTGCATCGTCACGTAGGCGTCGCCGAGTTCGACCGTGCCGCCCATGTTGAACCCGATCGTGTTCTCGGCGCCGTGCTGGTCTGCGACGAAGCCCGTGACCTCCGGCGTCCCGACGATCGTCGCGTCACCGACGAACGCGGGGACGTCGGCGATGTGGTCGGCGTGGGCGTGTGTCAGCAGGACGTAGTCCGGGTCGAGTTCCCCGGGGTCGACGTCGGTAAAGGGGTTGTCGAAGAAGGGGTCGATGAGCAGGTCCGTACCGTCGACGGAAACCGACCACGTCGAGTGGCCGTGCCAGGTGAGTTCCATACGCGCGAAACTACGGCGCAAACCCACTTAATGACTCACTCCCCGGCGACGACCCGCCGGATCCACAAGGCTCACGGCGCCCGTCCGGGAGGGGGTCCAAACAGGATCACTCCTCGGACCGCCGGCGTCCCTCGGCGGCCAGTTGTCGTTCGCGCTGGCGTCGTTCCCGCTGTTTGCGCTGCTGTCGACGTCTCGCCTGTCGACTCGCGTACCTGACCCACGCGAACGCCTGTCGATGCACGTAGTAGAGCAGCACGGTGACGGCGACGACGATGCCGAGGATGGCGACGACCCCGCTGAGTAGTTCGGAGGCGAGGTTCGCCCAGAGGTAGGCTGCGATGAGAACCACCAGGGCGACTTCGAGCCCACAGCGGAGTGCCGGTAGCTTCCAGTCCGGGCGGGACTCCCCGCCGTCGGCCCGCAGGGCCCGCGACTCCCGCGGACTGTCGTATCGCTCAGCGTCGTCTGTCGCCGGTCCTCGCATGGCCGTTTCGTTCGTGGAGAGGGGTGTTGTAGCTTGCCCCGTCGATATCGCGACCGATACCGCAGTGTGCCCGGGGAGGCGTGCGAACTACCACACCGCTGTTCCCGAAAACCGACGAGAACGCGGTCCTCCGGGTATCGATGAAAACGCGGTCCGCCAGGTATCTCATTCGACGCTACGGAGGGATGGACTGACCGGGGATCGAGCGCGGGTACTGCGAGAGGGAGACGGCGTCTCAGGCGGTGACTTCGGTCTCGTCGTCTTCCGGTTCGCCTTCGAGGCGTTCGACGATGTCGTTGATGATGACGACGTCGCCGACCGCCTGAACCCAGCGATACGGCAGGATGACGCCGCGGGAACTGCGGACCTCGGCGTCGAACAGTTCGTCGTTGACCTCGCGAAGCGCGAGGCCGGTGACGCCCTGGCGGTCCATGTCGAGTCGCAGATCCTCGACCTCGCCGACGAACACGCCGTTTTTGGTGTAGACCTCGCGTCCGACGAGGGTCGTTATCTCCTGCGGTGCCGTCTCGGTGCTCATACAGCCAAACTCGGTGTACGGGGTCTTAAATTTGTGTTCCTCGTCAGACGCACGTCTGTCCAGGCAACCGCACGGTGGGCCGACTCCGCTGTGCGACGCTCCGACACGGGGGCGCCACGGTTTTATTCGAGACGCTCCAACTCCGACCGATGAGTGACGCCAGCGACGCGAGCGATCCCGACGACATCGACGAGATCCGAGAGCGCAAGAAAGAAGAACTCGCCGCGAAACTGGACGACGAGCAGTCCGAGGTCGGGGCCGAGGGCGAGGATGAGGGCGAGGGCGACGGCCCGGCCGAGCTCGAACCGGTCCACGTCGAGAGCGAAGCTCACCTCGACGAACTCGTCGCCGAGCGCGACGTCGTCCTCGCGGACTTCTACGCCGACTGGTGTGGCCCCTGCCAGATGCTCGAGCCGGTCGTCGAATCCATCGCCGCCGAGACCCCTGCGACGGTAGCGAAAGTCGACGTCGACGCTCACCAGGGCCTCGCCCGCGAGTACGGCGTCCAGGGCGTCCCGACGCTGTTCCTGTTCGCCGACGGCGAGCCCGCCGAACGACTCGTCGGGATGCAAGACGACGGTCGACTCCGGTCGCTCGTCGAGCAGTACACCTGACCGGCTGGCCGACCGCGCGACTGTTCGCGATAGCATGCCAGGTTATTTCGAGGGGTGTCGACTACCAGCCGGCCGAGACGCGATCCTCGTCCCGTGTCCCAACGGTTAACACGGCGAGTGTCGAACGGTTCCGCCGATGGTCGAAGCGTTGACTGTGGCGCGACTGTTCGGTGGCGTCGTCCTCCTTCTCTCGAACGGCTTTTTCGTCGGCATCGAGTTCGCCATGACTCGCGTCAGGCAGTTCCCGGAGTCGGAGTTCACCGGGCACCGCGGGCTCGAACGGGCCTGGGAGATGACCGAGCGCCTCGAGATATATCTCTCTGGCTGTCAGGTCGGGATCACGATCTGCAGCGTCAGCCTCGGCGTCGTCGCCGAACCCGCCGTTACGGCGGTCTTCGACTCGGCGGTCGTGGCCGCGGGCTTCGCGCCACCCGAGGGCGGTCACACCACTATCGCCGTCGTCACGTCGCTCGCGCTTATCAACATCCTCCACGTCATCATCGGGGAACAGACCCCGACGTATTTCGGCGTCGAGCGTACCCGGACGGCCGCCCGGTACGGCGCGCCGGTCCTCTACTGGTGGACGAAGCTCATGTCGCCGGTCATCTACCTCGCCGACTGGGCGGCCAAGAGGATCCTCTCGCTGTTCGGCATCACCATCTCTCGCTCGTGGACCGAGGGCGAAGTCGACGAGGAGGGCGAACCGCTCCCGAGTTCGCGCTCGGAACTCCGCCGGCAGATGGGCGAGGGACTCGCGAACGTCGGCCTCTCCGACGAGCGACGCGAAGAGGTTATCAACGCGCTGACTATCGGCGAGATCCCCGTCGAGAACGTGATGGTCCCCCGCGAGGAGATCGTCGCGCTCTCGACGAGCGAGGACTTCGAGACGACGCTCGACCGGATCGAACAGGCGCCACACGTCCGACTGCCACTCACCGAGGACGGTGACCTCGAATCGTTCGTCGGCGTCGTCTACACGCCCGCGGTGCTCGCACGCATCGAGGAGCTCCAGGCTGGTGAGGTGACTCTCGAAGACGTCGCCGCACCGCCGATGACCGTCGCCGCCGACGCTCCCGTCAGTAACCTCATCGACCAGTTCCAGGCCAACAACCAGGAACTCGCGCTCGTCCTGGAGGGCGGGGAAGTCGTCGGCCTCGTAACGACGACCGACACGTTCGAGGCGATCGCCGGCGACCTCGAAGACCCCATCGACGAGGAACTCGACCTCGGGAAGTGAGTCGGAACCGGATTCGGGACCGACTCGGCCGGGACCGGGAGTGAAATCGGGTGCGGTCTCGGCCTGAAAGGTTATACCACTGGCTCACCCAGCCCTGCCCATGGCTTCGACGGTGGTCCACCTCGCGTTCGCCGGACTGCTCGCCGCCGCGCTGCTGGGACCGTACTTCGACCGCCGCGCCGTCCTGATCGTCTTCGCCGCCACCGCGTTTCCGGACCTGGACTCGTTCGTCGCCCTCTTCTCGACGGTCGGTCACCGCGAGGCGCTGCACACGTTCGTCGTCCCCATCGTGGTGGGCATCGCGTGGTTCGCCGATACGCGCCTGCGGGAGGAGTCGTACGTCCGCGAGCGCTGGGGTCAGTGGGGCGTCAACGTGGGGTGGATGTGCGTGTTCGCCTACGCCGTGGCGGGGATCGGACTCGACTTCGTCGGCGCTGGCGTCAACCCGCTCTGGCCGGTCCACGACCAGGCCTACGCGCTGAACGGCAAGATCGAACTTTCGGACCAGCGCGGCCTCGTCCAGACCTTCGTCGACCTCTCGCCGGAGGAGGGCGGCGCACCCGCGCCGAGCAGGAGTCTCGGGAACTCCTCGGAGATCGAGATGAGTACCGGCGTGAATCCCGACCCCGGCGGCACCGAGACGGACCCCGAACGGGTCTTCCCGGTCGCACGCTCGGGCTGGCAACTGCTCGTCCTCGTCGTCGGCAGCGTCGTCACCGGCGTTCGCCTCCGGCAAGACCACGAGTAAACTCAACCTCCGGAGACACGGAGAGAACCCGGCGCACGGAGACACCGGGAGAACTCAGCTCTCGGGAGTCGCGTCGATATCCGCAGGGACCGATTCGACGTCGGCGAGACCCGAGGCCGCCGTCTCGGCGTCTTTCAGTCCGGACCCCGTCGCGACGACGACCACCGTCTCGTCGGCGTCGACGACCCCCGTGGCTCTCGCGCGCTCGACGCCGGCGACGGCGGCCGCACTCGCCGGTTCGACGAACAACCCCTCAGTCCGACCGAGCAGTTGCTGGGCACCGAGGATGGCGTCGTCCTCGACGACGACCGCGTCACCGCCGCTCGCCGCCAGTGCCCGACAGGCGCGCCCGGCGTTGTGCGGACCGGTCACGTCGATGCTGTCGGCGGCCGTCCCCCCGGTATCCGACCCGTCAGTGGCGGTCTGGCTGCTGGTCCCCCCCGGACGGGACTCGTCTGTGAACCGGTCGTAGATGGTCGTCGCGCCTGCCGCCTGGACGCCCAGCATTCGCGGCGCGTCTTCGAGCAAGCCCAGGCGCTCGAAGTCGGCGAGGCCCTTCCAGGCGGCCGCGAGCGACCCGCCGTTGCCCATCGGCACGACGACCCGGTCTGCCCCGGGCGCCTGCATCGCGATCTCGAACCCCAGCGTCCGTTTCCCCTCCACGGCGTAGGGCGTGACTCCCGAACTCAGGTTGTCCCAGCCCCGCTCGGCACAGACGCGGTGACAGCGCTCGTAGGCCTCCTCGTAGGCGCCGTCGACCGCGAGTACGTCCGCGCCGTAGAGACGCGGCTGGACGGCCTTCGTCTCGGGGATAGAGCGGGGGACGAAGATCCGACAGTCCAGCCCCGCCCGAGCGGCGTACCCGGCCAGCGAGGCGGCCGCGTTCCCGGTCGACGCACAGCTCACGACGTCGTGGCCGGCCTGTCTCGCCCGCGTGACCGCGACCGCCGTCCCTCTGTCCTTGTTCGAACCGGTGGGGTTGCCGGTCTCGTCTTTGATCCGTACTCTGACGTCGAGGCGGTCGCTCAGCGTCGGCGCGTCGAGGAGTCGCGTCCCGCCCGCACCCAGCGAGACCACCGGCCCGTCGTCGACCGGGAGCAACGGCCGGAAGTCCCACAGATCCGTGACCTGACTCGGGGGGTCGAAGCGGTCCGCGAGCGCGTCGTAATCGTAGCGTACGTCGAGGGCGCCGGCACAGTCCGCGTGGGCCGGGCGGACGTTCCCCGACTCCTCGGGGGCGAACTCGCGGCCACATTCGGGACAGACCAGCGCCGCGACGTGGGACATCGTCGCTTTCCCCTGTGTCCGACCGCGTCAAATGCCTTCTGGCTCTCGGGCGCTCTCCGGTGGACAGTGTGAGTCCGCGGTCTTTAATACGAGTTCGCCGACAGCGTGGGTATGGACGAGGGGCTCCGGGTACGCGAACGACTGGGCGTCGCCGACGTCGTCACACTTTGTAACGCCGTCCTCGGTCTCACTGCCGGCGTACTCGCGCTCTCGGACCCCGAACTCGCCACACGGCTGATCCTCCTCGCCGCGATCGCCGACGCTATCGACGGTATCGTCGCCCGGACCTTCGGGAGTACGCAGGTCGGCCCCCTGCTGGATTCCGTGACCGACGTCGTCTCCTTCGGGGCGACGCCCGCGCTGTTCGTCTACGCCGCCGCCGCCGACGGGTGGGGCTGGCTCGCCGAGGGGCCGACTGCGGCACCGCTCCCCGAACTCGCAGTCGCGCTGGGCGTCGGGAGTCTCTTCGTGATCATGTCGATCCTCCGCACTGCGCTGTACACCGAATTCGTCGGCGAGGACGAACACCGCCCGGGCATCCAGAACACGCTCGCCGCGACCATCCTCGTCACTGCCTATCTCGCCGGACTCACGTACGTGCCGGCCCTGCTCGTGGTATCCGTCGTCCTCTCGGTGGCGATGGTCGCCCCGGTCGGCTATCCGAAACTGCTCGCCCGCGACGCGAGTGTCCTGGGTGTCGTCCAGGCGGGTGTTATCCTCGTACCGACCGTCTATGGACGCGTGCTCCCCAGAATCTTGCTCGTCGCCGCGCTCGCGTACATGCTGCTCGCGCCGCGGTTCTACTGGGACGAGTGAGCCGGAACTACCGGGACGACGGACCACCACCAGAATTATTCCGCCGCCGGTCAACTGGCAGATCGAACGTGGTTTACGAGACTGGCAACCGGACTATCGACGACGCGGTCCAGCGGGTCATCGACGGCGAGCGTCTCGACCGACGTGACGGCCTCGCCCTGGTCGCCCAGCCCGTCGAGGAACTCGCCGCGGCGGCCGACGCGGTCCGCGCTCACTTCGGTGACGGCACCGTCGACGCCTGTTCCATCGTCAACGCGAAGGCGGGCGACTGCGCCGAGGACTGTGGCTTCTGCGCCCAGTCGGTCCACTTCGACACCGGCATCGACACCTACGGCCTCCTGGACCCCGAGGAGATACTCGCCGCCGCCAGGCGGGCCGAACGCGACGGCGCACAGCGCTTCGGCATCGTCCTCGCCGAGAAGGGCGTCTCGAAGGAACACCGGCCCGACGAGTGGGCCGACGTGCTCCGTGCTATCCGCCTCGTCCGCGAGGAGACCGACGTGGAAGTCGACGCGAGTCTCGGCATCCTCACCGACGAGGAAGCGGGAATTCTGGCCGAGGAGGGGATCAACCACTACAACCACAACATCGAGACCTCGCCCCGATTCTTCCCCGAAATCGTCGACTCGCATTCCTTCGAGGACCGTGTCGAGACGCTCGAAACCGCCAAGCGAGCGGGCATGGACCTCTGTGCCGGCGTCATCCTCGGGATGGGCGAGACGCCCGCCGACCGCGTCGACGCCGCGATGGCCCTCCAGGAAGTGGGCGTCTCCTCGTTACCGGTCAACATCCTGAACCCCGTCGCGGGCACGCCGCTGGGCGAGCGCTTCGAGCACGGTGCCGACATCTCGACGCGGGAGGTCGTCCGGACGGTCGCCGTCTATCGGTTGCTCCACCCCGAGGCACGCGTCAGGCTGACTGGCGGCCGGGAGGCCAATCTGGCACCCGAGGAGCAACACCGCCCGTTCGAGGCGGGCGCCGACGGCGTCCTCACCGGGGATCATCTGACCACCGAGGGACAGTCACCCGGCGATGACATCGAGGTGATCGAGCGGGCGGGTCTGGAGCCCAGTACGGAGGTGAACGACTTCGACCCGGAAACGGTGAAATCGCGTGGTCGAGACGAGGGAAGCACTGAGGAAGCGGTCGGCCGGAACGTCGAGACGGCCGCGGGGACCGCCACGAGCAACACCGACGACTGAGACGGTTGATTGGACGTTGTTTCCGAACTGTCGCGGGAAGGAGTCGTCTGCAACTGTAGTCGTACTCGTCGTAACCGCCCTCGTGTTCGTGGGATGGAAGCCCACCACGTCGACTCCGGGACAGTCGCCAGGCGTCGGTTGTACGACCCCGGAAATACGAAATCGGGAAGGATACCGAGACGTGCCATTCCAGCAACCACCTGGAACGCGCGGGGCGGGAACCCCCCGCGTGTGACACTACGGAGCCGTGTGGCTCCATGGGAAACGAGGGTTTCGAGCGCAATAAGCGTGTAGCATCGTTCATCCCGGCCGGAACGACGGCAGCCCCGCGATATCCGGCAAAACTACCGGACCCCTGTTTCGACTGCCTACTCCTCACCGTCGTCGGACTTGCCTGCCGCTGTCTCACCGTCGTCGGACTTGCCTGCCGCTGTCTCACCGTCGTCGGGTTCCCCCTCCGGTGTCTCGCTCTCGTCCGTCTCGACCGTATCTTCTCCAGGTGCGTCCGCTCCGACGAGTCCGTTCAGGTCCGCGTGGGCGCCGAGCAGTTCGACCATCCGCTCGACGGTTCCGACGTCCTGGGTCCGGCCGGTGTCGAGGACGTTCTCGACGCGGTCGACCACGGCCCGGGTGTCCGACTGGACGAGCAGGACCGGGACGCCGGCGTCCGTCGCCTTCCCGAGGATGGCGCCCGAGGGCCTGAGCCCGCCCGTGAGGACCAGACACTCGATCCCCGGCGCCTGGAGGGCGGCCGCCTGGATGTCCGAGCGGTCGCCGCCGGTCACCATCGCCGCGCTCTGGAGGCGCCGGAAGTGCCTGAGGGCAGTGTCGCTGCCCATCGCGCCGACGGCGAATCGTTCGACGAAGCCGTCGGTGGGAACGTCCGGAGTGAGGTTCTGTGCGCCGAGTTCGTCCGCGAGTTCCCCCACGGTGACGCCGGCGAGTTCCGTCACGCGGGGGACCATCCCCAGCACCGGCACGCCGCGGCCTTCGAGGAACGGGACGACGTCCGTCGTCAGCGAGTCACGGTCGGCGTCGGCGACGGCGTTGAACACGACGCCCGCGAGGCGGTCACCGAACCGGTCGGCCGCCGCGAGCACCTCGTCCGCGTCACCGGGTTTGCTGTACCCCGCGACGATGACGACCCGCGCGTCGAGCAGTTCCGCCACGTCCGGGTCCGTGAGGTTCACGATCCCGCCGGTCGTCGGGCGGCCGCCGCCCTCGACGACGACGAGGTCCCTGTCGGCGGCGACCGCGTCGTAGCTGTCGCGGACCCGCTGGCGGATCTCCTGGGGGTCGACGCCGCCACGGACCGCCTCTTCGATGAACGCCGGCGAGTAGACGACCGGCTCGAGGTCGGCCAGGTCGGCGTCGATCCCGAGCACCTCCTTGGCGAGCAGGGGGTCCTCGTCGCGGGTCTTGCCGACCGGACTCCGCAGGCGCGTGCCCTTCGGTTTGAAGTAGCCGACCTCGTGACCGGCGTCGCCCGCGAGTTTCGCGATCGCGACGGCGATAGCTGTCTTGCCGATGCCTTCCTGGGTCGAGGTGACGAAGATGGGGTTCATACTTGCTCCGGGTCGATGGTGAGTCGCAGGTCCACGGCGGTGGCGCCGTCGGCCGTCGCGACCAGCGGGTTGACGTCCAGTTCCACGATGGCGGGGAAGTCCGTCGCGAGTTGCGAGAGGCGCTGGATGACCTCCACGACGCTGTCCTCGTCGACCGGGTCCCGGCCACGAGCCCCGCGCAACAGCGGCGCGGCCTCGATGTCGTCGAGCATCGCGCGGGCGTCGGGTTCCGCGACCGGCGCGACTCGCACCGTGGCGTCTTCCAGCACTTCGACGAAGATCCCGCCGAGTCCGAACAGGACCAGCGGGCCGAAACTCGGGTCGCGGTTGAGGCCGACGATCGTCTCGACGCCCGCGTCGACGTCGCGCAGTTCCTGGACCTGCACCCCCAGGATCGTCGCGTCGGGCTGGTAGTTCCGGGCCCGCGTGACGAGGTCCTCGTAGGTGTCCTCGGCTTCCCCGGGCGGGACACCCACCGCGACGCCGCCGATGTCGGACTTGTGGAGGATGTCCGGGCTGACGATCTTCATGACGACCGCCTCGCCGCCGCCGACCCGTCGCGCCGCCTCGGCGGCTTCCGACCGACCGGAGACGACCTCACCGGCGGGCGTCGGGATACCGTAGGCGTCCAGGAGGTCCATCGCCTCGACGCCCAGGCGGGTCGACCCCCGCTCTGCGGCGTCTTCGAGGATGGCCCGGGCGCGCTCGCGGTCGACGTCGAAGGTGCGCGGTTCGACCGTCTCGCGCTCGCGGACCTCGCGGTGTTCCCGGAGCGCGTCGAGACTCTCGACGGCCCGCGCGGGGTCGAAGTACGTCGGGATGCCCGCCTCGGCGAGTTGCTCGTTCGCCGCCCTGGTCGAGGAGCCGCCCATGAGCGACACCGCGACCGGTTTCCCGTACTCGGCCTGTAACTCGACGACCGTCTCGGCCAGGTCCGTGAACTCGAACGTCGCCGTGGGGCACGCGACGACGACCGTCGCGCCGACGTTGGGGTCGGCCAGCGCGACGTCGAGTGCCGCCTCGAACCGTTCGACCGGGGCGTCGCCGATGATGTCGACCGGGTTGTAGACGTTCGCGCCGTCGGGCAGCGCCTCGCGGAAGGCCGAGAGTGACTCGTCGGAAAACGACGCCAGCGAGAGACCGGCGTCGCCGACGGCGTCGGTCGTCATCACACCCGGGCCACCGGCGTTCGTGACGATGGCGACGCCGTCGGAGTCCGGTACGGGTTGACCGGCGAGGATGCTCGCGTAGTCGAACAGTTCCTGGACGGTGTCGACGCGCAGGACGCCCGCCTGCGCGAAGGCGGCCTCGTAGGCCTGCTCGCTGCCCGCCATCGCGCCGGTGTGAGAGGCAGCGGCGGAGGCCCCGGCTTCGGTCCGGCCGGACTTGACGACGACCATCGGCGTCTCGCCCGTCACGTCCCGCGCCGCCTCGAGGAACGAGCGCCCGTCGACGACGTCTTCGAGGTAGCCCAGGATGACGTCGGTGTCGGGGTCCTCGCCCCACTCGGCGACGAAGTCGCTCTCGTCGAGGACGGCCTTGTTCCCCAGCGAGACGACGTCTTTGAACCCCAGGTCGCGGTCGTTGGCCCAGTCGACGACGGCCGTCACGAACGCTCCCGACTGGCTCATAAAGGAGATCGACCCCGCCTGTGGGCTCTCGGGTCCGAACGTCGCGTTGAGCCCGCAGGTCGTGTTGATGATTCCCAGACTGTTGGGTCCGACGAGGTTGAGGTCGTACTCGGCGGCGATCTCCCGGAGTTCCCGCTCGCGGGCGGCGCCCTCGCTGCCGGTCTCGCCGAAGCCCGCGGTGATGACGACGACGTTTCGCACGCCTGTCTCACCGGCCTCGCGGACCACGTCCAGTGCGATAGATGGGGGGACGACGACGACCGCCACGTCCGGTGGGGGGTCGAGGTCACCGAGGGCGTCGTGACAGCGCAGGCCGAAGACCTCCTCGGCAGTGGGGTTGACGGCGACCACCTCACCGTCGAACGTGGCGAGCAGGTTCTCCGTCACTGCGCGTCCGACAGACCCTTCGCTCTCGGTCGCGCCGACGACAGCGACCCGGTCCGGCCCGAACAGCGTCGCGAGTTCGCCCATTCGCTCGACGGTTCGACCGGGGCGGTAAAATAGGTGTCCGTGACTTCTCGCATCCCGGGAACGGTCGGGCGGTCTGACCGGTGGCCGACGAGACCGAACCATCGGCCACTCGACCGGACTGGCTACTCCGTCGCGACGTCCGCCGGGGTCGCGTCCGACAGTTCGCGTATTCGCCCGGGGTCGACCGGGAAGACGGTCTCGGGCGTGCCGGCGGCCGCCCAGACGGTGTCGAACGTAAGCAGCGTCTCGTCGAGGTAGACGGGCACAGCGGTGTCGTGACAGAAGGGCGGGACGCCGCCGATCGACCAGCCCAGCGTCTCGCGTATCTCGTCGGGGTCGGCCATCTCGACCGCCGAAGCGGGGACACCCCGGAGGCCGGCGAGTTTCGCTTCGTCGACGCGGTTCGCGCCGCTCGTGACCACGACGACGAGTTCGCCGGCGGAGAAGGCGAGCGAACTCGCGATCTGGGCGACGCTACAGCCGATCGCGTCGGCCGCGTCGGCCGCAGTCTTCGTCCCCTCGGGGAACTCCTCCACCTCGACACTCACGCCCAGTTCGGCCGCGCGCCCGGCGAAGTCCTCCGCTCGTGGATGCATGCTCGCCCCGTAGTTCACCGGTGTACTACGACCTGTCGGTTTTTGTCGTCCCGGGCCCCAGAGAGGGATATGTCCGACAGAGACGAGCTCGACGCCTTCGACGCGGACCTCCTGGCGGCCGTCGCGGAGGAACGCGACGTCGACGTCGAGCGGTTGCGGACGCTCGCGCGCACCCACCAGTCGAACGTCCGCGACCTGCCCGGCGTCGACGACATCGTCTACGAGTGGCGCAACCAGTTCCACCTCGACCCGCTGCTCGTCCGGACGACCGCCACCTACTATCTGGCCCTCCCGGCCCACGTCTGGGACGAGTTCGCCGAATCGCTGGGCGCCACCGACGTCGAACGCGACGCCCTCGTCGCGCTCCACGAGCGACAGGCGCGCCAGGATGCCGACACAGTCGGTCTCGACGTCGGACGCCTGGACGGCGACGAGGCGGTCGTCCTCACGCGCCCCTGACGATCCCGTCGACACACCCGGGACGGTCGACCGACCCACGCGTCGTGGACTCCGGGACTCACGGACGAGCGACCCGGACGACGTGTTCGGAGCCGGTCGCCACGCGCTCGACGTCGCCGAAGGCACCGAGGTGGGGCGAGAGGTCGAGTTCCCGGTGGTGGACGAAGGCGAACCGGCCGTCGCGAGCGAGCACGCCGGCGGCGCCGTCGAAGAGGGCCGCGAGTACCCCCGACCCGGCGTGGGTGGGCGGGTTGCTGAGCACGAGGTCGAACGTCCCGTCGCGGACCCCGTCGGTGGCGTCCGCCGTCACGACCGTCGCCTCGACGCCGTTCCGGGCGAGAGTCTCCCGTGCGCACGCCGTCGCCCGCGCGTCGTCGTCGGTCAGCGTCACCGAACAGTCGGCGGTCAGGCCCGCACAGGCGCCGATCGGGCCACAGCCACAGCACAGGTCGAGCACGCGCTCGTCGTCGGTTGCCGCCGTCGATTCCAGCAGGAGGCGTGTGCCGTCGTCGAGCCCGCCCGCCGCGAACAGCCCCGGTTCGGTCACCAGTTGCAGGTCGGTACCCGCGACGGAGGTGCTCTGCGTCCGCCGCTCCACGTACGTCGGCGGGTCGAACGTGGCCGGTCGTCGCACCCGGAGGAGTTCGGCGCCGTCGGCTGACGCGACGGACTCCGGTCCGGCCCCGACTTCCCTGAGACAGTCCCGATAGCGGTTCAGTCCCGCCGTCTCGCGACCGGCGAGAAAGAGCGTCCCGTCGGGTTCGAGTCGCCCGAGCGCGTCCGCGAGGCGCCCTTTTCCGACTTCCGTCGCGGTGTAGGGTTTCGGGACGTAGACCGCGGTGTCGAACGAACCGTCGAGTTCTGACTCGCGAGCGACCGTTCGGACGACCGCGTCGACGCCGTTCTCGCGGACGTTCGTCCGGCAGGTGGCGGCGGCGCGAGCGCTCGATTCGGTCATCGTCACCCCGTCGGCGCGAGCGGCGAGTACGACGCCCAGCACGCCGTAGTTGGCCTGGACGACGAGCAACTCGCCGAGGTCGTGCTCCCAGCAGGCGTCGAGCGCCAGCAGCGTCTCACCGCGGAACTCCCCGGTCGAGTGGAGGCCGTCGCGCGTCCGAAAGCGGTAGGTCGACGGGCCGGCGTCGGTGTGTGACCCGAGTTCGAGCGTCATGGGATCGAACCCTCGACTCGTCCGCCGACCGTCGCCCCTCCGGCGACGACCGACGGTGAGCCGTCGTGTTCTGTTCCCGAGTTCCCTCCCGTCGATTATAAACACCGTGATGGGTAGCTATCCTCCACGGCACGTTCGTCACACCACCAGGCGTGTCCGTCAGACTCCCGGGTGTGTTCGTCGTACCCCCGGGCGTGTCCGTCAGACTCCCGGGTGTGTTCGTCGTACCCCGGGCGTGTCCGTCACGTCCTCGGGCGTGTCCGTCACGTCCTCGGGCGTGTTCGTCGAGTCGAGGAACGCGTTCGGTTTGGATGCGAAAATCTGGGCTGCCACATTCTTTATTTCACAAGTGGAAAACCGCATGAACACGTATCCCCTATAACTACCCAATGAGTCACAGGGATACACAGCTCGAACTACAGGGGATGAGTTGCGCCAACTGCGCGTCGACCATCCAGGAGTCCGTCGAGTCGCTCCACGGCGTCGAGCGCGCGACGGCGAACTACGCGACCGACGAGGGGAGCGTCACGTACGACCCCGAGGACGTCTCGCTGGCCGAGATCTACGAGGCGGTCTCGGACGCGGGCTACGAGGTCGCCAGCGAGACCGTCACGGTCGCCATCACGGACATGTCGTGTGCCAACTGTGCCGAGACGAACGAGTCGGCACTCCTGGACACGCCGGGCGTTATCTCCGCGGACGTCAACTTCGCCACCGACGAGGCGCGAGTCACGTACAACCCCGCGGACGCGTCGCTCGGAGACATCTACGACGCCATCGAGAGCGCCGGATACTCGCCGGTTCGCGAGGACGGGAACGAGGGCGAGTCGACCGGCGGCGAATCGGCTGGCGGTGGAACGTCCAGTGGGTCCGGCCAGACGCGCCGGGACGCCGCGCGCAACGAGGAGATCCGCCACCAGCGCAACCTCACGCTGTTCGGCGCGGTGCTGTCAGTACCGCTGCTGGCGATGATGGTCGGACACATCTTCGCGCCCGGGTGGATGGACGCCACCTTCGAGGGGGTCCCGCTGGGGTGGGTCGCCTTCGCGCTCGCGACGCCGGTCCAGGTCCTGCTGGGGCGCCAGTACTACGAGAACTCCTGGAAAGCGCTCGTCAGGAACCGGACGGCGAACATGGACGTGCTGATCGCGCTCGGGTCCTCGACGGCGTACGTCTACTCCGTCGCGGTCCTGCTGCAGGCCATCGTCGGGGGGCTCTACTTCGACACCGCCGCGTTCATCCTCGTGTTCATCACGCTCGGGAACTACCTCGAAGCCCGCTCGAAGGGCCAAGCCTCCGAGGCGATCCGCAGCCTGCTGGAGATGGAAGCCGAGACGGCGACGGTCGTCCGGGAGGACGGCACCGAGGAGGAGATCCCCCTCGAAGACGTCGAGGTGGGAGACCGTCTCAAGGTCCGACCGGGCGAGAAGATCCCCACCGACGCGACCGTCGTCGACGGCGAGAGCGCGGTCGACGAGTCGATGGTCACCGGCGAGTCCGTCCCCGTCTCGAAGGGACCCGGCGACGACGTGATCGGGTCGACTGTCAACCAGAACGGCGTACTCGTCGTGGAGGCGACGAAAGTCGGTTCGGAGACGGCGATCCAGCAGATCGTCTCCCGCGTCAAGGAGGCCCAGAGCCGCCAGCCCGAGATCCAGAACGTCGCCGACCGCATCAGCGCCTACTTCGTCCCCGCGGTCATCGTCAACGCGCTGTTCTGGGGCGTCGTCTGGTACGCCTTCCCCGGCGCGCTGGAGGGGTTCGTCACCGGACTGCCCGTCTGGGGACTCGCGGCCGGCGGCCCCGCGGCCGTGGGGGGCTTCGAGTTCGCGGTCGTCGTCTTCGCCTCCGCAGTGCTGATCGCCTGCCCCTGCGCGCTGGGGCTCGCGACGCCCGCGGCGACGATGGTCGGGACGGCGATCGGTGCCCGCAACGGCGTCCTCTTCGAGGGCGGTGACATCCTCGAACGCGTCCGCGACGTCGACACCGTCGTCTTCGACAAGACCGGCACGCTCACGAGAGGTGAGATGGAACTGACCGACGTCGTCGCGCTCCCGGCGACCGACGGGGGGGAGGTCGATGGCGGCGATGCAGACACCGCAGCAGACGGCGGCGCGGTCGTGGAACCCGAGATCACCGAGGAGTTCGTCCTCGAAGTCTCCGCGAGTGCCGAATCGGGGAGCGAGCACCCGCTCGCCGAGGCCATCGTCGAGGGCGCACGCGAGCGCGGCGTCGAGGTCGGCGACCCCACCGACTTCGAGAACGTCCCCGGCCACGGCGTGACGGCGACGACCGATCACGGTCGCGTCCTCGTCGGCAACCGGAAACTCCTGGAAGACGAAGGAGTCGATACGTCCCCCGCCGACGAGACGATGGACCGACTGGAGCGCGAGGGCAAGACCGCGATGCTCGTCGCGCTGGCCGACGGGACGGATGGCGGCTCCGGGGCGACCGGCGACTACCGACTCCTCGGCGTGGTCGCCGACGCCGACACGGTCAAAGACTCCGCGAAGGAGGCAGTCGGTACGCTCCGCGAACGGGGTATCGACGTGCGGATGATCACCGGCGACAACGAGCGGACCGCCCGCGCCGTCGCCGAGGAGGTCGGCATCGACCCCGACAACGTGATGGCGAGCGTCCTGCCCGACGAGAAGGCCGACGCGGTCGAGGAGATCCAGTCCGACGGCAGTCGCGCGATGATGGTCGGCGACGGGGTCAACGACGCACCGGCACTCGCCGCCGCCTACGTCGGCTGTGCCATCGGGAGCGGTACCGACGTCGCCATCGAGGCCGCGGACGTGACGCTGATGCGCGACGACCCGCTGGACGTGCTCAAGGCCCTGCGCGTCTCCGAGGCGACGCTCTCGAAGATCAAGCAGAACCTCGTCTGGGCGTTGGGCTACAACACGGCGATGATCCCGCTGGCCTCGCTGGGGCTGCTCCAGCCCGTCCTCGCCGCGGCCGCGATGGCCGTCTCCAGCGTCTCCGTGCTGACCAACAGTCTCCTCTTCCGGCGGTACACCCCCGACCGCGACTACCGGATCTTCGGATTCCTGCGACCCTGACCGATCGAATTGGACCCTCCGAATACTAATCCTTCTACCGAACCAGTTCGGCCGCATTCCCGCGAATCGACCGGAATTGACAAGCCTCTTTTCTGGCCAGTACCAAGGTTCCAGTTGCGCATGAAAGGACAGATCCGACGGCGGGACGTGCTGAGGGGTATCGGCGTGACGGCGATGGCGGGAGCGCTCGCTGGCTGTTCGACCGAGACGCAGAACGACGGCGGTGACGGCGGCGATGGCGGCGATGGCGGCGACGGCGGTGGCGGGGAAGTGCCGTCGGAGGTCGACGACTACCTCTCGGACGCCAACCTGTACGACGGTTCGATATCGGACATGACCGGCGAAAGCAACCCGACAGTGATGGTGGGTGCTGGCGACCAGGGGTACGCGTTCGACCCGCCGGCGATCCGTGTCTCGACCGGTACGACCGTCACCTGGGAGTGGACCGGCACCGGCGGCGGTCACAACGTCGTCCACGACGGCGGCGAGTTCTCCAGCGGCGACGACTACGTCTCCGAGGCGGGCCACACCTACGAGTACACCTTCGAGGAGAGCGGCAACTACCTCTACTACTGCGTCCCCCACGAGCAACTCGGTATGCTCGGTGCCGTCGTCGTGGAGTAAGGGCGTCGAAACAGCGTTCGTCAGTTCTTTTCGCCGCGTGTCGCCGCTCACTCGCCGCGCAACTCGACGACGTGGTCGATCCGGCGCTGGACGAGGTCCGGTTTCCCGATGTCGTGCCGGATGCGAACGCCGTCACCCGCGGCTTCGAGCGCGTCCTCCGCGACCTCCTCGGCGATCGAGATGGTCTCCGCGACCCCGACGACGGCGAACGCACGGGAGGTCGTCGTGTAGATCCCGTCGTCGCGCTCGTCGACCGAGGCGTAGAAGAGGAGCGCCTCGGCTGCCGATCCGCCGTCGACGACTGCACCTGACTCGTCGGGATCACCCCGGTAGCGAGCGTTGACCCGCTCGATCGTCTCCTCGTCGACGGTCACCCGGGCGCCGCTCTCCGGGTCGGTCGGGTAGCCCGCCGGGACGGCGTACTTGCAGACCGTGGCCCGGGGCACAAAGGAGAGTTGAGGGAGCGACTCCCCCTCGCGGGCGGCGACGAGCACGTCGAGGAAGTCCGTGTTGAGCACCGGCAACGTGTTCATCGCCTCGGGGTCGCCGAAGCGGGCGTTGAACTCCACGACTTTGACACCCTCGGCAGTGAGCATGAACTGTCCGTAGAGGACGCCCTTGTACCCCTCCAGCGCGTCGACAGTCGCTTCGAGGACGTCGACGGCCTCCTGGTAGTCGTCGCGGTCCATGAACGGGAGTTCGAGCTTCGCGTCGGAGTAGGACCCCATCCCGCCGGTGTTGGGCCCTTCGTCGCCCTCGTAGGCGCGCTTGTGGTCCTGGACGGCCGGCGTCACGCGCAGGTCGCCGCTGGCGACGAACGCCTGGACGGTGAACTCCTCGCCGACGAGGCGCTCTTCGAGGACGATGCGGTCGTAGTCCGACTCGCGGATGTACGCTTTGGCCTCGTCTTTGGTGATCTGGTCGCCGGTGACGCGGACGCCCTTCCCGCCCGTGAGGCCAGCCGGCTTGACCGCGAGGTGGCCGTCGAACTCGTCGACGAACTCGCAGGCCGCGTCCATGTCCTCGAACGTCTCGAATTCGGGGCAGCCGGGGATGTCGTGGCGCTCCATGAAGCGGCGCTGGAAGGCCTTGTCCGTCTCGATACGGGCCTCGTCTTCCCGCGGGCCGAACGTGTAGACGCCGGCGTCGTCGAGGGAGTCCGCGACGCCCGCTTCGAGCGCGGCCTCCGGGCCGATCACTGCGAGCGTGGCGTCGACCTCTCTCGCGTAGGCCGTCACCGCCGTCGGGTTGGTGGTGTCGAGCGACTCGAACCCCTCCGCGAGGGCCGCGATGCCGGGATTGCGGTTGCCCGCACAGGCGTAGAGTGTCGCCTCCGAGCCCGCGACGGCGCGGGCGATGGCGTGTTCGCGCCCGCCACCGCCGACCAGCAGCACTGTCTCGGTCATACTCCGACCGGCGAAGCCGTGGGACGTAAGCGTTTCCGTGCACCTCGAAAAGCGAGCGTTCCGTGACTCGGGACTTTACCAGTCCCCGGGGCGTACGGGGGGTCATGACCACAGAGACGGACCCGACGCGCCGCAACCGCCTCGACGAGGAGGAGAGCCCGTACCTCCGCCAGCACGCCGACAACCCCGTCAACTGGCAGCCCTGGGACGAGACGGCCCTCGAAGCCGCCCGCGAACGCGACGTCCCCATCTTCCTCTCGATCGGCTACGCTGCCTGTCACTGGTGTCACGTCATGGAAGAGGAGAGTTTCCAGGACGAGGACGTGGCCGAATTCCTGAACGAACACTTCGTCCCGGTCAAGGTCGACCGCGAGGAACGACCCGACGTCGACAGCATCTACATGAGCATCTGCCAGCAGGTCACCGGGCGCGGTGGCTGGCCGCTCAGCGCCTGGCTCACGCCCGAGGGCAAGCCCTTCTACGTCGGTACGTACTTCCCGAAAGAGCCCCAGCGCAACGCACCGGGCTTCCGCCAACTCCTCGAGGACATCGCCGGCTCCTGGGCCGACCCGGAGGAGCGGGCGGACGTCGAACAGCGCGCCGAACAGTGGACCGACGCCATCCGCGGCGACCTCGAAGAGACGCCCGACGTCCCCGGCGGCTCGGTCGACGAGGGCGCCCTGACCGGCGCGGCGGACGCCGCCTTGCGTGGTGCCGACCGCGAGTTCGGCGGCTGGGGCCGCGGCCAGAAGTTCCCCCAGCCCGGCCGACTCCACGCCCTCGCGCGAGCCCACGACCGTGAGGGCCGCGACGCCTACCGCGAAGTCGTCACGGAGACGCTGGACGCGATGGCCGACGGCGGGATGTACGACCACCTCGGCGGCGGGTTCCATCGCTATACGACCGACCGCGAGTGGGTCGTCCCCCACTTCGAGAAGATGCTCTACGACAACGCCGAACTCCCGCGCGCCTATCTGGCGGGCTACCAGCTCACCGGCCAGGACCGCTATCGCGACGTGGCCGTCGAGACGCTCGAATTCGTCGAGCGGGAACTCACCCATCCCGACGGGGGCTTTTTCAGCACGCTCGACGCCCAGAGTCTCCCGCCGGGCGCGGCCGAGGGGGATACCGAAGGGGACGAGGAGGCAGGAACGGAACCCGGGGAAGGCGTGGCCGAACCCGAGGAAGGCGCCTTCTACGTCTGGACCCGCGACGGGGTCCGGTCGGCAGTCGACTCCCACGCCGACTGGGACGACACCGACGAGGAGGCTACCAGTGGGGTAGAGACCGACGGAGTAGACGCCGACCTCGCGACGGACCTGTTCTGTGACCGCTACGGCGTCACGGCGAGCGGGAATTTCGAGGGGCGGACGGTCCTGACGCTCGCCGCGTCCGTCGAGGATCTGGCCGACCAGTACGACCTGACTGTCGAAGTGGTCGAGAACGTTCTCGACGTCGCCGAGGAAGCCGCCTTCGAAGCCCGCGAGGAACGCCCCCGTCCCGCTCGCGACGAGAAGGTGCTCGCGGGCTGGAACGGCCTGATGGTCTCGGCGTTCGCCGAGGCGGCCGTCGTCGACGACCCGTCGTGGGCCGAGACGGGGACCGAGGCACTCTCGTTCGTCCGCGAACACCTCTGGAACGACGACGCGAAGCGACTCTCGCGGCGCTACAAGGACGGCGACGTGGCCGTCACGGGCTACCTGGAGGATTACGCTTTCCTCGCCCGCGGCGCGTTCGACCTCTACGGCGCGACCGGTGACCACGAACACCTCGCGTTCGCGCTCGACCTCGCGCGGGTGGTCGGCGACGAGTTCTGGGACGACGACGAGGAGACGCTGTATTTCACCCCGCAGAGCGGCGAGTCGCTGGTCGCGCGACCACAGGAACTCACCGACTCCTCGACGCCCTCCAGTGCAGGCGTCGCCGCGGAGTTGCTCGCGACGCTCGGACACTTCACCGACGACGACCGGTTCGCGCGCGTCGCCGAGCGCGTCGTCGAGACTCACGCCTCCCGCATCGACTCCGACCCGCTCCAGCACCCGTCGCTCGTGCTCGCGGCGGACACGCTCACCAGCGGTCCCAGCGAACTCACGCTCTCGGGCGGCCGACCGGACGACTGGAGCGAGACGCTCGCCCGGACGTACGTGCCCCGCCGGGTACTCGCGCCCAGACCGGGGACCGACGCCGACCTGGAGCCGTGGCTCGACGCGCTCGGTCTCGACGCGGCACCCCCGATATGGGCAGGGCGGGAAGCTCGGGACGGCCAGCCGACGGTCTACGCCTGCAGGGCACGCGCCTGCTCGCCGCCGGCCCACGAGGTGGGCGAGGCGCTCGAATGGTTCGCTGACGACTCGGTCTGAGCTATCGACCCGAGAAGTGCGACCTGGGGCTCAGACCGATGCAGCGGCGTCTTCGAGTTCGCGGGCGAGATATACCGCGATCGGAACCGGTTCCTCCTCGACGAACCGCGCGACTTCCTCGCCGTCTCGCTCGACGACGACCGTCGGGATGCGTTCGATCCCGTACTCCTCGACCCCCGGACCGGTCTTCGACCCGTCGTCCTCTTTCTCGACGGGGAAATGTTCGATCCGCGAGTCGGGGACGCCGGCAGCGTCGAGCGCCGCCGCGAAGTCCGGCAGTTGCGACCGACAGTCGATACACCAGTCGCCGCCCCACACCTTGTAGCTCACCTCGTACCGGAGTGTCGCGAGGGTGTCCACCGTGTCGGCGTAGGCCTCCTCGGTCCACACCGGATTCGGCTCCATCGTCTCCAGTTCCATGACACCGTCTAACGCCCCATCCGGCTTAATACGTCCGCTCCACGAGCAGTCACTTCCAGTCCTCGAACTACCGGGGGACGGCTCACTCCTCGTCGCCGACCCGTTCCCGAAGTCTGTCGACGAGGCTGCGGCGGTGACAGCGCTTCGTCTCGCCCTCGAAACACACCAGTGCGACCGGTTCCCCGCCACGAACTCGCTCGGCCAGGTCCGCGAGCGCCCGCTGTGGCTCCGGATCCGTCTCGACGTACTCGCGGTACCGCGCGGCGAAATCGACGGCGTCCCACGCGGCGTTGTGTGCCTCCTCGTCACAGAGCCCGCGTGCCGCCAGGTCCTCGCGCCGTTCCTGGGTCTCCGAGAGGAGCGATTCCGGTGGTCCGAGCGCCGGCCGGTTCTCGTCGACGAGCGCGTGGAACCACCCCGTGGGACGCCTCACGACGCCGACCCTCGTGGTGTCGGCAGGAAGATCCACGATGTCGTGCTGGAGCGCCGCGGCGTAGGTCTCGAAGACCCGTTCCCGGTCTGTCTCGGCGGTCACGGCCGTCGATCGGTCGCCGAGCGTCCAAAGTCTTCCGCCGCTCGTCGAACCGCAGTGCTCCCGCCGGTCCTCGAGCGTCCCGCCTTTCGCTGCTCGCCGTCGCCCGTCCGTCGCCTGTCCGTCCCAGACCCCGACACACCCTGCCGGTGTCACCGGGGATTTAACGGCGAGTGGCGTAGGACGGGTAGTGAAATCGAGCATCCTCGAGACCATCGGGTCGCCGCTCGTCGAGGTCCGGAGTCCGGAGGGCGCGACGGTCGCCGCCAAAGTGGAGTCGTTCAACCCCGGCGGCTCGGCCAAGGACCGCCCGGCCCGCTGGATGGTCGAGGCCGCCGAGGAAGACGGCACGCTCACCGGCGAGGAGACCATCGTCGAGCCCACCAGCGGGAACACCGGCATCGGGCTGGCGCTGGTCGGCGCCGCCAGGGGCTACGACGTCACCCTGGTCATGCCCGGCTCGAAGTCCGCCGAGCGCCGCCAGATCATGCGCGCCTACGGCGCCGAGATCGAACTCGTCGACGGCGACATCTCCGACGCCCGCGAGCGCGCGGACGAACTCGACGCACAGGAGGGCTACGTCCAGCTCCGGCAGTTCGAGAACCCCGCGAACCCGCGCGCTCACTACGAGAGCACCGGCCCGGAGATTCTCGAACAGGTCGGCGACCGCACTGTCGACGCGCTCGTCGCCGGCGTCGGCACTGGTGGTACGATCACTGGCATCGGTCGCCGACTCCGCGAAGCGTTCCCCGAGGTGGAGATCGTCGCCGTCGAACCGGCCGCCAATCCCGTGCTCTCGACGGGCGAGGCCGGCGAGGACGACTTCCAGGGAATGGGGCCGGGCTTCGTCAGCGAAAACCTCGACCGCTCTCTCCTGGACGACGTGATAACGGTCGAACTTGCCGACGCCGAAGACGAGTGTCGCCGCCTCGCCCGCGAGGAAGGCATCTTCGTCGGGCAGTCCTCGGCCGCGTCCAATCTCGCCGCGCAAGAGGTCGCCGAGCGCCTCGCGGCCGACGACGACGTGACCGACCCCCTCGTCGTCACAGTCTACTGGGACAGCGGCGAACGCTACATGTCCACCGGGCTGTTCGACTGAGACGACTCGCGCGAGACGACGACCAGACAGACGCGGAGGGCGGTCCGTCGCATCGTCCGAAAGATGTCACCGGGGCGGAAAAACCGTTGCGGTGGCGACGCAACTCGCCGTTCCCGGCCTCCAGCGAAGGTGCCATCTCTTTCTCTCTCTCCGGGATGTTGCGAGAGAGTTCGACTCTCTCCCCCGAACTACAAGCCCGTCACGGACTACCCCCCGGTATGGACGTCGCCGAAGCCATCGAGACGCGCATCGAAGTCCGTTCGTATCGCGACGAACCGGTCGACGGCGAGACCCAGCGCGAGGTCCTGGACGCCGGGCGTCTGGCCCCGAGCGGTCGCAACCTCCAGCACTGGCGATTTATCCTCGTCGCCGACGACGACCGTCTGGACGGACTGGCCGAACGCAGTCCCACCGGCGGCTGGGTCGCCGACGCGGCCTTCGCGGTCGTGGTCTGTACCGACCCGTCCTACGAGTACCACGACATCGACGCCGGCCGCGCGGTGACACACATGCAGTTGGCGGCCTGGGCGCAGGGAATCGGCTCGTGTCTCTACACGGTCGACGACATCGCTGCCAGGGAGTTCCTCGGGATCCCCGACGACTACGACCTCACCCTCGTCGCCGCGTTCGGCTACCCGAAGAAGGAGATCCAGGGGCTCAAAGACCGGAAGCCGCTCACGGAGGTGGCGTTCGGCGAGCGATTCGGGGACCGACTCGGGGAGGAGTGACTGGCGACTCGAAAACGACTGGCTTCAGCCACGCAGAGCCGTGAATATCAACGTCCAGACGAGGCCAAAGCGTTAATTTTCTGCTCCTGTAATGCCGATATTGATGGGAATATCCGCGCTCGCAGTAGCATCTGGTGCCGGTCTCTTACAGTACACTGTGCCGGTCGTCGGGGCCGAACTGGGACAGACGGCGGTCACCGGGATCGGGATCTGCCTGATCCTGTTGCTTCTCATGGGGTCGGGCTTCTTTTCGTCGTCGGAGATCGCGTTGTTCTCCCTGCCGAACCACCAGATCGACGCGATGGTGGAGGAAGGCTTGCCCGGTGCGAACGCGATCAAGACCCTCAAGGAGGACCCCCACCGCCTGCTCGTGACCATCCTCGTCGGGAACAACATGGTCAACATCACGATGTCCTCGGTCTCGACGACTATCGTCGGCTTCTACTTCGACCCGGGCACGGCAGTCATCGTCTCGTCGCTCGGTATCACGTCGATGGTGCTGGTGTTCGGCGAGACCGCGCCCAAGTCCTACGCCGTCGAGAACACCGAGCTACACGCACGGCGCGTGGCCCGGGGGCTGAAAATCGTCGAGAAACCCCTGTGGCCGCTCATCACGCTCTTCTACTACCTGACGAACGCCGTCAACAAACTCACCGGCGGCAGTTCGTCCATCGAGGAGTCCTACGTCAGTCGCGACGAGATCCGCAACATGATCAAGAGCGGCGAGCGCGAGGGTATCCTCGAGGAGGAGGAACGCCAGATGCTCCAGCGCGCGCTCCGGTTCACCGACGCCACCGCCAAGGAGGTGATGACCCCTCGCCTCGACATCACCGCTATCTCCGAGGACGCGACCGTCGAGGAGGCCATCAAGGAGTGTATTCAGTCGGGCCACGCCCGCCTGCCGGTCTACGAGGGATCCCTGGACAACGTGACCGGCGTCTTCGACATCCGTGACCTGCGTGAATCGGCGTACGGCGATTTCGACGACCTGGCGGTGGCGGACGTCGTCAGCCCGACGCTACACGTCCCCGAGTCCAAGAACGTCGACGACCTCCTCTCCGAGATGCGCGAAAACCGGATGCACATGGTCATCGTCATCGACGAGTTCGGCGCCACCGAGGGGCTCATCACGATGGAGGACATGACCGAGGAGATCGTCGGTGAGATACTGGTGGGCGGCGAGGACCACCCGATCGAGTTCGTCGACGACGACACCGTCGTGGTGGACGGCTCGGTCAAGATCGAAGAGGTCAACGAGGCGCTCGACATCGTCCTGCCCGAAGGCGAGGAGTTCGAGACCATCGCGGGCTTTATCTTCAACCGCGCGGGCCGCCTCGTCGAACAGAGCGAGGAGTTCGACTACGAGAACGTCACCCTCCGGGCCGAACAGGTCGAGAACACTCGCGTTCAGAAAGCCAGGGTGACCGTCGACCGCGAGACCGCCGAGCCGGTGGAGACGGAGCCACCCGCCGGGGAAGGCGAAACCGATTGACTGCGGTCTCGTCGGTGCGACTCAGCGCGTCCACCTGACCTCGTATTCGAGTTCGTACCGCTGTTCGCCGGTCTCCGAATCGGTGAGTCGTTCGAGTTCGACCTCGAACCGCGGTTCGGCGGGTAGTTCGACCGTCTGGCTGTCGGTCCCGCTCTCCAGTTCGACCGTTCCGGACTCGATCTGGTCGGCGGCCGCCACGAGCGCTTCCGCGATCTCGGACCTGGTGTGTCGTGCCTCGGTTTTGAAGAGTACGTCTTCGGGCATGGTCGTCCCGTCGATACGGCCGCTCGGGGTATAGAGACATACGACGGTTCCAGCACAGTGGGAACCGCGAGTGTTCCGACAGAGAACCGGGCGGCCACTGGGCGAGTGTTCCGACAGAGAACCGGGCGGCCACTGGGCGAGTGCCCGACAGTGAGACGGGTACCCGGTGGGACACGATACGGGAGGAGAGAGCCGCGGGACGGTCGCTGCGTCGGCCGATTCAGAGTCTTTCGACTACCGCGTCGGTCACGTCGTCGGTGGAGGCGTCGCCGCCGAGGTCGGGCGTGTGTGGCCCGTCTGCGAGCGTCTCCTCGACAGCGTCGCGGACGCGAGTGGCTTCCTCACCGTAGTCGAGGTGGTCGAGCAACATCGCCGCCGAGAGGATCATCGCCGAGGGGTTGGCGACGCCCCGACCGGCGATGTCCGGTGCGGAGCCGTGGACGGGTTCGAACAGCGCGTTGTCCGGGCCGACGTTCGCGCTCGGCAGGAGGCCCAGACCGCCCACGAGCCCCGCGGCCAGGTCCGAGAGCATGTCCCCCGCGAGGTTCGGGCAGATCACGACGCCGTAGTCCTCGGGGTGTTTCACGAGGTGCATCGCAAGCGCGTCCATCAGCGCCGTGTTGTACTCCCGGTCGAGGTCGTCGCCGACCGCCTGCGCGGTCTCGAGGAAGAGCCCGTCGGTCTCGCGCATGACGTTGGCCTTGTGGGCGATAGTCACGTCGTCGAAGCCGTTCTCGCGGGCGTACCTGAACCCGAATTCGGCGATGTCGCGGGAAGCGTCCTCGGTGACCACGCGAGTGAGCGTCGTCACACCTTCGGTGATCTCCGACTCGATGCCCGAGTAGACCCCCTCCGTGTTCTCGCGGATGAAGACGAGGTCCGTCTCGGGCTGGACGGCGTCGAGTCCGGGGTAGGCCCGCGCGGGCCTGACGTTCGCGAACGAACCGACGACCTCGCGCAACGGGAGGATGACGTCGGCGGCGGTCTCGCCAGCGGCACCGAACAGCGTCGCGTCGGCCTCGGCGGCCACACGCCGAGTCTCCTCGGGGAGTGCCACGCCGGTCTGTGCTTTCACGTCGTCACCGGCCTCGGCCGCGACGAAGTCGAAGTCCGCGTCCACGGCCTGAAGGACCTGGACGGCGGCCGGCGTCACTTCCTGTCCGATCCCGTCACCCGGAACCACCGCGATCTCGTGAGTCACGTGCCCGGAGACAGCGCGCTCGGAGGAAAGTGGTTCGGTTGCGGTTCCGGGCGACCGAACTCCGCTCGGGTTCGGGACCCGACTCGTCGGCCGAGTCCTCGACAGGTCCACCCGCCGGGCGACGTCGCGGAACGGCTCCCCCGGTTCAAAAAATATAACCGAATCCACGGTGAGGCACGAACCGTTTCATGGAGGTGTACTCGACGAGACGAGCCCTGCTCCGGACCGCCGGAACGGTGGTCGGAGGGTCGTCTCTCGCAGGTGTGCCGGAGCGGACGGTGGGCGAGTTCGGTTCGCTGCAATCGGTGACGGGTGGCTGGCCGATGTTCCAGGGTGACGCGGGCAACACCGGCTGGTTCCCGGACAATCGGGGCCCGAAGTCGGGCGTAGAGCGACTGTGGCGTGACCGGACCGACCGCGCCGTGACGGGTGCCGCTGCGGTCGCCGATGGCACGGTGGTCGTGGGCACCGGCGACTCCTCGACGACCGACCAGGAGGACGGTGCTATCGTCGCATACGATGCGGAGACCGGCCAGCGGCTGTGGCGAAACGAAACCGGGTACGCCGCGGAGGCGACACCGGCTATCAGAGACGGAACGGTGTACGCGAGCGGTGAGCGACTGCTCGCGCTCGACCTGCAGGACGGGAGCCAGCAGTGGCAGGCGACGGAGCCCGCCCCGTGGGGCTCGGCACCGGCGGTCGTCGACGATACGGTGTTCGTCGGCAGCGCGGACGGCCGCGTCTACGCCGTCGACACCGGTGACGGGTCTCGCCGCTGGCGGAGTCCCGAAACGGGTTCGATCCTCTCGATGGCGCCGGCAGTCTCGGAGACACACGTCTACGCGGCCACGGGACCGATGGTGTACGCCTTCGAGCGTGGGTCCGGTGACGAGAGCTGGCGATACCGGCGGTCGTTCGGTGCGGGTTCGCCGACCGTCGCCGACGGGACGGTGTTCGTCGGGACCTCGGAGGTTTTCCTGGCGCTCGACGCCGAAACGGGGCAGCTCGAGTGGGAACACGGCGACGGTAGGGGGTTCATGAACGTCTCGCCCGCCGTCACCGACGACGCAGTCGCCGTCGGGACGATGACGGGCCTGCGTGTCCTGGAGCGAGGAAGCGGCGAGCAGCGCTGGGACGGCTCCACCGGCGGAACGGTCACGGGAGACCCGGTCGTGGTCGACGGGACGGTCTACGGCGGGGCGGCGGGCGGGCGAGTGTTCGCGTTCGACCTCGTCTCGGGCGAACGACGGTGGTCGGTCGAAACGGGAGACCGGATACAGTCGTCACCGGCAGTCCTCGACGGCAGACTATACGTCGGGAGCAACGACCAGTACGTCTACGCCTTCGAGGAGGCGGAACCGGAGACCACGACGGGTGCGGGGCCGCCATCGACGACCCGGGAGAGCACTCCGGAGCGAACCGGGACCGAACGGCGGGGAGACGGTTCTCCTCGCCCGCCGACGGCCCCGCCGGGGAGCCCCGCCGGGACGGATCCGGCGCCGGACACCGAGAGCGACGAACAGGCCGGGTCGAACGGGGGTATCAGCGTCTGCTGGCTCCTGTTGCTGGCGGCCTGGGGCGGGATCGCCGCCAACGAGTATCGACGCCGTGACGACAGGTCCGACTCTCGCGGGGGTCGACGATGAGCGACCGGACGATACTCACCCGACGGGCGACGATCCGGTCCGGGCTGGCCGCTGTCGGATTCGCCGCGACCGGCTCCCGTCCGGTCAGGGGTACGAGAGCCAGCCGTCCGACCCAGACCGGCGGCTCCTGGCCCCAGGTCCACGGCGACGGGAGCAACACCGGCCACGTGCCGGCCGATACCGGGCCAGTCCGGGCCGTCGAGACGGAGTGGAGCGCGGACGTGGCCGACGACCTGTACTCGGCAGTCGTCCGGGACGGGCGCGTCTACGTCGGGTCGCTCGACGGGAACTCGAGTGTGACCGCGTTCGACGCCGAGACGGGTGAACGACTGTGGCAACAGCCGCTCGACATCGGCACCCGGACCGCGCCCGTGGTGGCGGGTGAGGTCGTAATCGTCGTCACCGAGGACGGTCGGATGTACGGACTCGATGCCGCCTCCGGCGACACCCGCTGGTCGTACTCCGACTGGGACGTCTCGCGGGACGAATCGGTAAAGTTCGCGCCGACTGTCGGCGACGGGGTGGTCTACGTACCGGTTCCCAACGAGAGCGTCTCGGGGTCGATACACGCGGTCGACGCGACCGACGGAACGCGTGTCTGGCGATACGGGACCGAGTACTGGCACCCGAACGCGACGCCGGCCGTGGCCGACGGGACAGTCTACGCGGGCTTCGACGACAGGGTCGTCGCGCTGGACGTCAACGACGGGACGGAGCGGTGGCACTACGACACTGCGGGCCGCGTGACGACGCCGGTACTGTCGGACGGAGCGGTGTTCGTCGGCGCCAACGGGAACGTCTATCGGCTGGCCGCTGGCGACGGGTCGCTAACCTGGCGAAATACCCAGGGGTTTCAGACGCCGTCGCCGCCGGCTGTCGACGGGGAGCGCGTCTACTACGACGAGGGGCTCAGAGTCGCTGCGCTCGACATCGCGGACGGGTCGTTCCTCTGGGAGTACTCCGCCGTCGGCGGTTCCGGTTCCTCCCCGGTCGTTACCGGGCGGGCGGTCTACTACTGGGAATGGGAGGACAACGTCTTGCACGGCCTCGACCCCGCGTCCGGCGAGGCACTCTGGACGCTGGATCTGGGTGGCCAGAACGACCGGATCGACGTTCACGGGACACCCCACCCCGCGGTCGTCGACGGAACGATCTACCTCGGCAACCTCGACGGGACCCTGTACGCCGTGGGCGGCGAGGGGCCTGCCGAACCGACGTCGACACGGACCCGGACACCGACCCGGGCCCGGACGGCAGTCGAAACGCCGGACGCTCCCGACCAGACCAGTCGGCCACCGGGGCGGGGTACCAGCCCCACCGGGAGCGGGACCACACCCCCTGGAACAGACCTCACCCCTGGCGGCCAGCGCGGCGGAACCGACTGCTTGCTTCCGGGACTGTTGCTGGCACTGACCGTCACGGGGTACGGCGCACTCACCGCGTACCGTCGAACACAGTCCGATAGCGAGGAGGATCGAGACTGGTAGTCGCAGGCGCCGCTGAATACACCGGGCGTCGCTCGACAGGACCGATCCACCGGACAGTGACGCGGTCGCGACGCCGAAAGCAACGTTGATTATCGCGTGAGGAGAACTCCACACGGACCGTGGTCTGTCCGGCGTCGCCTGGCCTCTCGGCTCCACGACCCCGGACAGTTCGGGGACAGATAGCATGTACACGAGGACTGTGGAGCGACGGAGCGTGAACGGACGAGTCGGTGTGAAGCCGGCTGGGACAGTGACGTATCGTGACCGAGCAACCATGGCCGACCCGGAGAGGTGGCTGCCGTGAGCGACGGTGACGGCCCCGCAGTCGGACGTGGAACCCTCGCGGTCGTCGGACTGCTCGTGGTCGGTGCCGTCGTTGCGTGGCTGGTACGCCCCATGCTCCACGGCGTCGTCTACGTCGTGTACTCGACGCCGGTGGCCATCGTCGCGCTGGTCGGCGCGGTACTCGTCTACGCGCTGCTCGGCCGCAGTGGAGCAGGGGACGCACTCGCCCAGCGAGGCGTGAGCGGTGCCGACGGGGTCGGAATCGCGCTCCAGGGCGCCGTGGTCGCGTTCGTCCTCCTCTTTCTCGTGTTCTCGGTGCCCGCGGGCTACTTCGCGGAGGAGAAACTCGGCAAGCGGACGCTCGACGGGAGCGAGACGGTCGACGAACTCGCGGAGTCGGACGCCGACAACCCGCGCATCGTGCCCCAGAGCGTGGCGACGCGCTACGCCTCGAACACGCTGAACTTCCCGCAGTACCGCATCGGCGGGAGCGACGTCACGGTGTACAACGGGACGCCACACTGGTCGTACCCGCTCTCGCCCGACGGCACCTTCAATTACTTCACCAAGCGCCAGCACGGCACCGTCCTCGTGGACATGACCGAGAAGAGCGCGCGCATCCGGACGGTGACCGGCGACCTGAATCGGGGGATCGGCACCGCCTTCTACAACAACTACCGGTGGAAGCTGCTCAAACAGGGTCAGTACCTCGTGAACTACCGCGACCCGTTCATGGTCGTCCACGAGGGCGCACAGTACATCGCGGTGCCGTACACGAAGCCGACCTTCCACTGGACGCCGCTGCCCCACACCACGCCCGAGTGGGGCGGCGTCGCACTGGTCCACGAGGACGGCACCATCGAGGACCTCTCACCCTCACAGGCGCGCCAACACGAAGCACTCGCCGACCAGCGTCTGTACCCGTTCGGCCTGACGCGACGGAGCGTCGCGGCGACGAAGTACCGCAACGGTATCGTCAACACGTTCACCAGCCACGAGGGGGAGATCGAGGTCGCGCCGGTCCCGGGCGAGGGCAACGACCAGCCCTTCACCGTGATGACCGATAACGGTCTCCAGTACGTCGTCGCGGTCGAACCCTACGGCGAGGCCCAGGGTCTGCGGGAGGTCTGGACCGTCGACGCACGGACCGGCGAGTACGAGCGCTTCGCGGTCGAGGAGTCGCTGCTCGGCCCGCGCAAGGCGACGGACTTCGTCCGACAGGCCGCGCGTACGACCGACTGGGACCGCTTCGACCCGAGCGAACCCATCCCGGTCGTCGTCGACGGCACTTTCTACTGGGAGGTCCGCGTCGTCCCCAACGACAGTAGCGGCATCTCCTACGTCGCGTTCGTCAACGCCGAGACCAGCGACGTCGTCGAGGTCGAGACGACCCGGGAAGTCGAGGCGTTCATGCGCGGCGAGGCGCCCGGACCCGGTGGCGGCGGCGACGGCCCCGGTGGCCCGGGTGACCGTGCCCCCACCGTGGTCGTCCAGCGCGTCGCCCCCAACGGCACCGTGATAAGCGAGATGGAGATCTACGGCAACGAGAGCGTCCGTATCGTCCAGACGAATGGGAACGCGACAGTGAACGCGAGCGGCTGAATCCGTCCGGACAATCGAGCCGGGGACCGCCTACCGCTCCGCTCGCCTGGCCACTCACCACCCCCACTCGATACCGAACTCGGCGGCCAGTACGTCGTCCCACTCCTCGCGGTCGAGCGTTCGAACCGTCTCTTCACCACCCTCAGTTCGTCGCAACTCCCGTCCGGATAGTTTGAGCTGGCCGCTCTCGGTGGCGATGGTGACGGTCGTCGACCCGGTGAAGACGGATTCGGGGGCCGACGTGAGGTAGTCACAGGTCGCGGTGAAGTACCGCATCGGTCGCGACTCGCAGGTGAACACGTACCTGTCGGTCCAGGCGTCCTCGTCGGGCCCTCGATACTGGACAGTGTAGTCGACGTCCGGACGGTCGTTCTCGACCACGCGCCAGGTGATACCGACTCCGTCCTCGACCGGTGTCCCGTCGAGCGGGACAGGCCGGCGGATCTTCGGCGTCCCCATACCCACGTCGACGACGTAAGTGCGGTCGAGTTCGACCGTCGGCACGAGGTGGTTCGCCGGGAGTTCGATACCGCCGTCGCCGACGATGCGGCCGGCGTTCCGGCCACCGTCGAAGCCGAGTTCGTCGAGCAGTCCGGCGAACGCCCCGTTGAGTTCGTAACAGAACCCGCCGCGTTCGCGCTCGACGATCTTCGCTTCGAGGTCCGCGATGGCGAGCGAGACACCTGCCCCGGAGCGCCGGTCCCACGGGTCACCGCTTATCGCCAGGTTCTCGAAGGGAACGGTCCGGACGTGTGCGTTCTGGAGACGGGCGAGGGTGTCGCGGTCGAGCGTCTCGACGTCGTCGGGTTCCAGTCCGATCCGCCGGAGGTAGCTGTCTGCGTCCATCGATCGGTCACCACGTGGTTCTCCGACGGACGCGTCTGCCGCCGATACAGGGTAACGTCTTCCGCCTGTCACGCAGGCAGTTCGACATGTTCCGACACAGAGCGGCGACACCAAAAACTGTTCTCGAAAGGCGACTTTTGTTGCCTGTCCGACACCATTGCGCCGGAGAACCGTTCCCGGAAGGGAGTGGTATCGTTCCGGTAGGCGTAATTTTATTTTCGATAGTTCTCCCTTCACCGTATGCCCACCTGGCACCCGATCGAGTTCGCCTTCGAGGCCGACGACCCGCCGGATAGTCCGTACGGAGAAGCGCTCCTCGACGTACGATTCGAGCACGGATCGGGCGCGACCGAGACCGTCCCGGGGTTCTGGGACGGCGGCGACAGCTTCCGGGTACGGTTCGCGCCACCGGAGACCGGCACGTGGACCTGGGAAACTATCGCCGACGACCCCGGACTCGACGAGACGGGCTCTTTCGAGGTCGAATCCGGTGAAACCGGGACGGCGCTCCACGACCACGGGTACCTCGTCGCCCGCGAGCGCACACTCTCGCATGCGGACGGCGAACCGTTCTTCTGGCTCGCGGACACGGCCTGGAGCGCGAGCACCCGCGCGACGACCGAGGAGTGGGCGGAGTATCTCGATTACCGCGTCGAACAGGGGTACAACGTCGTCCAGGTCAACGCCCTCCGGCAGTTCGACGGGTCGCGCCCCCACGACCGGATCCCCTTCGAGGACTGGGACCGCTCGCGCCCGAACCACGACTACTTCCGGCACCTCGACGACCTGGTCGCGATGGCCCACGACCGCGGCGTCGTGGCTGCTCTCGTCGCGCTCTGGTTCGACTACGCCGGCGCGAACCTCGACTGGGGCGTCCCCGCCGAATATCGCCACGAGCACTCGCCCGAACAGGCGCGGGCGCTCGGTCGCTATCTCGGCGCACGCTACGGCGCTTACGGCGCGGTGTGGCTGGTCTCCGGTGACTCCGAGTTCGACCAGTCCTGTCTCGCCACCTATCGAGCGGCTGCCGAGGCGCTCGGTGACGCCTGTCAGTTCCCGCTGCGAACCGCCCACCAGCCCGGCGGGCAGAACACGCCCGCCATCGTGAACGACGAGGACTGGCTCGACTTCCACATGTACCAGTCGGGTCACACCCACGACCTCGCGGTCCCCGAGAGTCAGGCCCGGACGAACCGCGCGCTTCACCCGGCACGACCGGTGCTCAACGGCGAGCCCTGTTACGCCGACATGGAGGAGTACATTGGCGAGGAAGTGTTCGACCGCGAGACGGTTCGGGCGGCGGGCTGGCTGAGCGTGCTCGCGGGCGCGAACGCCGGCCTCACCTACGGCGCGCTCGGTCTCTGGCCGTGGCACCGCGCGGGCGACACGTTCGAAGCCGCCGACCGCTGGGGCGACCCGAAGCCCTGGGACGAGGCCCTGGAGCTGCCGAGCGCCGACGACTACGGGCGACTCGCGAAGCTCCTCGATGGCCACGACGTCCACGCGCTCTCCCCGCGTCCCGACCTGATCGCGGAGAGCGAGACGGGCGAGGCGGCCGCGGTGACGCCGAACGCGGTGCTCGTCTACCTGCAGGACGGTCGCGCCGTCGCGCTCTCCGACGCGCCGCCGGTTTCGGACTGGCAGTGGATCGACCCGGCGACCGGCGACACAGCCCACGTCGAAGCGAGTGGGTCGAACCGGAGTGTCGATATGGATGCGCCGCCGTTCGACGGTGACGCGCTGCTGGTCGGCCAGCGAACAGATTAACCGGCCCTGTTGAAACCCTGCAGAGGAGACAGGTTTTGGCACCCCTGCTGAATACACAGCGCATATCGCTCGTGGAACCCGATGGGATTTCTCCTGTTCGAGTCGGTAGATATTTCACAACGACCTTTCAGCGCTGTATCGGTGAAGTCCAACAGTTGGAAAGCCCAATATGAGATAAATCCGTTGAGGACACTATGCGTGCTTTTAGTTTCGACCGAGATCAAGACGGACCACAGACGCTGGAATTAGATCGTGTGCCAGTCGAAACTGAATGGCAGTTAGAGTCGTGGCTTCACGCGAATGCCGAAGTCATCTTGAACGAACCATTACTGATTTTCGGTCGGCAATACGGGTTGGACACTGGCATTCCAGACCTGCTCGCGCTTGACCAGTGGGGTAATGTTGTTGTGGTCGAACTCAAGAAAGGACAGAGTGGATCTGGAAGCGCCAGCGAGGAGACGATTCTCAGCCAGCCACAGAACTACGCTCAGTCACTCAGTGGCTACGATTACGAGGGTCTCGAAGAGGTCTACCGCGAATACAAGAGAAACCTTCGCGATGGCGAGTGGGATGCTGGCGAAACAGCGGTAGTAGAAGATTCGCTCAAAAAGGCTCACGAGACAGCAATAGGTGGTGGCGTCGACGAGTTCAACACGCACCAGAGGATGGTAATTCTCGCCGAGGAGATCACCTCACGCACCGAGAACAATGCCCGGTACCTACTTGAACAGGGATTGGCCGTCCAGTGTGTTGCCGTACAGTGGTTTCAGTTCCCCGACGATGCATCGACGAGTCGATCGTTGTTGTTGTCTTCAACGGTCGTGGACTATCCACTGTCACGGGTACAGCCAGAAGACAACAAGGTCGACTACTCCACGGTAATTCGGCAAGTTCGGGACCGCATCTATGATGAAATAGGAGACATGACCCACCATTCGAGTCCAGCGGACATCAGTGGGGCGGCATCTCGCAGACTTGGTTTCGACTCGAAACATCCCGACCATCCAGACACAGTTCTGTATCGATTTAAACCGCACATGGTAGAGCGAGGAAAGGCGGTCGTGAGTATCGGTCTATTTGGGTCGGATGAACAGGAAAAAGACAGAGTTCGGGATGTTATTGCGAAGTATGCCGATCAGCTGGAAGGATTTCAAACGAACGACGAACACCGCCCCAACAGCAATTTGGTGTACATAGAGTTCGAGCAACTGAACCGCGAGCCGGACGAAGAATTCATCGACGCGGTTGTGGAGTCGATGACGAAACTTGTCCGGCACTACCACCCAAAACTCATCGAGGAAGTGGGCCCCGAGTGATGGACCGTTGCTGGTATAGATTGGACTGATACTTGCGTGCAAACGACCGAGCCGATTAAACGAAACCCCTCTGCGCACGGAACGGGACGAGAAAGGAGGCGAGATGCGGAAATTCCGGGTCAGTCGCTCTGGACGTAGGGTAGCGAGTCGGCGGTCTCCTGGATGGCCTGCTGGTTGGCCTTCATGAGCGCCGTCGTGTCCCAGATGCCGTCGACCAGGGCCTTGCGCTGGCCGTCGTCGACGGTGACGCCGATCTCGTTGCTCCCGTAGGTGACGGTCTCGGCCTCGACGTCGATCTCGATCTCGCCGTCGGGGTTGTCGTCGACCCACTGCTGTAAGTCGTTGATCGTCTCGTGGTCGGCGGTCACGGTGGGGATGCCCAGCGCCAGACAGTTCCCCGCGAAGATCTCCGCGAAGGACTCGCCGACGAGCGCGTCGATGCCCCAGCGCATGAGCGCCTGCGGGGCGTGCTCGCGCGAGGAGCCACAGCCGAAGTTGCTGTTGACGACCATGACGTTGGCGTCTCCGAAGCGCTCCTCGTTCATCGGGTGGTCTTTGGGGTTGTCCTCGTCGTCGAAGCGCTGGTCGAAGAAGGCGAACTCGCCCAGCCCGTCGAACGTGACGACCTTCATGAACCGCGCCGGGATCACCTGGTCGGTGTCGATGTCGTTACCCCGCAACGGGATGCCCGTCCCCGAGACGTGCTGAACTTCCGGGATCTCCTCGGTGGCGTCGGATCCGTCGCTCATCGTGCCACCACCTCTGCTTCCTCCAGGTCGCGAACGTCTGTGACTTCCCCGGTGACCGCCGCTGCGGCGACCATCCGCGGGTTCATCAGCACTGTCCGCCCGTCCTTGCTCCCCTGGCGGCCGACGAAGTTGCGGTTCGAGGAGGACGCGCAGGCCTCGTCACCCTCCAGCTGGTCCTCGTTCATGCCGAGACACATCGAACAGCCGGCGTTGCGCCAGTCGAAGCCGGCCTCGCGGAAGACGTCCGCCAGTCCCTCTTCCTCGGCGACTCGCTGGACGCGCTGGCTGCCGGGGACGACGAACGCACGGACGTCGTCGGCGACCTGGTGGCCCTTCACGATACCGGCCGCGCGGCGCAGGTCCGGCAGGCGGGCGTTCGTACACGACCCCAGGAAGGCGACGTCGATGTCGTAGCCCTCCATGGTCTCGCCGGGCTCGACGCGCATGTGCTTCTGGGCGCGCCGGGCGGTGTCCTGCTTGTCCTCGGCCAGGTCCTCCGGCGCGGGGATCGGGTCGTGGATGCCGACGCCCTGGCCGGGCGTGGTACCCCACGTGACGACCGGTTCGAGTTCGTTCGCGTCGATGTGGACCACGTCGTCGTACTCCGCATCGTCGTCCGACCGGATCGACTCCCAGTAGGGCTTCAGTTCGTCGAACTTCCCGGGATTATCCTGGAAGTAGTCCGTCTCTTCCATCCACTCGTAGGTGGTCTCGTCGGGGTTGACGTAGCCCGCGCGGGCGCCGCCCTCGATGGACATGTTGCAGATGGACATCCGCCCCTCCATACCCAGGTCCTCGATAGCCTCGCCGGCGTACTCGTAGACGTAGCCGACGCCGCCTTCAGTCCCGAGGCGACGGATGATCTCCAGGATGACGTCCTTGGCCTCGACGCCGTCGCCGAGTTCGCCGTCGACCTGGATCTTCCGGACCTTCTGTTTCTCCATCGCGATGGTCTGAGTCGCGAGGACGTCCCGGATCTGGCTGGTGCCGATACCGAACGCCAGCGCGCCGAACGCGCCGTGAGTCGAGGTGTGGGAGTCGCCACAGACGATGGTCTTGCCGGGCTGGGTGATCCCCTGCTCCGGCCCGATGACGTGGACGATCCCCTGGTCGCCCGTCGTCGGGTCCGAGAACTCGATGCCCGCGTCACGGACGTTCTCTTCGAGTTCGGACATCATGCGCTCGGCCGCGTCGTCGGCATAGGGCCGGTCCTGGCTGGCCGTCGGGACGATGTGGTCGACGGTGGCGTGAGTCAGGTCGGGTCGGGCGACCTCCAGGCCGCGCTCCTGGAGCATCCCGAACGCCTGCGGGCTGGTCACCTCGTGGATGAGGTGGAGCCCGACGAACAGCTGGTCCTGTCCGTTCGGCAGCGTCGTTACCCTGTGCCTGTCCCACACCTTGTCGTACAGCGTGCCCTGACTCATACGGTATCTGCCTCGTCCTCGGTGTCGCCGTGCCCCCGTGCGAAGACGCGGTTGGCCTCGTCGGCCTCGTCGTGGGGGTGTTCGTGGTCCACGTCCTTCATCCGCTGTTCGCCCGACTCGTCGTCTTCGGCGTCGGCCTCCGCACCCGCACGGCCCCCGTCCGCGGCCACGGCGGGACCGCGCTCGAAGGCCATCTCCTCGCCGAAGACCTCCCCCGTGTAGGGGTTGGAGTGAGTGAACTCACCCATCGTCGCGCTCGGTGCCGATTCGTCGACTGTGTTCGTTCGCATCTCGTCTGTCATTGTCGCTGTCCTCTCCGTACCGCTCCCGTTATTCGTCCTCGGACCAGGCGAACAGCTGGCGCAGTTCGGCCCCGACCTGCTCGATCTGGTGGTCCTGTTCCGCCTGTCGGTACTGCTTGTAGGCCGGCCGGTGGGCCTGGTTCTCGTTGATCCACTCGCGGGCGAACTCCCCGTTCTGTACCTCTTCGAGAAGCTGCTCCATCCCCTCGCGGTCGATGACCTCCTCACCGCGAGTGAGGCCGCCGTATTCGGCGGTGTCGGAGACGGAGTTCCACATGCCCATGTGCCCGCCCTCGTACATCAGGTCGACGATGAGTTTGAGCTCGTTCAGGCACTCGAAGTAGGCCATCTCGGGGGCGTAGCCCGCGTCGACGAGCGTCTCGAAGCCCGCCTTGACCATCTCGGTCACGCCGCCACACAGCACTGCCTGCTCGCCGAACAGGTCCGTCTCGACTTCCTCCTGGAAGCTCGTCTCGATGATACCCGCGCGGGCACAGCCGATGGCCTGCCCGTAGGCGAGCGCCTCGTCTTTGGCTTCGCCGGTGGCGTCCTGGTAGATCGCGACGAGTCCGGGCGTCCCCTCGCCGCGCTCGTAGGTCCGCCGGACGAGGTGGCCCGGCGACTTGGGTGCGACCATCGTCACGTCCACGTCTTCCGGGGGCTCGATCTGTCCGTAGTGGATGTTGAACCCGTGGGCGAACTGGAGCGTGTCGCCCGGGTCGAGTCCCGCCTCGACGGCCTCGTAGACGGCCGGCTGGACCGTGTCGGGGACGAGCATCACTGTGATGTCCGCGTCCGCCACCGCGACGTCGGGTGTCGCGACGGTGAGCCCGTCGGCCTCGGCGGCCTCGCGGGAACTGGACCCCTCGCGCAGGCCGACTATCACGTCGACACCGCTGTCGTCGAGGTTCTGGGCCTGGGCGTGGCCCTGGCTGCCGTAGCCCAGGATGGCGACCGTCTTGTCCTCGATGTGCGATACGTCGGCGTCCGTGTCGTCGTACACTGTGGTGGTGAGTTCGTCAGTCATCTGTAGCTGTCTCGGCAGTGCTCGCCGCTGTGGTATCAGTCCTGCGTTCGGCCCGCAGCGTCTCCGCGCCCCTGTCGATGGCGGCCGCGCCCGTCCGCACGACTTCGCGGACGGTGAACTGGTCGAACGCCTCGATGGCCGCGTCGACCTTCTGTGCGCTGCCCGTGATCTCGACGGTGATCGCCTCGGCGGAGGCGTCGACGACGTTGCCGTCGTACATGTCCGCCACCGCGTTCACGTCGTCGGGTTTCGCGCCGTCGACCTTGACCAGGACGAGTTCCCGCTGGACCGCCTGTGGTTCGAGTTCCTCGACGGAGATGACGGGCACGAGCTTGCGCACCTGCTTTTTCGCCTGTTCGATCCCCGGTTCGGGCTCCTCGATGACGATCGTCATCCGGGCGACCTCGGGGTCGTCGGTCGCGCCGACGGTCAGACTCTCGATGTTGAACTGCCGCCGGCTGAAGAGCGCCGACACCTCCGAGAGGACGCCCGGCTCGTGTTTCACCAGCGTCGAGAGCACCGCCCGCCGGGGCTGGTGGGTCGCCTCGACTTCCGGGTCGATGCGGATGCCCTGGGAGTTGCGTCGCCCCTCGGGACGCATCCGCTCGTCCGGGTGTGGACCCGGCATACCGCCCGTCATCGCGATCCCTCCTGTGTACTGTCTGCCATCGTGGATGTCGTGGTGGCTGTCGTTGTTGTCGTGTTCGCCGTCATTGTCAGATGTCGTCCAGGTGGTCTTCCTGCAGTGCGAACAGGCCGTTGTCCCCGCCGCTGGGGACCATCGGGTAGACGTTCTCGGCCGGGTCGATGATCGCGTCGACGACGGCGGGCCCGTCGTAGGAACGGGCCTTCTCGATGACCTCGTCGACGCTGTCGTAGTCCTCCAGGCGGAACCCGCGCGCGCCGAAGGCCTCGGCGAGCATGTCGAACTCCGGGATCCACGGGTACTCCGAGGCCATCCGCCGACCCTCGTAGAAGCCGTCCTGCCACTGGCGGACCATCCCGACCGCCTCGTTGTTCAGGATAACGTACGTGACGTCCAGGTCCTCCCGAACCGCGACCGAGAGTTCCTGGACCGTCATCAGGAAGGAGCCGTCGCCGTCGAAGCAGACGACCTCCTGGTCCGGCGCAGCGAGTTTCGCGCCGATCGCCGAGGGGACGCCGTAGCCCATCGTCCCCAGGCCGTGACTGGACACCCACGTGCGGGGCTCGGTGAACTCCCAGAACTGGGAGGCCCACATCTGGTGTTGCCCGACGCCCGTCGTGACGATCGCGTCGTCGTCGGCCAGCTCGGAGAAGCGCTCGACCACGTACTGTGGCTTGAGCGGTTCGTCGTCGGGCGTGTCGTAGGTCATCGGGTACTCGTCTTTCCACTCGGTACACTGCTCGCGCCACTCCGCGTAGCGCTCGGGCGAGCTGTCGGCCGCGTCGTAGGCGGCCTCCATCGCGTCGTCGAGTTGGCGCAGGACGTGTTTCGCGTCGCCGACCAGAGGATAGTCGGCCTCGATGTTCTTGCTGATCTCGGCCTCGTCGATGTCGACGTGGATTATCTCGGCGTCCGGCGCGAACGTCTCGACGTCACCCGTGAGTCGGTCGTCGAAGCGCGTCCCGATGGCGAGCATGCAGTCGGTGTTCGTGATCGCCATGTTGGCGTACCCGGTACCGTGCATCCCGGCCCACTCCAGCGAGAGGTCGTGGTCTTCCGGGAACGAGCCGATACCTGGCATCGTCGTGATAACCGGAATCTCGTACTCCTTCGCGAACGCGCGCAACTCGTCGCTCGCGTCGGCCTTGATGACGCCGCCACCCGAGAGGACGACGGGGCGTTCGGCCTCGGCCAGCGCGTTCGCGGCCGCGGCGACCCAGTCCGCGTCGGCTTCCGTCGGCGGGTTGTACGTGTCGGGCTTCTCGGGCGTACCCGGCTGAACCTCGGTCTCGCCTTTGGTCACGTCCTTGGGCAGGTCGACGAGCGTCGGACCCTGGCGACCTTCGTCCGCGAGCGCGAACGCCTCGCCGACCTCGTCGCCGACCGTATCGGAGTCGTCGGCGAAGTAGCTGTGTTTCGTGACCGGCTGGGTGACGCCGACGGTGTCGGTCTCCTGGAAGGCGTCGTTACCGACGAAGTTCGTCGGGACCTGGCCGGTCAGCGCGATCATCGGGTCCGAGTCCATCGACGCGTCGGCGATCCCGGTGACGAGGTTCGTCGCGCCGGGCCCCGAAGTGGCCATGCACACGCCGGGCTTGCCCGAGACGATGCCGTAGGCGTCGGCGGCGTGAGAGGCGCCCTGTTCGTGGGCCATCGTGATGTGCGTGAGTTCCTCGGAGTCGTAGAGCGCGTCGTAGACGGGCATGATCGCCCCGCCCTGGACGCCGAAGAGCATCTCCGCGCCGGCGTTTTCGAGCGCCCGGATCACCGACTGGGCGCCGGTCGTGACCGGCGTCTCCTCGGCTCGCTCGTCCGCTCGTTCGTCCAGCGTCTCCGCCGGCGACTGTCCGTCTGTGTCTGTGTCCGTCGTCTCGCCCTCTGTGTCGGGTGAGACCGGTGCTTGTTCGCTCATGGATGGTGTGTGTCAGGCTCGGGACGTCGGGTCCCGTCCGCGTCGAAACGATGCGTCCGTCGAGAAGGATCTGGTGTTGTGGGGCCTAGGCGGCCCGTACGATACGGACGCGAACGCCGCTGCTCGGCCGGAGCGTGCCCCGGGTCGAACGAGCGGGTCTCATCGTAGGAGAGTCCTGTACGTGGCCGATAATAAGGATTAGGATCCCGCTTCGGCACCGCCGCTGATGGGTGTATACCGGCGCTCTCCACCCGTCGCTGGCGGGTACGCACGAACGTGGCCTCGAAAGCGGGCATCGGCCTAAACCCGGACCTCCTCGTCTTCGACCTCGCGGTCGACGCCGACGTCCCGGGCGAAGTTCTCCAGGACGTCCATCGTGACGCGGTTTTTCTCCGCGCCGTAGTCTTTGACGCGGCGGGTGACCTCGCGGACCTCCTCGTCGGTCGGGGCGTAGCCCGCGTCGGCCAGCCGTTCGCGCACGGAGTGCTGGCCGGTGTGTTTCCCGAGTACGAGTTCGCGCTCGGCGCCGACCATCTCGGGGGTCATCACGCCCGGCTCGAACGTGTCCGCGTTCTCGATGACGCCCGCGGCGTGGATGCCGCTCTCGTGTGAGAAGGCGTTGGCGCCGACGACCGGCTTGTTCGCCGGCACGTCGATGCCGCTCTTCTGTTCGATCAGCCGGGAGATCTCGGTGACGTGGGACGTGTCGATGCCCGTATCGACGTCGTACAGCGACTCCAGAGCCATCACGACCTCCTCGTAGGCGGCGTTACCCGCCCGCTCGCCGATGCCGTTCACGGAGACCTGGGACTGTGACGCGCCGGCCTCGTAGCCCGACAGCGCGTTGGCCGCGGCCAGTCCGAAGTCGTCGTGCGTGTGGACGTCCACGCGTGCGTCCGTGCGGTCGGCGACTTTCGCGATCAGCTTCTGGAAGCGGCTGGGTGTCGCCACGCCGCAGGTGTCGGGGACGTTGATCCAGTCGACGTCCGCCTCGGTGACGGCGTCGACGACGTCCATCAGGAACGCCTCGTCCGTCCGGGTGGCGTCCATCGGGGAGAACATGCACTCGACGCCTGCCTCCTTGACGCGCTCGACCGACTCGACGGCACGTTCCTTGGCTTCCTGCCGGGTTGCGTGCATCGAGTCCTCCAGCTGGACGTCGCTCGTCGAGACGAACACGTGGACCAGTTCCACGCCCGAATCGAGTGCTGCCTCGACGTCTTTCTCGACGACCCGGGCCAGTCCGCAGGTCGTCGTGTGTGTCGCGTCCGCGATGTCGCGGACGGCCTCGAACTCCGCGTCGGAGTTGACCGGGAACCCCGCCTCGATGACGTGGGTGCCCATCTCGTCCAGCAGCGCCGCTATCTCGCGTTTGTCTTCGTACGAGAACGACGTGCGTGGTGACTGTTCTCCGTCGCGCAGCGTGGTGTCGAAAATTCTCGCCTCGTCGATTTCAGAGGTACTATTCAGTGTACCCTGGAAGAACTCGATCCGCCGGGGAGTCCGACGTGCCCTCTGTGTTGGACATGAGTATCAGTACGGTGTCCCTCACCGTATATAAACGCACCGCTCGGTCGACAGGTGCGTCACGGACTACCACGGTCGCGTCCGGCGGTCGTGAGTGCGACGACGAGTTCGGTTCGCGGACGGCGGGGGACGCCGGCACCGGGGCCGGTGAGGTGGATTTTTCCCGGTCGGGGGAGAGGGGGAGGTATGAGCGGGATCGACCTCGACCTCCAGACGGCAGAGGAGGAACTGGACGACGGGGACGGCGACGACGGGGACAGTCGCGTCGTGCTGGGCGTACTCGACGGGACGACGCCGGACGAGGAGTGGATCGAGATCATCGACGACGGCGACACGCTCGTCCTGGACGTCGAGGGCGAACTGAACAAACTCGCGTCCGGGTTCGCCCGCGAAGTCTCCGACGCCGGCGGCGACCTCATGCACTTCCGTGGCTTTCTCGTGGTGACGCCTCCCGACGTCTCCATCGACGCGAGCCGCCTCGGGTGAGCGGGTTCTCGACCCCCAGACCCCGCGTGTATCAGGTCACCGGGTGGGGAAGGTGCCCAGCGTGACGGAGACGGTCCGTTCCTCGCCGTCGCGAACGACGTCGATATCGACAGTCTCACCGGGCGAGGTATCCAGGAAGAGCTTCGAGAGGTACGCCTGCCGGGTCAAAACCTCGGTCCCGTCGACTGCGAGGATCACGTCACCACCGGTGGGGATCTGGAAGCCGTCGACGCGCGTGGCCGAGGTCGGTTCCTCCAGCGTTCCGTCGGCGGGGCTCCCGGGCGCGACTCTCCGTACGAGCAGGCCCCGCTCGCTGTCGAGGTCGTTGGCTTCCGCGACGGCGGCAGTCACGCGGCCGACTCGCGCGCCGACGTACGGGTGTTCGTAGGTACCCTCCTCGACGAGTCCGGGGATCACACGACGGACCATCGCGGGGGAGATCGCGAAGGCGATGTTGTCCCCGCGTCCGGAGTTGACGACGCCCAGGACGGTCCCGTCGAGATCCACGAGCGGGCCGCCGCTGTTGCCGGGGTTGACCGGCGCGTCGGTCTGGATGGCGTTGGGGAGGATGAAGTTCGCCCGCGGGTTCGGGATCAGGCGGTCGCGGCCGCTGACGACCCCCGAGGAGAGTGACCCACGGAGGCCGTAGGGCGTGCCGATCACCGCGACGTTCGTCCCGACGACCGGTTCCGACTCCGTCAGCGAGAGCGGCTCGGCGTAGTCGGGGGCGTCCTCGACGCGGACGGCTGCGAGGTCGCTCATGTCGTCCCGTCCCAGTACCTCGCTGACCTGGGTCTCCTCCTCGCTGAAGCCGACGCGGACGTGGTCGGCGGTGCCGACGACGTGTGCGTTGGTCACGACCACGCCATCGTCGAACAGCCAGCCCGTCCCCTGCGAACCGTTCGGGTTGCGGATCAGCACCACCGAGTCGATGGTGTCCCGGTACACCTGCGTGTAGGCGCTGTCGTTCTCGACCCCGCTCGCCCCGTCGACAGGCGTGGGAGACGGCGTCGTGGAATCCGTCGAGTTCGAGTCGCCCGACTGACTCCCGGCACCGACCGCTTCGCCGCCCGCGTCCGTCGGCTCGGCGGTGGGGGTCGTCGACGACGACGGACAGCCGGCGAGCGCAGTTGCGAGGGCGGTTCCAGCGATCGAAAGCACGGCTCGACGGCGTGGCATTGGCCCCGTTATCGGTTTGTCACTGATATCCATTGTGTCCTCGGAGGGGCGTCACAATAGCGAGTAGTCCGACTGTGCGCGTCGGCCGGGCTCCGAGCACGACGTGTCCATTCGTGGTTCAGTCGGAACGCCTAACAGCAATGCCTCGCGACTGACTATCGTGACCGACGACGCCCTCCGCCGGACGGTGAGGCGTGGCATCGCACTGCTGGTCTTGCCCGTCGCCGGGATCGCGAAGGGGCTCGCCCAGTTCGTCTGGTCGGACCACTACGGGGCGAGCCCGTCCGGCCCCTTCGGGTGGGTCGCGTTCGAGTTAGTTCCCGTCGTCCTGTTTCTCGGGGCCTTCGGCTACCTGCTCGCTGCGGGCATCCGCGACGTGATCGCAGTGCTGGAGTCAGGGACCGACCGGGAGCCACAATCCTCAAGCGACTGAGCGTTCACTCACCAGTATGAGCGAATCGGTTCCACCCGAGGCGAAAGCCGAGATAGCGGCCGCCGTCGAGCGTGCGCTCGCAGAGCACGGCTACGAGCGGTTGACGACGGCGAAGATCGCCGCCGAGTACGACAAGAGCGAGGCGGGGCTGTACTACTACTACGACAGCAAAGACGAGATGATCGCCGCGTTTCTCGACCACGCCGCCGCCGAGTTCGGCGCGGAACTGGCGGAGATTGCGGGCGACCCGGAGACCCGACTCCGCGGGGCCTGCGAAGGACTCTTCCTCGCGCCGGGCGACGACGGGGCCGGAGTCCACGTGGCGATCATGGAACTCCTCTCACACGCCCCTTACAACGAGACACTGCGCGACCCACTCCGTGAACTCGAGGGCGCGGCACTCGACGCGCTCGCCGACATCGTCCGCGACGGCGTCGAACAGGGCGCCTTCCGCGATGTCGACCCCGAGGCGACCGCCGCGTTTCTGCTCGCCGCAGCCGACGGCTCGACCGGTTTCCACGTCGCCCTCGAGATGGACGTCGGTGACGACCTCAGAGCCGGCTGGTCGGCCTACGTCGACAGTCTCCTCGCCGAACCCTGACTCGCACAGTCTATCCCGGTTTTCGCTGCCGCTCTCTTCGGTTCGTCCGGCCGCCGACCGACGCCTCGACCCGAAAGTGAGTGCTTACTCAGTAAGTTTAAGTTCCTGCTCGCCGAAATGTCGGGGAAATGGTCGACTCGTCGAGCGGAGGGTGTGACTCGTGACGACGGTAGAGGACGTGACACTGTGGATCCACGTCGCGACCGGATTCCTCGCACTCTTTGCGGGTGCCGGAGCGCTCGCCACGAAGAAGGGTGGGCAGCGCCACAGGCGGTTCGGGCGGGCGTACCTCTACTCGATGGCGGTCGTCTCGGTGACGGCGCTGGTGCTTTACCCGCTCGCGCCGAACTTCTGGCGGCTCTTCCTCGCGCTGGTCGCGGTGTTCAGCTTCTACTTCGCCTTCTCGGGATATCGCGTGCTCTCCCGGAAGCGCCCGACAGACGACCCGGCCCCCCTCGACTGGGGCGCGGTCGCCCTGTTCGGCGTCGCGAGCGTCGGAATCGTCGTCCTCGGCGTCTCGCTGTTCACGAGCGGGAACGACTTCGCGACCGTCCTGCTCGTCTTCGGGGGGATCGGCACTGCCTTCGCGGGCCTGGACTTCCGGGGGTTTCGCGGGGAGTCCGAGGCGGGCGAGTGGGTCGGACAGCACGTCCTCCGGATGGGTGCGGGGTACATCGCGACCGTCAGCGCCTTCTCGGCGGTGAATTTCGTCTTTCTCCCGCCGGTCCTGCGGTGGCTGTGGCCGACGCTCCTGGGGACGCCGCTGTTCGTCTACCTCGGACGGAGCTACGAGGAGAAGTTCTCGCAAGGGTGACCTGTCCCGGACGCCCTGCGTCGATCGCGGGGCTGCGGGACTCCCGCACCTGTCGAAATAGCGTTCCGGAGAAACGCCTTTCCGCGGGCCCGGAGTACCACAGTGTATGGCCGAGGGAGACACGCTGGTCAACGCCATCGTCGGCGCACTCGTGAGCGCGGTCGTGGGATGGTTCCTGCCGTTCGGACCGCTGTTCGGCGGTATCGCCGCCGGGTACATGCAGGGTGGCGACAGCTCCGACGGACTCAAAGTGGGGGCGTTCTCGGGCGCGCTGGGGCTGATACCGGCGCTGCTCGTCGGCGCACTGGTCTTTACTGTCGTCGGCGTCCTCTTTCTCGGGGTCGGCGTGGGGGAGTTCCTCGCGGCGAGTGTCGTCACCGGGTTCTTCGTCGTCGCGGTCATCTTCGGGCTCGCGGTGTACTTCGTCGGTTTCGGGGCCCTGGGCGGGTACATCGGCAACTACGTCAAGTACGAGACCGACATCGGTGCGTGAGACGCGAACGATGGGACGACTCACTCGACTCGCCGACCGCGACGGTGCACCCTTCGCAGCGCTCGCTGGTGCGGTCGTCACCGTCGTCCTGTCGGTGATCCCCTTCTCGCCGGTCCTGGGCGGAGCGGTCGCGGCCGTCCGGTACGGTGGCGGGTACGCCGCGGGACTGGGCGTGGGGGCTCTCGCAGGCGTCGCCGCGGCTGTTCCGCTGGGGCTACTGGTCGTGCCCGCCGTCTGGCTCGTCAGCTACCTGGGCCTCGTCGCACCCTCGTCGCCCGCCTACGGGGTCTTCCTCGCCATCGTCGCAGCACTCTTTCTCGCCTACACCGTCGGCGGGAGCGCTGTCGGCGGACTCGCGGGCGTCGCGGTCGACCGCCACACCGACCGGGATCTCGACGGGAGTCGGTGGCTACGAGACCCGCATCGACAGTGATTCCCCGGCGGTTGCGCCAGGCGGCGTTCGTTCGGAAATACCTAACTCCCGGGGGGTACCAGAGGCGGACATGGTAACCGCGAGCGCCCCGGGTAAACTGTATCTCTTCGGGGAACACGCGGTCGTCTACGGCGAACCGGCGGTGGCGGCGGCCATCGACCGGCGGGCGACCGTCACCGTGGAGGCACGCGAGGACGACCACCTGCGGGTCGACGCGGAGGACCTCACCCTGGACGGGTTCACCGTCGAGTACGGCCGCACGGCGAGTGACGACCCGGACGTCGACGTCTCCGAGTCGCTCATCGAGGCTGCGACCGGCTACGTCGACGCCGCGGTCGCTCAGGCTCGTGACGCCGCCGACGCGCCCGACGCCGGCTTCGACGTTACTATCGAGAGCGAGATCCCCCTCGGCGCCGGGCTGAGTTCGTCGGCCGCCGTCACCGTCGCGGCCATCTACGCGGCGACGCGCGAACTGGGGGTCGAACTCACACCCGGGGACGTCGCCGACCGGGCCTACCGCGTCGAGTACGAGGTCCAGGACGGCAACGCCTCGCGCACGGACACGTTCTGTTCGGCGACCGGCGGCGCCGTCCGCGTCGAGGGCGAGGACCGCCGGTCACTCGATGCGCCCGAATTACCCCTCGTGGTCGGCTTCGACGGCGGCGCAGGCGACACCGGGGCTCTCGTCGGCAACGTCCGCGCGCTCAGAGAGGAGTACGAGTTCGCTGCGGATACGGTGGCGGTGATCGGCGACCTCGCCCGCCGCGGTGAGGACGTGCTCCTGGCCGAGGACTTCGAAGAGCTCGGGCGACTCATGAACTTCAATCACGGGTTGCTGTCGGCGCTGGGCGTCTCCTCGCGGTCGCTGGACGCCATGGCGTGGGCCGCCCGCGACGCCGGTGCCTACGGCGCGAAACTCACCGGCGCGGGCGGAGGCGGCTGTATCGTCGCGCTGGACCCCACCGAGGAGACGCGGACGGCCCTGCAGTACACGCCGGGCTGTGAGGAGACGTTCCGCGCCGAACTCGACACCGAAGGGGTGCGCGTCGAGTGACGACCGTCCTCAAACTCGGCGGGAGCCTGATAACCGAGAAAGACAGCCGTGAGACAGTCGACGACGACGCACTTGACGACGCGCTCGACGCCATCGCGGAGACCTGCGAGCGAACGGGCGAAGACCTGGTCCTCGTCCACGGCGGCGGCAGTTTCGGCCACTACCACGCTGCCGAGCGCGGGGTGACGGCGAGCGATGGGACAGGCGACGCCCGTGACGCCGTGGCTATCCACGACGCGATGGGGCGGCTGAACGCGACGGTCGTCGACCGACTCCACGACCGCGGCGTGTCGGCGTTGCCGGTCCGGCCGCTCTCGCTCGCGAGCAAGGACGCCGACGGTGCGCTCGACCTCCCCACCCAGGGGGTCGCGCGGATGCTCGACGAAGGGTTCTGTCCCGTGTTGCACGGCGACGGCGTCGTCCAGACCGGAGCGGGCGTAACCATCCTGAGTGGGGACGAGATCGTCGTCGCGCTCGCTCGCTCGCTGCCGGTCGACCGCGTCGGGCTCTGTTCGACCGTCCCCGGCGTCCTCGATACCGAAGGTGAGGTCGTCGACCGGATCGACCGGTACGAGGACGTCGCGGCGGCGCTCGGCGGGAGCGAGGCGACGGACGTCACCGGCGGGATGGCTGGGAAGGTACGGACGTTGCTCGGTCTCCCCGTTCCCGCACACGTCTTCGGCCCCGATGGGTTGCGGGCGTTTCTCGACGGGGAGTCACCCGGGACGCTCGTCGCTGGCGGGGAGTGAGAGCGGCCGATCGGAAAGAATGCGGTCTGGCCGACCCACGCGTGGAAGGTGGTCTGGCCGACCCACGTGTGGAAGGTGGTCTGGCCGACTCACACCGGGAGTAATCTCTCGTTATCCAGCGCTCACACCCGATGTCCGCAGGCGAGAGGAGTGTAAGCGACCGTCCCGTCCCGGGGGAAACTACTCCGTCGCAACGCCGCTCGCCACTCTCGTCCTCTCGAAAGGAAGTCGCTGTGACTGGTATGGTCCGACACAGTGTGGGATGGTACCGAATTACGACGTTACTGCGTCCCTGACGGCCAGGACCGACATGAGTGACGACGACGAGTGGTGGGGGGATGGACTCCAGGTCGAACTGTTTCACGCGAAGACGGAGCGGGAACCGGGCGACCGGAACTTCGACCGGTTGGGAATGGACCTCCATCCGGAGGTGTTCGTCGTCTCGGCCACACTGGTCGCCACGTTCATCTTCCTGACGCTCAGCTATCAGACGGCGGCCGCGGAGACCTTCGCCACGATACAGTCGACGATCACCCAGTACGGGAGCTGGTTCTACATCATCGTGGCGAACGTCTTCGTCGTCTTCGTCGTCGCACTCGCGGTCAGCAAGTACGGGGAGATCCGGCTCGGCGGCGTCCACGCGACCCCGGAGTTCAGCGACTTCTCGTGGGTGTCGATGCTGTTCAGCGCGGGGATGGGGATCGGACTCATGTTCTGGAGCGTCGCGGAGCCGATCGTCCACTTCAGCGAACCACCGGGACTGTTCGGTGTGACGAGCGAATCGCCCGCGGCCGCCGAGAGTGCCCTCGCGGTCACCTTCTTTCACTGGGGGATCCACCCGTGGGCGATCTACAGTCTCGTCGCCCTCGGGCTGGCCTTTTTCTCGTTCAACCGCGGACTCCCGCTGACGTTTCGCTCGATCTTCTGGCCGCTGCTCGGCGAGCGGATATACGGCTGGCCGGGCCACCTCATCGACATCCTCTCGGTGCTGGCGACGCTGTTCGGGCTCTCGACCTCGCTCGGCCTCGGCGTCGGACAGGTCAACGCCGGCCTGCACTACCTCTCACAGTCCTACCTCCCGACGACGATCCCCAGCGCGACGTGGGTACAGGTCGTTCTCATCGTCGGCATCACCGGCATCGCGACGCTGTCCGTCGTCGCGGGTCTCGACGGCGGCGTCAGACGGTTGAGCGTGTTCAACGTCTACGTCATGCTGACACTGCTCGGATTCCTGCTCGTCGTCGGCCCCACCGTGTTCATCCTCGACGCGTACGCGCAGGGAGTGGGCACCTACGTCCAGAGCTTCGCCGCGATGAGCCTCTGGACAGAAGCGTTCGCCGACTCGGGATGGCAGGGGTCGTGGACGCTCTTCTACTGGGGCTGGTGGATATCGTGGTCGCCGTTCGTCGGCATGTTCATCGCCCGCATCTCGGAGGGTCGGACCGTCCGCCAGCTGCTGCTGGGCGTGTTGATCCTGCCGTCGATGTTCTCTTTCTTCTGGATGTCCGTCTTCGGCGGGTCCGCACTGTTCGTCGAACTGAACACCGACGGGACGATGGTCGAGGCCGTCTCCGCGGACGTCTCGACGGCGATGTTCGAGCTGTTCAGGTTCTACCCGCTCGCGGGGCTGACCTCGGCGATCGGCATCCTGCTCGTCGTCACGTTCTTCGTCATCTCCTCGGACTCGGGGTCGCTCGTCGTGGACCACCTCACCTCCGGCGGCAAGCACGACGCCCCCGTCAACCAGCGCATCTTCTGGGCGGTGATGGAAGGCGCAGTGGCTGCCGTCCTCCTGCTGGGCGGCGGGCTCGAAGCCCTGCGGACGGCCGCGATCACCACCGGCGTCCCGTTCGCTCTCGTCTTGTTGTGTATGTGTTACACGGTCTGGGTCGGCCTGGACAACGAGTACGAGATACTCGAGTCCCAGGAGTTCGAGGAGTGGATGGAGCGACTGGCGGCCGAAGAGGAGATATCCGTCGACACCGACGAGGCTGACGGCGCGGAAGAGCTCTCTCCGGGAGACGACTGACGGAAAGGGCCAGTACCGGCGTAATCTATTTCAGCACGGTCAGAGATGCGTGGGCTATGACGTCAGTGTCCCGAAAAGAGGGGTTCAGGTACGGGTTCTACGTCTTCGCGTACTGGCTCGTGTTGCTGGTCTTCAGTGCGGCGCTCGTGGCCGCGGGCGGCTACATCGTCGAGATGCAGAACCTCGGTGACGTCGGCCTCAACGAGGACACCGCACTCGCCGTCCTCGGCGGGTTCGTGGGCCTGCTGGGCGTCCTCGTGTTCGGCTCCGGGCAGGTGGGACTCGCCTACAAACTGGTCGCCGACGGGGTTTCGGTCGGGAGTGGTGCGGGAAATCGAGGCGCCTCCGGGTCGGTGACTGACTCGGAGGGGACGCCGGTGGGGACCGACACGCCGACGGCAGCCGACGAAGCGGCGACCGCGGCGTCGGCGGGAGCAGCGAGCGCAGGGACGACGACGGCCGGCCCGGAAGCCAGCGAGCGGGTCTCCCGGGCGCGTCAGGAAGACGGATCGGAACCGCAACCGGAACGGGAAAGAGAACCGCAACCGGAACGGGAACGAGAACCGCAACCCCAACCGGAGCCAGAACCGCAACCGGAACGAGAACCCGCGCGTGAACCGTCGAGACAACCGGCCGAGGTCGGTGGCACGTCGCCGGACCAGGAAGGGGCGGCGGCCGAGAGCGACGACCCGGCACCGCGACCCCGCGAACGAGGTGTACAGTCACGGGACGGTCACGAGAGTCGGGACGGGGGACGGGACCAGCCCGACGAGGCGGTCGACGGTCGACCCCGAGCCCGGAAGGCGAGCGAGACACCGGACGACGGGCGGCCGAACGGCGACCAGCCCGAGCAACCGGCGGGCGACAGGGATGGGACCGACGAAGAGCCGGAACCGGGCGAACGAGAATCACCCGCAGACGTGGCGAGCGAGAGCGAAATCGCCGAGGAACTCGGATTCGAGGAGAGCGACGGACCGGGGGCAAGCGGCGCAGGTGGGCCGGACGAGCGGGCTACCGAGGACGTCGAGTCCGCCGAGACTGTCATCGACCCGGACGCCGGCCAGACGGACGCTCCCGCCGGAACGGAGGCGAACAACGCTGGGGCGGAGGACGACGAGGTCACGGCGGAGGACGACGACGCGGGGGACGCGAGCGCGCTCGACTGGGGCGGTTCCGAGACGACGGGCAACGCGAGCGGACCGGACACTGAGGGGGCGGACGAAACGAACGGCGCGGACACGTCCGGGACGGACGCGACGGACCCGGAGGACCCGACGACTGGGACGGGGTCGCTGGCGGACGCACTGGCGGGCGATAGCGGGACCGATGAGAACGGAGACGACGAAGCGGACGGAACAGTCGATGGGAGCGGTAGCGACGAGGCGGAGACTCCACGGTGGACCACGGGGCAGGACCACGAGGGCGATCCTGGACAGGGCGACGACAAGTAATCGAGGGGCGTCAGCAGACGATACCCGGGGGAGACGACCGGCGGCACGGTCGTACCACACGTTATTTAAAATGGGCCCTCGTAGGTCGGTGCAACCGAGCAGACGGCCGCCAGGGTCGAGACGGGGCGGCCGGCAGCTATCGGACCAGCGTGGTCTGGTTCGCTGTTCCGCTCGCGCCGGTGACGACGGCGGCCACGGGCGACCGGACGGCCGCTGGCGTCGCGTGCCGCGCGGGACGGACCGGCGACAGACGACGGTCCCTTCGTTCGCCGGTCGCCGCGGCCCGGGTGTGCCTTCCTCGGACCCAACCATGGAAATCGAACTCGCAACTATCGGCGGCTACGAGGAAGTCGGCCGCCAGATGACCGCAGTCCGCGCCGGCGACGACGTCGTCGTCTTCGACATGGGCCTGAACCTGTCGAAGGTCCTCATCCACGACAACGTCGAAACCGAGCGCATGCACAGTCTCGACCTGATCGACATGGGCGCCATCCCCGACGACCGGGTGATGAGCGACCTCGAAGGCGACGTGAAGGCCATCGTACCCACCCACGGCCACCTCGACCACATCGGCGCCATCGCCAAACTCGCCCACCGCTACGACGCCCCCATCGTCGCGACGCCCTTCACCATCGAACTCGTCAAACAGCAGATCCAGAGCGAGGAGAAGTTCGGCGTCCAGAACGACCTCGTGAAGATGGAAGCCGGCGAGACGATGGACATCGGCGACCAGAACGAACTCGAGTTCGTCAACGTCACCCACTCCATCATCGACGCGATCAACCCGGTGCTCCACACGCCGGAGGGCGCCGTCGTCTACGGGCTCGACAAGCGCATGGACCACACCCCCGTCATCGGCGACCCCATCGACATGGAGCGGTTCCGCGAGATCGGTCGCGACGGGGTGCTGTGTTACATCGAGGACTGTACCAACGCCAACAAGAAGGGGCGCACTCCCTCCGAGTCCGTCGCGCGACGTCACCTCAAGGACGTCATGTACAGCATCGAGGACTACGACGGCGGCATCGTCGCCACGACGTTCTCCTCGCACATCGCCCGCGTGAAGTCGCTGGTCGAGTTCGCCGACGACATCGGCCGCCAGCCCGTCCTGCTGGGTCGCTCGATGGAGAAGTACTCCGGGACCGCCGAACGGCTGGACTTCGTCGACTTCCCGGAGGACCTGGGGATGTACGGCCACCGGAAGTCGGTCGACCGGACGTTCAAGCGGATCATGAACGAGGGCAAGGAGAACTTCCTGCCCATCGTGACCGGCCACCAGGGCGAACCGCGCGCGATGCTCACCCGGATGGGCCGGGGCGAGACGCCCTACGAACTGGAAGACGGCGACAAGGTCATCTTCTCGGCGCGTGTCATCCCGGAGCCGACCAACGAGGGCCAGCGCCACCAGAGCGAGACGCTCCTGCGGATGCAGGGTGCGCGCATCTACGACGACATCCACGTCTCGGGCCACCTCTGTCAGGAGGGTCACTACGAGATGCTCGACGCGTTGCGTCCCCAGAACGTCGTCCCCGCCCACCAGGACATGTCCGGGTTCTCCTCGTACGTGAACCTCTGTGAGGACATGGGGTACACGATGGGCGAGGACCTGCACGTCACACGCAACGGGAACATGATCCAGCTGGTCGAGTAGCATGACGAACCAGTCCCAGGCGGCAGTCGAGCAGGCGATCGCGGTCCGTCGCGAGCGGGTCAACGACGCACTCCCGGAGGAGTTGCCGGCCGCAGAGCCCGAGCGTCTCTACGAGGCGACCCGGTACCTGCTGGAGGCCGGCGGCAAGCGGTTGCGACCGACCATCCTCCTGCTCGTCGCCGAGTCGCTCGCGGACGCCGACGTCGACCCCTCGACCGTCGACTACCGGTCGTTCCCGCCCGGGAGTGGCGACGACGCGATGGATATCATGAAGGCCGCGGTCAGCGTCGAGGTCATCCAGTCGTTCACCCTCATCCACGACGACATCATGGACGACGACGACCTGCGCCGCGGCGTCCCGGCCGTCCACCGGGAGTACGACCTCTCGACTGCCATCCTGGCCGGCGACACGCTCTACTCGAAGGCCTTCGAGGCCATGTCCGACACCGGCGCCGAACCCGACCGGGCGGTCCGCGCCGTCGGGGAACTTGCCAGCACCTGCACCAAGATCTGCGAGGGGCAGTCACTGGACATCGACTTCGAGTCACGGGACGCGGTCACCCCCGACGAGTACCTGGAGATGGTCGAACTGAAGACGGCAGTGCTGTACGCCGCCTCCGCATCGATTCCGGCCCGTCTCATGGGCGACGACGAGGCCGCCGAGGCGCTGTACGGCTACGGCCTGGACGTCGGGCGCGCCTTCCAGATACAGGACGACCTGCTCGACCTGACGACGCCCAGCGAGAAACTGGGCAAACAGCGGGGCTCCGACCTCGTCGAGGGCAAGCAGACGCTCGTGACGCTCCACGCCCGCCAGCAGGGCGTCGACGTCGACGACCTGGTCGACACCGAGTCGGTCGAGGCGGTCGACGAGTCAGAGATCGAGGTTGCTGTCGAGCGTCTCCGCGAGAGCGGGAGCATCGAGTTCGCCCGCGAGACCGCACAGGACCTCGTCACGAGCGGGAAGGCCAATCTCGAAGTGCTCCCCGACAACGAGGCCCGCGACCGACTGGACGACATCGCCGACTACCTCATCGAACGCGAGTACTGACCTCAGACGTCGACTCCGGTCCCCGGAATTCCGGCCGTCGACTCGGCCTCTCCCCTCCCGGCCACACCCGACAGATGCGCGTCGAGCGTCCGCAGATCGCTTGATTCGACTCCGAAGGCGTCGACGTCGTTGTCCTCGGTCGTATTGTCGAACTGGAGCGACCGGTACTGGTCGCGTCCCATCGGAATTACGGGAAGATACTCCGAAACCGTCAGACCGAGTCCGGCGAGCAGCATGGGCACTGGCAGTACTCGCACAGACTTCCCGTCCGACCGGTAGATCGCGCGGGCAACGTCGGCGAGTGTCAGCACCTCGGGCCCGCCGATCTCGTAGATCGCGCCGACGTGGGCGTCGTCTTCCACGGTCGCCGCGAGCATCGGCGCGAGGTCGCCGACCCAGATGGGCTGAAACCTGGTCTTCCCGCCGCCGGGTAGCCCCGTGACGTACGGTGTCGTCAGCAGTCGCGTGAACCCGACGAACTCCCCGCCGTCGCCGAAGACCACCGAGGGACGGACGATCGTCCAGTCGAGACCCGACCCGCGGACGAGTTCCTCGGCGCGACCCTTCGCCCGGATGTAGGCGGTCCGCCCATCGGAGTCGGCACCGTGCGCGCTCAACTGCAGGAACCGGTCGACGTCGTGGCGTTCGGCGGCCTGGACGCAGTGCTCGGTGCCGCCGCGGTGGACCCGGTCGTGGGCGTCGTCGCCACCCTCGGGCTGGAAGAGCGGCGAGAGTGCGACGAGATTGACCGCCGCGTCCTGTCCCTCGAAGGCGCTCTCGATGGAGTCGTAGTCGGTGACGTCACCCGCGACTGTCGAGACGTCCGGGACGTCGTCGGAGAACGCCGCGTCGACCGGGTCACGGGCCAGTGCCGTCACGTCGTGGCCGCGGGCGGCGAGTGTTTCACACAGTGCGGTGCCGACGAACCCGGTCCCGCCGGCGACGAGTACGTTCATGTCTCGTCGTAGGCCGGTAGCGGGTTTCACGCCACTCGCTGGCGCTCGCGACGGAGGTCGTCGTGGCCGACAGGGGCTGTCCGAGCGGACCGGTCCTCAGTTCCGGAGGGTTTCGGCGACGGTTTCGCTGACCCCCGGCGTGACCCGTGCGACCGCCGTCGCGTAGATGTACTCGCCGACGTCTCGCCGGATCCAGTCCGCAGGCACCTGTTCTCGACGGTCGTAGGGACCGATCTCGTCGTCGACGTTCTCGACCAGTCCGACCATGTTGTGGAGCGTGTTCCGGGAGAGGCTGGGCTCCGCCGGTTCGTCGAGTGCGGTTTCGATCGCCGTGACGGCGCTCTCTCGGATCGTGGCCACGTCTTCGGCACTCTCGATCTCGTAGTTCTCACCGGACTCGACGCGGTCACGGAGGTCCTGGAAGGCGCGGAGCCGAGTCAATTCGCGGTGGGCCGAGTCGAGCCCCGAGGCTGGTTCTCCCTGGTCACGGTGGTCGGTGATCGGCTCGCGGTGAGTGACGTCGCCGTGGAGGTACTCCAGGGGGAGTTCGACCGTCGAACCCTCGATATCGGCGTCGACGACTGCCGAGACGGGGTCACTCCCGTCGAAGTCGGCCGTCCCGGTCTCCAGAAGGTCGAGCAACTCGTCGAGCGCGCTCTCGAACGTCCCCGAGAGGTCACGGCTCGTCGCCAGGTCCGCGCGAAGCCGGTCGAAGAGGTACGTGGCGTCGGTGAGCGCCGTCCGCCCGCGTTCGAGATCGGCGGCGAACTCGCTGACGGTGACGAGGTTCTCCGCCAGTCGCCTCGTCCGGGGGTTCTCGGGGCGTCCCTCGGCGTTGTTCGCGGCGCTCGCGAGCAGCGACTCGACCGGTTCGTAGACGAGCAACGCACGCACGGGGTCGTCGCCGACGTACGACAGGCGGTCGCGAAATGCGTTGACGTCGTCAGCGAGTGCGTCGGCGTCGTCTTCGAGGTCCTCGCGCCGGAGCCCTTCGTCGGCGTACGCCCAGGCGGTGGCGACGGTGCGACCGTTCCCGCGGGCGTCCCGGAGCGTCGATATCGCCTCGTACGGTGACCCGGCGTTCTGGCCCTCTTCGATGGTCGACCGTGCCGTCTCGGCGGCGGTGTTCATCTCCTCGCGCATCGCGCCGTTCGGGATCTCTCCCTCGTCGAAGGGCAGTGGCGCTTCGGAGAGGAGCGTTTGCGCCCGGTCGGCGTGACCCTGGACGTAGTCGTCGGCGATGGTGACCGGCACCGTCTGAGGGATGTCGGGTCGCTCTCCGCTGGTGATCTCCTTGAGGCGCGCGGCTTCCAAGTCGGGCGGTGACGACCCGCCCAGATTCGGCAGAGCGCCACAACCGGCGAGGACCGCACTACCCGCGAGTGCCAGGACGCCACGTCGGGTCGTGCGGAGGTCGTCGCTCATCGGCCCCACCCCGTGTGGCGGGCCTGCGCGTCGGCGGTCTCGCCTGTGGCGGTAGTCTCGTCCGTGGCGGTGGTCTCGTCTCTGGGAACTGTCGTCTCGTTCTCGACCAGGCCACGCTCGTCGAGTTCCCATCGTGGGACGGGACAGCCACCGTATCGCGTGTGCGTGCCGCCGGATTCGATCTGGTTCGGGTCCACGGTACCGTCGAGGCGGACGAACCTGGCGCCGCTGTCGCGTTCCTCCGTGCTGCAGGCGACGTCGTAGTCGCGATACACCTCGGCGTACGTGCGACGTAACTCGAAGGCGTCCCACGTCACGTAACAGAGGTGCTGCTCGTAGCACTGGCGGACGCTCCCGCGGTCGAGGAAGACGAACGCCGACTCGAAGTCGGTCTCGTCGAGGAACTGCCGGGCGTCGTCGGCCCCTTCTACGTCGTCGATCTGGACCCACGAGGCCGCCTCGGAACTGGTGACGAACCCCTGCTGGACCGTTCGTCTGCGGTCGCGTTCCGTCCGGTTCAGTTCACCGTCCGCCTCGGTGACCTCGACGATCCGTTCCCGCGAGCCCGACCGTCGGAGCGTCACCGTCGGCGGGTCCATCGCGACGTTCTCCGGACGGTCGAACCCGGGTCTGCCGTCGTCGCTGCCGTCACCGTCGCTGCCGTCGCTGCCGTCGCCACCGCCCGACTGTGAGCCGTCGGTGAGGCTGTTACATCCGGTGAGCGCGGCGAGGAGGGCGACACCGCTGGAGAGGGCTTGCCTGCGAGTGGGGGCCATCGTCGTGAAGTCTCACGTTCGATTCGTATGTACTTGCTGTTCGTCAGGCAGGTCAGAAGGGGCCGATACCGTCGACTTCGCTCGCTCCATCGCGATAGCGCTCGAATCGCTCGATCGCCCACTCCCGGAGCGCCGGGTCGGCCCCCTCGACGCAGGCCCTGAGGTTACCGTCCGTGTCGTAGGCCAGAACGAACGCCCGGTCGTCGGTGACGGTGAGTCCCATCTCCACGGTCCGGTCGGTGCGATAGAGCGTGAACGTCGGCACCGCGAGTACCGTCTCGAACTCCAGGGGGTTCTTCTCGCGGGCGGCCGAGACGCGGTCCCTGGGGAGCACTACTTCCGTCGTGGCACCGCGCTGGACCTGTTTCGCGTGTGGCTCGTGGAAGAGTCGCGAGAGGACCGGCGCGAGCATCCGGACGTGGTCGGTTTCGACGGCTCGGACCGCCTCGACGTAGTGGGTGACCGGCGCCTGGGGATGGTCTTCCTCGGCGGTGACGTACGTCGCGTCGGCCAGCCACGCCGGGTCGGGAGCGTTTTCGGGGTCGGGGAGGTGTTCGTACAGCGTCGACAGGTCGCAAAGCGCGTCGAGTCGGTCCAGGCAGTCCGTGTAGGTCTCGCGGACGAGGTGTCCCGTCGTCGTGAGGTGGTAGTCGCCGGTGCGTTTTTCCGCCCAGCCGCGGTCTTCGAGTTCCGAGAGGTTCCGCTGGGCGCCTCTGCTGGAGACGTCGAGTGCGTCGGCGACGTCACGGGGAGCGGCGGGTTCTTCGGCGAGGTAATCGAGGAGGGCCAGCCGGTCGGGTGAGCCGGCCAGGAACGCCACGACCTCTCTGGACATGCGCGACGATCCGACACCGACCGGGAAAACTGTACTGTTGCCACACTCTTCCCTGACGCTCGATCCCCACACCCCACCGTGGCGCTCGATCCCCACACCCCACCGTGGTGCGTGTCGTCGAGTCGTGCCCGAACCCCGTGAGGGCCGCGAGACGAAGCCGTGCGAGATCTTCGCGAGCGGAGCGAGCGAAGGCTCGTCAGAGCTTGCTCTGACGGTGGACGAGCATCGCAGCGAGCGTAGCGAAGCGAGTAGCGCAAGAAGCTGGGGAGGTGTGAGGCCGTCTGCGGCGCGGGGCGGTGCTGTGCGGGGCGGTCGCGGTCCCTGGCGGACTGAAAGGGCGAGACGGGCTCGCGGCGACCACCGGGAGCGGAGTCGCCTGAGCGGGCCACTATCCGCGCGAGTGCGGCGCGGTGCGGGTGTTCGAGCGTGGATATCCCGCTCAGCGGCCGCGAGCGCGTCGAGGGCTTTCAACCGTCGCTGTGAGTTGCGGTCGATCCCATCGTATCGCCTCGCGAGCGAATCGAGGGGATACCTCCCATAGTAGGAGTCGCTGGTCTGGAACACCCGTCAGGACAAGCGATGAACACCACAGTGAGTGACCGACGAAAGCCCTCGGCACGCTCGCGGTCGCTCAGCGACATATCCGCGCTCTCAGCACTGCCCGCGCGGATAGGGGACGCTGAGGCGACTCTCCTGCGGCGCGAGCGCGCCTCGCCCTTTCAGTCCACCAGGGACCGCGACCGCCCCGCACAGTACCACACCGCGCCGCCCCGCACAGCACCGCCCCGCGCCGCAGACGGCCTCACACCTCCCCAGCCTCTTGCGCTTCTCGCTTCGTTGCGCTCGCTGCGATGCTCATCCCTCGCACGATACGTCTCGCGATGAAACGCTCGACGGCGCGCGCCGGGTCGTCAGTTGGGATCGCTGTCTCAGTTCCTCGTCGGGGTCGCTGTCCCGATTTCTCAGTCGTCACTCGCCTCGTGAATCTTCTCGCCCTGCATCAGGCGCTCGGCGATGTTGAACGTCTGCTCTCCCTCGCGTCGGGTGGGGAAGTGAGCGGCCATGTATCGGGCGGGGGCGATGAGCGCGAGCCGGCGTTCCTCGTCGGTCCGGGCGAGTTCGAACTGCCGGAAGCCGGCCTCGACGCTCTGGAGCGTGTGGAAGCCTGCGTCCTCCCGGAGCAGTCCCTCGCCCATCGTCTCCTTGAGCGCGGCGGGGTCGCCGCCCGAATCGAAGTGGTGACCGACGATCTCGGCGGCCTCGTCGACGCGACCCTGTTCGTCGAACGTGTCGAGGAGGCGTTCGCGGAGTGCTGCGGGGTCCTCGTCTCCGCCCTCGCCGGGCGTCGGGAGCGTCGCGCGGGGCTGGTTGAGAAACCGGTCGAGATAGACCGACATGGCGCCGTCCCAGCAGGCCTTGTAGACGTCGTCGGCATCGGTCCGGCGGGCGAGGTTCTCGGCGGCGTTGGCGTAGGAGAACGTGTGATGGACCGTGTTCCAGTCGTTGAACTCGTTGCTCGTCGAGAAGTGCGCGACCCGTCGCATCGCGGCGACGGCGACGGCGTGGGCGAGTTCCTCGCTGGTCGCACCGGCGGCGACGGCGTCACGAAGCGCCTCGTCGATCTCGTAGGGGTCCTCGGAGAGGAGCGTCTCGACGAAGTCCCCGGGGCGCTCCCACGACTTCCCGGCGCCAGCGGCGACCATCTCGGGGAGGTCGTCGTGGGCGTCGAAGCAAATCTCGGCAACGTCGATGGGCTTGCGCCAGGAACTCGTCTCCTCGGCGCGGGAGGCGTCGGTGATGGCGTCCACGGTGGAGGCGAGGACGTTCTCGCGTTTCTCCCAGCCGACGTGGTCGAGCGTCTCGACGGCCTTGTTGATAAAGTCGAGCGTGTGGCTCGTGTTCATGTAGAGGTGGTCCGTGCTCGCGGCGACGAGCATCTCGACCAGGTCCTCGTTGGGGAGGGCGTTGGCGGCGGCCCGCAGACAGCGCTCGGCGCCGTTGCTGTCCCGCACTTCGCAGGTCTCGCGGAACCAGTCCTTGAGTCGCTCTTTCGTCAACTCCTCGTTGGTGAGCGCGTACTGGTCGAACCGTGGGGGTTCGCCGTCGCAGTTGTCCGCCACCTCCGTGACGCCGACGTACATCGCACGCAACTTCTCGTCGTGGGCGACGTCGTCGTAGATGTTCGCCATCGCGCCGAGCGTGGTGAGCCCGCGGCCCCAGCCGTCGGCGCGGTAGGTCGTCCCGAAGTCGACGGCAGTCTCGACGGGCGTCGTGAACCCGTCACCGAGCGCGTCGAGGTGGAGAATGGCCTTGGCGGTGACGAGCGAGAGGTTCTCGGCGAGGCCGTCGGCGAGTCGGTTGCGCCAGTGGGTCTCCGGGGGGATATCGGGCTCGGGGTCCGGGTCGACGTAGACCGTTCCGTCGCGGACCTCGGTGGGGAAGGTCTGGACGTCGTCGGCCCAGATGTCCAGCGTGTCGCCGCGTTCGAGTTCGAATCGCGCGTGGTGCCAGTCACACGTCAGGAGGCCGTCCTCGACGCTACCTTTCGAGAGTGGGAACCCCATGTGCGGACAGCGATTGTCCACCGCGTAGACGTCGCCCTCGTGGTGAAAGAGCGCGACTGGCCGACCGCCGGCCATCGTGACGGTGCGTCCGTCCGCCTGTAGACTCTCCAGGTCGGCGACTTCCGTCAACTCGGCACCAGTCGTGGCGTCCGATGACATGGATCGGGGTTGGGACGGGGACCACATAGTCGTTCCCTGAACTGGGTTTTTGCACGGCAGCTGTCACGACGTGGCTACCCGGGAGAACCGTCACGACGTGGCTACCCGGGAGCCACCGGGACTCGAACTGGTAACTACGCCCATACCCGCCGGTGCCCAACCCGGAGACATGGCCGACACGAAAGACGGCCGCGAAGAACAGGCCCACCACGCGGAGCGTCGCCAGCGAGAGCGCGAACTCGCGGAGGCACTCGCGCGAGGCGAAGAGCCCGAGCCCGAACCGGACCTCGAAGCGGTCGACGGGAACGACCTCGCGGGGGTCGAATCGGAACTGGACGAACTCTCCTTTCCCGCGACCGGCGAGGAAGTCGTCGAGCGGGTCGGCGACAGGGAACTCGCGACGGCGAACCGAACGTACACCGTCGCCGACCTCGTCTCGGACTCCGGACTGGTACGGTTCGACTCGCCGGCGGCGATCCGCGCCCGCCTCGCCCGTCCCGAAGTCGCCGCCGCGCTCCGCCGGATCACCGAGGCAGTCGGCACGGTCGAGGCACTCTCCGACAGAGATATCGACGAGCGACTCGAGGCCTACGAGCGAACGTTTCGCGAGATCGTCGCCCTCGCACCCGAGGACTACGAGGACGCCGTTCAGGTCGTGACCGAGTGGATACTCGACGTGGTCCGCGGGGACGAGCGAGTGCCGAGTTCGCGGGCGGTGCGGCGTCGCGCTGCGGTCTACTGTCGCGCGAACGGCTACGAGGTGCCCGACGACAACTGGCTCTCGGTCTGAGAACGGTATCGGACCGCGACTCGCCCGTGCCCTGCGCCGGTGACTCCGAACCCGGTCCGCGGTCGTTCCGACCCGTTCTATTCAAGTGGTTCAATCTTCTACGGAGTCACAAGCGATGAGCGAGGACTTCTATTCGGTGCTCGGGGTCGGGCGCGACGCCGACGAGGACGAGATCAAGGAGGCCTACCGCGAGAAGGCCCGCGAGTACCATCCCGACGTCAGCGACGAGCCCGACGCCGAGGAGAAGTTCAAGAAAGCCAAGAAAGCCAAGGAGGTGCTCACCGACGAGGAACAGCGCCAGCTCTACGACCAGCTCGGCCACGACCGCTACGTCGAAGCCGAGAAACACGGCGCAACGGACCAGGGCGGGGCCGGTGCGGGCGGTCGCGGCGCTGGCGGCATGGGCGGCATGGGTGGCATGGGCGGCGGCCAGGGCCCCTTCGGCGACATGGGTGACATCTTCGAGACGTTCTTCGGCGGTGGCGGCCGCGGTGGTGGCGGCGACCGACCGCGACAGGGCCAGGACCTGCGCACCACGCTCTCTATCGACCTCGAAGACGCGTTCCACGGCGTCGAGAAGCAACTCAACGTCACGCGGCCCGCGACCTGTGAGGACTGTGACGGCTCGGGTCACCCGCCGGGGAGCGATTCACAGCGCTGTCCGGAGTGTGACGGGCGCGGACAGACCACGCAGGTCCAGCAGACACCGATGGGGCGCGTCCAGCAGACCCGGACCTGCCCGCGCTGTGAGGGCGAGGGGACCCTCTACGAGGAGACGTGTTCGTCCTGTCGCGGTGATGGCATCGTCCGCGAGGAGACCTCACTCTCCGTCGAGATCCCGGCGGGCATTGAGGACGGCCAGACCCTCCGGATGGACGGCGAGGGGGCACCCGGCGAGAACGGCGGCCCGAACGGCGACCTGCTCATCGAGGTGTCCGTCGCCGACCACCCCGACTTCGAGCGCGACGGTGCGGACCTGCACCGCCAGGAACCGATCTCCTTCCCGCAAGCGGTCTTCGGCGACACCGTCGAGGTCGAGACCGTGGATGGGGCGGTCGAAGTCGACGTTCCCGCGGGCACCCAGAGCGGCGAGACGTTCCGCCTCCAGGGCAAGGGGATGCCCCGTCTGCGCCGGCGCGGGGAGGGTGACCTCTACGTCCAGGTCCAGGTCGTCACGCCCGACAGCCTCAACGAGGAACAGCGCGACGCCCTCGAAGCCTTCGCCGAGGCCGGCGGCGAGGAAGTCGAGGTCGAACAGGGCTTCTTCGAGAAGATCAAGAGTTCCTTCTGAGCGGCCCCCGAGTTCGTGCTGGTGGCCTTCTCTGTCCGGCTCTCGCTCTCGCCGTGCCCGATGTGAAGAGGTTTAGAAGGGGTCCCGCGTACGGACGAGCGAATGCAGTTCACCACGTTCGCCGAGTACGCCCGCGAGGCCGAGGCCGCCAGCGCGGACTACGACGTTCGCGACCGGGTGACCGAGTTACTTCTCGAAGCGGAGTCGGAGCTGCCGGTCGTCGCCCGCTACGTCCAGGGTCGCGTGTTTCCCGCACACGACTCGACGAAACTCGACGTCGGCCCGGCGCTCTGTTACGCGGCCATCGCGAAGGCTGCCGGCCGGAACGTCGACGCCGACGACGTCGAGACCCGTGTGGCCGACGTCGGCGAGGTCGGCGAGGTGGCCGCGAGCTACGACTTCGGCGCACAGCGGGGGCTGGGTGCGTTCACCGGCGGCAATAGCGATAGCGGGGCCGAGAACGCCGACTCGGACTCGCTGACCGTCGCCGGGGTCGACGACTCCCTGCGCGAACTGGCCGCGGTCGAGGGATCGGGAAGCGAGGACACGAAACGCGATATCCTCTTTGGCCTCTTCAACCGGGCGAGCGACGACGAATCCCGCTACCTCGCGCGGCTCGTACTCGGCGAGATGCGAATCGGCGTCGGTGGCGGCACGGTTCGAGACGCGATATCCGACGGCTTCGAGGTGCCGCCCGACCGCGTCGACCGCGCGCTCCAGGTGACGAACGACCACGGACAGGTCGCCGTCGTCGCCCGCGACGAGGGAGAGGCGGGCCTCGACGCGCTCGGTCTGGAGGTCGGTCGGCCGGTGGACGCGATGCTCGCCCAGACCGGTAGCGTCGCCGAGGCCCTGGACGACTGGGAGCGAGCGGCAGTCGAGTGGAAGTACGACGGCGCCCGCGTCGCCGTGCACTACGACGGGGCCGAGGTGAGACTCTTCTCCCGGAACATGGAGGACGTCACCGACCCGCTCCCGGAGGTCGTCGAATTCGTCGAGGGCGCACTCGACGCCCCCGCCATCCTCGACGGCGAGGTGGTCGCGGTCGCCGACGACGGGTCGCCGTTACCCTTTCAGGAGATCCTCAGGCGCTTTCGCCGGAAACACGACGTCGCACAGGCCCGCGAGGACGTCGCCGTCGAGTTCCACGCCTTCGACTGCCTCCACGCTGACGGGGAAGACCTGCTCGACGTCCCCCTCACCGAGCGCCACGACCGGCTGACCGGGCTACTGGACGGGGAACGGGACGCCGTGTCGGACCTCGTCGTCTCAAATGACGCCGGAGAGATCGAGGAAATCGAATCGGCGGCACTCGTCGCTGGCCACGAGGGGATCATGCTCAAGAATCCCGAGTCGGCCTACACACCGGGTCGGCGCGGGAAGAACTGGCTCAAGCGCAAACCCGACGTTGAGACGCTCGACCTCGTCGTCACGGGCGCCGAGTGGGGCGAGGGGCGCCGGGCGAACGTCCTCGGGACCTTCCTGCTGTCGGCTCGTGACGGTAGTGGCGACTTCGAAACCATCGGCAAGGTCGCGACCGGCATCACCGACGAGGAACTCGACGAACTGACCGACCTCCTGGAGCCACACGTCCGGAGCCAGGACGGTGCCGAACTCGACGTCGAACCCGCGGTCGTCTTCGAGGTCGGCTACGAGGAGATCCAGCCCTCGCCCACCTACTCCTCGGGCTACGCGCTCCGGTTCCCGAGATTTCTCGGCGTCCGCGACGACAAGGGGCCCGCCGACGCCGACAGCGTCGACCGCGTCGAACGGCTCGCCGAGCGGCAGTAGCTGGTGACGTGGCTTCGGTTCGCTCGCCGGCAGTCCGACGTGTCGCCTGTCCCGCCGCTCACCCCTCGACTGCCTCGACCAGTTCGACAGCGTCGAAGAACCCGTCGGCGTAGCGTCCTTCGACGACGACGTCGGCGGCCTCGCGGGCTGCCGCGTCGGCGTTGGCGACGGCGAAGGACCGACCGGCGACGTCGAACGTCGAGACGTCGTTGACCGAGTCACCGATCGCGACGAACTCGCTGGGCTCGCGGCCCAGGTCTTCGGCGATGGCCGCCAGCGCCCGCCCCTTGGTCACGTCGCTCGATTTGACGTGATAGGCGAAACCGGTGTCGACTACCTGGAGTCCGTGGTCGGCTGCGATCCGTTCGAGCGGGTCGAGCGGCGACTCGCGACTCACCGCGACTTCGGTCTCGCGCCAGCGGTTGACGAAGTCGTGGTCACCCCACCCCAGATCGTAGCCCGCCGCCTCGTACTCGTCGACGACGACCTGGGAGGCGGCGCGGTCGCCGAGAACGAGGAGGTCGTCGGTCCGGTCGACGTAGGCGAGTCCGCCGTTCTCGGCGATCACCGTCGCCGGGATCCCGACGAACTGGCAGAGCGCGACGGGGTAGGGCAGTGCCTTCCCGGTCGCGACGACGACCGGCGCGTCCCACCCACGGAGGACGTCGAACGCGCGCGGGTCGACGGCACTGTCGGTGTCTGTCAGCGTCCCGTCGATGTCGACGGCGAGCGGCGGTGTCACACCTGCCTCTGGGCGAGTGTCCCCTATCAGTATTCGGTTTCCGTCGTCGCCCGACGTCCAGTATTCGGTTTCCGTCGTCGCCCGACGGCCAGTCGTCGCTCTGTCGGCACTCGGCCGGCACTCAATCACTCAGTCGCTCGTAAGCGGTCTTGACGCGCTTGAATTCGTCCTCGTCGCCGCCCTCGGTGTCGGGGTGGACCTCCTTGACCCGCTCGCGATAGGCGCTCTTGACCGCGTCGGCGTCGGCGCCCTGCTCCAGCCCGAGCCTGTCGTAGGCCTCGCGGGCGGTGATCCCCTCGGTCGGCGGGACGCCGGCACTGGCGCGGTTCGCCCGGGTGCGTTCAGTCCGGCCACGGGGGCCGCCGCCACTCCGTTGTGCGCCCTGTCCCGTTCCGGCCCGCGGTCCCTGGCGGGTGCTCCCACGTCGGCCTCGTTCGGCGGCTGCGTCGCGGGCGCGCTGCCCGTCGCGAGGCGGCACCCACTCCTCGCGCGGACCGGCGTTCGTGTTCGTGGCCTGTCCCGCTCCGCCGGCCGGCTGGGCCTGGCTCTCGACCCCGCTGTAGACCCGCTGTGCGAACCGGCCGGAGGCGTGGTACCAGACGAAGTAGGCGGCGGCGCCGAAGACGGCCGCGACGGCGAAGAACACGAGGTTGAAGACGACCCCGTAGATGGCGAACAGCAACGCCAGTGCCGCCAGGACGTACGCCAGCGCGGAGACGATGCGCGACCCGTACACGACTCGTCTTTCGGCCCGGCCGCCCCTAAACGTCTCGCTCCGACCCGCTTCGACTCCGGGGACCGGTCACCGCCGGGGCTCGGTCACCGGAGCGCGTAGAGCCGGCCGTTCGCCCCGCCGACGATGGCGATACCGTCCTCGCCGACTGCGAGGTCCGTCAGCTGCGTGCCGTCCTCGAAAGCCCAGACCCCGTCACCGGCGTTCGTCCCGACGGCGAACTTGTACTGGTTTCGCGGCTCGGCGTCGTGATAGGCGTCCAGGTACAGTCGCCCGTCGGCGAACCCGGCCGCCTGAACCCCACCTTGCGCGGGCTCGGGCGACCAACTCCAGTCCGTCTCGCCGCTCTCGCGGTCGATAGCCTGGACGCCCTCGCCGCCCGCGTAGAGGTGTGTCTCGCCGATGCCGCTCTCTCTCACGAACCCGTGTAATTCGGTCTGCCAGCGGCTCGTCCCGTCGGCCGGGTCGAGGGCCGCGACCGCCCCACCGCCGGCGTAGAGGTCGCCGTCGCGTGCGCCAGCAGACGTGACCGTCCAGTCGTCGAGTCGCCAGCGCTCCTCACCGCTCCGGGGGTCGAACCCGGCGAGCACGCCGTAGACGTCGGCGTCTTCGGGCCGGAATCCCTGGACGACGACCCCGTCGACGGCGGCGAGCGTCGTGAACGTCTGGTCCGGCACCTCGGCGTGCCAGCGTTTCTCCCCGTCTGCCCGGTCGAACGCGTAGACTCGGCCGGTCGAGGAGACGAAGACGCCGTCGTCGGTGAGTACCGCCTCGCGCGGGTCGCCGATCTCGGCCGACCACGCGGGCTCGCCGCCGGCGACGGGAACGGCGAACAGTTCCTGACCGGACGGACCGAGCGCGTCGTCCGCGGTGGCGACGTAGACGACTCCGTCACGAGTCGCGAGCAGTTCGAGCCACCAGTTTCCGGGGCTGAACGTCCATCGTTGCTCGCCCGAGGCGGCGTCGAGCGCGTAGAGAGTCTGGTCGGCGCTCAGTTCGACTGTACCACTCACCGCCAGGACCGCGTCGCCGGCCAGCGCGAGGTCCTGTATCGGGGTTCCGGTCTCGAAGACCCACGCCTCGGCCCCGTCGTCGAGTGCGTGTCTGACGACCGTTCCGCCCTTCGTTCCGGCGTAGACGGCGCCGTCGCCGAGGACCGGTGTGGTCTCGATAGCCGGTCCGACGTCGTCGTACCAGGAGACGGCTTCCGAGTCGGGTGTCGCGGGTTCCTCGGCTGGTGTCGGTGACTCCCCGCCGTCTCCCGGTGTGGCGTCGGTCGTCGTCTCTTCCGGAGTGTCCGGGTCAGGCGCGGGTGATCGTGTCGACGCGGGCGTTCTGGTTCCTCCAGGCGGCGTATCCGTCGGCGTGTCCGTCGGAGTCGATCCGCCCCCGGGGCCGCCGTTGCCGAGACAGCCGGCGGTGAGGGCGGCGCCGACCGCGAGCGACCGGCGGAGGTATCGACGGCGCGAAATCCCGTCCATGGACGACGGTCACGTGTCCACACAAAGGGTCTTGTGTGGTCTCAAACGACGATTTTACACTTCGAACCGGTATCGTCCGGTCGTCCTTCTCGGCAGCACGGAGCCTCCTATCGAAGTGTTTACGATCGGCAGACAGTCGTTCGTGAACCTCCGGTCCGCCAGGTGACCTCTGTGCCGTCGGCCACCGAGCGTTCCACGCCGGGACAGTCTGTGCCACCGGGTCTTCCCTGGCGTCCTGTCCAGCGAGCACAGGTTCGATGCGAGAGCGGTCCTCCGCGACACCGACCACTGTCTCGTCTGACCGACACCGTTAGGCCGACCTGTCCCGTTCCACCGGATAGTGCAGTCCTACGACGCGGTCGTCTTCGACAACGACGGAGTGCTCGTGGAACTGACGCCGACGGATGTGCTGCGGGCCGCCGTCCGCGACGCGTTCGACGACGTCGGCGTCACCGACCCCGACGAACGACTCGTCGAACTGGCCGCAGACCACGAGGATCTCGACGCACTCGCAGCCGTCGAATCCGAACACGGCGTCCCGCTCGACGACTTCTGGGAGGCGCGCGAGCGCCGCGCGATCGAACGCCAGCAGGGCCTGATCCGCGACGGCAGCAAACCGGCGTACGACGACCTCCACCGGATCACCGAACTCGACGCGGCCCTCGGCGTCGTCAGCAACAACCAGCAGGCGACGGTCGATGCGGTCGTCGACCACTACAGCCTTCGCGACGCCGTCGGGACGGTCTACGGCCGCGAACCGACAGTGTCGGGCACCCGGCGACGAAAGCCCGACACGTACTATCTCGACCAGGCGCTCGACGACCTGGGGGCGGAGGACGCGCTGTACGTCGGCGACAGCGAGAAAGACGTCGTGACCGCACAGCGGGCGGGCGTCGACTCGGCGTTCCTGCGCCGGCCACACAGGTCGGACCTGGAACTCTCTGTCGAACCGACCTGTGAGTTCGAGTCACTCGGCGCGCTGGTCGACGCTCTCGGCGAGCAGTGACCGCCCCCGCGACTTTCAGTGGGCGATTCGGGGGCGTTGCTGTGCAATACTGTACCGGAGGGAAAGCTACATACGCGTCAGGGGCGGACGGCCGGGCATGCCACGCGAAGGATATCAGGAGCAACTCGACGGTCTGCGGGAGGACGTTCTCTACATGAGCGAGGTCGTCCTCGAACGGTTGCGGATGGGGCTCGAGGCACTCGCCCACAAGGACGAGGACCTCGCCTGGGAGGTCATCGAGGGCGACGACGAGATAAACCAGCTCTACCTCGACCTGGAGGGCGACTGTATCGACCTGCTGGCGCTGCAGCAACCCGTCGCCAGCGACCTGCGATTCATCGCCGCGTCGTTCAAGATCATCACCGACCTCGAACGGATCGCCGACCTCGCAACGAACCTGGGCGACTACACGCTCGAAGCGCGACACGACGTCTACCCCGACGTGGACGTCCAGTCCATCGGCGAGGCCATCACCGCGATGGTCGAGGACGCGATGGCCGCCTACGACGCTGAAGACCCCGAAGCCTGCGTCGAGATCGCCGAACGTGACGACGAGATCGACGAGCGGTGTGAAGTCGCGTCCGAGACGGTCGTGCGAGACCTCATCGAGCGGGAGGTCGACGACGAAACCGACGAGGCGGAGATCGAGCGGCTGATGGCCGACGTCTCCCGACTGCTGCTGACGGTGCGGGACCTCGAACGCGTCGGCGACCACGCCGTCAACATCGCCGCCCGCACGCTCTACATGGTCGAGAACAGCGACGAGCTCATCTACTGACGCCGCCCGAGTTCACCGGGACCGAACTGCCCCGACAGTCACCGATCCTCGGCCGTCGCGAGGCCGTCGCCGGTGATGCGAAACCGGGCGGAGTCACCCGCGGGGCGGGCACGGTGTTTCTCCAGCGTCGCGCGCCGATTCCCGCCGCGGAAGCGCTCGACGCGCAGGATAGCACCCGACCAGTGGTCCAGCGTGTGCCCACCCAGCGCTCGCGAGCGGTCGCCCTCGGGGTCGGAGAACACCTGGTTCGTGAAGGCGACGGCGACGTCGTGCTGGCGGGCCAGCGAGATGAGGTGTGCGAGCTGTCGGCCCACCGCTCTGAGCGTCTCGCCCTCGTCGCCCTCGGTGCGTTCGAGTCGGTAGAAGCCGGTCGCGCTGTCGAGTACTATCAGTTCGACCGCGTCGGCCAGTCCCTCGGCGTCGCGGACGGCTTCCTCCTGTTCGTCGAAGGTGTGGGCCGAGGAGAGTATCAGGTGCGAGGCGAGTTCGTCGACCGACTCGGCGTCGGTGTCTGGACGTTCGACGCGGGCGGCCGCGAGTTGCTCCATGCGCTCGACCGAGAGACCCTCGGTGTCGACGAACAGCGCAGAGTCGCCGGCGGCGGCCACCTCGACGGCCGCCGAGAGGACGATGTTGGTCTTGCCGGCCGCGGGCGGGCCGTAGACCTGGGTAGCGGCGCCCCGCTCGAACCCGCCCCCGAGCAGGTCGTCGACGGCCTCACACCCGGTCGCGATGCGGTCGGTCACGTTCGTCGTTTCGACGCCACCAGCTAAAAACGCTGGTACTCGCCGCCAGCGTCTGCCGCCGCCAGCGTCTGCCGCCGCCAGCGTCCGCCACCGCCAGCGTCCGCCGCCGACCGCTTTCCAGCAACGCGTGCGGTGACCGGTGGCCTCTTGGTTCGAAGGGCGGTAGTCGGAGGCGTGAGTCGGAGTGACCGACACGAGCGCCCGACCAGCGACCTCCGCAACCGACTCGCGCCGGTCGCGTTCCACTGTCTCGTCTGGTCGCTCGTCGCCATCGTCCTCTTGCCGCTGGTCTGGCCGGTGATGCAGTCGCTGAATGGGGTCCGGATCACGACGCTTGTCGACCGCGGCGTTCTCTGGTGGCTCCGCGGCGTCGAGTTCGGTGCTTTCCTCGGCACGTGGCTCTTCACGCCCATCCGCCGGTATCTCTGGAACAGCGTGCTCGTCGCGACCGCCACGGGCGTCCTGAGTGCCGCCTTCGCCGCGTCAGCCGCCTACGCGGTCGACCGCTTCGAGTTCACCGGCCGGCAGGTCGTCTCGCGGTCGCTGCTCGTGTTCCCCGCCGTCCCCCAGACCATCGTCGCCATCCCGCTGTATCTCCTCTTTCTGGACACCGGCCTGTTCGACACCCGCGTCGGCCTCGTCCTGGCGTATCTCGCGTTCACGCTCCCGTTCACGACCTGGCTGTTGATCCCGTACTTCTCCAGGATCCCGGCGTGGCTCGAAGACGCCGCCCGGGTCGACGGCGCGACGCGATTCGGTGCGTTCGTCCGGGTCTTCCTCCCGAACGTCAAACCCGGTCTCGCGGCGGCGTTCGTCCTCGCCTGGATGCTCGCGTACAACGAGTTCCTCTTCGCGGTGATGCTCATCGACAGCCCCGCCAAGCGAACCCTTCCGGTGGGGATCACCTACGGCGTCGGTAGTCCCGGCGTCGTCTCGGTGTTCGCTTCGTTACCGATGCTCGTCATCTTCGCCGTCCTCTGGCAGTTTTTCCTCAGGGGGGAACTCGACCGGTGGACCAGATGAGGTCGCGCGGAGTCGCCGCAGTCGGTTCCGTCGGTGACCCGCGACTACCGCGGTGCCGTCTGACTCGAAGACTTACGGTATCCGGCCGCCAACTCCAGGTGTGATCGTCGTCGCAACCGACGACTTCGAGGTGTACCACGGCGTGGTCAACGAGTTGCGCGACCGCGGCGTGACGTTCACCACGATCGAACCCGACGAGGAGTTCCCCGCCGAGACGACAGTCGTCGTCGCCGCCGACAGGGAGGACCCGGCAGTTCCGGAAGACACGCCAGTCGTCCACGCCGACCCCGAGAACGCCCGTCGGGCCGTCGACGAAGTGGTCGCCATCCTCAGGGGCGGGAGCGGCCGCACCGTCGTCGGCGTCGACCCCGGCGAGCGACCGGGCATCGCCGTCCTCTCGGGCGAGATGGTCGTCACCGCGTTCAACGTCCCGCTCGCTGACACCGCCGCCGTCGTCGAACGGGAGGTCGAGGACGCTGTCGAACCGCTGGTCCGGATCGGCGACGGCGCACGGATCCAGGGCTCGAAGATCATCGACGACCTCGAAGACGTCCCGGTGGAACTCGTCGACGAGACCGGAACCACACCGTATCTCGGCACCGGCGCTCGCGGGATGGGCGACGTGCTCGCCGCAGTCAACATCGCCCGACTGGAGGGCGAACGCGTCGAGTCACGGACGATCGAACCGACCGCGGGCGAGCTCCAGCGCATCAAGGACCGCTCGCGCGAGGCCAGCGAGACCAACCGCGCCATCGACGAGCGACTGGCGAGGCGCGTTGCAGCCGGCGAGTTGACGATCGAGGAAGCGCTGGCCGAACACCGCGAGGATTGACCGGGCGACTGAACGTTTATCCGACATTCCGGCATACCACATCACATGAGTACCGGGCGCGAGATCCGGCTTGTCGAAGAAGACGACGGGTGGTGGTCGGCTATCGACGAACAGACGGGCCTTGCGAGTCAGGGACCGACGCGGAGGGAGGCGCTCGAAAACCTCGACGAGGCGGTCGAGTTGACCGAGGAAGCTCGTGCCGACGACACGCCAGCGCCGGAACCCGATGTAACGTGGTTCGAGAGTTGAGGGGTGGTTTCGCGTGACTTCGCGGGCGGAGGGGACCGCGACCGTTCTGCAGAAATTCGGGTACAGAGTGTAGCGGTGATAATTCGTGTTGCCACGGATTCCACAACCGCAGCACAGTAGTGTGATGGAAGCCCTCGGCGCGCTCGCGGTCGCTTGAGCGACTGCCAGCGGCCCGAGGGCTTCCATCGCACCACGTCAACTGCAGTGCGGTCTCCGTATCGAGTTTCTCCCCACACGTCATATCGTGAAACTGCCAAGCCGCCACAGACGATGGATGGCGACCCAAACGACTCTACCGTAACAACATCCTTCGCCATACGCCCCGACTCACCTATCCACAACCTGGTCACCGAGGCCGGATTCGACTGACGACGGTTCGAAGCCGACGAGCGGCGCGAACCGGTCCGACGAGAGTGACCGGTCCGGTGCGACGGTCATCTCCGGCGGGATCGAGTCGCGCTCGACCAGCGAGGCGTCGTGACCGAGAGCCGCCATCGCGTCGCGGTGGAACTCGTAGACGCTCGTCCGGGATGCCGGAGCGTGAACGACGCCGGTGGCCTCACTGTCGACGAGCATCCGCACCGCCTCGGCCGCCTCGGTGACGAGCAGCGGACTCTTGTACATCTCGTCGAAGTAGGCGACAGATTCGCCCGCTGTCACCGCGTCTCGGGTCCGCGCCAGGCGGTCGTCGAGGTTGCCGGCGCTGAATCCGAAGAGGTAGCTCGTCCGCAGTATCGCGACGTCGTCGCAGTGATCGCGAAATACGTCCTCGGCCGTCACGAGTCGCCGACCGTAGCCGTCGATGGGCGAGCGGTCGGCAGTTTCCGAATATCTCCCCTCACTCCCGTCGAAGACGGCCGCGCTGGAGACGTAGACGAGTCGCCGGTCGCGACAGCCGCGGGCGAATCGCCTGGCTGCACGCTCGAAATCCGGTCCGGCGTCCGTCTCCCCCGTGTCGGCCTCGCCGCCGTACTCGACCGCCGCGGCGAAGACGACGGTGTCGACGTCGTGTTCCTCGACGAGCGTGCCGACGTCGTCGGTCCAGAAGTCGAGCCGGGCGTCGGCCTCCGGCGTCGGCGTCGAGCAGTACGTCCCGACGACGCGGTGGTCGGCCTCGCGGAGTTCGTTCGCGACCGCGTTCCCGAGAAAGCCACTCGCCCCGACGACGAGGACGCCCGCCACGGGTCAGCCCTCCCGGAGTTCGTCGGGGAGTCGGAAGTGGCCGTCCTCGAACGGTAGCGCGAGAACCTCGACGACTGCGTCCGTGTCGATCGGGCCGTAGACGTGCGCGTAGCCGCCGGCGGGTTGCTCCTCGTATCGCACGGCGTCGAGTCGATCGCGGTCGAGCACGAGCACGACGGGGTCGTCGGCGTCGAGGAAGTTCGACTGGGCGACGGCGGGGACCTGCGCGGGGGCCGAGAGGTGGACGAAGCCCTGCTCGTCGAGTGTCGGATGGGTGTACTCGTCGGCGTCGGCGTCGGCGAACGTCTCCCAGCGCTCGCGCTCGACGATGTGACAGAGCCTGTCGGCGAACCCGTCGCGGACCGCTGTCTCGGCCCGGCGCTGGACGTCGCGGACCGACAGGCCCAACTCCTGTGCGACGGCCAGCGCGTCGTCGTACTCGGCGCTCACGTCGAAGATTTCCCCCCCGTCGTCGGTACCGAGTTTGACGTCGACCGCGTGGCGCTCGCCGTTCTGGAGGACTGTGGCGGTCACGACCTCGCGGTCGGCGATCAAGCGGTGGCCGGCGCCGTGTTCGCGGACTCCGAGGGTACCGGTCTCCTCGGCGAGTTTCCGCGCGACGCGCTCGGCGTCCTCGGGCTTGACGACGACCTTGACGAGGTGGCCCGGTCGCGACTTCTTCATCGTCGTCGGGACGACCGTGACGTCCCGTGCTCCCGCGTCGAGGAGCGTCTCCTGGAGCCCACCGAGAATCTCGGGGGTGACGTCGTCGACGTTGGTTTCGAGGACGGTGACGGCATCGCGCGAGAGCCCCCCGCGGGAATCACCGACCAGCACCCTGAGGACGTTCGGGTGGGGATCCAGGTCCCAGCCGCCGGCGCCGTAGCCCGAGGCAGTCACCCGCAAGTCGGGCAGCCGTTCGACGCCCTCGGCGAAGTGAGCGAGGACGGCCGCGCCGGTGGGGGTGAGCAACTCGCGGTCGACCGGACCGCCACGCAGCGACCAGTCGGCGCGCTCGGCGATCTCGACGACCGCCGGGGCGGGGACGGGGTAGGTCCCGTGGCTCATCGACACCTCGCCGCCGCCGGTCGAGAGGGGCGTCGTCACCACCCGCCCGGGGGCGAGGTCGCCGAACAGGAGCGCCGCCCCCACGATGTCGGCGATGGCGTCGTCGGCACCGACCTCGTGGAAGTGCGTGTCGTCCAGTCCCGTGCCGTGGATGCTCGCTTCCGCCTCACCGAGGATTTCGAAGACTGCGAGCGCGTCGCTCTCGACGGTCGCCGGGAGTGCCATCGATTCGACGAGTTCGACGACCTCCTCGTAGGTGCGTTGCGGACCGTGACCTTCCGCGTGGTCGTGGCTGTGGTCGTCGTGGGAATGGTCGTGGTCGTGACTGTGGTCGTCGTGGGAATGGTCGTGGTCGTGACTGTGGTCGTCGTGGGAATGGTCGTGGTCGTGACTGTGGTCGTGCGAATGATCTTGGTCTTCCTCGTGAGAGTGGTCGTGGTCCCCGTGATCGTGCGAATGGCCGTGGTGGCTGTGGTCGTGAGAGTGGTCGTGTCCAGAGTCGTCGTCTTCGTCACTTTCGCCGTTCTCGTCGTCGGTGTCGACGAACACGTCGACGGAGGTGGCGGCGATCCCCTGTTTCGTGACGGACTCGACGGCGTACGTGACCGGGAGTTGGGCTTCGACGGCGTCGAGGACCGACGGATCCGCGCCAGCGGCCACGAGCGCGCCGAGTATCATATCACCGCTCGCCCCGACACGGCCGTCGAACGCCAGCGTTCGCATACCTGTACTCGCGCGGTCGGGGGCAAAAACCGTCCGGTCGTTCGCGACGCTGTCACCAGTTAGTGGACCGCTACTCGGGAGAAGATACTTACCGACGTGTCGGGTAGCCGTCAGCATGCGCCGCCGCCGGTTCCTCGCGTCGGTCGCCCTCACTGCCGGCGTCACGGGGTGTACCCGGGAGACGAGTCCGGGCTCCGACACACCCCAGCCCAGTTCTCCGACGCCACCGGACGAAAGTCCGACTCCGACGACCGCTCAGTCCGTGACCGGGACAGCGACCCCCTCGTCCACTGCCGCCCGGACACCGACGAGCCAGCCGACGCCCACGACCATCCCCGAGACCAGTGTCGTGGTCGGCCCGGCGTACAGACACCGGTTCTACGCTGACGCATTTCGAGTCGTCCAGCCCGACAGGGCGCAGTTCGCGTTCGTGCAGGTGCCCCACGCCTCGGAAGGCGAAGCGCCGTCGGCGTTCGAACTCGTCGTCGGCGAGGGGCGGTTCGACCCCGACGTCCCGGCGGGAGGGCCGCCGCTGATGCCCGGCGTCGAGACACTGTATACAGCGGCAGAACCCAGCGGCTGGCTGGCGTTCGACGTGCCCCTCGTCGCGGCCGACCACGCGAGCCTCCTCGGGCCGGAGCGACAGTACACGTTCCCCCAGAAAGACGTCCCCGGCTTCGCGACAGCCCCGGAGTTCGTCGTCGAGTCGGTGTCGGCTCCCGACCGGGTGGGAGTCGGCGACCCGATCGAGCTGACCGTCGAGGTCCGAAACGACGGCGACCGGGACGGCGTGTTCCTGGCGGGCTTCCAGCACAGCGGGCTCCCGGAGTTGCTGACGCTGGAAATCGATTCCGGCGAGACGGAGGTAGGCGTCGCCAGTTACGAGGCCTATCAGACCGCCCGGATGCAGTTCGCGTTCCGTCACGCCCACGGCGGGGGCCAGTACGAGGTCGTGGTCGAGGGGACCGACACACCAGACGGTACCGACACCGCGTGAATTACGGTGACGACACCGCGTTCGGACCACGGTGACGACATTGTATCGAGCACGGTGACGACACAGCACGGTGGCCACAGCGGCGACGCTACGGGACGTCGAAACGGTAGAAACCGGGTTCGAAGTCGGTCCTCAAACGTCGTTGAACGGGTCGGTCGAGTCGTCGCTCCCGTCTTCCTCGTCGAACTCGGCGTCGAAGTCGGTGAGCGGGTCGTCGGAGGAACTGAAGTAGTCGACCACGGCGTCGACCCTGTCGGCGAGGACGATGACGGCGACAGCGAAGGCACCACCGGCGAGCAGTGCGATGTCCATACTGGAGTTCGGGACTCCGCGCGTAAGTACTTGGTGACGGCGGAACGGCGGGGTGAAACCACCGGTAGGGAAAAGCATATCCGCGGGGCTACCCGAGGTGGAGACAACCGTCTCGACTATGAACGAAGTCCAACTAGAGGTGGCGAAGGCGTACCCGAACGACTCGGGTCGGGGTATCGCCCGGCTGGACCCGGACACCCTGTTGCATCTGAAGCTCTCGCCCGGCGACATCATCGAGATCGAGGGCGCGGACACGACCGCCGCGAAGGTGTGGCGCGCGGACCGACAGGACTGGAACACCGACACTGTGCGCATCGACGGCTTCACGCGACAGAACGCCGACGTGGGGATCGGCGAACGCGTCGAGATCCGGAAGGCCGAAGCGGAGAAAGCCGACAAGCTCGTGCTCGCACCGCCCGAGGAAGCGAGCGTCCAGTTCGGCTCCGACGCCGCTGGGATGGTCAAACGACAGATCCTCAAGCGCCCCGTCGTCCAGCGCGACATCGTCCCCGTGATGTCCTCGACGAACCACCCCTTCATGCGCTCGCCCGGCCAGGCGATCCCGCTGATCGCCGTCGAGACCGAGCCCGAGGGCGTCGTGCTCATCACCGAGGACACGGAGGTCGAACTCCGCGAGGAGCCCATCTCGGGCTTCGAGAAGACCGGCGGCGGGATCACCTACGAGGACATCGGCGGCCTGCAAAACGAGATTCAACGCGTGCGGGAGATGGTCGAACTCCCGATGAAACACCCCCAGATCTTCAAGAAACTCGGCATCGAGCCGCCACAGGGGGTGTTACTGCACGGGCCGCCGGGCACCGGGAAGACCCTGCTCGCCAAGGCCGTGGCCAACGAGACCTCCGCCAGTTTCTTCTCTATCGCAGGGCCGGAGATCATCTCGAAGTACTACGGCGAGTCCGAACAGCAGTTACGCGAGATCTTCGAGGACGCCAGCGAGGAGTCACCGGCGATCATCTTCATCGACGAACTCGACTCCATCGCCCCCAAACGCGAGGACGTCACCGGCGAGGTCGAGCGCCGCGTCGTCGCCCAGTTGCTGACGATGATGGACGGCCTCGAATCGCGGGGCCAGGTCGTCGTCATCGCCGCGACCAACCGCGTCGACAGCGTCGATCCTGCACTCAGGCGGCCGGGCCGGTTCGACAGGGAGATCGAGATCGGCGTCCCCGACGAGGTCGGTCGCGAGGAGATCCTCCAGATCCACACCCGCGGGATGCCCCTCTCGGACGACGTCGACCTGGGCCGCCTGGCGAGTGAGACCCACGGCTTCGTGGGTGCGGACATCGAGTCGCTGACGAAAGAGGCCGCAATGAAGGCCCTCCGGCGGTACCTCCCGGAGATCGACCTGGACGAGGAGGACATCCCGCCGAGTCTCATCGACCGGATGATAATCAAACGCGAGGACTTCCGCGGTGCCCTCAACGAGGTGAGTCCGAGCGCCATGCGGGAGGTGCTGGTCGAGTTGCCGAAGATGTCCTGGGACGACGTGGGCGGCCTCGACGAGGCCAAGGAGAACGTCCAGGAGTCCGTCGAGTGGCCCTTGAACCAGCCCGAGAAGTTCACCCGGATGGGGATCAACCCACCCTCGGGCGTGTTGCTCTACGGGCCGCCGGGCACCGGGAAGACGCTGATGGCGAAAGCCGTCGCCAACGAGACGGAGGCGAACTTCATCTCGGTGCGCGGGCCCCAACTCCTCTCGAAGTGGGTCGGCGAGAGCGAGAAGGCCATCAGGCAAACCTTCCGGAAGGCCAAGCAGGTGGCGCCCACGGTCGTGTTCTTCGACGAACTCGACTCGCTGGCGCCGGGCCGTGGCGGTGAAACGGGGTCGAACGTCTCCGAGCGTGTCGTCAACCAGCTCCTGACCGAACTGGACGGCCTCGAAGAGATGCAGGACGTCATGATCATCGGCGCGACCAACCGCCCGGACATGATCGACCCCGCACTCATCCGCTCGGGCCGGTTCGACCGCCTCGTGATGGTCGGTGAACCCGACGTCGAGGGTCGCGAGCAGATCCTCAAGATCCACACCGCGAACGAGCCGCTGGGTGCGGACGTGAGTCTGCGGGAGATCGCCGAGGTCACCGACGGCTACGTCGGCTCCGACCTCGAATCGATCGCCCGCGAGGCCGCTATCGAGGCGCTCCGCGAGGACGACGACGCCGAAGTCGTCGAGATGCGCCACTTCCGGCAGGCCATCGACAACGTCCGTCCCACCATCACGGACGACATCCGCGACTACTACGAGCGGATGAAAGACGAGTTCCGCACCGGCGGTCCCGACCCGCAGGAACGCCGCTCGGGCGGCCGGATCGGCTTCCAGTAACGTCGTCGCGGCTGTTCAGTTCTCTTTACTAACTGATTCAGACCTCACATTCGTCACGGTGGGTCCGAGAGCGTGTTCGCCTCCGCAGGATCGTCGGCTTCGTAGGCATCACGCCAGCATTTGTGAACCGCACGGGCGACGAGTGGGGCCGAATCGACGTCGATACAGGACGCTACGGCAGTCGTCGCATCCGGTGGTGGATGGAAGTGTGCGTCGGGGACACCGGTCTTCGGGTGGCAGTCGAAGCGGAAGTCGAGTTCTGACTGGCTGTAGTGAAACGAGTAGTAGCCGTTCGTCGTCCACTTTGCGTCGATCCGTCCCGAGGTCTGCTCGTCGAAACCGTCCTCGAAGTGAATCTGTAGCTTCCGTGGATTGAGTGGGTCGTCCCATTCGGTTTCGGTGACGAGTCCATCTTCTTCGAAGATCCGACGGATCTCCCCGAGTGCATCGAAATCGAGCGGTCCGACTGAAACTCGCGCATCCTGCATGGTCTGCTCGCGGGGGCGTCAGAGACTGTCCCGGACTTCGTGGAACGTGAGCGCGAGTTTCGCGATCCCGAGATTCCTGGCCGTGGTCTGCCACTCCTGCAGGACCTCCCACCCGTCCTCCTCGTCGCTATCGAGCGCTCGTGCGAGTTCTTCCGGGGACTCGACGTCGTATTCCGTTCGGTAGCCCTCGATCTCGTCTTTCATCTCTCTGACGGCGTCCGCGAGGTCCACAGTGTCGTACTCCCTGGCGAGTTCGTCGGCGCGCCCCATTGCTGCGTGAAACTCGTTGCGCTTCCAGTAGAGAGTGCCCCCCTCGGAAATCTGCTCGACCACACCGAACTCCGCGAGCGTCTTCAGATGCTTGATCGCAGTCGTCTTCGCGACGAGCGCTCTCTCGGCGATATCTGCCGAAGCGGTCTGCTCGTGTGTCTCCCTGGCGATCTGAGTTACCCGTTCGAAGGCGTCGGTCTCCGCTTTCCACTCCTCTCTGACCGTCTGGTTCACGTCCTCCGGCGGTGGGGTCGTACTCTCGGTCGCCATCGTATCCAGTATAATGAATGGAGAAGCAATATATGTGTCGGCAGTCGGAGACTGATTACACCACCAGTTCGACCGGATAGTCGGTGAGGTTCTCGTAACCGTCCTCTGTGACAACGACGATGTCCTCGATGCGGACGCCGCCGACTTCGGGGTCGTAGAGGCCGGGCTCGATCGTGACGACGTGGCCCGGTTCGAGTTCCTCGCCGGCGGGGCTGACGTGTGGCAGTTCGTGAACGTCCAGACCGACGCCGTGGCCCGTCGAGTGGATGAAGCCCGTCTCCGCGCTCTCGTCGGCCCGGAGCGTGGGCTGGCCCGCTTTCTCGTAGACGTCACAGGCCGCGTCGTGGACGGCCTCCCCTGTCACACCCGGTTCGACCGCCGCCAGGGCCGCCTCTTTGGCCTCGTCTGTCAACTCGAACCACTCCTGTATCGTTTCGTCGGGCTCACCCCGGCAGAACGTCCGGGTCATGTCGGCGTGGTACTTCGTCTCCTTGTCACGCGGGAAGATGTCGACGATGATCGGCTCGTCGGCCAGGAGCGGGCCGCTGCCGCGGTCGTGCGGGTCGGCGGCGTCGCTCCCGCAGGCGACGATCGTCTCGTCCAGCGCACAACCGTGCCGGAGGAGCGTCACCTCGATCTCGGTCCTGACCGCCTCGCTCGTGAGCGGCTCCCCCTCGTGGTAGAGCGTGCCGTCGCGCACCTCCGCACCGGCGATCAAACCCTCGGCGGTGGCCATGGCCGCCTCGTTGGCTCGCTGGGCCGTCCGGACGTGTTCGACCTCGGTGTCGGTCTTGGTCGCACGGATCCGCGTGACCGTCTCCTCGCGGTCGGCGGCCACTTCGACGCCGCGCTCGCGGAGGCCGTCGGCGACTTCGAGCGGGAACCGCGGCGGGACGGCGACCGACTCGACGCCGTAGCTATCAAGGAAGTCCCTGAGAACGTAGGAGGTCGCCTCTTCGCGGCCGTGTTCGTCGACGTAGGCGGTGTGGTCGAAGTCGACGTAGCGCTCGACCGTCGCGGCGCGACTCTCCCGTTTCGCCCGGCCGAACTCCAGGCTCCGGGCGAAGAGGAGGTGTACCTCGCCGTCGTAGAGCGTGACGAACGGGTCCGGCGCGTCGAACCCCGAGAGGTAGTACTGGTCCGAGTCCTCCGAGTCGGCCTCGATCAGGTAGCCGTCGTGACCCGTCTCGTCCAGGAAGGCGTCCAGTTTCGAGAAGTCGAGATCCATGGACCCGCTAACGGCGTCATCCGGCAAAAAGTCTCGGCAGTCGGCGAGCAGTGGGGGTTCGCTCGCCGCCCGTGTCGGCCAGTCCGGTACGCTATTGACGGGGGCCGACCACTCCGCGCGTATGGACGTGACACTCACGCCGTCGTCGGTGAGCGGCCGGGTGCGGGCGCCGCCTTCGAAGAGCTACACCCACCGGGCGATCCTCGCCGCGGGCTACGGCGACCACGCGACGGTCCGGAACCCGCTTGTCAGCGCCGACACCCGCGCGACGATGCGCGCCGTCGAGGCCTACGGCGGGGACACCGACCTGTCGGCCGACGAATCGGAATTGACTGTCGAGGGGTTCGACGGACTGCCCGCGGTACCGGAAGACGTCCTCGACTGTGCCAACAGCGGCACGACGATGCGTCTCACGACCGGCACGGCCGCACTGGTCGACGGGCTCACCGTACTGACCGGCGACGAATCCCTCCGGTCGCGCCCACAGGGTCCGCTACTCGACGCGATCGGTCAACTGGGCGGCCGCGCGGAGAGCACCCGCGACAACGGCCAGGCACCGCTGGTCGTCGGTGGTCCTGCCGAAGGCGGTCCGGTCCGGGGTGGCACCGCGTCGATCCCGGGCGACGTCTCCTCGCAGTTCGTCACGGCACTCCTGATGGCCGGGGCCGTCACCGAGGACGGGATCACCGTCGACCTGGAGACCAAACTCAAGTCCGCCCCGTACGTCGACATCACCCTCGAACTGCTGGACGCGTTCGGCGTCGAAGCGCGCGAACTGGGCGCGTCGGAGGGTGACAGCCACGGCGACGGTGGCGGCTACCGCGTCGACGGCGGCCAGTCCTACGACCCCGCTGGTGGCGTCTACGACGTCCCGGGCGACTTCTCGTCGATGTCGTACCTGGTGGCGGCGGGGACACTCGCCGGAGAGGACGGTGTCGTCGTCGAGGGCGCACAACCCAGCGCACAGGGCGACGCGGCCATCGTGGAGATCCTGGAGCGGATGGGCGCGGCCATCGACTGGGACCGCGAGGCCGGCGAGATATCGGTCGAGAAGTCCGAGCTGGAGGGCGTCGAGGTGAGCGTCGCGGACACGCCCGACCTCCTGCCCACGATCGCCGTCCTCGGCGCGGTCGCCGGGGGAACGACCACCATCACCGACTGCGAACACGTCCGATACAAGGAGACCGACCGCGTGACGGCGATGGCCGAATCCCTCGAAGCGATGGGCGCCACAGTACTGGAAGAGCGCGACCGCCTGACCGTTCGCGGTGCGGACACCGACCTCCGCGGGGCGACGCTGTCCGGTCGGGAGGACCACAGGATCGTGATGGCGCTCTCTATCGCCGGCCTCGTCGCCGAAAGCGAGACGACGGTAACCGGCGCCGAGGACGTCGACGTCTCTTTCCCGGGCTTTTTCGACGTCCTCGCCGGGATGGGTGCCGACGTTCGGCGGTGAGTGGTCGGGAGTCGTCCGACTCCGGAGTGGTCAGGAATCGTCAGACTCCGAGAACGGCGACCCGGCGTTCGCGGGTTCGTCACCGGGGCGGGCGACGAGGTTCCCGCGACCGATGTCGACGCGGGTTATCTCCCCGGCCTCTTCCATGCGGGTGAGGACGCGACTGACCGTCGCCTTCGACCAGTCGGCGGCCTCGACCATGTCGCTCTGGAGCATCCGTCCACCGTTCTCGTCGAGCAGGCGCGCCACCCGCTCCTCGTTCGTCAGCACCGCGTCGTCCGGCAGGTCGGCGACCGATTCGCTCCCCATCTCGGTCTCGGCGTCGGCAGTACCGGTCCCGGATTCGGCGTCCGCGTCCGCAGTGTCGGTCTCCGCTTCGGCGGTGCTCGCGACGTCGCCGCTGGCCGCTTGCTCGCCGCCGCTGGCAGCCTGTCCGCCACCGCTCTCGGCCGCGTGGCCGGCCGTCATCTCGGGAACCTCCTCGACCGTTCCGTCCCCCTGTGATTCGCCCGCCGGGCTCGCCCGGTCGCCGTCCCCGGAGTCGGTGACAGTAGCCGGAGCGCCGTCTGCGGTTTCGTCGGACCCGCGCGCTCGGCCGAGCGTCCGGCGCACCCGGGCGACCGAGAGGCGGTCGGTGAACCGCCAGGCGAGGAGGCCCGCGACGAGCAAGACGGCCGCCGCCCCGACGAGGCCCGCGACGAGCGGCCGTTCCTCGACGGCGATCCTCGCCGACGTTATCGGCCCGGGGTCGGCGGTCGAGGTGGGGTCGGTGGGGTTCGACCCGAGTTCGACTTCGAGGCCGTCGTCCAGTCCGTCGCGGTCGGTGTCGGCGACGAGCGGGTCGGTCTCGTACTCGTTGAGTTCGTCCCCGTCGTCGAGGCCGTCCGCGTCGGAATCCGCCTCGGTCGGGTCCGTGTCGTACTCGGAGATCTCGGTCGCGTCCTCGATACCGTCGCCGTCCGTGTCGGCACGCGTCGGGTCAGTATCGTAGAGGGTGACCTCCGCACCGTCCGAGAGGCCGTCGCCGTCCGTGTCGGCACGCGTCGGGTTCGTCCCGAGGTCGACCTCGGCGCCGTCGCCGAGCCCGTCGTCGTCGGTGTCGACCGCCGCGGGGTCGGTCTGGTAGGTGTTCACCTCCGGTCCGTCGACGAGGCCGTCACCGTCCGTGTCCGCGAGGGTGGGGTTCGTCCCGAGGTCGACCTCGCGTCCGTCCGCGATGCCGTCGTCGTCGGTGTCGGCGACGAGGGGGTCGGTGTGGTATCGCTTTATCTCCAGGCCGTCGCCGAGGCCGTCGGCGTCGCTGTCCCTGTCGGTCGCGGACGTCTCGTAGACGCGTACCTCCAGTGCGTCCGAGAGCGTGTCGTTGTCGGTGTCGCGATTCCGCAGGTCGGTCCCCGCCTCCACCTCGCGCTCGTTGACGAGCCCGTCGCCGTCGAGGTCCGCCTCGCGCCCGAGGACAGTCACGTTCATCGAACGCTCGGCGAGCGTCTCACCGGTCTCGCGGTCGCTGACGGCGGCGGTGACGAGCCTGTCGCCGGTCAGATTCCCGGGCCAGGGTCCGATGGCGACGGTGACCGAACGCGTCTCCCCGGCCGCGAGCGAGGCGTTCCGACAGCCGAGCTGTCGGGGGCCGTCCGAGGCGTTGGCGGACAGACAGACGCTGGACTCGTGACTCTCGTTGACCTGCAGCCGGACGGCGAACTCGTGGTCGTCGGACTGCCAGATCGAGAGCCCACGGTCGGGCGTCCCGACGGCGTCGCTGCCGCCGTAGGAGAGTGACACCACCGTGACCTGGGCGGCCGCGACGCCGGAGACCGACGCGACGGTCGCGAGGAGCAAACAGCAGGCGGCCAGTACGGGGACGATTCTGGATGTCATCGGTCGGGCGAACCAGCAGGTATACCGGGACCGTACACCTGGCGTCGGCAAACCGTTTCCGGTCCGTGAAACGGTCGGTATCGGGCCCCAAACGGCGCATGAAACGCCGTGAAACAGAGTGAAACGCCACGGAATCGCTGGAAACAGGCGTAACGACTGGAACGACGACACCCGTTGATAACCCTCCCGCGCATTGGGTTTACCTGGCCGCACAGTGCGGCCGGTCGGGCAGGCCTCTAACCCGGTGCCCGGATCCCAGACCACCCACCCCACACCCACACCCACCCACCCACACCCAACTCCCTGCAGCCCACATCTGCACGGGCCCACATCCGGGGTTCTGCCCACCGTTTCACCCACCCACCCTTTCGACGCTTACCACCCACAGACGCACGTCTGTGCGACGATGTCGTTCGTGGGTGGGTGACACTCGACGTCGAGCCGGCGTGTCCCCGCTGGCGAACCGGTCCACACGACACGAACGACCCCCGCTGACTGTTCTGCGCCGAGACGTTCTTCACCCATTCAGACCGTTGTAGAGCCGATCGCGCGTTCTGTTCGATGATAGGTACAGAGTGAGAGTTCACCGTTCGGTCCCGATCAAACGTACGCCGAGCGGAGCGAGGCGTTTCACCGCCGGAGCCGTCGAAGACGGCGGAGGCGGCCTTTTTAACCCATGTTTTTGCCGCGAGTGGTACCCGCAGCGAGCGGTGCGAGCGAGGACACCCGAGCGGTAAAAACATGGCCTGCACTGAACGGTTGTTTCACAGTTTCGAGTGGCGAAGTCAACCAGCCGCGAAACGGTCTACAACAGGTTCGAACGACCCGAACGGAGTTACTTCCCCGTGGGGGCACCGGCGAACTGCTCGCGAACCTTCTTCACTTTCGGCTCGGCGTGGAACTGGCAGTAGCGGTCGTTGGGGTTCTTGTCGTAGTAGTCCTGGTGATACTCCTCCGCTTCCCAGAACCGTTCGAGGGGTTCGATCTCGGTGACGATCTCGTCGTTCTCGTAGCTCTCGAAGGAGTCCGACCCGAGCTCGGCGACGAAGCGTTCGACGGTTTCGCGCTGCTCGTCGTCGTGGTAGTAGACCGCAGAGCGGTACTGCGACCCCACGTCGGGACCCTGGCGGTCCTTCGTCGTCGGGTCGTGGATCGTGAAAAAGACCGCCAGCAGGTCCTCGAATTTCAGGACTGCGGGGTCGTAGACCACCTGGACGACCTCGGCGTGACCGGTCGTGCCCCGACAGACCGCCTCGTAACTCGGGTCCTCGACGTGCCCGCCCGCGTAGCCCGACGTGACCTCGACGACGCCATCGAGCTCTTCGAACGCCGCCTCGATACACCAGAAACAGCCGCCAGCGAGCGTGGCGGTCTCGTACTCGTCCGTCATAGCTCGCGATAGGGGCCGAACCCGTTTGAACCCAGCGACAGGAGTCCCCTCAGTATCTACGACGGGAGTTCCCGCCAGTATCTACAAGGTTCAAATGCCCCCGTCACAGAGGGACACGTAATGAACGGGAACCAGTTCGGCCGGCTCTTCCAATTTACGACGTTCGGGGAGAGCCACGGGGAGGCGATGGGCTGTACGGTCTCTGGCTGTCCGGCGGGGGTCGAGATAAACGAGGAAGATATCCAGTACGAGCTCGACCGGCGTAAACCCGGCCAGTCGATGATCACCACCTCCCGGGGCGAACCCGACGAGGTCTCCATCAAATCCGGGACCCTGGAGGGGTACACCACCGGGACGCCCATCGGGATGGTCATCCAGAACAAGGACGCCCGCTCGGGCAAGTACGAGCCGTTCGTCACCGCACCGCGGCCCTCCCACGGCGACTACACCTACTCAGCGAAGTTCGGGACGCGCAACTGGGGCGGGGGCGGCCGCTCGTCGGCCCGCGAGACCGTCAACTGGGTCGCCGCCGGCGCCATCGCGAAACAGGTGCTCCGCCAGTCAGACCACGACGTCCGCGTCAAGGCTCACGTCAACCAGATCGGCGACATCGAGGCCCCCGAGGTGACCTGGGAGGAGATGCTCGAACACACCGAGGAGAACGAAGTGCGGTGTGCCCACCCCGAGACGGCCGAGGAGATGCGCGACGCCATCGACCGCTACCAGCAGGAGGGCGACTCCATCGGCGGTTCGGTCTACTTCGAGTGTCGCGGCGTTCCTCGCGGACTGGGCGCCCCCCGATTCGACTCCTTCGCTGCTCGTCTGGGCCAGGCGATGTTCTCCATCCCCGCCACGACGGCGGTCGAGTACGGCATGGGCCGGGACGCGCGCTCGGTGCGCGGTATCGACCGCAACGAGGACTGGGAGTTCGACGACGGGTCCCGGGACGACGTCGTCAGCGAGGAGGGCGACCCGGTACCCGTCGGCAACGACCACGGGGGCCTCCAGGGCGGGATCACGACCGGCGAGCCAGTCTACGGCGAGGTGACCTGGCACGCACCGGTCTCGATCCCCAAGACCCAGCAGACCGTCGACTGGGAGACCGGCGAGCGCAAGGAGGCCCAGGTGGTCGGCCGCCACGACCCGAGTCTCCCCCCGCGGGCCGTCCCCGTCGTCGAGGCGATGCTCCGCGTGACGGTCCTCGATTTCATGTTACTGGGTGGACGGATCAACCCCGACAGACTCGACGACCGGCCCGGCGAGTACGACACTCCGTACCACCCCGAGAGCCCGCAGAACGACCCGGACGACGCCGAGACAGAAACCCGCACCCTCGATGGGGACGAGCCATAGATGGACGCTCGACAGGACGAAGCCTCGAACCCGTTCGGGATGGACGAGGACTGCACGAACTGCCCCGAACTCTGTGAGACGCGCTCGCAAGTCGTCCACGGCTACGGTGACGTGGGCGCTGACTTCGTCGTCCTCGGCGAGGCACCGACGGCAGGCGCGGACGCGACCGGCGTCCCGTTCACCGGCGAGGACCGCGTGGTCCTGGAGGCGCTCTCGCGGGTCGGCCTCGTCGAGGACCCCGCCGCCGACGAACCCGACGTCGACGACGTCTACCTGAGTTACGTGACGCGGTGTCGCCACCCCGAGCGGCCGGCCACCGACGATGAGGTCCGTGCCTGCGAGGGGTATCGCAGCAGCGAACTCCGGATGATCAACCCGGAGATCATCGTCCCCGTCGGCCAGCGGGCGCTCTCGTCGCTCGCGTTCCAGTACACGACCAAGAGTGCCGACGACCTCGACATCGAGGAGTTACACGCCACGACCGTCCGCGGGCGCGGGTTCGAACTCGTGCCGATGCTCGCGCCGACCGACCAGACGCCCGAAGATACCGAGGCGTTCGTCGCCCACTTCGCCGAGTTGCTCGGGACGGACTACCGCCAGACCAAGGGTCGCCAGGGGAGTATCGAGAGCGGTCGCGGACCCGAGTCGAACGACTCCTGAAGAGAGTCTGGTGGCGGGAAGTCGCGGCAGTCAGTCCCCGATGTCGACGACGAGCGTCGGGACCGCGGCGCTCTCGACGACGCGCTGGGTGACCGAACCGAGGTGGGCGACGCGGTCCCGTCCCGTGCGACCGTGGGTGCCCATGACGACGATTTCGACGCCCGACTCCTCGACGTAATCGACGATTTCCCGGTGGGGAATGCCGTCGCGGCGGACGGTCTCGACGGTGGCGCCGAGTTCTTCGAGTCGGGTCCGCGCGTCGTCCAGCGCCCGGTCGCCCTCCAGTTCGAGCGACTTGCGGACCTCGTCGGTGGTGTCGCTGTCGGCCGCACGGTAGCGGCGCTGGTCGACCACGTAGAGCGCGTGGACGACGCTGTCCTCGCCCGCGAGGCGTGCCGCGTGTTCGAACGCGTCGGCGTTGCCCGTACTCCCGTCCGTCGGTACCAGTATCGACTCGTACATACACCGGGGTTCGGCACCCGGACAGATAGTGATAGGTGTCTTGTCGAGAGGACACACGCCACGTGGACCGGGACCGAACCTATTTCGGCCAGGAATCCGAAGGTTCGACACTGTATGGGGGCGACGAGCGGAGGACACCGTCGTCGGTCGACCGAGCCGGTCGGGCGGCCGTGGTCCGGCGACGCGACAGACACCACCACGCTGGATCCGTCCGTCCGGCGACCGGAACAGGAGCGACCGCACCCGGTGTGATCCCAGACTATGACTGAACCCCCCGTCAACACCACGGATACGTTCGTCTCCCGGCTGGGTCACCTCCTCCTGGTCGCCTTCGCCACCGGCCAGTCCGTCCGCGGCGAGTACGACCTGAGCGCTCAGACTGCGATGATCCCCGAGATCCACGTCTCGATCCTGCGGGAGAGCGCAGGCAGCGACCGCGGAACGGGCGAGACCACGGTCGAACTCGCCCACGAGGAGTTCGGGACAGCTCTCGAGACGTTCCTCTTCTCCGAGTACGCTCGCGGAATCCGGATGGACGGCGTCTGGACGGTCCACTACGCCCGCCCGTCACTCCCGGAGTGGAGCGTCGACATCGAGGTGGCCGAACCAGCCACCGGAAACGAGGACGACCCAGGTGCCCCGGAGCCACCGCAAGCGCCGGATCCCGAACAGTCCGAGTGACTGTTCAGCCCCTGGGGTACGCCGACATCGAGTGCCGACCGGTGACCGATCGTCGACCGACCATCGACTGGCACCGGCCACGAGTTCCGGTATACCTTTTCCCGTGGGCTGACTGGCGGGGTACATGGTCGCCGGGGTGTCGACGGGCGTGCTCGTCGTGTTCGCGCTCGTCGCGGTCGCGCTGGTTCTGTTCGTCACCGAGTGGCTCCCGCCCGACATCACTGCCATCGGTGTGCTGGTGGCACTCGCCGTCCTCCAGCCCTACACCGGTGTCACGCCCGCCGAGGCCATCGACGGGTTCGCCAGTCGCGCGACGGTGACGATCCTCGCGATGTACGTCCTGAGTGCGGGCGTCGAGCGGACGGGCGTCGTCGAGTACCTCGGCGCGGTGCTGGCCGACGTGACCGCCGGCGACGAGACGAAACTGCTCGGTGTGACCGTCACGACGACCGGACTCGCGGCGGGTATCGTCAACAACACGCCCGTCGTCGCCGTGTTCATCCCGATGATCACCGGGCTCTCCGAGCGGGCGGGCGTCTCGCCGTCGAAACTGCTGATGCCGCTGTCTTTCGCCGCGATGCTCGGCGGGACGCTGACGCTCATCGGAACCTCGACGAACCTGCTCGCGAGCGACCTCTCCCGGGACCTGCTCGACCATCCGATTTCGATGTTCGAGATGACCCCCGTCGGGCTCGTCGTCCTCCTCGTCGGACTGGCCTATCTCATGACGGTGGGTCGCTGGCTGGTTCCCGAGCGGATCCCCCCGAGGGCCGACTTCACCGAGGAGTTCGACCTCGACCGCCACCTGAACGTCCTCGTCGTCCGCGAGGATTCGCCGCTGGTCGGACACACAGTCGCCGAGGCGCTCGACGACGGGTCGCTCTCGTCGCCCGCCGGGGCGGGTCCCGAACCGGGCTCCGGCTTGCCGGACCGCGAGTCCGGAGCGACCGACGACAGGCTATCCGAAGACGAGGTGAGGGACGGAGACGCGGTCGTGGACGCCGGTTCCGACGCCGACGGCGATCCCGATGGCCGCGCCGATGCCGATCCCGGTGGTGGGGCCGACCAAAGAGTCGAGCACGACGTCGACGTGTTGCAGGTCGAGCGCAACGGCGAGGCGTTCGTCGCCAGCGCGAGCGACCAGGCCCTGGCAGTCGGAGACCGACTGACCGTCAGAGGGAGCCTCCAGTCCGTGAATCGCTTCGCCGACCGCTACGGACTCAGACAGCGCTCGCGCGAGGTCGTCACGGAGGGAGACCTGGTGTACACCCCGCACGAGGCGACGCTCGTCGAGGCCGTCCTCCACCCGGAATCGCGGGTCACCGGGCGGACGATCGGCGACCTCCAGTTGCGTGAGCGCTTCGACACGACCGTCCTCGCGGTGCGGACCGGCGGCGAACTCCGCAGGGAGAACCTAGAGGAGTTCGAACTCTCCCGGGGCGACACCCTGTTGCTCCAGACCACCGCAGCGTCGGCCGACTACTTCGTCGAGGCGGGCTACTTCGTCGTCACCGAGCGGGTCGTCGAGTCCGAGGACGGCGAAGTCGAGGTCGACGTCTCGGAGGAACTGGCCGACGCCGTGCCCGGACTGGCCGTCCCGGATGAGACCCGCCCGGAGGTCGACCCGCGCTGGCCGGTCGCCGTCGGCGTGTTGCTCGGCGTCGTGTTGCTCGCCGCGCTCGACTTCGTCCCGGTGACTATCGGTGCGCTCGGGGGGATCGTCGCGCTCGTCGCGACCGGCACGCTCACCGCCAACCAGGCCTACGACGCGGTCAACTGGAGCGTCGTCTTCCTGCTCGCGGGCCTGCTCCCCCTCGGCGTCGCGATGCAGGAGACCGGCGGCGCCGAGTTGCTCGCCTCGGGGCTCGTCGTCGTCGGCGAGGCGATCCCGCCGCTCGCGCTCATGGCCGTCCTCTACCTCCTCACGGCCGTCGTCGCGGCGATCATCACGCCAGTCGCCACCGTCGTCCTCCTCGCCCCGGTGGCCGTCGACGCCGCCGGGACCCTCGGTGTCGAAGGGTTTCCCCTCCTGCTGGTCGTCACCTTCGCCGCCGCCAACGCCTTCATTACGCCGATCGGCTACCAGACGAACCTGATGGTCTACGGGCCGGGCGGCTACAGGTTCACGGACTACGCGCGCGTCGGCGCGCCGCTCCAGTTGCTGCTCGCCGTCGTCACGACGCTCTCCATCGCGTGGCTGTGGCCGCCAGTCGTGTGACTATCGAGTGGACGGGTTCCGTCCCCGAACGAAAAAACGCCGGCCCCGAGAGGTCGAGGGTCGAAAAGGCCCCTCTCCCGAGTCCTCGCCCGCGTTCGCTGTCTAGTTCTGCTCATCTTCTTTGAGTTCTTCGAGTTCGGCCTCGACCTCGCCCTGGCTGACCTCCTCTTCGACGTCGACGTCCACGTCGGAGCTCTCGCCGTCGGTCGAGACGTCCCCACTCCCGCCGTTACCGCTGCTTCCGCTACTCCCGCCGTTGCCGCCAGCGTCGGCCTCGACCTCGGCGGTGTCGACGTCGCTCTCGCTTTCGGCGTCGGCACTGACACTGTCGCCGTTGCTCGACCCGCGGCCCATCTCGCCTTTGAGCGTCTCCAGTTCGGCGTCGACGCTGCTGTCGGTGCTGAGCTGTTCGAGTTCGCGGTCGATCTCGTCCTGGTCGGAGAGCACGTCGTCGAACGCGCCAGATTCCTGGAGTTCGTCCATCGCCTGCGAGCGCGCTTCCATCTCCTCGGTCTCTTCCTCGGCGCGCTCGATGGCCCGACCGACGTCCTCGAACTCGTCGCCGGCGCCGGTCATGGCTTCGGAGACTTTCGCGCTCGCCTCGGCGGCCTCGTAGCGGGCTTTCATCGTCTCCTTCTTGGTGCGGAACTCCTCGATGCGGCTCTGGAGGGTGTTTTTCTTCTCGACGAGCTGGTCCTGCTGGCGCTGGAGCTCGGCGATCTGGTCCTCGAGGCCCTCGATCTGGTTCATCTTCTGCTTTTTCTTCTCGAGGGCCTTGCGCGCGAGGTCATCGCGGTTCTGTCGGACGGCCTCGCGGGCCTGTTCGTTGTGCTTCTCGACGTTCTCTTCCAGACGGCGCTTCTGTATCTCGAGGCGTTTCTTCTGGGTCGTCAGGTCGGCGATACCCTGCTTGACGTCCTGGAGCTGGTCGCGCAACTGCTCGTAGGAGTAGTCGAGCGTCTCCTGGGGGTTCTCGGCCCGGTTCAGGACGGCGTTGACCTTCGACCGGATGATGTAGGACGCGCGCGAGAGGATTCCCATGCCCCTGGGTTGTATCCCCAGGCTTTTAAAACGTTCAGTGATTGATTTGTCGCCCGCTCGGTCCGGGAGCCCGGCCGGGTGTCGACTCCCCAGAACGGCCGATAGGCTGAGCTTACGACACGGGTACTGCAAGAACTGCTATAGGGCGGCCTGGAGTCAGTCGGTAGAGATGTACGAGGTACTGCTGCCCATCGACAGAGACGAAGGTCGGACCCGCGCACAGGTCGAGTCGGTGCTCGAACTCCCCGACGCGGCCGAGTCAGTCCACGTCCGCCTCCTGCACGTCTTCGACGACCGCGAGGAAGCCAAAGAGACGAGCGTGCGACAGACCACGAACGGTCGGGAGGCCTACGACCAGTTGACCGAGGCCGGCATCGCGACGACGACAGTGTCTTCCCACGGGAAGCCAGCCGAGGAAATCCTCCGGGTCGCCGACCAAGAGGACGTCGAAATGATCGTCCTCGGCGGGCGCAAGCGCAGTCCCCTCGGTTCGCTGCTGTTCGGGAGCGTCAGCCAGACGGTCTCTCTCCGGTCCGACCGCCCCGTCACCATCACCGGTGAACTCGCCGAACGAGAACAGCCCGCGAGCGTCTGATACACTGGTTGTGGGCGGGTTCTACGACACGCTATACGTACCGGGAACCTTCACCCTCCATCTTCAGGGACGATCTCGTAACTACGCTCGCCGAGTTCGTCCTCCTCGAAGACGAAGACGCGGCCGTCGGCGACGGTGAAGTCGACCGACACCTCGACGCGGTGGGACTCCGCGGCGGCCCGCACGCCCGGGAAGAGCACGGCCTCCTCGCCCTGTTCGACGAGCAGTCGTCCCACACCGGTGCCTTCCAGGATGTCGTCGTGCGTGTTCAGGTCGTTGACGTACATCAGGACGCCCCGTGTCTCGGTCTCGTCGGTGACGAGCACGTGGACTTCCTTGCCGGGCGCCGTGCGGACGCTCCCCTCGACGGCCTCGGGGACGCCCCGGTAGAACACGTCGCGACCGTCGAGATACTCCACGGCGACCCCGTCCTCCCGGAGTTCGACCCCCAGCGTCGACGGGGGGACGTCGTTGCGGGCGCTCATATCCGGATCTTCTCGGGCACAGTCAAAAACGCCGCGTTCCGCGGACGGGACGGGACCGTATAGCGAGTCGCCGACGGGAATTTCCACAGAGGTAAGTACCACGGGTGGCCAAGCACGGACGATGGAGGGTCGGGCTCGCGCTCCCGCCGCCGGAACCGTGTTGAACGCACTCGCCAACGAGACAGGCGCCGCCTTCGCGATCGACGAGTACACGACGGCGACGGTCGAACTCGACCCGGACGCGACCGACGTGACGGGGGAAGTCGCCGGCGATTCGGAGGCCGACACGGGGCTCGTCGAGCAGTGCGTCGCGGCCGTCACGGACCGCTTCGGCGACGGCGAGGGCGGCACCGTCCGCACCGAGAGCGAGGTGCCGATGGCCTCCGGGCTGAAGAGTTCGAGCGCGGCGGCCAACGCGACCGTCATTGCGACGCTCTCGGCACTCGACGCGGTGGACGAGATAGACCGCGCCGACGCCTGTCGACTGGGCGTCAACGTCGCTCGCGAAGTGGGCGTCACCGTCACCGGGGCGTTCGACGACGCCAGCGCGAGCATGCTGGGGGGTGTCACCGTCACCGACAACGCGACCGACGAGTTGCTCGCCCGCGAGGAACGCGACTGGGACGTGCTCGTCTGGACGCCGCCCGAGCGCGCCTACAGCGCCGACGCCGACGTGGAACGCTGCCGGCAGGTCGCGCCGATGGCCGACCTCGTCGCCGACCTCGCCCTGGAGGGGTCGTTCGGCCGCGCGATGACCGTCAACGGACTGGCCTTCGCCGGCGCGCTGGGGTTCGACGCGGACCCGATGGTCGAGGCGATGCCCCACGTCCACGGCGTCTCGCTGTCGGGTACCGGACCGAGTTTCGTCGCCGTCGGCGAGCGCGAATTCCTGGAGACGGTCCAGGCGGTCTGGGGCGAGCGACCTGGGCGAACGTGGCTGACGACGACACAGACCGAGGGGACTACCGTACTGAGCCACCAGGAGTCACGATAGTATGAGCGAGTCGACCGGATCACGGGACATGACGGAACTCCGCGCGGACATCGAGGCCGTCGACCGGGACATCGTCGAGTTGATCGCCCAGCGAACCTACTACGGGAGCGCAGTCGCCGCGGTGAAAGCCGAACGGGACCTCCCGACGACGGACACCGACCGCGAGAGAGTCGTGCTGGACCGCGCCGAGAACAACGCCGAGCGCTTCGAGGTCGAACCCAACCTCGTCAGGGCGATATCCCGGCTCCTGATCGAGTTGAGCAAGGTCGAACAGCAGGAGGACACGGACCACATGAGCCAGACACCCGAGGACATGAGCCTGGAGGAACTCCGGGAAGAGATTAGCAGTATCGACCGCGAGATCGTCGAACTCATCGCGCGGCGTACCTACGTCGCCGAGACCATCGCCGACGTGAAAGACGAACAGGGTCTGCCGACGACCGACGAGGCACAGGAACAGGCCGTGATGGACCGCGCCGGCGAGAACGCCGAACGCTTCGACGTCGATTCCAATCTCGTCAAGGCCATCTTCCGCCTGCTGATCGAGTTGAACAAGGTCGAGCAGCGCGAGAGTCGCTGAATCCAGCCACACTCCGGCAGTTCGCGTCAGTCGACGTGTGGGTTTTTCGCGGCCCCCCTCGTGCGCTCGCATATTGCCGAGTTCGTCGACCTGACACACGAGTTTCGCGACGGCATGCCCGGGTTCGAGTAATTGGCTGACGGATAGTTTCCGGCTGACAGAGTGTGAACGTCGTTTGACCGAACCAATTCGATCCCGGCAGCTCCACATCGTGGAAACTGTTTTGTTCCCGTGTCGTTCACGTGAGAACATGGGAAGTCACGTCAACTCGCCGGATCTGTCCCGGTCTGTGGACGAGTCAGACGACGTGGACGTAAAACTCGGTGACCTCCTCTCGGGGCGGTTGGCAGACGTAGACGTCGACTCGGTCGCCGCAGTGCGTGAACTGCGAGAGAAACAATGAAAGCGTTCGTCGATACGAACGTCTTCGTCGCCAGCCTCACGGAAGAACCCACACGGGGTGACGTGGCGACGGAATTTCTCAACCAGAAACACGATTTCTGCACGTCGATTCTGAATCTGATGGAAATCCGGTCGGTAATGACGAAAAAGAAACGGGTGGAACAAGATGAGGTCGAGGACGTTATCGAAGATCTACACGACGAAGTCGACGTGTATGCTCCAGATATCAGCGACCATATCTCGGCATACGGGCTCCAGAGAGACACACTCCTCTATACTGTGGACTGTGTCCTCCTCGCGCTTGCGGAAGATGTCGGCGCAACGCTCGTCACGTTCGACGCCGAGTTACTCGATGACGACCCGTTGCTCCTGACGAACTGATCGAATAGACGAACACTTCTGGAGGTCGTTCGTCTTTCAGTACTCCCAGACCCGGTCGATACGTGACGCGGCCTCCGGGTTGTCTTCGCGGAGCGCCTGCACGTCCCGTTCACCGTCGACGTTGATCACGTGGACCTCCCCGCGTTGTCCGTCGTAGGCGTCCTGAAAGTCGTAGACGGCCCCGACAACCTCGACCGAATCCGAGACGTCCTCGCTCCCGGCGAGGAACTCGACCTGCCTGTCGACGTTGTACTCGACGAGGTGGTTGACCGCACCAGCCCGGTCCAGTGCCTCGGGGAGCGCCTCGACGCCGGGTTCGAGGTGGGGTTTCAGCAGGCCGATACAGTGTTCGATCCCCGGCGGCTCGGAGAGGTCGTCGGTCAGGGCGTCGTAGGTCGCAGTCACCGCCCCACAGCCCGTGTGACCGACGACGACGGCCGTCTCCGTGCCGGTGTGTGCCAGCGGGTAGAGGACGTCGCCCGAGACCACTTCCTCGCCCTGGTCCGTGTGCTGGACGACGCGATTGCCGATGTTCCCGCAGGTGAAGACCTGTCCCGGACTGTCGTTGCCCCACATGTGGTCCTGGAGGACCCGCGAGTCCGAACAGCAGACGGTGACAGCGTCGGGGGACTGGGCCTCGAGCAACCCGTCGAAGCGTGAGTCGAACTCCGCTGCGTGGTCGGCGTTGCCCGCGAGCATCTCGACGATCGTCTCGTTCATGCCGGAACCAGACACCCCCGGTAAAATACGGTTTGGCTTTGCGCAAGTGAGGACTGTGTCGCAAAACAACTGTCTTATCCAGACCGTGTTCGCTGCCGAGTGATAACCTGGGGGGACAGCGTTACCGTTTCGAATCGCCCCAGCTGGGTCGACCGCGACCGTCGTGACTGCAGTCGCGACCGGGAACTGGAAGCCCCGCTAGAAGCGACACTCACCGAAGCCGTTCCTCGACACCGACGCGCAGGATCGACCCGGCGATGGCCGCACCCCCGGCGAACGGGTCGAGTTTCGTCTCGCCCTTTCGCTCGCGGTACGGAATTTCCACTTCACGGACGTCGTAGCCGCGCATCACGGGGCGCATGAGCAACTCGGCCGAGAGACCGGTGTTCTCCGTCCAGGCGATAGATTCGACCACCTCGCGGCGGTAGGCGCGCATCCCGGTCGTCGTGTCCCGAACACGGCGGCCGAGCAATCCGCTCGCCAGCAGCGCGAACGCCCGGTTGCCCAACCGGTTGAGCGCCGGCATCGCGTCCGCACCCCTCGAGATCCGGTCGCCGCTCACCACGTCCGCGCCCTCGTTGACGAGGTCGAGGAACCTCGGGAGTTTCTCCATCGGATACGTATCGTCACAGTCCGTCGTGACGATCACCGGCCGGTCTGCCGCGAGCAACGCCGCTCTGACCGCCACGCCGTACCCCTGGGGTTCCTGTTCGATGACGCGTGCGCCGTGCTCCCGGGCGACTTCCGGAGTCCGGTCGTCCGAACCATCCACGCAGACGACCGACGCTCGCCCGTCCGTCACCGACTCGATGTCGTCGAGTACCGTCCCGATGGCCGCTTCCTCGTTGTACGTCCCCATCACTACCGCCACGTCGTCGAACGTGAACGCACCACCTGCTTCGGTCGCGTCACCGTTTGCAGTTTCCCGCTCGCTCTCGTTCTCCCGGTCCATCTCGCCCGTTGCACTACTCATTACTACCCGTTCGAGACCCGACCCTCTTGAGCTTTTAGGTTCGCCAAAAACACACCCGAACGGTATCCAGTCCAGACGGTGCCCGATCGTGCTCTCACCAGCCAGGCGCGTCCAGCCCGGCGTCTTCGAGGATCGGCTTCCAGCGCTGCTGGATCGTCAGGCGCGCGACGCCCACTTCGTCGGCGACGGCACCCTGCGAGCGGCGGTCGCCCTCGACCAGTCCGGCGACGTAGAGGCTCGCCGCCATCACCGCGGGTTTCGAGCGGTCGTCGTCCGGCAGGTTCGAGAGAAACAGGTCGACGGCTCGCGAGCGCGCGGCCTGTCCGAGGTCCAACCCCTCGCCGGCTCGTTCGATGTCGTCCAGCCAGGCCTCGTTTTCCACCTCGTCGCGCGCCCGGTACATCACTCGCGGATTCGCCGTCCAGTGACTTAAATCCGTCCGCGCGGCTCCCCTGCAGGCGTTCTGTGCCCCACTTCGTGTATCACCGAGAGGGCTGCGTCGGCGTTCGCAACCGTCTTGGCGACCCTGTGCCTACGCTCGGCCGTGACACAGTGGGTCGAGAACCCGCAGGGCGGGCGCGACCGCGGACCGCTGGCGGTAGCCCGCGCGTGGGCCGAAGTGCTCGTCAGACCACGCCGACTCTTCCGGTCGGCCGTCGCACCCGCCGACCAGGCACCCGGACTGGTGTTCGCGTCGACGGTCGTCTTCGTCGAGGAACTCTCCCGCGTCCTGGCGGGGACGGCCGCCTACCCCGTGCTGGGCAACCGACCCACCGCGTCGGTCGTCTTCTGGCTCGCCATCGCCACGGTGCTGGTCGCGCCCGCCGGACTCCACCTCCTCGCCGCCCTCCAGACCCTCGTCCTGATCCCGTTCACCGAGGAGCGAGCGGGCGTCAGTGAGACGGTCCAGACGCTCGCCTACGCCGGGGCTCCCTGCGTGTTCGCCGGACTCCCGTATCCCAAAGTCCGACTCCTCGCGGCCGCCTACGGCGCCGTCCTGCTCGTCGTCGGGACGAGCGAAGTCCACGACCTGTCGCTCCCGACCGCCGCTGTGCTCAGCGCGGTCCCGTCGGTGCTCGTCTTCGGCTACGCGTTCCGCGGGTTCGCCTCCTTTACCGCCGTGACGGGCCTGACGTGGGCCGACGTCGCCGCGTTCGCGTAACCCAGTTGGACCCGGTTCGCGGTCTGTCGGACTGTTTATTTCCGGGCAGGACCACAGCCCAGGTATGCTCAGTCTCGACCTGGAGCGGTTCATGTTCGAACTCAAAGAGGGCGCGATCCAGCACGTGGGCGCCTCGAACAAGTCGGCGACGGCGAAACTCTACGACGTCGAGGGGATCGACGTCCGGGAGTTCGGCGACGAGCGGGTGAAACTCGCGTTCACCGACGAGGACGACAACGAGGTGGAGGTGGCGCTGTTTCCCGAAGAGGCCAGTGAGGTCGCTCGCGGCATCGAACTGCTGGAAGACGATAGTCGAGTGTTCGAGTGAGCGCGCGACCCGGCCGGCGTAGTGGGTGCGCGACCCGGCCGGCGTAGTGGGTGCGCGACCCGACCGGTGCAGTCGAGGGCGGGTCGAACGGTGTTCGGGATGCCGCGCGCGTTTCGACAACCGTTTTAGGGACGGGGCGTAACCTCGCCCCAATGGGTTCGTGTATCATCTGCGGCTCGTCTACCGACGGTCGCATCTGTGACCTCCACGAGGAGGACGTCGTCTTCGAGTTCCGCGGGAATCGCCCCGACCAGCTGACGGTCGACCGCTTCTACCGTGGAACCGTCGACGGCTACGCCGAGTTCGGCGTCTTCGTCGACATCGGCGACAGCGTAACGGGCCTCCTTCACCGGAGTGAACTGGACCAGCGCCTCGAGAGTCTCGACTGGGACGCCGGCGACACCGTCTTCGTCCAGGTGACGAACGTCCGGGACAACGGCAACGTCGACCTCACGTGGTCGATCCGCCAGTCCGAGCGAGAGTTCCGTGGCACGCTCGTCGACGACCCCGACCAGGGCCCGCCGTTCGTGAAAGGCGAAGACGAGGACGCGGAGGACGAAGAAGACGCCGAACCGGCGGAGTCGACCGGGGGTGGGTCGGACACCGGCGCCGACGACACCGAAGACCCTCGGGGCGCGCCTGAAACGGCAGGGGAGTCCTCGGACTCCTCGGGCGACTCGACAGCCGATAGCTCGGTAGACGGCGCGACGGCCGACGACGTGACGACCGACGCCACAGCGACTGCAGATGCCGAGACCAGTGCGAGCGCCAGCGCCGATACGAGCACGAACGCGAGTGCGAGTGCCGGGACCGGCACCGGAGCGAGCGCCGACGCCGCGAGGGGCGGCGAGAGCGGTGCCGTCGCAGCGACCGCCGGCGGAGGCGTCGAGGTCGAGGAACTCGCCCAGGTCAGCGTCGATTCGCTCCCCGACAGGGTCGGCGAGACGGTCCGCATCGAGGGCGTCGTCGAGTCGGCTCGCCAGACCAGCGGCCCGACGGTCTTCGAGATCCGCGACGAGACCGGTGCCGTCGAGTGTGCCGCGTTCGAGGAAGCCGGCGTGCGGGCCTACCCCGAGATCGGCGTCGACGACGTGGTCCGACTGGACGGCGAGATCCGCGAACGCCGCGGCGAGATCCAGGTCGAGACAGAGGCCCTGGTCGTCCTGGAAGACGAGGAACGCGACGCCGTCCGGGACCGACTGGCCGAGGCGCTCCGCGAGCAGGCCGACCCCGGTTCCGTCGACCCGCTCGTCGACGACCCCGCCGTGGAAGCGCTGACTGACGAACTCCGCGAGGTCGCGACCGCGGTCCGCCGCGCGGTGCTCGAAGACCGACCCGTCGTCGTCCGGCACACGGCGACTGCCGACGGTTACGTCGCTGGTGTGGCACTCGAACGCGCGACGCTCCCGCTCGTCCGCGACCACCACGAACAGCACGACGCGGTCTATCACTACTTCGACCGCCGCCCCCTCGAGGAAGGTGTCTACGACATGGACGACGCGACGCGGGACGTCACGAACATGCTCGACGCCCGCGAACGCCACGGCGAGAAACTCCCGCTGTTCGTCTTCGTCGCCGTCGGTGCGACGCGGGACTCGCTGGACGGCTTCGAGTTGCTCGACCTGTACGGCGCCGAACGGGTCGTCGTCGACGACGTCGCTCCGGACCCCGAGATGGACGACGCAGTGGACGGGCTCGTCGCACCCGACGCCGACCACGCCGCGGACACGACGGCGACGACGCTCGCGGCCAACGTCGCAGCCCACGTCGACGACGGCGTCCGCGACGACCTGCGTCACCTCCCGGCGGTGAGCTTCTGGGAGGGCGCGTCCGAGGCCTACGTCGAGGCCGCCGCCGAGGCCGGATACGACGAGGACGCGACCCGCGAGGTCCGCGAGGCGGTCGCGCTGGAGGCGTTCTACCAGTCCTACGAGGACAAACGCGAACTCGTCACGGACCTGTTGTTCGGTGACGGCGACGGTCCCGGCGGCCTCGCCGGCCACGTCAGCGAGCAGTTCCGCGAGAAACTCGCCGCCGAGGTCGAGACCGCCGAGGTCAACCTCGACTACCAGACGATCGACGACGTCACCGTCGCGGTCCTCGACGCCGAGGCGTTCACCCACCGCTACGAGTTCCCGCCGACCCACCTGCTCGTCGAGGAACTCCACCGCGGCCACCGCGACGAGGTCGAGGCCGTCGTGGTCGTCTCGGACGACGAACTCTACGTTCGGACCGACGCGCCGCTGGACGTCCGCGACGTCGCCGACCGCGCCCGCGAGTGGGTGCCCAACGCCGGTATCACGGCCGCCAGCGCCCGCGACGGCAAACTGGAGTACGTCGTCGGCGAGCGCGCCGCTGTCCTCGACGCCGTGGTCGACGTCGTCGCCGACGAAGTGGCCTGACCGACGGCCGACGAAGTGGCCTGTTCGTCAGGCGAAATGAACTATCCTGATCGACAGGGAAAGATTCACCACCGGTATTCCTTTTCCCCGTCCATGGCAGTGCTGGACGAGATGGCGGAGATTACTGTAAAGTGCGAGCGGGGAGCCCTGGTCGGTGTGCGTCCAGGGGCGAGCGTGACTCGAAGGGGTTGACACCGACACTCGTTCGCTTTCAATTCCGAAGTCGGTATTCGACGGCTCCGAAGACGACATAGCACAGGAGATAGACCGGGCTCAGCGCGAAGGCGTAGTACGAGAGTCCGAAGAGGTCCGGGAGCGGAATGCCCTGTGCGACCCCGAGTCCGGTCCAGCCGACGACTGCGGCACAGAGTACGACCAGCGGTGAGACGACGCGAAATCGGAGGTACCCGACGACCGGGACAGCGACGACGGTGACAGCGATCGCGCCGGCGAGGACCAGCCAGCCGAGGATCGACGGGGTCAGTTGAGTGAGGAACTCTCCGAGACTCCAGCCGGCGACGACGAAACCGGCCACGAGATAGACGCCGAGAGTCGCTGCGCCGACTCCGATTCCCGTACGGACGGCAGCCCACACCGACGGGTGTCGCTGCATACCCGACGGTGGGACGGTGAGCGGCTTCACGTCACGGGTCGACGGGGACGACAACCCCTGTCCTGGGATGAGACTGTTTACACTGTTCTACCGACGGTGTAACCGTCGAGGACGCGAGCGCGGGAGTTCAACGGGAAAACTGGCGCGGCGGGATTCGAACCTCGGTCGGACGTGCTCGCTTCGCTGCGCGCGACCTCTCTGGTTCGAATCCCTTGCGCGGCGCTATCGGTCTCGCTGTCGCTCGACACGATAGCGGGCGCGGCGGGATTCGAACCCGCGATCGAGAGGTTAGGAACCTCTCGCCCTGTCCCCTAGGCCACGCGCCCTACCGGAACCGTACCACGTAGACGCCAAAACGCTTGCGCTACACCAGTCGCTCGGGGCGTGATAAACGGGAGAACCGGAAGGAGACCTATTCGCTCGTCGAACTGCTGGTCGTCTCGGTGCTGGTCGATTCGCTCACCGACTCCGTAGCGTTTGCCTCCACGATGTTGCCGTCGTCGTCGACGATGTTACCCTCGTCGTCGAGCGACTGACCCTCTTGCAGTTCTTCGAGCTCTGCCTCGACCTGCTGGCGCCCCTTCTGGAACTCACCCATCGCCTGGCCCGTCGACCGCGCCAGTTTGGGGATCTTGTTCGCGCCGAACAGCAACACGGCGATCAACAGGATGACGATCATCTCCGGCCCACCCGGCAGCCCGCCCGGGAACAGGGGAACGAGTATGTTTGACATCGCTATCGGAGGTTACTCGGTGCCAATTATAACCTTTTTGGCTGCCGGAGTTCCCCCCCTAATCGCAAGACCGGGGACCGGTCGCCGACCTCGTTATAGGCTTTTCGGCACCACCCGAATACCGCCCGAAGGCGTTTGGCCGCCGTTCCGTCGGCGGGCGTCGCGCTGGCCGGTTCGCCGGCCGCTTCGCCGGTTGCACAACACCCTTGGTCCGCCAGTCGATAGCCCCGCGTATGGTCTCAGTCGGCGACACGGCTCCCGAGTTTACCGCACCGCTGGCCCGCGGGGATATCGTCGAGTTCACGCTCTCCGAGAACCTCGACGACGCACCCATCGTCCTCGCCTTCTTCCCCGGTGCGTTCACGAGCACCTGTACCACCGAGATGGAGACCTTCGAGGACCGCCTCGGTGAGTTCGAGACCCTCGGCGCGTCGGTGTACGGGGTCAGCGTCGACACGCCCTTCGCACTCCAGGAGTTCCGCCAGGAGATCGGCCTCTCTTTCGGCATGATCAGCGACACGAACCGCAGACTCGTCGAGGCCTACGACGTCGCGATGGACTTCGCGTCGATCGGCGTCGACGACGTCGCCAAACGAGCTGTGTTCGTCGTCGACGCCGACGGCGCCGTCCGCTACGCCTGGGTCGCCGACGACCCCGGGATCGAACCCGATTACGACGAGATATACGACGCCGTCACCGAACTCACCGACGAACCCTGAACCACCCCGACCGCTCTCGACACCGACCGCTCTCGACACCGACCGCTCTCGACCCGGACGTTTTTGCGACCGCGCCACGTCAGAACTGGCATGCGAGAGACACCCGAACAGGGCTACGACCCGGACGCGGCCCACGACTTCCCCGACGACCGGCTCAACGACGTGCTGGCGTTTCTCGACTCGGACCCCGAGGTCCAGACCTACCTTCGTGCCCAGAACGTCAACCCGGTCGACCGGATGGGCTACAACGACCACGGCGCCAAACACGTCAGTATCGTCCGGGAACGCGCGCTCCGGATCTACGAACTCCTCAAGGACGGGAACGTGACGTTCAACGGCGCGGCCGAGCAGGGCCTGGACGAAGCCGACGAGGCCGTCATCGTCTGTCTGGCCGCGACACTCCACGACATCGGCCACGTCGTCCACCGCGACGAGCATCCCTACTACTCTATCCCACTCGCGGCCGACCTCATGGACCGCATCCTCCCCGAGTTCTACGATACCGAGGACGCCGTCCGGGTCAAGGGGGAAACACTCCACGCCATCCTCTGTCACCACACCGAAGAGACGCCGCTCACGACGGAGGCCGGCGTCGTCCGCCTCGCCGACGGGCTCGACATGGAACGCGGGCGGTCGCGGATCCCCTACGAGACCGGCCGGCGCGGCATCAATACGGTCTCCAGCCAGGCCATCGAGTCCGTCACGCTGAAATCCGGCGACGGCAAACCGGTCCTCGTCGAGATCGGGATGCGCAACGCCGCCGGCGTCTACCAGGTCGACGAACTCCTCCAGGCCAAACTCAAGGGCTCGCGCCTCGAAGAACACGTCCGCATCGTCGCCCTCAACGTCAGCGAAGAGGGCGACAGCATCGTCGAACGCATCGAACTCTGAATCGACCGTCGACCGACTACTGACTCCTGACCGGCGACGGCGACCGACTACTGACTCCTGACCGGCGACGGCGACCGACTACTGACTCCTGACTCGGCGAGAGATATCGGAGCTTTCCGGCGGGTCTCTCTCCGAGACGAAACGCCTTAGGTCGCGAAATCGAACGCCGATCCGTGTCGGGCGGATCACTGTCGCTGTTTCGCGACCGTGAGTTCCTCGCGCTGGCAGGCACCGCCTTCGCGCGGTCGCAGGCCTACTCGACGATCGCGATCGCGCTGGCGCTGTACGCCGACATGTTCGGCACCACCGGAACCGTCGAGGGCCTGTTCGGGACCGCCTTCGCGACGATACAGTTGCTGATCGTCCTCCCGCTCGGACGGGCCATCGACACCGGCAACGCAAAGCGATACCTCCTCGCGGGGCTGGCGCTGAACGTCGCCGTCTTCGTCGGGTTCGCCTTCGTCGATACCGTCGCACACGTCGTTCTCATGCGAGTATTCCAGGGGCTCGGCGCGAGTCTCCTCTGGATCACCGGCTCGACCGTGATCGGCGAGATCAGTCCCGAGGACAGCCGCGGCCAGTGGCTGGGTACCTACAATCAGGTCGGTGCCTTCTCCAGCCTCGCCGGCGACGTGGCGGGCGGCATCCTGCTCGCGACCAGCGGATTCACCCTCACGTACGGCGTCCTCGCGGGCGTGACCGTCGTCGCGAGTATCGGCGTCCTCCTCTTTCTCCGGGACAACCCCGGCGGACAGGCCGACCCCGAGGAGTCGACGGGCGTCGAGACACTCCGACTGCTCCTGGGACGGACGGCCATCCGCGCGCTGGTCGTCTTCCGCCTCGTGTTCAGTTTCGGCAAGATGGCCGTGATCCTCTTTCTCCCCATCTACGCGCGGACCGCCTTCGGGATGAGTCCGATACTGGTCGGCGGGATCCTCGCCGGCGGGAAACTCACCAAGTCGCTGACCCAGGGGCTGGTCGGGTCCTACACCGACGCCTGGGGTCACGAACACTACTTCGTCTTCGTCGGGGCACTGCTCTACGCCGTCGGTGCCGCGTCGATCCCCCTCGCCGAGTACGCGGCGGGCGTGTTCGCGCCGTATACGGTCCGCGTGGCCGGGCTGGCGACGACGCTCCCGCCAGCCTTCTTCCCGCTGTTCGGCGCGTTCGCGGTCTGTGGGGTCGCGGACAGCCTCCGACTCCCGGCGAGCATGGCACTGTTCGTCGAGGAGGGCGAGCACTTCGACGCCGTGGCGGGCAGTCTCTCCCTGCGGTCGATCGCCTGGAAGGTCGGACAGGTCGTCGGACCCATCACGGTCGGCGCGCTCTGGGACGCGACGGACGTGTTCACCGCGTTCGCCGCCGTCGGCGGGTTCATCGTCGTCGCGGCGGTCGCGTTCCTCTCGCTGTACCGCGTCGAACCCGCCCCCGAATCGACCCCGACACCCGGCGACTGAGTGACGTGACAGACCCCCGGTAGTACCACGAGTATGGGATGCGTTGGCACAATGGTTTAGTAGGCCCCGTCCCCACATTTGGGTATGAGCCTCACCCCGCTCGACGAGTCGGACAGGAAGCCACGTGAGGGTGGGCCGTCGACCGACGACGGGAGCGAAACCGGTGGTCTGGGGATCCTGGGTCGTGTGCGAGACGTACTCGGGCGCGTCGCGGCCGCGCTGACAGGCGGTTCAGGCGGTTCAGAACCGCGGGAGACGACTGTCGAAACACGCGAGAACGACGGGACGGGCGGGCTGGGACGGCGCGACCACGCCCCCGTAGCGCGGTCGCGTTCGGGGTCGGACGCGCGGGCCGCCGAGCGGTCGCTCACGTGGACCGGCAACCCGAGCGGAGACCCGCCAGAACCGGACGAGCAGGTAGACCGCCCGGAACTCGTCGTCAGCTGGGACGACCGCGGACTGACTCTCTCCGAAGCCGGCGACGCCAGCGCGGCGATCTCCTCGGACACCTGGACCGACATCGAACGGTGACCGAGGTGGGCGACGGGCGGGCGCCTTCTCTCTCGGTTCACTCCTGACTCTCGAAACGACCAGCCCGGGCTCTCACGTCGCCGCGACTGTATGCCGTCGGCTCTCGCGTCCCGCAGCCACACGCGTCGGCACCGTCACCCGGTCACCGCGTCCGGGTCGGGCAGTTCCGACATCCCGCCGGGTCTCGTCGTCGAGGCTGCTGCGACGGCGTTGGCCCGCGCCAGGACGCGCTCCAGGTCGCGTTCGCCGTCGGCCAGCGCCGCGACGACACCCGCCGTGAAGGCGTCGCCCGCACCGGTCGTATCGACGGCGTCGACAGTGTAGCCGCCGTGACTGGCCGTCTCCGGCCCCCAGGGTGCGTCGGTCGAGGCTGAAGCCGCAGAGCCCGCCTCCCCCACCGTCCGGAAGACGGTGTGGACGCCGAGGTCGTGGAGTTCCCCGGACAGTTCCCCGGGGTCGGCGGCGAAGCCGGCAGGTGTCAGGTCCCCGGGCGTCGTCTTGACCACGTCGACCAGCGGGAGGAACCGGCGGACCTGCGTCTCGAAGTCGGCGTCCGGCCAGAGTTCGGGTCGGGCGTTCGGGTCGAAGACCACGGTACAGTCGTGCTCGCCGGCCCGTTCGGCGAGGTCGAACACCGCCGACCGCGACGGGTCGCTCGCCAGGAGGACGCCACCGAGGACGACCCACTCGACCGATTCGAGCGTGTCGTCGGGGACGCGGCCGGACTGGAGTCGCGTGTCGGCGGTGCCGTCCCGGTAGAAGGTAAACCGCGGGTCCCCGTCAGTGTCGGAACCCGGTTCGGAATCAGACCCGGGAGCCTCGCTGACGAAGGCGAGGGTCGTCTTCGCCCCGGTGTCGCGTTCGACGAACCGGTCGGGTACGCCGCGGTCGGCGAGCGTCTCGACGAGGAACTCGCCGAACGGGTCGGCGCCGACGCGGGTCCAGAACCAGGGTCGTTCGCCCAGCTGGGCGAGTCGGACGGCGACGTTGGCGGGCGCGCCGCCGGGATGTCGGGAGAACCGCTCGACCGCCGCGAGCGGGGCCCCGGAGTCGGGGAGGAAGTCGACCAGCGTCTCGCCGGCGACGAGGACCGTCGGCGTCACTCGTCCTGGCCGACGCGGAGCACCTGCACGAGCGAGTAGACGGGGACGCCGTCGAGACTCTCCACGCCGCGCTTGTCCGTGAGGACGGCACACGCGACGGGGTTGCCACCGCGCTCGCGGACGGCGGTGATCGTCTCTTTCATCGTCGTCCCACTGGTGATCGTGTCGTCGACGAGGTAGCAGTCGCGGCCGCGGATCTCCGCGAAGTTCCGGGAGAACGACCCCGAGAGCTCCTGGTCGTCGCTGTCGTCCCACTGGTGTTTGCTCGGGGCGTACGTGCCCAGGTCTGTGTCGAGTTCGCGGGCGACGCAGGTGGCGATGGGCGCACCGGCCTTCTCGATCCCGATGGTGAGGTCGACGTCCTGGCCCTGTTTCGAGAGGAGATCCGCGGTGGCGGCGCTGACGTGTGTCAGGCGGGCGCTGTCGCGGCCGATAGCCGACCAGTCGACGTGGATGTCGTCGAGTCCGCCGTCGCCGCTCCGTTCGGTCGTGTTGACCGGCTCGGCGCCGGCCCGCTCGACCAGCCACGAGGCCGTCTCCTTCGAGACGTTCAGTTCGTCGGCGATCTCCCCCTTCGAGAGCCCACCCTCCGCGAGCTCGGCCGCGCTGTCGATCAGGTCGTCGATGTTCTTCATATCCCCCTCTTGGCCCCGGGGGATCATTATGCCATCGGACTGTTCGACCCCGAGAACGCGGCACGATGGCACGAGGGGACAGGTCTGTTCGGTGGCCGCCGGGACGGGGCGGAGCGGGTCGAGCGAGGGGTGCAGGGTGGGGTACACCCGACACTCGCCGCGGACCGAAACACCGATTTACCGGCGGCGTCGCCGATCAGAAGACATGAGTGACGAACGGACACCACGCATCGGAATCGTCGGCTGTGGAAACATCGGACGCCGCCACGCCCAGCTTCTGCAGGGGCAGGGCATCCCCGTCGCCGGCGGGGCCGACATCGCCCCGGAGGCACGCGACCGGTTCGGCGGCGAGTTCGGCGTCCCCACCTTCGAGGACCACGGGAGTCTCTACGCCGAGTCCGACGCCGTCGTCGTGACGACGCCCAACCGCTATCACGAACAGCCGGTCGTCGACGCGCTCGAAGCCGGCCTGGACGTCCTCGTCGAGAAACCGCTGGCCAACGACGCCGAGAGCGCCGAGCGGATCGCCGCCGCGGCACGGGACGCCGAGGGCTTTTGCATGGTCGGGTTCCACACACGCTTCGAGAGCGACGTCGAGGTGCTGACGGACTACCGCGAGGCGGGACGGTTCGGCGACGTCGACCACGTCGAGGCGAGTTACATCCGTCGCCGTGGGGTACCGGGTCGGGGGTCGTGGTTCACGCGGAAAGAGGTCGCGGGCGGCGGGGCGCTCATCGACATCGGCGTCCACGCTCTGGACCTCTCGCTGTACCTGCTCGGCTACCCCGAGGTCGAGGAGGTAACGGGCGTGACGCGCTCGCAGTTCGGCGACAGCGAGGACTACACCTACCTCTCGATGTGGGGGGACGACCAGGGCGCCGAGGGGTTCGACGTCGAGGACTCCGCGTCGGCGTTCATCCGCTGTGCGGGCGGCAAGACGGTCTCCCTGGAGGTCGCGTGGGCGACGAACCGACCCGCCGCCCAGGAGTACGTCCTCCGCGGGACCGGGGCCGGCGCGACCTTCGACAAGGGGGCGGGCGAGTTGACCATCCACGAGACCAGCACGGAGGGCGGTGGCCACATGTCAGACGCGGCGGTCGAGACGGACGACCGCGATGCCCACGCCGCCGAACAGGCCTACTTCGTCGACCACGTCGCCGAGGGGACCGAGCCCACGCGGAACACGGTCGAACAGGGACTGACCGTCCAGCGGGTGCTCGACGCGATCTACGAGGCCGACGAGACCGGCAGCGCGGTCAGTATCGACGGCTGACGCTCTCCGGAACCCTGCCGAATCGGGTCACGAGACCCGCCGAGCGCGGGTGATGGCGACGTTGACGGGAAGGGACAGACTGATTTGGTCGCTCACTGAATAGGCGAGCACATGGCCGACGACGAGCTTCTGGACTCGCTGGAATCCGTCTCGCGGCAGTTCGACTTCGGTGAGTACGAGGCGACGGCGTATCTGACGATCCTCGAACACGGGGAGCTGACGGCGTCGGAACTCTCCGAGCGGACGGACATCCCCCAGCCGCGGGTCTACGACACGGTCCGCAGCCTCAACGACATCGGGCTGGTCGAACTCCAGGAGTCGCGTCCGATGAAGGTGCTGGCGATCGACCCCGAGGAGGCCTTCGGCGACCTGACGGCGTCGCTGGACGACCTCGTCGCGAACCTCTCGCGGACCTACACCGAACCCGCCCGAAACGTCGAGACTGTCTCGCTCGTCAAGTCGCGACCGACGATACTGCGATACCTCTCCGACGTCATCGACGCGGCCGAGTACGAACTGATGCTCTCGCTGACGCCGGACCTGCTGGCGCGCTTCGAGGACCGCCTCCGGGAGAAACGCGAGGAGGGCGTCGCGACCGAGATACTCATCTCGCCGGCCGCGGAAGCACCGGGTCCGGAGAGCTACGATTACCGTGCCGTCGCCAACAGAGTCCGGGGACGCCGCGGTGTGACGACGCCGGTCGTCGCGGTCGCCGACGGGCGCTACTCGCTGTACGCCACCCGCGAGAGCCTCCGTGACGACAACGACCGCTACGGCGTCATCTTCGACCGCTCGGAACTCGGGTTCATGGTGTCGATGTACCTGAACCTCGTGCTGTGGTCGACGGCCGACACGATCCTCGGTGAGAACGGCTCTATCACCTTCCCGCGCCGCTACGGGACGATCCGGCGGGCGGTCGCGGACCTGGAGGAACTCTCGGGGGAGTTCACCGCCCGCATCGAGGGTCGCGACGTCGTCACCGGGGACCGACGGACCGTCGAGGGCGAGGTCGTCGAAGTGACGAGCAGTCCCGCACGCGAGGAGGCGTCGTTCGTCGTCGAGACGGAGAGCGGCCGCGTCACTGTCGGTGGGCAGGTCGCAGCGTACGAAGACATCGAGGCGCTCGACATCCGCATCGACCGCGCGGACCGGTCCGACGAGGACTGAGGGTCCCCCCGTCGCCCCCGGGTCCGGCCGCCGGACCGACCGTCGGCACGTCGACTGTGCGTCGCGTGGGTGGCCAGGTCCTGATATCGCCAGCGGGAACCTCGGCATCCCGTTTCGGACCGCACCCGATTCTGTGGCCTTCACAGGTATAAAACCTGAACTTTCCCGTTCGCAGTAATTCCAGCCCTGTCAGAGATTTCCGGAAAACCGAAGTGGTTCCGATACATATGGAATCCGATAATGTGCTGTCGAACGACGCGGCGGGGGACGCCGGCGGAGGTGAGACGGTGACTGGCGGGTCGGTCTTCCGTGACGTACTCGGGTCGTCGGTCAAGACGGACGTGTTGCTGTCGGTCGCGGCAGTTCCCAGCGAGACGGACGAACTGATCGAGTCGATCGACGCCAGCGAGTCGGCGATATACAACGCACTGGGGGACCTGGAACGGCGCGGGCTCGTTCGAACCGTGGACGACCGGCGGGCGGTCACCGGTAGCGGACAGCTGGTGGCGGATCTGCTCGAACAACAGGAGAACCTCTGTCGGTTGCTCGCCGACGACTACTGGGAGACACACGACGTCGGCGCGCTCCCGCGGCGGTTCAGGCTCCGGCTGACCGAACTCGCCGAGGCCGACGTGTTCCGAGCGCCGGACACGGACCCACACGCCGCCGTTCGGGAGGTCGCCGAGCGCGTGGACGACAGCGAGTCACGTCTCGACATCGTGACGCCGATCTACCAGGCCGAATACGAGATGGTCATGCCGGACCGGGAAGGCGCGCGCCTCGTCATCGACAGGACCGTCGTCGAGGAGTCGTTCGACCGCGTGGGCTCCATCGAGGAGGCCCGCATCTTCGAGGAGACGGAAGTCAGGTTACTGGACGTCGACGTCGGTATCGCCATCGCGGACGACCACCTCATGGTGTCGTTGCCGACCGTCGACGGCCAGTACGACTCCCGGACCGAAGTGTTCGCGACCGACGACCGCGCGCTCGCCTGGGGTCGTGACCTCTACGAATACTACTGGGAACGGGCCACGCCATCCGACGAGTTCGTCGACGCCTACGAGTGGTAACGACCCGGAGAGCTGTCGGGCCGGCTATCGGGAGAGGCGAGCGACTCCCGCCACCGAATCGGGGGCGAGTGCCCGTGCTTTCTGTCGGATGCGCGAGGAGAGCACCAGGAGGACGACGGTGTAGACGGCGGCGCCGACGACCACGAGTGCGACGGTGACGAAGTGACCGCCGGGCGCCACCGATTCGAGGGCGTAGACGACGCCGAACATCACGACCGCAGCGACGGTCTGTCTGGCGATCTCCCCGACCGGGACCGACGGTCGGCCGACGAGGCTGGAGATGGCGTAGTAACTCGCGGCGAGCGTCACGCCGCCGGAGACCAGCGTCGCGACCGCCGCACCGTACCAGCCGAAGCGATAGATCAGCAGGAAGTTGAGTGCGACGTTGACGACGACGAACAGCAGGTCGATTCGCATGACGATGTCGGGACGGTCGACCGCCTTGATCACGGAGATGATCTGGGAGGCGTAGGCGTCCAGGATCCGGGCGAGGACGAGGATAACGAGGATAGTCGCGCCCTGAGTGAACTCGGACTCGTAGATACGCAACAGGTCGCTCCCGATAGCGACCGAGCCGAAGAGCCCGGGGATGAGAAAGAGACCGGTGAACAGCAGCCCCTCGTCGAGGTAGTGTTTGACCCGTTCGGTCTGCCCGTCGGTGCTGATGTCGCTGATCTCGGGGAACAGCGTCGAGCTGACGGAGTTCGAGACGACGACGAGAAAGGAGGCGAGCGTCCAGGCGACCTTGTAGACGCCGACGAGGGACTGGGCGACGAACAGTCCGAGCACGATGGTGTCCATCCAGTTGAACGCGTTACCCTTGAGTCCGCCCGACCAGCCGTGGCGCGCGTAGTCGACGAGTCGCCGGAAGTGTGACCGGTCGGGGATCGCCGGGCGCAGGTCGACGAAGTAGAGCCCGAGCGCGGCACTGACCACGAGCGCGATCGCGTGGCCGACGAACAGCCCCGCGATCCTGTACCCGAGTACGAGGAAGGCGACCTGTGCGACGGTCCGCAACACCCGTTCGACGAACCGCAGCCACCCGGCTTCGGCCACCTTCTTCTCCCCGTGGAGCGTGTCCCGGAGCGTGTTGAAGACGCCGTTTGTCACCAGGACGAGCGCGACGAACGGCGCGACGGGCGCACCGACGAACGTCTCGACCGGCCCGGAAAAGAGGAGGACGAGGGCCGCAGGAACCACGACGGAGGTCAGGTTCAGGACGACGCCCGAGGTGAAGTACTCGTCGCGGTCGACGCCCTCGCTGACGCGTTTTTTCAGCGCCTCCTGGAACCCCGAGAGCGGGACGTTGAACCAGACGACCAGGGACATCCCCAGGGCGTAGGCGCCGACGCCGTCCGCACCCAGCACCCGGGCGATGGCGAACGTCGCGACGAAGCCCGAAGCGGACACCGCCACCTGCGAGAGGAAGTGAAGCGCCGCCGTGCGACCGAGTTTCAGACCCATAGTGTCCCGAGAGCAGTCGGGAGATACACAGACCCGACCGGATTACCGGGGGTTCGCCCCGTCCGTTCATAAGTCTCGTGGGACGACGCTGGACCCGCCGAACGGCGTTCGACGGAATAGCAGAGCTTATTTCCACGCTGGCAGTCTGGTCGAGTATCCGATGCTACCGGACCGGTACACCGTCGGGAACGTCAAGCGGGCGCTGAACAACCCGAAGCTGCTGGTCGAGGAGCTCGGGCGGTTGCCCTTCACGGCGCACGCGATGGTCCAGAACGGGTACGCCAGTCTCAACGGCTACGGCGAGGGCGACGCCGTCATGCTGATGGAGGAAGACTGGGACAACCTGGTCGTCATCGACGCGTGCCGGGCCGACCTCTTCGAGGAGACGATCGACACGAGTCGCTACGACGGGTACAGGCGCGTCGTCTCCATCGACAGCAACACTACCCCCTGGAGCATCAAGAACTTCAAGGGGAAGGAACTCGGCGACACCGTGTTCGTGACGGGGAACCCCGCCACCTCGAAGACGGTGCCCGACGACTTCCACGAGTTCGTCGAGGTGTGGACCGACCCCGACGCCCACGACGCCAACTCCTACACCGTCCCGCCGGACCCGGTCTGTGCGGCGACGCGGGAGGCCGTCGAGGAGTACCCCGACAAGCGGATCGTCGTCCACCTCGTCCAGCCACACGCCCCCTTCGTCCCGCGACCGGACCTCGTCTACCGTACCTACTGGTCGGAGGCCGACCGCGTGGGCGTCGACGTCGGCGAACCCGACACCGACCCGCCGAACAACGTCTGGGAGGCACTGGAGCTGGGCATGGTCGACCGGGAGGACGTCTGGGAGGGCTACCGCGAGAACCTCGAATACGTGATGGAACACGTCCACGACCTGCTCCCGGACCTGCCGGGCAAGACCGTCGTCACGTCCGACCACGGCAACATGCTCGGCGAGCGGACGGTGTCGGGCCGGCGCGTCTACGGCCATCCCGGGGGGATTCGCACTCGCGCGCTCGTGGAAGTTCCGTGGGCCGTCGTCCAGCACGGCGAGCGCAAGACGATCCGCGACGGCGGCGTCCACTCCGAGGGGTCGATGGAATCGGAGATCATCGACCAGCGACTGGCGGCACTCGGCTACGTCGACGAGTGACGCGAGCGCTCGACTCCGTCGACGAGTAACGCGAGTGCTCGACTCCATCGACGAGTAACGCGAGCGCTCGACTCCATCGACGAGTAACGCGGTGACGCGGTACCGACCGCGACCGCCCATCGGTATCCATTTAGTCGTCGGCCCCGGGATAGCCGCTATGGCGTCGAACGTCCTCCTCGTCGTCCTGGACAGCGTCCGGGCCAGGAACGTCTCCCTGGGCGGATATCCCACGGACACGACGCCGTTCTGTTCGGAGTTCGCCGAGCGGGCGACCACCTACACCCAGGCCCGCTCGCCGGGCGCGAAGAGCCTCACGAGTCACACGAGCATCTTCACGGGGCTGGACGTCGAGCGACACAACATCACCTCCGCGGACGACCGGCTCGAACCCGGCTTCTCGGTCTTCGAAGGCCTCCGCGAGGAGGGGTACGCCACCGGCGTCTTCTCGGAGAACACCTGGGTCACCGACGTCGAGGTGGGGCTCAAGGACGGCTTCGACACGGTGGAGGGTCCCAGAAACATCCCGTTCCCGGACGCGGCCGACCCGAAGTCCTTCGTCGCCGAGGCGGGACGGGGCCAGTACGTCGAGTACCTCAGGGCGAGTCTCGGCGGCCCGAAGCCGGCCAGGTCCATCCTGAACGGGCTCGCGACGAAACTCGCCTGGGACTACCCCTGGCTGTTGCCCGACTCGCTACAGGCCAGCACCGCCGCCGACGTCTACGCCGACCTCTTCCTGGACTGGGAGCGCGAACAGTCCGGACCGTGGGCGGCCTGCATCAACTTCATGGACGCCCACATCCCCTACGAACCCGTCGACGCGTTCGACCGCTGGGGCGGCCCCGAGGCTCGCGAGATACAGGACGAACTCCGGGACCTCAAGTGGGTGTTCCTCGGGGGCCAGGAGCCGTGGTGGAAACGCCGGGCGCTCGAAGGGCTCTACGACGGTGCGATCGCCCAGATGGACGCCCAGTTGCGCCGGATCGTCGAGACGCTCGACGAACGGGACGTGCTCGACGACACACTGGTCGTGATCACGAGCGACCACGGCGAGGGGTTCGGCGAACCGAGCGAAATCCGCGACGTCAGGGTCGCCGAACACGGCGTCGCTATCGACGACGTCGTCACGCACGTCCCCCTGCTGGTCAAGTACCCCGGCCAGACCGAGGCCGGGACGATTTCCGAACCCGCGACCCTGACCCGGTTCCCCGACGCCGCACGCGCTGCCGCCGACGGCGAGGCCGAACCGGGGAGTTTCGTCCCCGAAGGGCCGGTGCTTGTCTCGGCGGTCGGACTCAACGAGGCGCTGCGAGGCCGGGCGGCCGACTACATCGACGACTTCGAGCCGTTCACCGCCACGGGACGTGCCGTGCTCCGGGTCGAAGACGGTGACGTCGTCAAAGATATCACCTGGCGGGACCGCGCCCGGCGATTCGTCGTCCGTGACGCACAGACGAGTTATCGTGTCGAGGCCCCCGAGGCGGCGATACGGTCACGCGTCGAGTCCGCCTTCGAGGACGTCACCGACGCTGGCGTGCGCACCGGCGGCGCGGGCGTCGAGGGGACGAGCGACGCGACTCGCAAGCGCCTCGAAGACCTCGGATACGTTTAAGCTGGCTTCGCTCGCGTGAACTTCGACGAAGAACGGGGTCGAATCCGAAAACCGCTTCAGGGCCAGTCGTCCCGGGTATCGTCGCCAGCGTCGTCTTCGGGTTCCTCGGGTTCGCCGAGTTCCCAGTCGGCGGCTGCGGCGGCGTCCTCGACGTCGAGAAACTCCCAGTCGACGTCGTCGGCGAGTTCGGCGTCCTCTCCGTCGACGCCGACGAAGACGTGGCGTTCGGTGCCGAACTGGGCCCTGACGTTCTCCAGACTCTCGGCGCGCGAGCGGGGGCCCGAGAAGAAGTCCTGGCGGATACGGTGTTTGCGCGTGAAGTTCGTCACGACGTAGGTGGGGTCTTCGGAGACGACGCCGACGTACTCGCTCCACTGGCGGGCGTCCTGGAACACCCGGTCGGGGTAGGCGAGTCGCTGTAGCGCGTCCAGGTCGAACGCGAGCGTCATGTCCGTGCTGCCGCCGCTGTCCATGCCCGTCCGTCAGTCAGGGCCGGAAAAAACGCCTTCGATCGACCGGCTCGCTCCCGTGCAGTCGGCATCGTCCCAAGGACGACGTCGTCTCCTCGGCGCACGGGTCGCTTGTCCGGGCCCACGAGCGGCCAGACGTCGAACCGGCGGTGTTCGAACGTCGCACGCTAATACCGGAGGTAGTCACGCTTGGCCCCGTGGACTGCACGCTCGAAGGAATCGCCGTCGTCGAGGCGCTCGCGGACCCGGTCGAGGCTCGATATCGCCCTCGACAAACTCGAACGGAACGTACTCGACCACAAGAGCAAGCGGTCGGACGAGCGACACCGCGCACGCGTCCTGCAGAGACTGGAGCGGCTGTGACCGGCCGTCCGAAACGTCACTCGAAGTCGGCGGGCCCCGGTCCTGGGCGGTGAACGCCCGGTCCCCGGGACCTGCAAGCACCACCGATTCCTCCGTGCTGTGCCAGTCACACACATGGACACAGGAGCCTCGCCGGCGGAGACGGAAGGGATCCGGGAACGCGTCACCCTCTGGTTTCTCCTCGAGGGGAACCGGTTCGGTGTCGCCGGGCTGATCGTCGCCGCCGTCCTGGCGGTGGTCGCGGCGCTCGTCGGTGCCGAACTGGTGGCCGTGGGGCCCAGGAGTTCGGCAGCGACGGTCTTCGCGAGCGGGCTCGTCTCCGGCGTCGTGACGCTCGTGACGATCGCCGTCTCGATCAACCAGTTCATCCTCTCGCGGGTGTTCGGGACGCCCGACACGCTCGCCGACCGCCTGGAGGGGACCCAGGACCTCCGGGAGACCGTCGAGGAACTCGCAGGGGAGCCGACGAGCCCGAACGACCCCGCCGCTTTCCTGTCGATGATCGGGACGACCCTTCAGGACCGCGCGACCACGATCGAAGAGGCACTCGGCGACGGCCCGACGGACCCGCCCGAGGAGGTGACGACAGTGATGGAGAACGTCCGCGACTACGGCGAGAGCATCGACGACAATCTCGAAGAACAGGACGATATCGTTGACGTGCTCGACGTCATCCTCGGCACCGAGTACGCAGAGAACATGACCGCCGTGCGCCACCTCCGGAACGCACACGCGTCGGAACTGCCCCACGACGCGCGAGAAGACCTCGACGGCCTCGCCGACCTGCTCGAATCGGTCGCGGTCGCGCGACAGTTCTTCAAGACGCTCTCGCTGCAACAGGACTTCGCCCGACTCTCGCGCATCGTCGTCTACACCGGCCTGATCGCTCTCCTGACGTCGATCTCCCTCGCGCTGGTCTACCGGACGAACACTGCGACGATCGGGGCGCCGTGGCTCGCCGTCGTCGTGACGCTGGGGATCGGCGTCATCGTCTCCCCGTTCGCGGCGTTCGTCTCCTACATCCTGCGTGCGGCGACGATCGCCCGTCGCACCGTCTCGGTCGGGCCGTTCATCCCACCGGAAAAGCGGTGATAGAGCGGTCGACGATGAAACCGGGATTCGCCACGACCTACCGCCGGTACTGCAGATAGACCTTCTCGTCGGTGACCGCCTCGACCGCGACGTCCCGGAGCGAGTACTCCGTCCCGTCGGTGTCGTCCCAGCCGAGTTTGGCCACGAACTGTTCGGTGAGCGCGGGGTCGGGGTCGACGTACAGGGTACCGCCTTCGACGGCCGTGACGATACCGACGTCTTCGCCCGCCGCGTCGATCACGTCGTTGCCCACCACGTCTTCGGACAGAGTTGATGACATCGTAGGACTATATCCGTCCGAGAGGGCGTCCCCTCTCTGCTTGCAGAGGCAGGCCCACGGGAGACCGGTCGAGGGCTACAGAAGTCGAAACGGGGGGAGACGAAACGGGAGAAGTCGAAACGGGGGGAGACGAAACGGGAGAAGTCGAAACGGGGGGAGGCGAAACGGGAGACGCCTCACTCGGCAGCCGGCGCGAGGGCCTCGAGTTCGTCCATGTCGATGTCCTCGGCCAGCAGTTTGTCGGCGTGGTCACCGACGTCGCGTTCCTCGCGGATGAGCTTCTTGAGCTTGGACTGCTGGGAGAGGTCGCCGATGAGGACGCCGCCGACGATCTTGCCGTCCTTGAGCGCGATCTTGCGCCACTCGGTGTCGCTGTACTTCCGACTGACGTCCTCGTCGCCCTCCGTCGGGTGACCAAAGGAGAGGAACGGGAAGTCGAAGTGCGTGATGGAGTACGAGGACACCCAGCGGAACTCCTCGGGTTCGTCGGTCACGCCGCCGGCTTCGAGGTCCCGCACCATGTTCGTCCCGGCGGTCGAGCCCTGCTCTTTCGCCGAGCCCCAGGCACCGTTCTCGTTGTGTTCGCCGAGGATAGTGTCGTAGAACCAGGTGATGTCGCCCGCGGCGTAGACGTCCTCGACGTTCGTCCGCATGAACTCGTCGGTGTGGATGCCGTGGTAGTCCGTCTCGACCGGCGTGTCGTGGAGGAACTCGGTGTTGAAATCGAGGCCGATGGCGACGCCGGCGAAGTCACCCTCGAAGCGCTCGCCGTTGGGGTCGACCGCGGCGACGACGTTGCCCTCCTCGTCGGTCTCGAAGCGGTCGACGCCGGAGTCGAAGACCGGCGTGACGCCCTTCTCGCGCATGGCGTCGTGGAGGATCTCCGCTCCCTCGGGGTCGAGCGCGTAGCGCCACCAGCACTCGCCGCGCATCAGGTAGTTGGCTTCGAGCCCCTGCGCACCGCAGATAGCCGCCAGATCGATACCCAGGAGGCCGGCACCGACGATGATCCCCCTCTCGGCGGACTCGGCGTGTTCGCGGATCGCGCGCGCGTCCTGGAACGTCCAGAAGTGGTGGATACCCTCGGCGTCGGCGTTCTCGATGCCGTAACTCGCGAGGCTGTTGGGCGTCCCGCCCGTGGCGACCAGCAGCTTGTCGTACTCGTAGACGTCGCCGCTGTGTGTCTGGATCTCGTTGTTCTCCGTGTCCACGCCCTTGACGTGGGTGTCGAGTTCGAGGTCGATGTCTCGCTCCTCGTACCACCCTGGTTCGTGGATAGAGATCGGTGCCTCCGGGAGTTTCCCCTTGGCGAACTCCTTGATCAGAATGCGGTTATACAGGGCCTCCCCCTCATCGGTGATGACGGTGATGTCGGCGTCCGGGTCCGCTTCCCGGATCGTCTCCGCCGCCGAACTCCCGGCGATCCCGTCACCGATGATGACGTGGGAATGACTCATGTACGGACAGTTTGCAACCGTGGTTAATGTGGATTGCTATCTGTCCATGTCGATCGTTGACAACCATCGTATTAGGTCTACTTACAATATCGAGGACCACAGACGACCGTCCGGTCGCGAGTTGTGCCCGGGTCGAGCGGGACGTTCAAGGGGATTCAGTCCCGACTCCCGGGTATGAAGATCCGCCAGAACGTCCGCCACTGGGCCTCGAAGCAGGCGCTGACGATGCCGGTCGTGGGCGACCGGATGAACGACTGGCTCGTCGACAAGCACACGGATATCTTCGCCGGGAAGGCCGACCCCGAGCGCGCCGACGAGCGCCGCGACCACCTCGACGACTTCTTCGACGCCACGATGGACACCTACGTCACCGCCCTCGAGGCCGGATTCACCGAAGCCGAGGCACGCGAGATCACCCACATCCAGGCCAACTTCGACTTCTACAACCACGGCTGGACCGAGATGATGGAGTTCCCCAGCGACGAACTGGAGGACCACTACGAGCGCTATCGCGACTTCTTCGAACGCCACGACATCACCATCGACGACCCGCTGGGCGCGTTCACGCCAGCCGAGGGAGTCGACGAAGCACCCTCGACGCCGGAGAGACTCGACGACCCCGAACATCCCCACGCGGTCGGCGGGTTCGCCGACGACGTCTACGTCGAGACCGAAGACGGTGAGGTCGTGATCGGGGGTACCGAGGAACCGGAAGGCGTGAGCGTCGAGCGCGCGCCCGGTGTCGACGCGAACGACGTCGACGAAGTCGAATCCTGACGCGCCGAAGCTAGCGCTCCACTTCGAACAGGACAACACACTCGATGCGGTCGCCTCCTTCACTCTCGTCTCGTCCCGTGATCGCGAACGCGTGGACGCCGTCGTCGAGGTCGGTCGTGACCGTCTGTTCGTTCTCGGCCATCGCGGACCCCTGCTGTTCGACGCTCAACTGCCAGGTGTAGGTCTCCCCGTCTTCGACCGTCACCCACGGTTCCACGTAGGTGTCGGGGGCGACGTGGGTCCAGCCGTCGTCGGTCCGGCGTTTGATCGCCCACGAGTGGGGGTTCAGCCCGAACGGGTCACCGGTCTCGTTGTGTAGAGTGAACTGGATCGTCTCGACGCTGCCGTCGCCGGTGGTCGGCGCGAAGACCGCTCGCGAGGGCTCGACCCAGATGCTTCCGTAGTCGAGCGTGTGATAGCAGACCGTCCGGTCCGTCTCGGAGAACGACGGACAGGGCTCGTCGGCGAACCGCCCGTCCGGCCAGCCCGTGCCGGGCGTCGCGGTGCCGTTCGAGTCTGTCGGTTCGGTGGTCGACGGTCGGTCGGTATCTGTCGGTTCGTCCGCATCCGTCGGTTCGTCTGTATCGGTGGGTTCGTCCGTCACGTCTGGGTCTCCGGAGCCGTCGGTCGGGGTCGATCCCGTTCCCGGGCGGGCGACACAGCCGGTGGTCGCGACTATCGAGCCACCGAGGGCCGCGAGGACGGTTCGGCGCTTCATACTCGTTCAGAGGGTCCCCCCGAGAACGGGTGTTTCGGTGGTTCAATCGGCTGTTTGACGCTAGTCCACTGATACGGACGGCCCGGCTGCCGGCACGACTGTCGACGGGAAACTCTCAACCGCTCCTCGCCAGGAACCGTCGCCCGAGGAGTGCGAGAACCACGGCCTGATAGCCGACGCCGACCGCGAGCGACACTGGGAGCGAACCCGGTTGCCCGGTCGCCGTGACGAGTCCGAGCGCGGCCCAGTACGCCGGGAAGACGCCCGCGAGGTGCTGGACTGGGGCCGGGACGACCGCGATGACCGCGACCGGAACCATCACGAGAAAACCCAGGAACTTGCTGACGGCGATGCCCTCGATGGTGTTCGCGGCGAGTCCCGAGAGAAAGAGCGCGGTGACGGCGCCGTACAGCGCCGCGACCGCGGAGACGGCGACCAGCGCAGGGAGCGGGACGGTCACGAGCCCCAGGAGCGGGACGATCACCAGCGCGGCGACGAAGGACACGACGACCGTGACCCCCAGCCGGTAGGCGAGATAGCCCCGGCCCGTCAGCGGCGTCAGCCGGACGGCCGTGAACGTCCCCTGCTCGCGGTCTTCGAGAATCAGGAACCCCACCGCAAAGCCGATTATCGACGGCCCGAACAGCGCGAACCCCGCGACGACTTCGGGGTAGTAAGCGCCCAGGTCCAGCCGTCCGGCGAGCGCGTCGTTCGCGTAGGGGACGATGTATCGGCCAGCGGCGCCCAGCAGGACGGGCGCGAGCCCGATGTAGACGAGCAACGGGTCACGGACCCAGTTCTTGAGGTCGGCGACGGCGAGCGAGAGGACGGGGCCGTATTCCCCGCCGAGGCGACTCCCGACGGGCGGGCGGTCACTCCCCGACTGGTCGAGGCCGGCGACGACGTGTCGCTCGAACGAGCGCCGGGCCGCGACGGCCGCGACGCCGATCGCGACGACGAGGTAGCCGACCGCGTAGGAGAGTTCGACCGCCGGGACGGGCGCGAGGGCCGCCTCGAAGAGGACGAGAGACGGCTGGGCGGGCAGGAGATAGAAGAGTCGCGTCTCGACGACGCCAAGCAGTCCGAGCACCGGCGCGCCGAGGACGGTCATGTAGGCGAGTGCCGTCATGAAGTAGGCGTTTATCGAGTCGAACCGGGCGACGGCGACGAAGCCGACGAAGACGAACAGGACCGACGTGAGCGCGACGCCGCCGAGCAGCGGGACCCACCGAACGCCAGTGCCGTAGCCCAGCGCCGTGACGACAGTCGTCGCGACGAGTGCGAGCAGCGTGAGCGAGAGCGCCTTCGACCAGAGGTAGGCCCGCGTCGACAGCGGCGAGGTGACGAGCGCGCCGACGACTCCCTGCCCTTTCTCGAAGAGGACGAGCGCGGCGACGAAGTAGAAACCCAGGAAGCTCGGGTCCGAGAAGACGAGCAACTGGAGCGCTGTGTCGCGGGCGCTTCCCGCAGGAATCGAACGGAGGACGCCGACGAAGAGCACAGTGAGGACGGCGTAGACCGCGTAGAAGCCGTAGCGGTACTGGAGCCTGACGTCCCAGGGAACCATCGCGCGGACGCTCACGACGGTCGCCTCCCGGGTCCCGACGGGTCGTTCCCGGGTCGCGACCGGCCGTTCCCGGACCACAACCACCACAGCCGGTGACTCACGCCAGTTCCCTCCCGGTGACGTCGATGAAGACGTCCTCCAGCGAGGCGTCGGCCGAGTGGATCGCCTCGACGCCGTCGCCGTGGCTCCCGAGCAGGTCCCGGAAACCTCCGTCGCTCCCCAGCGTCGCGAGGTCGAACTCCGCAGTTTCGAGCGCGCCGTTCGCGCGGTACTCGACGCGGACGCGAGGATCGCCGTGGGTCCGTTTCAGCGTCGCCGGACTGTCCACGACCGGCAGGCGGCCGTCGACGATGAACGCCACGCGGTCACAGAGGTCGTCGGCGACGGCCATGTCGTGGGTCGTGAGGAAGACTGTCGTCCCTGCACGCTGGCGCTCGCGGACGAGTTCGCGTATCTTCCGGGAATTTCCCGGGTCGAGACCGTTGGTCGGCTCGTCGAGAAAGAGCAGTTCGGGGTCGTGCAACAGCGACCGCGCGACGTTGAGCCGGGTCTTCATTCCCTTCGAGTAGCGGTCGACGCGTCGGTCGGCGGCGTCCGCGAGTCCGACCCCGGCCAGCAACTCGTCGGGGTCGGCCGTCTCGGCCGCGTACAGCGACGCGAACAGGTCGAGGTTCTCGCGTCCGGTGAGTTTCAGGTAGTGGTTCGGCGACTCCGCGGAGATGCCGACGCGCTCGTAGTACTCGCCACCCCACTCGCGCACCTCCCGGCCGAACACCTCGACCGAACCCTCGTAGCCGTCGAGCAGTCCCGTGAGAACGTTCTGGGTCGTGCTCTTGCCGGCGCCGCTCGGCCCGAGGAAGCCGACGACCTCTCCGGGTTCGATGGCGAAAGAGACCTCCCGCACCGCGGCCGACTCGGCGTCCGGATACGTGTAGCTGAGGTCCTCGACTGCCACGATGGCGCCGTCGGTGTCCATACCCCCCGTTCGGATCAAAAACTCAAAAATATTTCGTTCTCTGATTCGTGAAGTCGCGAACGAGAAATCTACGATTCAAGTATTCGCGAGCCCTGGTGGTCCTATGCGCGGGTTCAGCGACGAAGATCGCGAGCGGATACGCGAGGGACTCAAAGAGAGCGGGCGGGAGCGGTTCGCCCAGTACGGGCTCGGGAAGACGACGATCGCCGAGCTCACCGAGCCCGTCGGGATCGGCACGAGTACGTTCTACCAGTTCTACGACTCCAAGGACGACCTCTACCGGGCGATACTCGAAGACGAGGAGGAGGCCATCGCCCAGCGGATCATGTCGCGGTCGTTCGAAGGGACCGACGACCCCCACGAGGCGATCACCGGCTTTCTGGAGGCAGCCTTCGAGGAGATCGAGACGAACCAGCTCGTCCAGCGGATACTGCTGGAGGACGAACTCGACAGACTCGAAGGACAGTATTCGGCCGAAGAGATGCGGGCCGAGCGCGAGCAGGAACTCTCCTTCATCCGCCCGTACGTCGAACAGTGGCAGGCCGAGGGGCAGATCCGTGAGGGAGACCCCGACGCCATCGCGGGGGTCGTCCGCGGCGTCGTCTTCCTGACGCTCCACCGGGACGACATCGGTGAGCACTACGAGGCCGTCCGGGACCTCCTGATCGAAGTCGTCGCGGACGGACTCGTGACGGAGTGAGCTTACTGACCGCCAGCGAGGTTACTCTCGCCCGTGATCAGGTCCGCACAGGCGTATCCGGCCTCGATTCCGCCGTTGAGCGACCGCTCGGGGTACTGGGCTTTCGAGGCCATGCCCGCGTAGTAGACTCCTTCGGCCACCTCGTCACCGAGGTCGTAGGGAACGACCATGTCGAGGTACCCCCGCTCGTAGACCGGTGCAGTCCGGGGATTGCGAGCGGTCTTTACCCAGTTGACCGAGTCCGGATCGAAGTGAGGGAAGAGATCCGCGATCCCCGCCTGCCAGTGAGCCTCGACTTCGTCGTCGTCCATGCCCCAGAGGTCCTCGGCCGGGTCCTGGATGTAACTCGCAGTGTAGTAGAGGTGTTCGCCGCCGTAGCGCTCGGCGGGCACGAAGTTCGTGTGCTCGATGAACACGCCGAAGGGCGCGTCGTCTTTGATGTTGAGCCAGTAGGTGTCCGTCAGCGACTCCTCCATGCTCCAGACCGAACACACCGTCCCCTGGAAGTCGATCTCGCAGGGATAGCCGGTCAGGTTTTCGAGGACGTTGGGCATCGCCGCGACGACGACCGCGTCCACGTCGTGTGTCTCGGACTCACCACCGCGCTCGACCGTCAGCGAGTCGACCGACCCGCCGCTGGTGTCGAGGTCGATCACGCGCGTACCGGTCTGGATGGTCTCCTCGCCGACAGTGTCGAGGAGCGCGTCGAGCAGTCGGCCGAACCCGCCGTCGAGGTAGCCCAGAATCTCGCCCTTGAGGAGGTCGCGCTCGCCCCGGAACTTCACACGGCCGAGCAGCCACGCCGCGGAGACGTCCTCCTTGCGCGTTCCGAACTTCGCGTCGAGTAGCGGTTCCCAGAACGACTCGTAGACGTGCCGGGTCGTGTGTTCGAGGAGGAACTCCTTGATCGGGACGTCCTCGTAGTCGGTGATGTCCTCGTAGGCGTCGAACTTCGGGACGCCCCCGCGGACGTCGATTTCGAGCACGAGCATGCCCAGCCGGAACTTGTCGTACAGCGAGAGGTGCGGGTAGGCGAGGATCTCCCAGGGCTTGTCCATCGGGTGGACGACCCCGTCGACGTAGTAGGCGTTGCTCATGTAGCGCCACTCCAGAGCCTCACCCAGGCCCAGTTCCTCGATGAGTTCGACGATGGTCTCCTCGGACTTCGAGAGGTGGTGGTAGAACGTCTCGATGGGGTCGCCGGCGGTCTCGTAGACGCGGGCCAGCCCGCCGATCTCCTCGCTGGCCTCGAAGACGCGCACGTCGTGACCCGCCGACTGCAGGCGGTGGGCCGCCGCCAGCCCGGCGACACCCCCACCGACCACGCCTATCATACACCGATTTCCGCCGTCGCCCGAAAAGCCCTTTCGCTGTCGGCCGGCCGGGCGAATCGACTCCTAGCCGACGCCTCGCGGCCGGGGGTCCGGTAGTCCGCTACCTTTTTGCCCGGGGTCCGGCAACTCTCGGACACATGGTGACGGTGCGGGCGCCGGCGACGAGCGCGAACCTGGGGAGTGGCTTCGACGTCTTCGGCGTGGCGCTGGACCGACCGGCCGACCTCGTCACGGTCTCCCGGGCCGCGGAGACGACCATCGAGGTGTCCGGCGCCGGCAGCGAGTTCATCCCGGAAGACCCCGAGGCCAATACCGTCGGGGCCGTCGCCGAGGCGCTCGACGCGCCCGCCCACATCGAGATCAACAAGGGCGTTCGCCCCGCCTCGGGCCTGGGCTCGTCGGCCGCCAGCGCCGCCGCCGCCGCCGTCGCGCTCAACGCCCTCTACGACCGGGGACTCTCCCGGAAGGAACTCGTCCCCATCGCCGCCGAGGGCGAGGCGGTGGCCTCCGGCGACGCCCACGACGACAACGTCGCACCGGCTATCCTCGGTGGCTTTACCATCGCTACCGACGACGGCGTGACCTGCGTCGACGCCGACATCCCGCTCGTGACCTGTCTGCCCGACATCGTGGTCTCGACGCGGGACGCTCGCGCCGAAGTACCAGACGGCGCCCGCATCGAGCAACTCGTCGAGACGGTCGGCAACGCCGCGACGCTGACGACCGGGATGCACCGCTCGGACCCGGACCTGGTCGGCCGCGGCATGCACGACTCGGTCGTGACGCCCGCCCGCGCGGCGCTCATCGATGGCTACGACGACGTCCGGGACGCCGCCTTCGACGCCGGTGCGACGGGTGTCACGATCAGCGGCGCGGGTCCGAGCGTCGTCGCCGCCTGTCACGAGGCGGACCGCCGTGACGTCGCGAGCGCGATGGTCGACGCCTTCGAAGCTGTCGATGTCGACGCCCGCGTCTACCAGACC